>Ga0209727_1000078_pt1 | contig 123250 bp, 202 predicted proteins | sample RifGroC1_FD_183995 | JGI IMG/M metagenome (GOLD analysis project Ga0209727, IMG submission 183995) | Groundwater microbial communities from Rifle, Colorado, USA - Groundwater C1 (SPAdes) (version 2) | ecosystem: Environmental > Aquatic > Deep subsurface > Groundwater | place: Rifle, Colorado... | reverse complement strand
TTTTGTATTCAGAACCAGGGTTTCTTTCAACGATTTCATCTGTTTGAAAATCTCTGGCGTTAAATGTGTTATAATTTCCATTAGGTCCATCAACTTTTACAAAAGGGAAAGCTTTTAAAGCTACGAATGTGTCCAATTGAGGTCTTAAAGCTTCTGCTGCGGAAACTGTATAGACTTTTTGGAAAGTTGCCTTAGTTATTCCGTCAATACTCATTATTTGTATTTCCTTTTCTTATTCTATATCTTACTTAACGTGTAAATCTTTTTTATAAACTAATACTAACTGGTCTACTGCTGTAGCTGCTTCATAAGCAATAGCAATAACTTTATCATCACCAGTTCCACCAGCAGCAACTAATTTTCCATCTGCATCTGTTTTAAGTTCTGTTCCTACTGCGAATGTTTCGCCAGCTTTTGCTTTAACAAATCCATGAACACAAACGGTCATAGAATAACCATTACCTTCTGGAACTTTTGTTATAATAGCTTCTGCTTGTTCGTTAGCACCAGCTTTAACACATGTTGGTAATGTTGAATTTGTAGCACCAACAGAAAGCTTAACTGCTAAACCTAAATTTGTACTTGCTGAATAATCTGCTCCAGCGATTACAGAAATATTTTGTCCTTGCATTTCTTTTTTTCCTTCTTAATTACTTCTTTTCAAATTGCATTTCTCTAAGAACTACACCAAATTCTCTACCTTCTGCTTCTGCTTTCGCTTTAGCATTTTTAATAAGAAGTTCATCTTCATCAACTTCTGCTTCTCCAGAAGAAGTTTCCGTTCCTGTTTCTGTGGTAAGAGTTTCATTCTCTTGGTTTTTAATTTTTAAAGCTTCTAATACTGTTTCTTTTGTTGCTTCATCTTCAATAGCATCAATTTTTCTTAATTTAGCTGCAACTTCTTCAGGAGTTCCTACTAAATGAGAAAATTCATCTTTTGCTTTTGCAACATATTGAGCTTGAATAAGGTCTTCTTGTGCTTGAGCCATTGCATCTTCGTCAGCTTTAGCTTTAGTTTCAAAATCTGCTACTTTTGTTTCAAGTTCAGTTTTTTCATTTGTTAAAGTTTCAATTTGAGCTTGTAATGAAATAACTAAATCTTGAGATTCTTGCAATTTAGTTTGAAGTTCAGTAGAACCTTCATTTTCACTTGTTTGAGGTGCGAATGCGCTAATTACTTTAGCAAAACCATCTTCAAGAGCTTTTGCAAAAGCATTAGTTTGTTCTGTGTTGTCCATTGTGTTCTCCGTACTTAAATCATTTTGGTTTGTTTTATCATCTAATATATTATCTTCAACTTCATCTATAGAATCAGCATTGGGGGTTGCATCATCTTTATTTAAAGTTTCAATAACATTGGGGGATTCTTCTTCACTATCTTCTTTTTTATTAAAGATGGAAATAAAAGTTTTTATTTTTGATTTCTTTTCTCTTTTTTTATGTGCTGTTTCTGCACCTGTATTTTTATTTACAAACATTATTTTTTAAACCTCTTATTGCATTTATCCATAATTTCTTTATCAGACATTCTTAATACACTATTTAATGCACCTATATCATCTGCTATATTATGTTCTAAACAATCTTGAGCTTTTAAATAAATATCAGAATTATTACAATCAAAAGAAAGTTTTGCAAAAAATCCACTAGGTTGTTTACATTTTTTATCTAACAAATCAAACATCCAAGCTCTTGTATCTTTTATATTATTTACATCAGCTTCCATATCTGTTGTTTTACCATATGTTCCACCAGAAGGTTCATGTATGAGAAGTGTACTTGATTCTCCCATAACCCTATAATCTGATGCTGCAAATAATACTGCTGCACAACTTGCTGATATTCCAGAATTTATACAAACAACTGGTTTATTTGAAGCTGCCATACAATCTAATATTTTATTTAGAGCGTAAACATAGCCACCACCAGAAGTTTGATTTACTATAGCATATGGTTGATTTGAATTTTCAACAGCCAACATATATCTTATAAAACTATCGGCAGCCCAATTATCAAAGCCTCCCATATTAAATATCTTAACTTCAGCCATTATTAGTTCCTTTATTACTCGTATTATTTCCTACTACTTTATTGTCTTTATTGGCTTTATTTAAATCTTCTTGAGTTACTTTTGGGAAATCTTCTCCAAAATACATTTCACCAATAGCATTTTGCCTATCAACATTCATTGTAAGTATTTTACTTTGTAAAATTAAAGCAGATGTTAATAATTCGAGTTCTTGAAGATTAGTATGAGTTAATTCTGGATATTTATCAGGATAAAAACCATTAACATTACAAATTTGAGGAATAAGTTTTTTATTTATCTCATTTTTTATAATATCTAATAAACTTCCAATAAAAGAACTATATATTTTTACTTTTGTTTGAGCTATATTTCCTGATGCTGCATTATTATGACCTAACAAAACAAAGTCAGATAATAAACTTATTGCTATATCTCTATTACATCTTTCTATAATTCTATCTGTATCTTGAGTTATTTGTCCTGTAATTGGCTCTGTAGTATATTCAAAACCAGGGTCAGAAGGAATTAAAATATAAGAATCTTGAGAATTAGATATATTAGCTAAACCTTTTCTTATTGAAGTTATAAAGGCTTGAGCTTTAGTATTATTTTTATCTAACCAATTCATAGGAACAGAGAATTTATTTATTCCTCTTGAATCTTTGTGAACTCTTATTGTTTCATCAATGGAGATTGTTTTCTTTGTATGATATGATGTAAAACAATTCCTTAATAAAGCCATACCTTCTGGAGAACCATCAATAGAATCCATTTTAAAATGAAGAAGTTTATTATAATCAAGTTTTATTTTCTTAAAAGTATTTGGGTCTAATTGCCAAACTCCCTTTATATTATAATTAGGGTCTAAATCCCAACTATCTATTGTAGGACTTCTTCTTTTGGCTAATTTTTTTATACCAAAATATCCATCTTTTCTTTTTTTATAAACTATTTCAGTTAAACCGAATCCATAAGCAAATACAGAACTTATAACAAATTTTACAAAATCAGAAAAGCTTTCTTCCATATCATCAAATATACAAGATGATACTAAGTCTCTTATTTTTTTATCTTTAGCGGAATCAGAAGCTTCTTTTATTTTATATTTACTTTTTGAACCCAATACTGTGGTTAATTTAAAATTAGCACCTATAAATGGGTCATTAAGAATCATTTCAGTAAACCATTTATATTTATTGGAGCCATATAATAATGGTAATGGGTCATATTTAGGAGTAGACCCACCAGATATTGAATAACAAAATTCAGCACCAGTTACGCCATGCTCTGTTGTTGAAGCTGCTATATTTTTTCTGTTTCTTTTTTTAGCCATTATAATTAATTACCTGAAATGTTATCTATAAAATCCATATTTAAATAAGGGTCAATTGCTTCTGTTTCAGCAAACGCCATTATTATGGCATCAAATTTATCTGGTGATTTTTTAATTATTTTCTTAATATCTTCTTTTGAAGATATAATTATTTGTCCTTTTGGCATTTTCTTATAAGAATAAGCAGCCATTTGTTTCTTTAATTCAAGAGAAGGAGGAAGAAGAATAGATTTAGAATCATCAGTTCTTATAGGATTTAATAATTCTCTTATATTCCAACAGATTTCATCTCTTTTTCTGTTGAACATCAGTTTCTTTTCTTGTGTATCTTCAATTTGTTGAAGAGTAAATGGGTCTGGAAGACCAGGAGAAGAACCAGAAACTACTGCTACTACTTGAGGTAAATCTTTTCTTTCTAAAAGTAAATCATATACTGGTTTACCTATAGCATCTCTTTCTATTTTTATTAAAGATACTTCAGGAAATTGTTCATATACTTCAGCAATTTTTCTAACTAAATCTGGAGCATTTAAATCAAAAGATTCTGAATAAATTATTTTATTGCCGTTTCTTATTGCTATTGAAGAATCATCTCTACCTAAACCGCCAGCAACGTCAATTCCCATCTCAAATGGTCCATATTGATGTGCTTCTGGATTATGATAGTTATCAAATGCTTTAGCTATCCAATCGCTAGGATATAATGAACTACTATTCTCATTAGGAAACTCTGCGAGAACCCTTGTTAAAAATTCATAAGAATTAATATCCATACCACAACGAGTTAATTCTATATCAACTTCTATTGGGTTAATAAGGTGTTCTCCGAATGGAAGTTTTTGTTTTACTTGCAATTCCCATTCGTCTAATGTATCATTTTTTAATGCTTTTTTATAATTTGTTCCGCAATATATATCTAATTTATTGCGCCAATGTTTAACATCATTAATATCTCTAAAGTAATCATCTAATTTAATATTAGGTTCTACAAAAGATGGCGTATCAAACGCAGATATTTTTATTTGATGGAAAACTGAATTAGGTCCAAATGATTCATAAAATTCACCACATTTACCATAAGGAAGTGTAGTGTTTCCAATCATTACCTCTTTAACTATTGTACCAGATTTAACAATACCCTTAAAATCAGAGTACATTTTATCTGTAATACCTTGAGCTTCATCATAAATAATTAAAACATAAGTACCATGCTTACCTACTGTTTTGTTTTCTCCAGACGATGAAACACCTTTTATATAATCTTTGTTTCTAAATCTTATTTCTGCTGTATTTTGGTTATCAGATACCCTGCCTATAAATTCTACATCATCTCCAAATTGCTCTTTCATAAAAGTATTTGCATCTTCTATAAATTCTTTTACGTTAGCAAATATATTTTCTCTAACTTGGTCAAATGTAGGAGCAGTAAATACTATGATTAAATTTTTCTTTGGATTTGGGTCCATATAACAGTAAAAGAACCAAAGTATAAGAGCCGATATACAAAATGATTTACCAACAGAGTTTGCAGACCTTACCGACACCCTCTTATATTTTTTTACTGCCTTAATAATATCTTTTTGATGAAAAGGAATCTTTACATTAAGAAATTCCTTCATAAAAATGTCTGGGTTTTCTTTCCAAATTTCTCTTCTTTCAAAAAGTTCAGCTAAATTCTTAAATTCAGACATACAATCTCTTTATATAATATTTTTAAATTTGATTAAAATAAAATAGAGGATATTCTTTCAATCCTCTATATTTTTAAAAGAAAAAATTTTAAAAAGGGTAAATATATATTTTAATTATACCCACATAAATACTATATCAAATTTTTTAAAAAACTTCTACACTTTTATAAAAAATAAATAAAAAGTAGATATTTTTGTGAAATAAGATATAGTATTTATACGGTGATTTACAACATATGGAAAAAACAATGATAAAAAGAACAAAAAGAACACTAAAACATAAACATATGTTAAAAAATGGAACAAAAATCAATAAAATACCGCATAAACGTAAGTATTTTATCAAAAAAAGAGTGTTAGAAGATAATAAAATATATAAAAGATACCCAATTAATATTCCTATAAACATATTAGATACAGCATGGGAATTAATGCAAGAAGATTATAAAATAAAAAATAAAGAAATAATACATCAAAGGGAATCTTTTGATACTTTTGCATATTTATTCTTTTACGAGATATTAAATTTTATAAAAAATGGATTTGGAATATATTTTTATGACCTTGGATTCTTTTTTTCAGAACAAACAGATATGAGAAAAATTAAAAAAAAGATAGATGGAACTAATTTTATATTTGAAGATTTTATAAAACCAGCATATGCCTTTAATAAAATATTTTGGAGAGAATTATTAAAGTATTGGAATCAAAATAATAAAAAATATTGGGATGCAAGAAAAAAAATAAATATAAAAGTTTGGCTATATAAAAATAAAGGTTATCAAAAAGAAGAATTTAAAAGTTATAAGGATATGTTAAATGATGTTTTTCAAAAATGTTTACGAAACTATAAATGCAATAAAAAAAGACTGCACAAATTTTTCCCAAAACAAGTTTGTTAAAATGATTTGCCGTAAACATAAATTTCCCCTGCAAGAATTTAAAATTTATACAAAATATTTAATACAAGCAATATTAAAAGAATATGTGAAAGAATCTTACGTTAATATAGAAAATTTTGGTCTATTTTCAAACAAAATAAATGTTGGCACATATAGACATGTATTAAGAAATATCGAGGTTAAAATTCCAAGTCATGTAGTTCCATTATTTATATATGACACAAAAGCAAGAGACTTTATAAATGGATATAATTATTTTGAAGATAGAACTAGCTGGCAAAAAGAACATGATGAAAGAGAAAGAATAAAGAAAGAAAAGTATAAACAAAGGTATGCCGAGATTAACAACATAAAGGATTCAGATGTCTAAGAAGCAAAAACACAAAAAAATTGCGAAAAGCTGTTTAGTGTGCGGAAAAGAATTATTTGATAAAAAAGAAAAGATTGCTTTTCGTGTTGACAAAACAAAAGGACACAAAGAACATAATATTATTATTATATGTGAAGATTGCCATAGGATATTTAATAATGAAACAATATATGATATTTATATTGACATAAGAAATATAGAAACATATTTTAAAGAATTTGGAAAGACTTATTTAAATATGTTTTATCAAAAGATTTATAGATTAAGAATGAAAAACAAAAAAGGCTAGTCGTTAGACTAGCCTTTTTCTTTGGGATTTTATGCTGCTATTGCAACATTTTGTGAAAAATCCAAACACACAACATTTTTGCCTTTTGTTGTTTTTCTTGTTGATAACGAAGAACAGTCTCCGACTGCGAGTTTATTCACATCTACCATGTCAAAACCTGGCGACCCCAAGTATGGAATCGGTGGGAATCGAACCCACGTCCACAACAAACGCCTATAAACCTTCTACAGTTTAGCTCTTTTAAAGATTGAGCAATCTATTTCTTCTACTCTATAAAGTTTAACTTCTCTTGATTTATTAATACTTCTACATAAAAAGAAATCAGCCTCTTCTGGAGTATCAAAAAAATTATTATCGTAACGACCATATTGGTCATTGTAAACAGTAACTAAATACTTTTCTATCATCTTTGCTTTTAATCACCTTCTTTCATATTAGTTTTATATCTTTCTATATCTATCATTAAATCTTCCACTAATCTTTCTGCTGCTGCAAAATATTTAACTTTACCTTTATCTTCTTCATTTTCAATATCTATTATAGGAGGTTTATAGTATTCAGAATTAGGGTCTTTTCTTTGTCTTTCAATATCTACTAACATTAAACTAACTTTAACCTTAAATATTTCTTTTTCTAAATCATCTATCTTATACTCATTAACAATAGTATTTAATTCTTTTAAAGTAATTTGAATAGTAAAGTCTGTTGGTCTTTGTATAGCTCTTGTAATATATTCTACTTCTCTTTTAGCAAACTTATTATATAATAAATCATAATCCCTAAATTCATTCCTTGTTAGTCTAAGAATATTACCAGTTTTAACAAAGAATAATTCTAAAAGTTCTTCCTCTGGATTTGATAAATCCTGCGTTAAATAAGTTATCTTTAATACATTCATCTGGTTTTTTGGAAACATATAAACCTCCAGTATTTATATATTAATATCTATTTTTTTATTACCTTTAAATGTAATTAATCCTTTTGCTTCTTTATTTAATGTAGGTATAACTTCTTTAACATAGTCTTTATTATTTATTTTTATCCCTCTTAATTTATTTAAATAATTTTGTATATTCTTTATAAATTCTGGATAAGCTTTAAGCCATTTATCAAAAGGAATATTACCTCTTAAATTATTTATATCTTTATCTACCATTAAATAATTTGATTCTATATTTTTACCACCATTACAATGAGGTAATATATGCTCTACTGTTCTGTTTTCTCTTGCAACTTCTTTACCAGTATAAGCATCTGTTGAAACATAATCTTTTAATTTGGATTTATATCCAAAACTAATAGGAAACATATTTTACGCCATCATATTTTAAAACTTGTTTTCTGTTTCTTGTTTTAGAATATGAAACATGAACCCATACTGCTTTACCAACTCTTTCTAAAATTAACTGGTCAAATATAAGATTATGTCTTATATATTCTACTATCTCTTCTACGGTATGTGTCACAATAGTAAAATCTACAGCTTCACCTTTACAATGTTGAGATGTTGATGAACTACCTATTTTTGCGTTTAGATTAGGGCATCTAAAGAATGAACTTATATTTGGTAGAGTTTTAAAATGAGCTACAACAGGCTCTAAAACTTTATTTATTAATAAAGTAGCTGCCGATATTATGTTAGCATTAGCTGTATTATCAATACCTAAATTTACTGCTGTTGTAGAATATATTACATTATATAAAGTAAAATATTTAGATAACTTTTGTTCTTTAGCTTTTGAAAGATATTCTTTATTATACATAGCATTCACCTTGAAGTTTTATAAAATCATACATGAATACTATATCAAAATATTTACTTTTATTCTTAAAAAATATAAAATATTATAAAATAAAGTCATTTGGACTAAATAAATAAAAATATAAATATGTTGCTTATATTTTTAAATAAATATATTATAACTTTTATTATTTAATCCATTTTATTTATTAATTGATGCTCAAAATTAGTTTTTAGATAACTTATTTTTACTTATTTGTTCTAATCTCATTTTTTTCATTCTTTCTGAATTTTCTTTTTTTTGTTCCTCTGTTAACGTATTAAATGTTGGTACTCTAACAGATACCATTCTTTTTGGAACAATATATGTTTTACTAACATATGTTCCATAATTATCTATTTTTTCTAATTGATATAATTCTGGAAAGTTTACACAGCATTTATCTAGCTTTTTAATTAAGGATGAATTATAAGTATAAACACTTGCCATATTTTCTTCTTCATTAAAATTAATTATAGTTTCTTGTTCATATCTTGTAAGTTTATAATTATTTATTCTCTCTTTTACATCTTCTTGTGTAAGTATTATTCTTTTTTTCTTAACCATTATTCTTCTCCATTTCTTCTTCATAATAATATTCTGCAACTTCTAAGGCTTGTTTTATTATTGTTGATAATCTAAATTTTCTTTTTAACTCTTCTTCTCTTTTTATCATATTATAAATATTTTCAAAAACAATATCTTCATACTTTTTAAAACTCAAATGTTCTGGTAAAGTATTTATTAACATATCTTTTATCTTGTATTTTCTTTTATCTTCTTGTAGAGTATCTTTATTATTAAATCCTTTATCTAAACATTTTTTACAATATTTATAATCAGGAGGAATATTCTGTGTATTACAATCATCTGAATCAATAAAGGAAGAATCACAGTAATTAATATTTCTTATTCCTAATAAGGAGTTCTTACAAGTAAAGGTAACATATTCTATTTCTTTTATCTCTTTATTTTTTTCTTCACTCATAAACTTTTAACCTTTCTCTATACTTAAAATATTATCTTTTAACTATTTTAGTATAACATATAATAGAATATGATGCAATATACAAGTTCTAAAATTTTAGAACATAAAACTTTTAACCCCAAAATTTATTAATAAATTAATTTATCATCTTTTAAAAGAAATTTTAACACAACATCTCTATATAAATATTTAGAACCTTGTAATCTTTTATTCTTGTAGATATTTAATATACTTGTATTTATTTAAATAAATAGAACTTATATAAAATAATAGAACTTTTAAATATATCTTTAATATAAAATAAAAACTAATATAAATTAATGACCATTTTAAATATATCCAATTTCTCAAATTTCTTCTACATATTTATGAATAATCTATTATATGTTCAAAAAAGGTTATTTTAAAATTACTCACCTCAAAATTATAACATCTTTTATAATAAAAAACAATAGATATTCATACATAGGGGTATGGGAAAAGGTATTTTGGAACTAGCCCTCTGTTAGAAGTGAGTACCTTGCCATCAAACCTTTAACCCCTCTTACATTTTAGGCGGGGCATTAAATAAAACAAGCCTTTAAGCCTTGCAATGATTGAAACTAAGCATATATTTAAATAAATATGAGTTTAACTTAATGTTAATTAAGTTAAACTGCTTTAATAGACTGGTTAAAGAACTATATAAACATTTTAGCATGCTTAAATTTGTATTGATTTAAATTAGTTCTAATGTTTTAAGATTGCATGTGTGAATATAAAAATAAAACTGTGTTTAAGGTACACAGTTTATAAATGATTACAAGTATTATATAATTATTATTAAAAGCTTTATTATTATTTAATCAATATAATTAAACCTGATTTAATTAGAATAACCATAACAACTATAAAGATAAACCAATTAATAAAAGCATTTCTTTTTGCCGCTCTTACTCTTAAAGCTTGCATTCTTTTAAATCCTCTTAACTGATAACTATTAGATTATATCATTAACCCTTATTTTATGTCAATACTTTGTTATAAAATATTGCTTATTTAATCTATTACTTATTTTATATTATCAATTATATTTGTATTTTTTGTTATATGTAAATATATTTTACTCTCTCTTTATAAGTCAATAATATTAAGCATCTTACAAATATATAAACGTATTCTAAGCCCATTATAAGACTCATAAACAAAAGTTTTATATTATCTGATATAAACATATACTAAGATAAAGAAAGATTGATTTTTAAGATATTACTAGCTTTTAGTCTATTTATAAATAAATAAACAATCATTTTAAAAGCTTTATAAATATATAAAAAAATATCCCTCAAAAAGAAGGATATTTTTAAATCATAAATAAATTTGTTTACTTAAATAGCGTTATAAATAACTTAATCGTTATATGATGTTTACCTCTTTTTTTAAATCTGATTAATCAGATAACTGCATTCAATAAATAAATATTTTTTTAACCTTTCATAATTAAATTATAACATTATTTATTTTATTTTGTCAAGTTTTTAAAATTCATATGTAATATTGTCTTTTAATAAGAATATATTAATATATTCAGTCATATATAATTTATGTCCTTTTAAATAACCAGTATAAAAATATCTTGTTATCATTCCATTTTTATCATATTTATATGTTATTGTATTTTGCATGCCTAAAATGAAAATGATATTTAAAAATATTATTATTAATAAGAATTTTATATAAGTTTTCATTTATTTATTACCTGTCTTTTAAATAGCTTTGTATCGCTTGCCATTCGTTTTCTAATTGTATTATATCAATTGTATGTATTAATTTATTGCCTTTACTGTCGGCTTTGCCATATATTTGAAATTGTGTATTAAATATAATAACTAAGAAAATAAAGAAAATAAATAATGTTTTTGCTACGAATTTAAAGCCCTTATAAAATTCTTTTAAAACTATTTGAAATAAGAATTTAAATTTTAAAAATAATATTCTTTCTTTGATTGTAAAATATTCTTTTGTTGTTTCTGTATAGTTCATGTGTTTGTTCCCTCTTTGATTAACTACTAATTATTATTTATGTTTATTAATTATTTTAACAAGTTTATTATATAAAATTATATCATTGTTTAAATGGTATTCTATACCATCACAATTGCATTTATATAGTAAATATTCTAATTCTTTTATAATATTTTCCTCATTTATCTTTTTATCATAATTGTTTAAATCCTCTATTATTTCAGGAAAATATTTTTTCGTATAATTTATTATTTTCATTATTTAACCTTCTTAATCTAAAAATTTTAATACATCTCTTTTAATTTGTTCTTTTATATTTTTTCTGAATTGTTCAACATGCCAACCATGAAGCAATAAGAATAAATCATGTTTTTGTTTATCTGTATAATCTTTATTATCTAAAATAAAAGTTATTGCATAACTTAAATTCTCTTTTAAATAATCTTTATTTTTTGAAAAGCCAGCTTCTATGTTTTCAAATTCTTTTTTAGCTTCTTTTAAATTATTAAATACAAACATTATTATATTACCTCTAACTTATATCTAATATCATTAAAACTAACTACATAATTAAAAGTATTTTCAATTTTGTTGATTAGTTTTTGTGTTTGTGTTCTTGCTATTACTTTATTATTTTTAATATTTATATCCTCATAAATACAGCCTGAAAAATGAGAGGTAATTAAAAATAATAAGTTTGTTAATCTATTAATTGAAAAATATCTATTTTGAAAATTAACAATAGTGTTATATCTTTTTTGTTTTTCTTTTTCTAATAATTCAGAAAAGCTTTTTTTATTTTTTTCTTGTTTTTCTTCTACTAATTTATTATATTTTAATAAACCATCTTTTATAAATATTTCTTTACTTGCTTTTATTTGGCTTGTTCTTGGTCGCATTCTATCCATTATTAAATAATAAGGTATATAAATATCATTTTCAATTATTCTACATTCTTTTAAACTTGATGGAAAATTAACATCTCTATCTTTTAAGATTCCATTATCTTGTTTTTCTATTTCTTCATGAAATACTTCTATAATTGATATATTATTATCAAATCTATACCATGCTTTTATTTCTTCTTCACATGTATTTTTAAAATTAATATTTTCAAATTGTCTTAAAAGATAATCATTAATTATTATAATATCTTTTTTTAATTTGTTAATTCCATCTAATCCCAAAATATTTTTATCATTACAATTTAAATATTTTAATGGATATTTAGCATTATTTAAAATATAATCAAAACTTTTAAAAGATTCTTTAATACTTTGATGTGGTTTTAAATATTCTATATCCTCATTAAAATAAATTTTTAAATCCTCTATTTCTTCATTACATAATGGGTAAATTTCATTTTCAAACTTAAACATTTTTTATTTAATCTCTCTTTAACTGATAACTATATTATAATACATTAATATTATTATAAAGTCAATAGATAAATTAATATTTATTTACAATTAATTATTTTGTATTTTGCAAAATTATATAATTTCTTATTTTCAGAAAAATTATATTACTCTGTCTATTCTATCAATAACACATTTTTTATTATATTTTTCTATATTATTTAAACCCGATTCAATAGCCTGTTTATATGTTCCCTTTACTGTATTTTTATATATATCGTTTGTTTTTGGATTAACTATATAAACATCATAAATATGTATATTATCGCTTTTAAAATCAGGATGTTTTAAAACATCATTATTAACTTTTTTATATTTTTTTAATAGTTGTAAATGCTCTTTGTTGCATTTTCCTCCATAATCGTAAAATATAGGCATGTTTATTATCCCTCAAACTCTTTTAATAATTCAATTATATTTTGTTTTGGTATTGTATGACATCCAACTTTTACAAATTCATTATTAGCTTGTTGTATTTCATACATTCCATTGATTTTTAAACCAGTAAATTTATTTAAACATTCTTGATTATTGCATTTTAAATATGCATGCATTAAGCGAATACATTTTTTAAATTCAATAGTATTATCAATAGTGATTCTTAATGATGTTTTAATAGTATTGTTTTCAATCCATATATAAGACAATCTATTGTAATTATTTTCTATATATTCGGGAATATCTTTTTTTATGTATTCTTTTATTTTATTTTGTTCCGTTGATGTTAATTTTTCTAAAATATTAATACTATCCATATAAAAACTATTATCATAAATTAATCTTATTTTTTGTGTATATGTTAAACTCTCAATAATAGGTTTATATTTTTCTTTATATTCTTTTTTCGCTTCACTTGCCTTTTTTGCCGATTCTTTACGAGCTAAACTTTTATATTTATCCTCACTAACCAGTAAATCATCATAAATGTTTTTATATTCGTTTACTTGATTTAATAAATTATCGTCAATATCAAAATTATTAATCAAATTATTAATATTATTAAAAGAAGCCTTAAAACTTTGTCTATCGTCTTTTTTTAACAAATCATATTCTTTTAATCTATCTAAATATATTTTTATTGCTTCAATCGGATTAAACTCTGTTTGTGTCCATGAACTATAAAAACTTCTTTTACTTGGCATGTATATATGATTATATGCCCATGATTGTGTTAAAATACTTATTTGTTTTATTGTTGTATTACTGTGTCTATTTTCAGTTACTAATAAAACTTTTTGATTATCTTTATTTATTGCCCTCTCTGCAATTTGTGTACTGTATGAATAAACTTTATTACCCTTAAAACTCATTCTATCGCATGAGGTCATGCCTTCTTCATGTTCCTCTGCATAAGCAAAATAATGCGCCAATTCATAATAACCCTGTTTACAGGTTTTAAACTTTTTAATTGTTTGTGTTGTCATTTTCCTTTTACTCCATTTAATAACTGATAACTTTATTATTCTATACTAAATTTATTTTGTTGTCAATACTTTAATTAATTATCTTACATTATTTAATATTGATATATATTGATTATATAATGTTAATGCCTCACCTGTTAGTATTATATCACTATAACCGATTGAGTCAACATCTTGACCATGAGGCTTTAATACTCTGTTTAATCTTTTTTCTAATGCTTCTAACTTACCCATTTTTAAAAACTCCATTTACTTAACTAACAACTAATAAACTATTTTAAAATATACCTCTTTGTTTAATTAATATCTCATTGAATTTTAATTTTTTATCAGCTTTTATTTTATCAGATATTTGTTTTAATTCAAAAAATAAATAAGTATGTTTATTTAAAACTTCTTTTTCTGTATTCATTGTTTAAAACCTCTTATTTGATAACTATATAATAATAAACCATAATAATTATAAAGTCAATACCTAAATTAATATATTTTTAATATTTCTTAACATATTTTAAAATAAAAAAGCTGATAAAAATATCAGCTTAAAAAATGTTATCAGTTTTTAGGAGTTTCATGGATAGCGTATAATTATTAATTAATTCTTATTTTAAATTTATCATCAATCATATAATTTATTTTATCATTAAAATTTTTAATTTGTTCTTTAATTTCTTTACTTTCATTTATTAAATCATCTATTATTTTTATTTGTTCCCTTGCTTCTTTTATTTTCTTTGTATTATATTCTATAAATGTTTTTAATCCATTTATTGCTAATTCTGAATTAATAACTCCATTTTGCTCTATACCGTCATTATATGACGATGTAATACAAGCATGAATAATATTAATTTTATATCCATAATGCTCTATAATCCATGAATTATATCTTTTTTCAAAATATAAACTTGAATCAATCTTTTTTAAATCTGTATCTAGTCTTTTACTTGATGTTTTATTATTGTATTTTTTTAATACTTCCTCTATTTGAGGGAATAAAGTCATGACTTTTTCAATATTTATACATTCATTTTCAATTGATTTTATTTTATTTTGCTTTTCTTCTTCCGCTTCCTGTAGTTCTATTTTTCTAATTTTGTTTAAAATTTCTTTTGTTTTTTTATCATCAAATTTTAAACCTCTTAATTCATTATATAGTTTTTGCCTTTGTTCTTTTAAACTCATGTTTTATCCTTCCATTATATTTTAATACTACACTAAATTTTTATTTTGTCAATGGTTTTATTTAATTCTTATTCTATTTATTTTTTTATGTTCATTATTTATTAATTCGGTTATAAAATCGGCTTCATTTTCTAAACATTTAAATTTTAATATATCGTCAAGTTTTTTAATCGTTTCAATATGAAAATACCAATGTTTTTGTATTTTACCCATGTATAAATAACCCCTTTTTATTTTCCTTTTCCTTCTATTATTTATAAATTATGATTTATACCATTATCATAATAACAAATAAATTCGTATTTATTACTTTTAAAACGGTTGTTTTTAATTTTTTCAAATGAACTAATTTCTGGATTAGTACACTTTTTAATTGAGTTATCAGCCTTTACTTTATTATTTACAAAGGTTTTTATATTCTCTTTTGTCTGTGTACTGCATAAATATTGAAACATAGCGCAATTATCATGCGTTAAAATTCTATAATAAGTATCAATCTTATTTATTTTCATTATTTGTAACCTCATTACATACTTTATTACTCCATTTAGCATGAACCGCTGCAATTGCTGCAAGTTTAGCAGATTTAAAACATTTTTTTAAAATAGGATTATTATTATTTATACCATTATTTAATGTTATATAATAGCCTGTATTAGTATAAAGCCATGTTTGTTTACAATGCAATATTTCTATATTATCATTCATAAATTGATAATATTTTAAAAATCCCTTACTTTCTACCCTTTTAATGTGTTCTTTTAAACTCATTTTTTAAACTCCATTACCTGATAACAAAATTAAATATAAACTAATTTTTAAAATATGTCAAGTTATTTTATTAATTGTAAATTTTTTGTTACAATTCGTTAATATTAAGACTATATTTAAAATTTTAAAAATAAAATGATTTTATTTTAATTTAAATTTAATTTGTTTTTAATTTAATTGTTTAATATGACTATATTTAAGGCAATTTTTAAAATATAATTGTTTTATGTTAATTTTTTAAATTAACTCACAAAAGGGAATTTTTATATTAAGGAATTATTTAAAATACTATAAAATTTTGAATTGTCAAGAGTTTTATAAACTTTTGTAATGCTTAATTTTTATGCAGTCTTTTTGTGTCAAAAAATTTCTGATAATGCAAAATAAAATAATAAAATAAATCTGTTTATATTTTTGAAAATCAGAAATATTTATAAATTCAAAAGTCATTCGAGCTGACAAAACGAAAAACCGTTTAAGCGGAGAAATCAAAATGCAGCCGAGCCGATAAATTGAAAAGTCTATCGAGCTGAAAAATATTATTAACTTAGTCTATTACTATAATACCTTTACTTTCAAAATAAGCCTTAATCCATTCTTTATTATCTTCTTGTAAGCTCCACATTAAAGCTTCTTCCATCTCTTTAATGCTTATAATTGGCTTATCTGATTCACATATGGCATCTTTATTACATATTGTGTATTCTCCGCATTTACTACATTTTTTATTCTTATCTTCCATTTTATTATTGTTCCTTTTCTTTATGTAATATCTTTTTCCATAGATTTCTAACTGATTTCCAATGAGATTTTTTAGTATGTTTAAGGTGCTTCCACCATTCAGTTCTTACACCATATTTTGCAGTCATTATATTGCCTCTTCCATTATCTTTTTTAATTCTTCTGGTATTGCTTCATTACTAAATAATTTATAATAATATTCCCTTTTTGGAATATGTTTATTCATAATAATTATATTGTTTATAATATTACAAATATCAATTTTCTTTATATATTTTTTTAATTCAGAGCTACTTTTTCTTGAATTACATGACTTACAAGAGATAAAATAATTATCTATCTTATTCTCTCCACCTCTAAACTTTGCTTTTATATGGTCTATTGTTACTGTTTCTTTTGTAACTTCTTCGCCACAATAAGCACAGGGAATCTTATGAGCTACAGCTATATTTTTTATTCTCTTTTGTGTTACATTGCACATATTAACTCACTCGCTTTACTATATTATCATCTTATACTATAACTATTATTTTGTCAACATATAATATAAAATTATTAAGAAATAAAAAGCCCTCAAAAAGAGGGCTGTTATAACCAAAGGGAGATTCTATAGGGTGCTACAAAATTTATCAAATTCTTTTGATAAAGTATTTATTATATTTTTAATTATAATAATACCGTTATGTTTATTTGTTTTATTAATTTTCTTTTTTGCAGAATAATGTTTATTAAATATTTCTCTATTCCTTTGTTTTTTACAATCATCAGAACATATTGTTTGTTTATGATGATATGGAGTAAAAACATTATTACAAACAATACAAATTCTTTTTTTTGCTTCATCTTTTTTATCTTTAATCATTGGTAAATTTATTACTTCATCTATTATAGTTTCTTCTTTATTTAATTTAGACCTATAAAGATTTAAAGTATAATTTGGTTGAGCTGATGGTCTGCATTCTTTACCGCAATATCTTTGAGAATTTATATTTGTTTTAAATTCTTTACCACATGCAAGACAATTTCTTTCAAATTTATTAGATGTCTTTTTAATTTCTCTTAATTCTTTTTCTTTTTTTCTATTCAAGCCACAATGAATACCACGACATTTTAAGCTACATACTTTTGGAATTTTAGTTGAAGGATATATTTTTCTAACAAAACTTTCGCCACAAATAATACAAGTAAATGTTTTATTTTTAGCGTTTGTTTTCCTTACTTCTTTTTCTTTTACTATTTCTACTACTTTTTTTGGTTTTCTAAAGCCAAAAATACTAATTCCACTTAACATATTCGTCCTCTCTTTCATTTAACTGTTTTATTTAACTCTTACTATCTCATAGTAACACACATTTTCTTTTTGTCAAGAGCATATTAATATTTATTTACAACATATTTTAAGACAAAAAGAAACCCTCTAAAATGACAAAGAGGGTTAGTTGAGAGGAGTTTAAGGGAGTTATGGGGTATTGTAGTTTATTTAATTTTCATAGCTCTAGGGAATTTGGCAACTGTTGTTTCCACATGTACAAAAGGCTTTTCTTTGCCTCCTTCTATTTCTGTTATAGAGGCAGTTATGTAAGATGATGCAAACTTATAGCAATGCACTATATTTTGTCTTAAACATGAGTTTGTTTCTGTTTGTGGAACATTTGTATAATTATCAATAACAATTTTATCTCTATTTACTATATCGCAACAGGCTTGCATGCATTTATCACTACCACAACCATCCAAAATTGATGAACTACCGCCCATTGCTCTACAAGCTTGCTTTCTTTGCTTCATTATATCATGCGTAAAATCACCACAACTGCCATGCTTTACACTATATCTATCAAATAGTTCTGCCATCTGGTCAATTATAATGTTGCTTATAAATTCATTAGGTCTTGCTTCATTACTTGTAGTAACATAATCCACACCAAATTTTTCACAAAGTTTTGGACTACTATTTACTTTATCTGCGCATAATTTTAAGCATTCATAACCGCCACAATTGCCTATTCTACCATCACAAACGCAACCGTCTTCATCTGCAAATTCAAATACTTCTGCATTAAAATCACTACAATATGATGTGAATATATTAGGATTAAATTTTAACATTATTTCTTTTATCATTTCAGGTGTCATTATTTTGGCTTCTGGTTCTGTTGGTGCTAAGTTTGCCATATCACTTAATAATGTTTGATAATAATATTTCATCTCTGGTTCATTAGATGTATCAATAAAGTAAATTGATGAATCTAAGTTATTATATCTAATATCAATAATATATCTTGATTCCATACTTTTATCTGCAATCTTTTCAAAAGCTTCTAGTCTTGTTTTAATTGTATCAAAGCCAAGAACAATATATTTTGATTTAACAAAGGTAAAATTAATATCTTGAAACTTTTTATCATATGATTTAACATTATGCTTATTAAAAGTTGCTAATATAGCTCTTGCAGAATCAGATTTAGTTCTACCTATTTGTGGTGCTACATAAAATTGATTTCTTAAATTCTTTCTTTCAACTTTATCAAAATCAACTAAGGTATAGTTTTTTATTAATGCAGTTCTACCCAATTGTTCAATAATTGAAGTTCCTGCGCTTCCTAAACCCAAACAAATAATATCTTTTTCTATTTTTTCTACATTTTCAACATCTTTTAAAACATCAGATGCTTTTATAGTTGAATAATAACTTGATTTATTTCTAACCCCTGCTGTTTTATAATGTTTATAGCGACTATTAGTTTTTGTTTTTATATAATATCCATCTTTTTCAATAGTATTTAAATCTAAATTTTCTAAAGCACTATCAACATTAGTAAGACAATCTTTGCAGATATTAAATATTAAACTAAAAGGACTAGCAGTTTTTTTAATGAAATCCCCACAATGATTACATTTTATAATGCTATCTGGTTCTGTTGCACTTAAATTTTCTTCAAGAAAATATCTTGAATTAGGAAAAGCATCACTAGCATTTGAATGTGTCATATTTAAAGCTAAACATTGTGTTGCAACTTCTGGATTTTCAAATACATCACAAGGATGTATGTCGTTACAAAAGGCTTGTCCTTTAAATTCTAACATATTACCGTCTTTATCTTTTATTTTAAATGTTCTAACTGTTGTGTCAATATTATAATGACCAATCATTTTAGCATCTGATGAAACGAAAACATAATCCCAATGATTCATTGACAAAAATTGTATGTTTTCTATTACTTCTTCTCTACCAGTTAAAGGTACAGTTAATGTTACGCTTCTTGGCGCATCTGTTAAAATACATTCTACTATATCATTATAATCTGATTTATAAGTAAAATGTCTTGCATTAACAGGTATTTTTTGTGATAAGAGGGCTTTTTCTTCAGCTATTTTATTCTCTCTTGCTTTTATTTCTTCTTCTGTTTCTTCTTTTACCATATTAACATCATTACCTATGCTGATAAATTCATCACATTCATCATCGTCTTCATCATCTAAATCGAAAATATCTGCTTCTATTTCTAATGCTCTTGCATCCAATTCTCTGTCTGTCATTTTAACGCTCCTTTAAATTTTTATAACATCTAATATTCAAACTCTTTATATATTTATTATAATGCAATATTTTTAAAAGTCAAGCCTTTTGAATAAAAAAATAAAATATTTACAATATGTAATAATAAAAAAGCCCTCTTAAATAGAGGGCTTTTTTCATTCATCTTAAATTAACTTAAAAATTAACCGTTTTCTTTAGAACCTGATACAAAAATTACCATATCTTTTGTAATAACTACATCATCTTCTAAAATTACGCCATCTGCAACAAGTTTAATTTTTTCTTCAAGTTCAAGTTCTTCTTCAATAATTTCTTTTGCTTCTCCTACTGTTGAACCTACAGGTACTTCTACGCTTCCTGTTAGAGAAAAAATTGCTAATTTTGCAGGTACTTCTTCGCCTAATGTTCTTAGAAGGTCATTCACGTTTTCTGACATTTTCATTCTCCTTGTTTTTCTACTCTTACTCTGTGCTTACTCTTGCCAAAACTATTGGACTTTTGTTTAATAATTTATTTAATTCATTCTATATTTTAATTATATCATCTTTTAAAATTAAGTCAAGTATTATTTTTTATTTTTTTTAAAATTAATATTACTTAACAAATGATGGTATTCCTGTAACTTTTTCATATTCTTCATCATCTAAAGAATCTAAATACTCTTGATATTGTTCATCTGTCATTTCATCTGGCTCATCCTGATAATATACATATTCATCCGTATCATCCCATTGGTCATCTGCTACTTCGTATACATCATCTACGAATTTACCATCTCTATAGACTGTTTTGCTAGTAGACTTAGGATAATTATAGGATTGTGCATAATAAAATACTTGTCTTTCCTGTACTTTTTCTTCAATATCTTTTTGACATTCTTTATATATAGTTTTTATTTCTTCCTCTGTTACGCCTAAAGAATAACTAACAGGGATATTTTTATAATAATCATTACCATAATAATTAGCGCAATATATATTCTGTTGTTTATTAATAATCATTACAGGAAAGATATTATTAAGCCTAATTGCAAACATTGTTCTATAATTATTTGTATCTGTAAGTGATGGAGTAACAGCCATATCTACATGGCTATGCCAATCTAATATCCATAATTGTCTTTCTTCTATAGGTAATGTATTTAAGAAATTTGGTATTGCTGTTGCTTCACATTCACATTTTATTGAATCAACAATTTGTTTAAGGATTATAATATCTGTTATAATATCTTTACCTTCTATTTTTTCAACTTTACCAAGTCCTGTGATTTCTAAATCACCTATTAAGTTTATATAAGCATTAATCTTTAACCATGCTTTTGGAGAAAATTCTAATCTTTCAATTGGTTTTTTACAAAACAAATTCTTTAGAAAACTTAAACATTTTGTAGGTTTAATATCTTTATAAGATACTTCTTTTTGCCTTGCAGGGGCTTTATATGATGATGCGTTTGATTTATTTGTAGATGTAGGGGTTGGTTTAGTGTTTATAGGCGCAACATTAACTGCTTTTTTATGTGCTGCATTTGGCAACCAATTATAGTTGGCTGAATAATTGTTATTAGACATATATTCGCTCCTTATTTCTCTTACTCTGTGCTGTTTAACTCTTACTATTTTATATTACATTATCTTTTAAATTAAATCAATACTTTATTTAGATTAATTTACAATTTGTAATAATTAGTTTTTATTTCTATCTCTAAACTTTACTAAGTCATTATATAATTTATATGCTATTTCAAATTCTTGCCCCATAAATAAAGCATTTTGATACATTTCTAAAGCATCAATTATAATTTCAATTTTATCTTTATCATATATCTTGAATACTTTTTTATTCTTCATTTATTTATACCTTTAAATAAATCTATATCTGTTTTAAAAAAAATATCAATCTCATTATCTGGTATATCATAAAAATATAAACACTCATTATTAGTTATTATATGCTTCCTTATTTTTTCTATATATTCACGTTTAAAACCTTTAAATATATTAATTACAGGTAATGGGAATAAAGAATCTTCTTCTACATTTAAATAGAATACTTCCATATCATCAGGATATTTATCTAGTATTTCTTTTATATCTTTTACTTTCATAATTATATCCTATTCTATTTAAAAATAAACCAGAGGCGGTAGTAGCGTTCGGCAATATGCTTGCATTGTAGCTTCTTAAATATAAGTATGCTGTATATTAAGCAATTTCCACAGGCGATATTATCGTTTCAAATTCCTACCTGTTTCTGCTTATCTACATACCGTTTTGTCCTCTTTGCGATTTATTATATTTTCATTATACATCATCTTTTATTTTTGTCAAGCTTTTTTATTGTCTCTTAAATTGCTTAATATTCCATTGATAATATTCGTTATATTCTTTAATGCCCTGCTCTATTGGTAATAATTTTTTATTTAATTCATCATATTTTGAATATTCTTTTTTACATCTAAATGAAACGTCTTTAATTGTTGGAATATAAAAATTAAGAAAAGGCTCATGGAAGTCTTCAATAAATCTATTTGCAGTTAATATAGATTTATATTCTCTCCAGTTCTTATTTCTTGATATAACTTGCATCATTAAAGCATCTAAATAATACATATTCCAAGTTAAATTATTACTTATCCATTTAACTAATTCCTTACCTTGCGGAATAGACTTATAAAAATAGGCTTTATCTGTTCCTAAAGTTCTAAGATATGTAGAAAGTAATTGCATTTGTTCGACAAGCATTTTTCTTACTAGCTTATCATTTAACATCTTTGCTGACTTATTAGGGTCTTTATCTAAAACATATATCTGCATTTTAATAATCTCTAAGTATTTTTTCTATATGCTCAAAAGGAATATTAAATATTTTTTCATTATGTCTTGTATAACAATTAAAGCTTTTAAATATATCAGAAGCTTTATATAAAGATGTAGGGCTTACTAAAAATGGTTCTTGTATGCCAACTTTAGTAAAAACATATTGTACTTTAAAATTATTACCCATTACGCCTACTATTTGAAGTAACATAAAAACGGCTTTTTTATCAGCTTCATGTATTACATAATCGCCACATTTAACATCATGTATAGATTTTAAAGGGTTTGATAAATCCATCTTATTTATCCTTTATAATTATTGCTACGCAATTAAAGTAAATTCGCTATCTATAAATTCTCTTGAAACATACTTGTGAATTGCATTAGTCTGCCACAATTTATTAACAAGACTTTCTACTATCATATTTTTTGCAGAATCAGATAGCATAAAGTTTTCTTCTTCAACTTGTTTTCTAACTATTGCTGTTAATTCTTCTTTTGTGCATTTTACCAATTTAGCCATTTTAATACTCCTTACAATAAGCTGTTCAACAATACTTTAAAATCTTTATTAGTAGATTTTCTTATCATCCATTCTTTAAGGGCTACCGCTAATACTTTTTTATACTCTTCATCTGTTATTTTCATGACATATTCCTTTAATTAATAGTAGATAATGCTAAACCTAAAATAATAGAAAGGAATATTAAATTAATACAAAATAACATAAAATTTCTTGTTAAAGATTGCACAAATTCCAACATCTTTTAGACTCCGCATATATGTTTTTAACTCTCACTCTTTAAATATAACACGTTTATTTTACAAAATCAACATCTGATAAAATATTGTAACATATTTTAATATATTATTAAATAATTACTACATAACCAAAATATAAGGCAGAGCAGTATTATATACCTTATTAGCGTTAAAGAATTAAGATTACTGTTTGATAATTCTACATTATGCAGTAATTATTAATATTAAGGTTGGTTAGACCATTTTTCAATATTATTAAATATCTTATTACCCGATTTATTTACAACATTTACTGTTCTTTGTACGGTTTTATTATTTGATATTTCTTTTTCTATTGGTTCTACTATTGCCTTTGTCATAATAAAAATACCTAGACAAAGAACTAAAAACATTGTAATAAAAACAGATACAATTAAACCAATTTCTTTAAAAGTTGCTTTCATGATATTCGACTCCGCTTATTTATTATATTATCCTATTTTTCCAGACACTTCCTCTAAATCTTTAAAGAATGGGAATACTTGAAATTCTCTTAACAATTCCCCTGTGCTATTATTAGGTAGTGCTTTATAAATACACATTTCAATATTATATGTATTATCAGATGTTAAATGATAGCCCTTTGATATATAATAATTAAAAGCTTCAAAGAAATCTGAAAATGTATTTAGTTCATTTTTTTCTATTATATCACAATTAGGATAAACCATCCATATAGAATATATTATTTTAAAATTTGGTGTAGAAGTTGATTTTTCAACATATCTTATGGATTCATTTATTTTTGGAGTTAGTAAATCGTCTTTTTTTTCATTTAAAACAGAGATAATAAAATCTTGTATATCTATATTGTCAAGTCTTTCTTTTGTCCATTTATTCATAATTTAATCCTCTTTTATTTTTCCTATCCATCTTAAAATTCCATAGATGAATGTAATTAGTAATACCATTTCAAAATCTAAATTAGAGAATACAGATATTAAAGTAAAAATTATAAAGATTACATGGATTCTTAATAATCTATCCATTTAATCCTCATCTTCTTCAAGTTCTATATCATCTAAATATTCTTTAATTACAGGGCGCATTTGATATTCTCTTATATCTGCTAGATTAAGATATTTTAAAAATCTAAATAATATCTCTTTCTTTTGGTCTACAGTAAGGCTATTAGCTTTAATATCAAACTCGCTAAGTGTCATTTCTGCTTCTGGTTCTCCAGTATCTCTGCAATGTTTCATATCGTCTATTTCATCATTTACATCTTCAATAGACCAATCGTTATATGTTGCAGTATCTTTTAAAGTATCTTTGCTTTCAGCATCATATATTTTTATATAGTGATTCTCTGAATTAACTGTTATTAATTCACCATCTGCAACCATTTGTTTATGTATTGATTCTGCTTCTTCTAATGTAGAAGCTTCTATTTCTGCCGATTCATAATATTCTATTTCTGCGTATTCTATTTTAAATTTTGTCATTTTATTTTTCCTTATATCTTATGTATCATTACATCGCCACAATTACCACAGGTAACTACATTAAATCCTGTCGCTTGGATTTCATTAAGTAATGCCTCTTGGTCAAGTAGTTCTTTGCTTGTTTCGCAATCACCAAAAAATAAATCAGGAAAATCACATGGTTCTCCTTCGTAACCACAATAAGGACATTTTAATAATACTTCTTCCATAATTTGTTTCCTTTGTTTGACTACTCTATTATCATATACTATAATTTTTATTTTGTCAATACTTAAATTAAAAAAAGTTTATATTTAATTCATTCCCTGTTAAAGCCCTATTTATTGCAGAATCAAAGCTCCAATTTTTTTCTTCTTCTTTATATTTTTTAAAAGGATTTTCATTATCTTCAAGATGATATTCGTAGCAATTTCTACAAAGAGGTGGATAATAGCTAAATACTGCTTCTTGCGTAAATGGCAAATCAAACACCGTATTTTGTTTTCCACATCTTGCACATATTGTTTCTACATTACAATCAAGAACCAAATAGCCTTCTAAAGTATGTTTCATCATGCTAAATTCAGAAACATTGCCAGTAAAAAATGGATTATCTAACTCTCCATAGAAATTAAAACCCATTTCATCAGAAAGTTTATCTTTAAAAAAGTAAACATTATTATCTTTTTGTACGATAGACATTTCTTTTTCATTTCGTGGGGAGTTATGATTCCATGCGAATTTATTAATATATAAAGAACGAAATAGACTTAGGTTATGTGATTCATTACTATCGTTATGTTGAAATATTCTATTTTCTGTTAAATCTATACTTCTATCTTTTATCATTTCTTTGTCAACCAAGTTTTTACTTTGCTAAAAATAGTCTTCTTTTGTTTAGGATTAATAACAAATCTATTATTTTGTTTAATTTCAAGTTGAGTTAAATATTCTTTAATCTCATCTAATGATGCAGATTTAACATTAATTTTATTTTCAATTTGTTTATTTTGTGTTGCCATTTCAGAAATCATTTTTGATAATGTTAAATCACAATACTGGTCTTCCCAATCTGCAATATAATAAAATCTATCATGAAGCATTTTATCTCTTACAAAAGAGCCAAAGAGAATAGGGTCTTTACGTTTATTCTCTTCTTTAACTTGTCTTTCAACTTCACCAGTATAATCGGTGAATACAATATAATATTCATCAAATATATTTTCTTCTTTTAATTTTATAATAGTATCTGTTATTTCATCTGGTATTTCTCTTGGATAGTTTCTTAGTTCTATTACTTTTATAGCTTTATCTTTAACCATATTGATATAAAATTCTATATCATCTCTGTATAGAAAAGTATCAATATTCATTTCCAATAATCTATATTCTTTTTGCAAACATTCTATAATAAAAATAAGTTTTTTAATAGCTGCATCTTGGTTAATAGCAAATGCCTTTTGTAATAATATTTCAGAATTATCATAAAGATTTTTTAAAAATTCATTATCTGTTTTCTTTTTAATTTTTTTTAAATTATCAAAATATTCTTTTGGGTCTATCTCTTGACCATTAATATTCATTGTTTCTTTTTGTTCTTCAATTATTTCTGACATATTCGCTCTCCTTTTATTACTTTATCATCATATATTAAAACTTATTATTTGTCAATACTTATAAACTAAAATCTTTTAGTGCTTCGTCTCTTATATCATCATTTATTCCAATATAACGCATGGTTACTCTTTGAGAACTATGGTTTAATAAATCTTGTATTAATGCTATATCTTTTGTTTTTTTATAAAAATGATAACCCCAAGATTTGCGTAAAGTATGATTCCCTATTTTATCAGTTATACCTACATTTCTACAAGCCTTATTTATTATATTATACATCATAACTCTTGTTAATGGCTTATTCTTTCCTTCTCTTGAATAGAATAGATGGTCTTCTTTTTGTAAATTTTCTTTATTAATATATTTTAATACTTCTTTTTTTAATTCTTCATTAATTAAGAACCTTTTATATTTATTTGTTTTTTGTTCTCTTATCATTAAATGAGTATTGTCTAAAAAGTCATTTGCCTTTAATTTGAGTAAATCTACAGAGCGCAAGCCTGTATTAATTCCAACAAAAAACATCATATAGTTTCTATAAGAATCTTTCTTTAATTCTTCTTTAACTTTTTCTATTAATACTTTATTTCTTATTGGTTCTACGGTATTCATAATTTAATCCTTAATATATCATTAAATATAGATTGTTTAAAATTTTCTGCCATATTTTTTGCTTCTTCTATATTATCATATCTGCCTAAATAATATGTTTTTTTATTATGTATTATAACTACTTTCCATTTATTTTTATCCCAATGAACATTTTTAACTCCACTACTAATATTATTTTTATTAGCTGCATCTTTTATTTTTTTTGTTATTACTCCTTTTGCGCTATTAATTTTTCCTATTTCAACTATATAACATCCACAAGATTTTACATAGCCTTGTGTAAGTCCTGTTGTAGAAACTATTTTTTCTCCGCCACAATCACACCTACAAAGCCAAAATCTTCTTTGTCTTTTAGTTCTATGTTTTTTTATAACTGTTAATTTATTAAATTTTTTTCCTGTTAAACTTTCAATATTCATTTAATTATTCCTTATACAAAATAATTTAATCTATACGCATTATTTGGTTTTAAATTTAATACTTCCATCATTATCTTTTTAGCTACATTTGGACAATTTAATGATTTTTCTTGTAAATGATAATTATCTAATGCAAATCTACCATAATGTTCTGGTTTTATTTTTTTTTCTTCAAGTATTTTACCTAAACTTTCATGAACAATCTTAAAGAATGTCAAAATATCCGTTGAAGTTAAATCTGTTTTTACTCTTTCTCTTATTTGAGGCATGTTTTGTAGCACAGCTTTTTTACATTCTTGTGTTCTAAAATACGTAATTATACTTTTAGCAACCTTCATTTTGATTATCCTTAATTAACTATATAATTATATTACACTATAATTATTATTTTGTCAATACTTATATTTTAAATTTACTATAATAATATCCTTCTTGAAAATATGAATGAAAATTATTATTATTAATATTTCTTGCAAACATTATCATATCTCCATAAGAATAAAAAGATTCTACTTTAAATCTTGCATGCAAATCTTCTACTACTTCACAATCATCATATTTAGAATCTATGTTATTTATATATTTTTTAAAATCTTTTAATTTCATTTTATAAGCCTCTTACAAAATCTTGAACTTTAATAATATTATCTTTATTTTCTGTAATTTTATATATTGTTTCTTTAAATTTAGTATCAATCATATTGTGATATTGGTTTTCTGTAAATCTAAACCAATATTGTTTTGTTAATTTATCTTCTTCTGTTATTCTTAGTCTACCTTTTGGATAGCCTACAGTACCTTTAATTCCGTTATCTTTGCAATATTGTACTGCTTTATTAAATTTATCATAATCATACATCATGACAATAATATCTTTATTATATTTATCTGTAATTTTATAATATGGCTTATTATCGTGTCCAATAGCTTCCCATATAATTAAATTATTTACTTGTTTTATTTTTTTTCCTCTTATTAACATAAATTACTCCTTATTTAATTTTTTTCATTCTTTTTAAATTATACATGATGCCTTTAGCTGACTTCTTAACTTGTTTTATTTTTTCTTTAGGAATTTCAGTATCTCTTTTAAGTAATTCATTGCATAAATTTATAACAGAAATACATTGTAATGAATCTATATTATTAAACATAAATTCTAAATCTTTTGTTTCTGTGTTTTTATATTTATTCATTCTATACAAAAGCTCCTTAACTCTCTTTTCGACCAGTCTGGGTGATACTCGTGATATTGTCTAACGCAAGTATTAAACTTATTGCTATTATATAACTTATCTAATTTAATGCCTATCGCTATGCCAACTAAAAAGGTTATTAAGAAAAATATTGCAATAGTTATATAAAATATTTTTTCTGGATTTGGCATAATCTTAACCTCAATTTACTATTTTCATTTTTTAATAATTTGTTTTCAGTATATAAATAAATACTAACTATAATAAATGTAGCAGATAATCCAAATAATAAAAATATCCAAATACCGCTTATTGCATCTGAAATATCAACGCCCATTGAATCCATAATTTATTTACCTCTTGCAATATTTTGTAATATATGCTACTATATTTTAATATATTTAACTATTCTTTAATAACAAGGATATTCTCTTCTTGTAAGAAGTTTAAAGCTTCTTCATCATTATTAAAATTGGTATCAAATTTCCTATTAACGAATCCTTTTAAATCGTCTGTAGAATTATCATCTATTCCATTAGTATCATCAACATCATTTGACCAAGTAAATACTCTATACATTTATTTAATTCCTTTATTTCTTTCAACATATTTATCATAACATATTTTTATTTAATGTCAATAGGTAAATTAAAAATAATTTAAAAAATAAAAACTACATATATAAGGAATAGTAAAAATGAAAATAAGAAAATTTAAAAAAGAGATGAAGAAAGATGAGGAATATTATGATAAAAAATGGATTGGTTATTTTAAAGATATAAATTGGAAAAATTTTAGAAAAACTAAAAGTCTTATAAATATAAATGATTATTCTGAATAAATTTGAAAACCAAAATAACTTATAAATTCAAATATGGCTCGAACCGATAAATTGATAATCGGTTCGAGCCATTAAATTAAAAACCATTCGAGTTGAAAAAGTCAATTTGCTTTCGAGTCATTAAAATGTTATTATATAAATATATAAATAAGTTATCCATAAATATTACCCAACTGACTAATTGATTGTGTTTTAAAATAAGTTATTATTAAAACATAGAAACACACAAACACTTTAATTAATAGAAATGAAAGGCATAGGAGGAAACATGAAACGAGTAAGAAGAACAAGGGAACAAATTCAAGAAGAAGGTGTATCGAAAGACATCTGTATCACAAGAACATTAAAAGTAAACGATTATACTTCTAAACTTCTGAAAAAAAATAATGTAGATGTATCACAACTTAAAAATGGAGGGGATGTAACAGAAGTTTTAGCAATCTACTTTGTAAGAAGAAACTTAATTGAATTTAGAATTAAAGGACAGACTGAAACAGTAATGGAAACAATAACATCTCCAGAAATTGAAGCTAAATTTGGAGCAGGGGCTAAATTAACAGTACCTAAAGAAGTTGAAAAAGATGTTGTTATTGGTACTATTAAAATAAAAGATAGAAATGAATCTAAAAACTATGGGTTTCCAGTATATCCAAGACCTAAACTTGATGCACAAGAAAGAAAATTAAGAAGAGCATAGTTATTTAATAATATATAAGGAAGGAATATAAAATGGTAGTTAAAGAAATGAATATCTTACAGATAGAAACAATAGATAAACAAATATCTGAATGGAATAATTTAATCAAAGAAGCTCAAGAAAGAATAACAGAGTTAGAAATTAGAAAAGAAAGTTTATTAGTTAAAAAAGTAAAGCCAACCAGAGAAAGAAAAGAAAAATTAACAGATACAGGAATCATGTGGTTTAGTTTTCCAACAGAGAAAGACCATTTAATAGGAATAGACCATTTAAATAACAAAGTAATTGTTATAAAACCAGAACAAATATCGAAAACTTCACAGGTTAGATTCAATGAAATAGCAGAATTAAATCATCTTCCTTTAGAAATAATAGGAGAAGGAAACATCAGAGAAGGTAATGTAGAATGGTGTAAATATATAATTTGGGAAGGTAAAAAAGAATTATTCAAAAAAGCTAAATATGAATTTGACTTAAAATAAAATTTAAACAAAATAAAAAGAGGCTATTGACATAGCCTCTTTTTTGTCGTAAAATATTAAAGTTAGGTTTGAGTAATATATGTAAGAAAGGGGATTAAATGTTAAGCGTTTTAAGTAATGAGAATTATGAAAGCAAATCTCTTATTGAACAAAAAGATGGTCTTATTTTAAAAGTCAAACAAGATTTAGAAGTGGTGTTAAGAAGTGTAAAGAAATCCAGAGAATTAGAGCAAAGAAAATTATATAATGATATAATAAAAAGACATACAGATATAAACGCTAATATCACTTATGATTTAAAAGATAGAATATATAACCTAGTATAATTTACCCAAACTGTCGGCATTCTAACTACTAAAAAGACTCTTTAATAAAGAGTCTTTTCTTTATAATTATTTATTATGTCTAAATGATGCTCATTTAAAAGTCTTATGCTATTTTCATATTGTTTTTGTTGTAAACTTTTTTCATTTAAATTTTTACCACAATAAGTACAATAAATCTTAGCATTAATATTAACCTTTAAGCAATGATTACATAATTTATTTGTCATCTTTCTTCTCAAAAGTATCTACATCTGCTTTTTTAAATAATTTTGTTACTTTTTTATTCTTTCCTTGTGGATTGTGTTTTTTATCCTTATTAATTTTATGTACAGGTTCACAATTAAAACCTATGTTGCTGTCTGGTGTAAAATTAATTTCCATCTTTAAACCTCTTTCTTACTTAATTTAAATATTGTATCAGATAATTCACTATATCTTTCATACCATAAATTTGATATATATTTATAATGCTCTTTTAATGAATTATCATAAAATATTTTTTGTTCTAAATCTATTCTCTTATTAAGTTCTACAATCCATAAAATAATAAATAAGAATAATAATATCCAAGTCATATTTTAATTATCTCCTCTATTTTTATTAAACAATTGCTTCCAGTAATACATACAAAATGGGAAAACACACTCTCCACAAGGGAACATTTTCAAGGAATTATAACATAATTTTCTTCCTGTTCCTCCTGCATAAATATATTTATCACAAATATATTTCATATTCTAATGACCCTTACATTTAAATAATGCTTGCCTAGCCCACCAAAAATTATTAGTATTGTGTAACTTCTGAATATATGTTGCTCCGCATTTCCAACAAGGCACAAATCCATCTTGTAATTCTAATTCATGTATTCTATATCTATCATGACAATTAGGACACTCTATTTCAATAAATCGCATTCTATTTACTGGCGACATAATTTTCTCCTTATAATTATAATATATCTACTTTAAATATTTTCTTCTATATTTAATAATTCTTCTAATTCTTCAATAGCTACAGAAATATTTTGTCCAAGAATATGTAAATTTTCTTCTGTAATACTACAATAACCATCAAAATATCTATTTACTATTTGCCATACTTCAAGTCTATTTTTCATACCAAAATGATATTGTTCTTCGGTTATTTCTTTTCTTGAATATTGACAAGATAAGCAATCACATATAGAGTTTGTCTTATTCATATTAACTCTTCCATCTCTTTAAGCATATCTTCTAATTCTTGATTATATTCTTGAATATAGGGTTCTAAATAAACTCTTAAATGATTCTCATCACCTTCTGCACAAAACATAAATTCTGCATCTTGATACCATAGATTAAGTTTTTTAAGTTCTGAATCAAATTCTTTCTTTAATTTTCTTAGAATCTCTCCATTAGGCAAATACATCTTTATTGTTGCAAATGTATGAAAACTTCCATTTCTTAATTCTGTATCTATTTTATATATTTTACAATATGTTTTTTCTATTTTCATATTAAACCATTTTCTTTATCTATTTTTTCTTGTTCAAGAACTTTATTGCATCTAAACCACCATCTACATTGAGAGCAAAATGATGTACTAATTCCTTGTATGCAAAAATAACCTCTTTTTTCTTCTATAGGTTCTTCTTCATCTTTAAATAGATTTTTAAAGAAATTAAAAATACTCTTCATTATATATTATACTCTTACACTATATATTTTATTATAACATATTTTATATTTTTTGCAAGCAAAATATTTAAAAATAAATGCAAGAAAAATATTATATCAGATATAGTAATAGAGTAAAGATAAATTAAAAGAGGTTAATATGAAAACAATTAATTGCAACAACAATACTTTAAAAGGCGTAAGAAGTTACAAAATTAAAAACGATAATGCTACAAATCATGAAATACATATAGTAGAAGCTTGCTGTAATACTGATTTAAAAGCAGAAGATTGCAAGAAATGCTTTGGTAAAATAGTTATTTCTGTTAGAGAATTTATAAATTTAAAAGGAAATATTGAACAAGAAAAGATTGTTTATAGAGATAGATTTATAGTTAAGAATAAAATAATAAAAGAAATTTATGAAGCTACAGAATTTTTAGAAAAAATAAACACCGATATTTTATATGAAGTAACAGAATATGCAAAGAATCAAAAAGTTACAATGCCTTGGAGAGCATATGATAGACCACAAAACTATAAAACTGCTTGTATTGATTGTAAAGCCAAAAGACATAAATTAGGGCAAAAAGCAATGTGTGAAGGTGATAATCCTACATTTGTTGAAGAATATGGAGAAACTTTTAATAATTTCTGTAATCTACAGAAACAAACTTTATATAAAATATACTAGGAGAATAATAATGAGTGATATAAAAGCATGTAAACCTATATTATTAAAGAAAAGGCATCTTGATAGATTATTTAAAATTACAATAGAGAATGAAACAATCCCCTTCATCTCTAACGCCCTTAACTTAGATTATCAAAGAGTTCATGGATATATTAAAAAAGGGGCAGAGCTTTTTTCAATGTATGAAGAATTACTTGAAGAATATGGTTTTTTAGATATTGATATTTTTGATTATGAAGATGAATTTAAAGATATTTTAGAAGATTTAAAAATAGAGTTCTGTGATATATATAAATATGAAGAAATAAATGTAAAGAATTTACCTATCTGGGAAGACTATACTAAACTTCATAAAGCCTATTTTGTAGAAGAAAATAGGTATCGTTTAGAGTGGGATATAATAGATAAGATACGATTCGTAGATAATGACATCTTAAATCAAAACATAAGATTGCTCGTGATGCTAAATAGGATATATACAAGAGCATTAGCAACATTAGGAAGCTGTGATTATTTATCATCTATTAAAAAGCATTCAAAGACTGCTAAGAATGTTAAATTAGCAGAGAATAGATTAAAGAAACTATATAAAGAAGATTTTGTAGAAGAAATTATAGATGTTAAAATAAAAGATGTTAAAGTAAGTTTGTTTGACCAACTATTAGAATTTGAAAGAAATAAACAAAAGAAATTATTATCAGATGATGCAATAGATGTTAAGTTTATAGAAAAAAAAGATTAAGTTAAAAAAAAGACCTCCTTATTGGAGGTCTGCTATTATCTCGACTCATACAACACTACGTTCTCACTCTTTAATTTTATTTAATATAAAGTTCTTTCTTTAATAAATTATCTTTATATAATGATTGTATATATCCATCCCAATCAAATATTGCTGAAGAGTTTATTTCGGGATTAAGGTTTAATTTGTCTTTTACTCTTTTTATCTGTTTAATAGTTAGGCTTTTTTTTATCATATTTAAATACTAACCTTTAATCATCTTAATAACATCTTTTACTCTTTGTTCTGAAACTGTTAAAGAAACTGCATATTCAGATAATTGTTTATTATTGTTTCTTTTTTGCATTTCTTTATTTTTCCATTGTTCTAAATATTCTTTAATATATCTAGTTGTTTGTCCTGATGAATATCTTTTAGCAATTTCCCATACTTCAAATTCTGTTAAAGGTGGGATATTTTGTTTGCCTAATTTTTCTTCACTCCAAGTATAAGAAACTTTCCAAGAAAATTCAGATTCATCTTTTCCATTATTTTCTGCTTTTGTAATTCTTTTAACTTTATCCAAAGTTAAAGATGAATAAATATCGTTATCATTAAACGACTCAAATCTTCCCATCTTTTTTACAGGGATGCTAAATTCTTCTGTTACTTGCATATGTTTCTCCTTCGACTCTTGCTGTTTCTCACTTAACCTTCAATAAAAATATATTACCACATTTTAAAATATAATGCAAGTGTTTTTTTAAAATTATTTTACCATAATTTAATAAACTCTATTTTTCTTTTATCATATTTTTGAGATGTTTTATCAAAAATTTCTTTATGCACTTTCATATATTCTAATGTTTCTTCTATTATTAATTTTATACCTTCTACTGGAGATTCCGTTAATAATTCAATAGTATTATGACCATTAAATGAAATAACTTCTTTATTTTTATATATTATTTTTACTTCCCAAAATTTATTAGTATTATAATAACCATCGGTATAATATTTTATAGTAATATCATCTGAAATATCAAAGTAATCAAAATTATTAGCACTTTGATTATTTTTTTTATAAAAACATAAATTATTTTTAATCATTAATATACTTTTTTTAAATTTTTCAAATTTACTTTCAAGTATAGCTTTTTTAAACATAATTATTTATCCTCAATATCTACTACAACTTGAGATATAATTATTTCATGATTATCTGTATCTATTCTTATTTTTTCTTTTATACATTCTTCTATTATTTTATTCATAGATACACATCTTCTTTGTGATTCTTCTCTTATATAAAGAACACATTCTTTAGGAAGACATAATTTTAAAGGTACTAAATTTCTTTCTTTATATCTTCTTCTTTGTCTTTTTGTTTTTTTCCAAGATTTCATTAAAATTTCATCCTTTTTTCTTTTAATTCATCTAAAGTAAGATATTTTCCATTTTTATCTCGTAATACACATTTAAATGTTCCATCTATATAATGTCTTGTATCTACTCTTAATTCAAGATATTTAGTATCAAATGACCACATTGAGTTTTTATCTTTAAGAATTTCAAAGACTTTTCTTATATCAACCCATTCTATATTTTGATTTGGAGGTTGATTTAATTTTTGTTCTGACATATTATTAATCCTTTAAAAAATATTCTTTAATTTCATATTTATAATTCATATATTCTGGATAAATATTTAATCTTTCCACACAATTTTCAGCACCTTTTTTAGTAAAATATACCCCTTTTAAACCATGATTACTTGGCAACATCTTGCCATTTTTATAAACAATAAAAATACTTTTATACATTTTGTTCCTCAACTGAATATAATGTTTTATTTTTTACTTCTTCTATATATTCATCACTATTCATTGTTTTTACTGGAACTAATTTATAAAGAATAACTTGCATTTTTTTATCTCTATCATTTTTTATTAAATTAGTCATAGGGGCTTGCGCTCTAAGGATAGCTTTTCTTGATTGATAATATGGAGTATTATATTTCCATCCTAAAACAAACAATTCATCATTTATTTGATTAGATTTTGTCATTATTATTCTCCTTTTATTAATTTAAATGTGCTTTAAACCAGTATTTATTTATATCAGATTCTTCTTTTATAATTACTCCTGATTTTGTAGAAGTGCTAAAATCTTTATATGTTATTGGAATAAGATTTATTTTATCTCTATCTGTAAAAACTTTTACGGCAGATAAACATTCTCTTTTTATTTTCCAAACCCAATAAAAATTTGAATCACATTTAAAATATAAATATTTATTCATCAATATTCACCACTAAATCTCTATTAAATCCAGTATTATTCTCGTGTGGGTAGCCTAATGGGTTGCATAAATAGCGAGTTTTATCGTCAATAAAATCATGAAATGTATGGCTATGTCCACTAGCCCAAATAATAGGTTTATTATTACAGTCTGCTATTTCTCCTCTTAATTCTGTTCCATAAGCAGAATCAAGAAAGTTATTGCTGTTTAAAAATGGCTTATGATGCGTAATAACAACGCAAGGCTCTTTAGATTCATTAAGAGTTTTAAATATATATTCTTTTGCAATCTTATGTAAGGTTGTAGAATATTCTGGTGTAAATTTTAAAGCTCCATTTTTATATCTTATAAGCCTAAAATCATTCATACTACTTCCTGCATCATACATATCAATAGGGCTTCTATTATTTAAAGAAGTCCATAAAGTTGAACCAATAAATCTTATTCCATTAATGATAACAGAATTATTATTTAGATAATGAAAATTTTTATGTACCGCTTCAATTCCTGAAAAGAATATATCTGCTTTTTCAATATATGAATGATAAAACGTATGATTGCCATTTATATAAATAATATCTGTATTAGGATATTTTTCTGCAAGTTTAATAATAAAATTAAAACAGTTTTTTAATTCTGCTAAATCTCCTGCAATACAATAAACATCAACATCTTTTAAATTAGGTATATACCCATGTCCAAAATCAATATGGAGGTCTGATTCAAATTTTATCTTCATAACCAAGATATTACCCATCCAAAATTAGTACCCCAAGAATCAGATTCAGAATCTAAATCTACTCTTCTATTTACTTTATAACCAGCATTTTTTAATGCCTCTTGGTCTGAATAGTCTAAATTATAATATGTTGTTGAATAATCTCCAGATAAACATTTTTTTCTAATATCTTCTAATATTTCTTCTCTTATAACACAAGTTCTTGATTTAGTAAGTTCTTTAGCTTCTGTAGCAAACATTTATTTAATCCTCATTAATTCTTATATTTATATTATAGCATAGTTTTAAAAGATGTCAATATATAAAAAAATCCCGATTATTAATCGGGATTTCAAAATATACTCTGGACATATATTAATTAATATAATAACATCTTTTAAAATAAAAGTCAAGATGTTTTTCTTTTTCTATTTCTATGCCTTGGTCTTGGATTAGAAATATTACTTGTAGGGTCAGGTTTTGCAGCACTTTCTAATATGGTATTATATTCTTCCATAAATGCTTCTTCTATTCCTCTAATAAAACTTAACGATATGCTAAGAGTTTCTTGTTTGCCATTTTGTTTAGCAAACTGAATAGGAATATCTTCGCTATCAATCATCATCTGATTATCTTCAAGCATAGTTTCTAAGGCTTCTATTGTTGCTTTAATCGCTTCAAAAGTATTAGGAAAACTCATAATTATTCTACCTCGCTTAAATATTCAAATTTCCAACCTTTATGTCGTATTTGTTTTTTATTAAGACATCTCCAAATACCAGCATAATCTAATTCATGTTCTTTGGCAAAACCTAATTGCGTATTACTTGTAAACTCTATACTATTTGGAGATATGGCTTTAAAGGTTCTTTGATTGTATTGTGGATTTCTGTTGTTTGTTTGTTCTTTTCTTGTAGCCCATCTACAATTATCTAAACAATAGTTGCCATTATTATTAATTCTATCTATAGTGGTATTTTTTTCAGTAAACAATTTTGAATGTTCTAAATATTCTTCATACATATCATCTCTGAAATTTTCAAATTTTAACCATCTGTCGCAAACTTTTATTCCACGACCACCATAATTAGGATATGCTTTATTTTTTAATCTTAAGCATCTATCTTTCATATTAGCCCAAATTCTATAAAATCTAATATTCTTCATACCATGGATTAGTCCATTTGGGCTATCTTTTGAAATACAACCACAAGATTTAGTATTTTTAGAGTTTAAATTACTACCAGAAACATATACTATGTTTTCACAATCACATTGACATTTAAAAACAATATTACCACTTTTATTTCTATAAGCTATTTCTAATGGAGTTAATCTTTTAAATTTTTTGCCTATCATTAAATAATAACCTTAAATATAGTTTTACTTTTTTTCATCTTATCGAGACCCCTGATGTCATAAGCCTCTAATTCACGAACGATTTGATAACCTTCACAATCAGATGGAACATTTTGTAAATCTACTTTTATGCCATCTCTATTTTTAATAGAATCTATAACAATTAGATTTTGTGAAGCTCTACCATTTAGATGTAACCCATTATAAGCATAATTATCAGTACCACATAATGATGAACATCTTGAGAATAAGTCAGATAGATAAGCCATATGAATATGTCCAGATAAAACATAATCTATACTTATTCCATCATGTAAATATTTCATAAGAATTTTAGATAAACTATCAACAACATCTCTACCTGTCATTTGATGACCATGAATAAGTAATATATTTTGACCTAAAATATTAATTACTTGTTCTAAAGGACTTGTAGATAAATGTATTTTAATTCCTTCTGAATTTAAAAATCTATGGTATAACATAGCTAATAGTGTATAATCGTAAGAATCAGAAGAAACAATATCCGAATATCCTATTTGCTCTGTTAATCTTGATTCATTACCACAAACGCCAAAGAAGTCTATATTAAAATCTGTATTTAAATCTAATAAGAATTGACTTACAATATGACATGCTAATACTGTTGCTTTTGCTCTATTTGTAGCATTATTTAATTGTTTGTCTAAAATATCATCTTTGTTTAATAAATCTCCTGTAGAACAAACAATAACTTTAGTAATTCCATTAGCTTTAAAGTATTCTTTAGCCTTATAAGCTAAATATTGTAATCTTTTACTTGCTATTTCAAAATCAAACTTATTAGACCTTAAATTTATAAGATTGTTAAAATGTGCATCAGATATATGAACTATTCCAACCTTATCAAAACTAGGTATAGTAGTATGTTTTATAGTAAAACTATTTAGATTATGTGCTTTAATTTCATTTATAAGCTCTTCATTAAATTCTTTTATAGCATTATAAATTCTTGTTTGTTCTCTAAAGCTTTTTCTTTCAACCCTATTTCTGTCTTGAAAATATTGCTTTTGTCTGGCTAACTTTACATTTTCTTCAACAATTTCATCATCAGGACTTCCAACAAGTTCTATTTTAAATTCTTTTTGCCACTCTCTAATTTGAGTTGTTGTAATATTTTCTGTCCATGACATTTCCGCAGATAGATGAACTTTATGCCTTAGTTCATTAATACAATTGTCTCTTGATGGGAAATTATTAGCCATCCACCACTCTCTAAACTGATTCTTTAAATCCATCTTTTAAACCTCTGTCTTTTCTTCAAACATATCTACTGGACATTCCCAAACAGGGGTAACTATGTCATATTTAACACAGTTCTCATAAACTGCATTAGCTATTGGACAGTTATTCTCTCTATTTTCTAAATCTAATTTTTTACAACCATAACATAGGCAATTCTCTCTATGCTTACCTTTATTATTAGATTTTACGATGACATCTTTCCCATGATGGTCATAAACTTCAAAACTCATTTTAAACCTCTTCTTTAATATTATTAATAGAATGCAATGTTGTTATACCTAAAGAGTTCCACATTTTTATATTTTTAATTTCATCGTCTACAGCTAATTTTATATCAAATCTACCTTTTATTGAAGAAGTATATATGTCTTTTTTTACCTTATCTGAATCTTCATAATTATCAAAAGGTCTCATAAATAAATGATATAAATCATTTAATTGATAATCAGGCACTCTCCAAATTTTATCAAGCATATTTCTTGTTAAATTAAGTCCATTATCTGTAGCTTCTCTTGCGGTTACAAATAATATTTTATACCCTTGTTTAGAATAATTTTCTATTAATTCTAAACACCAAGTATTAAATTTATAATTAATATAAAATTTTTCAAAATTACCCCATTCTTCTCTACTTGTTTTGTCTTTAGGATAAATATAGTGGGCATTATCTACTAAACACCCATCTATATCTATTATTACCGCTTTAGGAATATATCTCATATATCCTACCTACTATCTCTTAGGAAGTAATGAATTTACATTATCTAATAAAAGTCTTGCATGATGTAAAGCATCTGAAATATCTTCAATTTTTGCCTTTGCTTTATCAATATTTTTATCAAGTGCTTTTTGTAATTTATCAATCTTTTTATCAAAGTCTGAATGAAGTTTATCAATTTTACTTCCAAGAGTATCCATTTCTTTAATTGCTTCATCTACGCCTATTGATAAGATTTGTGATGCAAGCGAAATAATACTATTAATAATGCTTAGAATTTTTACTAATTTCATAAAATACCTCTTTCTTCTAATCTTTCTTTCAACTCTATAAGAACTACATTTTGTAATACTGACATTTGAAAAGCTTTATTTAAAAGTTTATTTAAATCATCATCTTTTAAATCATTTTTAACTTTTTGACAATATTCAAAGACTCTATCACCTAATTTTTTTAATTCATTAAATTCCATTTGACTCTCCAGACTTAATATAAATATTATAACATATTATAAAAATAAATACAAGTGTTATTTTTTATCAAATATATTTAAAATTCCAACCTTTTTCATATTCTTTATTAACTTTAATGCGTGACCTAATATATTCTCTGTTTAATCCTTGTTCTTTTGCAAAGATACTCATATTATTGCTAATAAATTCTTTACCTTCTGGATTTATAGCCTTAAAAGTTCTTTGACTTTTTAAAATTCCTCTATTATTTGATTGTTCTTTTCTTGTAGCCCACTTACAATTTTCTAAACAATAATCTCCGTTTACATCTATTCTATCTATTGTAGTATTTTTTTCTGTAAATAATTTTGAGTGTTCTAAATAACTCTCATACATATCATCTTTAAAGTTTTCAAAAGATTCTAGCCATCTCTCACATATTTTTATTCCTCTTCCTCCATAATGATTAAAATAATGATAATTCTTATTTAAACATCTATCTTTCATGCTATAATATATACTATAAAATCTAGTATATCTCATTCCATGTGTTTTTAAACTACTCATTTTATTTTATTAAATCCTTTTTTAAAAATATTAACTAAAATATATAAATAACTTTCTTCTGTATGATTAGAGTTCTTAAACCATTGCTCATAAGCCATATTTAGAATTGAATCTATAACTAATTGATAATGTGGATGTTCTGAAAATATAGTAAAGAATGTTTTATTATAGTGAACGGCAGGAGTACCATTTTGATAACCTACTTTTACATTTAAAACATCTGCTAATTTATCCATATCTGTAACTATAGACTTAAAATAATCTACTTTTTCTTTAACAGACATTTTTGTAACATCTTCTAAAATCATTCTATTATTTCACTTTCTAATATGTTTACTTTACCATCTATTATTTTGTATTTAATTTTACAACCTTTATCTACACCATTTGATGAAGAATCTATAGCTATTTGTACAGGATTAATATTTTCCCAAGCTTTTTTTATTGCTTTTTCGTCTAATGTAGAAATATATAAATCTTTTAAACAATTATTATCCTGCATTATAATTCTATAATCCTTTTAATATCATCTTTTATATCTAATCCACTTAATTCTTGTCCAATAGTAATCCAACCATTTCTAGGTTGTCTTGCAAATAATTCAATTCTTGGTAAATCTCCAAATAATTCAACTATTTTATCTGCAATAATATCTGGTTTTTTTGAATGATACTCTAAAGGACTTTCTACAATAGAAGAAATGTAATTACTTATAGGCTTCATTTTCCCTTTAATACCTAATATACAAAGTTCTGAACCTGATTTTGTATAGTATCCTGTTCCAAAATGTGTTTTACCATTTTTATATTCTTTCTTCCAATTAAAGGCTATATTTGGTATTTTAAATCCCCAATGTTTTAATAATGACAATTTATCTATTATATCAGAATCAGATGTCATAGATGTTGTAATCCACATGAATATAGCACAATTATCATCTGCTAAATCTTGTATTGGTAAATTCTTAATATCTTCTATTTTCATAGGAGGATATTTATCTGTTATTCCACCACCAAATTTAGTTTTTAGATTATTTCTTTTTGGAAAATACCAAGCAGGGTCTAAATAAATTATATTAAATTTCATTATTAACCTCAATATGCTTCCAAGTTCTTCCTCTAAAAATATCTCCAATTGTTTTTTCATTAACTTTATATATTTTAGCTATTTTTCTATTGGTAAAATTATTTTTAATATTTTTTATTTCAATAACTTGTCTTTCGGTTAATTTTGAATTAGTGGTATTTTCTCCATATTTAATTGGTTTTAAACCAGAATCATAAGCATGTTTATTATTTTGAGAACTATTACACCATTCTAAATTTTGATATTTATTATTTTCTTTATTTCCATCTATATGATTCACTTGAGGCAAATTATTAATATTATTTATAAAATATATTGCAACCAATCTATGAACTTTAAAGGCTTTTCTATTATTATTTTGCATTAAATTAACTATTAAATATCCATCTTTATCATAATATGGCTTTAATTGTTTTAATTTATTTTTTTTATAACTAAATACTTTACCATAATTACTAATATAATAATCTTCAAAATATAATATTTTTTTTACATTTAAGCCTGTTTGTATAATATCTGCTGACATTAAATTCTCACTTATATATAAATATCTATACTCTTACCTTTTTTATTTCCATTTATTCTTACATTACCACCTTGTTTATCATTATCCGTAGGGATATAATTTTTATTTGTTAATACAGGAGGTTTACTATAATAACAAGTTGGTTGAAATGGATGTCCATTAAAAACTGTATTTTTTAATGGTTGATACGGAATAATCATTTTCTTTTCCTTTTTTTGTCTCTTTTAAAGCCAAGAGATTCTATACAATCTTTATACTCTTGGCATCTATCTTCTAATTTTTGACCACCAGTCTTAATATCCAACAAACATAGCTTTATATATTCTAAACCTTTTACAACATCTTGTTTGTTTGTTAGAATTTTATTTATTTCATCTATTGCATTCTTGGTATTAAGACAAATGGTACTCATATCTTTATTATTCCTTATTCTTGAGGGTCTTCTTCATCATTTTCTTCTAATAAAGAAGCTTGTTGACCACAATAAGGGCAGGTAACTTCTTCTTGGTCTTCTTCTAAATAATCTTCATAAACAAGAAAATCACCATCACAACTTTCACAAGTAATTTCTAAAACTGTACTTTGTAACATATCCTATCTCACTTTCTTTAATATATTAATGAATAAACAATCCTGCTTTAATAAATAAAAATAAATTAATAATTACACATAATAAATGTACCCAAAAACTATGGACTCCTTCTTCTGGTTTCCCATGTTTATGCGCAGATAAACATAATCCAGTTAATATTAAAAGTAAAATTATTATTTCATAAATATTCATATTCATTCTCCAACTATTATAAGTATAGTATAACATCTTTTAAAATAAAGTCAATATCTAATTAATCTTTCTCTTTTAAAAGATATTGATTTGAGATAACTTTAAAAGATATTTGTTCTCCATCACACGCCTTAAATACTATTCCTTCACGTTTTTGACTTGTATTTAAAGATTCTCCATCTGCCATAGCTAATAATAAATCTAAATCAGCTACAAGAGGGAACGCAGGATTTAAAACAGGAACATGTTTAATATTAGTATTATATTTTTCATTAAATGAAGTAATCCAATCCATTCTTTCTTGTGGATATAAATATCTTTGTTCTGTTATGTTAAAAATATCAAATATTCTTAATTCATGATTTAAAAGACCTTCATTATTTTTTTGAATACCAACGCCTATAAGTTCTCCTTGTAAAGCGAAATCAGCACCAACTTCTTGACAAAAATCTTTTAAATATAAATTAATTTTTTCTTCTTTTACTATTTTCCAATAATTACTTGGTTCTGCTTTATATACAGGTAGATTATACCAAGGTAATATTTTAGATAATAATGTTTTAAAGAAACCATAATTAGGTTTAAAATCAGGGTCTTTAAGGTCTATATTTCTACTACAAACTCCAGTATACACATCTTTATTATATGTTGTAAGACTTGAACCATCAAGTTTTATTGTAATTTCAAATAACTTACCTTCATATTGTTTAAGTTTATTAATGATATTTTGAACTCTTTCTTGGTCTGTCTTTCTAATAAAATGTGGGAATGCACCTTTAGCTTGTCCATGCTGTTTTGCTTGAGCAGGACTCATAGGTTTTTCCCAAAGTTTAATACCAAGTTCATCTGTTACATCAAGACCTTCTGAAACAACATCCATATTGATAAGTATATTAAAATCAGTTATTGGAAGTATTAAGCCTTGGCTTATTTGACCACGAAGTTTAATAGTTCTTAATCTTTCGCCTTGAATGCCATTAAAAACTTTTGGTTCGTGTCCTTCTTTTGTTAAAAATGATGCAATTTTTGTTGGAATAAAACTGTCTATCTCAAAATATACAACAGCATCACCAATATTAAATTCTCCTTTTTTAACAACAACTTTCCAACCTAAAACAGTTGCAACTTCAATAGCATCTGCACCCTCAATAGTATTAATTTCTACAATTCTTTGAATACTTGCTAAACTTCTTTTAATTTCTTCGCCCATTATTTTTCTCCTTTTTTAATTATTATAAATTAATGTTATTTATTTTATCTTTAAAATCTTTTAATTCTTCATCTGTTAATAATATTCCTGTTGAAAGAAAATAATCTTCTATTTCTATTAGCCATTTCTTTTTTGGTTCATATCTGACTATTCTTATTCTCATACTAAATATCCTTTTATGCCTTAAAGTTATATATAGGTTTAATAATATCTATTATTTCTATTGTATCTTCAACATATTTTATTATTTCTTCTGGATTCTTATAAGCCATTGGTGATTCGTCAAGAGTTGACTGTTTAACAGATGTTGAATAAATACCTTCCATTGATTTTTCAAAATCTTCTAAATTAATATTTTCTTTAGCTTTAGTTCTTGACATTAATCTTCCTGCTCCATGAGGAGCAGAATTATTCCAATCTTCATTGCCTTTGCCAATAGCAAGTATTGAACCATCTCTCATATTTAATGGAATAAGAACTTTTTCATCTTTATCAGCAGATATAGCACCTTTACGAACAAAATTTAATACATCAATATAATTATGAATAGTTTCAAAACATTGTATAAAATCTATATCTAAAAAGTTTTGTATTTTTTCATACATATAAAATCTATTCATAGAAGCAAATTTTTGTGCTACTTTCATATCATGAATATAATTTTCAAATAATCCACCTTCTAAAAAGGATAATTCTTTAGGAACACTATAAACATCTAATGCTTTTTGAGTAGCAATTGTAAATTCATCCTCTTCTACTTTAAAAGTTCCTTTATAAGAATTTAAAGAATTACGAATTTCACTTCTCTTTTTATCGCAATATATTTCTGCTTGTTTTTGATAATATGTTGCAATTTTATGTCCAAAATTTCTTGAACCAGAATGTATCACTAAATATTTATTATCTTCTTTATCTATATTAATTTCTATAAAATGATTTCCACCACCTAAAGAACCTATAGATTTTAAATGTCTTTCATATTTATCTATATCTCCTATATTTTTGCAAACATTATAAATATCATCTTCTAATGATTTAATTATTCTTGGTCTATGTTTATTTACTTCATTACCATGAGGTATATTATTTCTAATAAAATTATCAATCTTTGGCAAATCTAATTCTACTTTACCTAAATTAACAGTAAGCATTCCGCAACCAATATCTACTCCAATTAAATTAGGAATAACTCTATTATTTAATCTTGCAGTAAAGCCAATTACACATCCTTTTCCTGCATGAACATCTGGCATAATTCTTACAGGCATATCTTTAAATATAGGATGATTACAAACTTCATAGATTTGAGATAATGCTTCTTGTTCAACATTATCATTAAAAATTTTAGCTGTTGTGTATTTACCTATTATTTCTATACTCATTTTTATATTCCTTCTTATTAAACGCACCCTGTAGGAATCGAACCCACACCTTTTAGTTTGGAGCCAAACGTGCTACCATTATCACCAAGAATGCAAATTATTTAACTATATTTATAGTATAACATATCTTAAAATAAAAAGCAACATATTTTTAATATGTTGCTATAATTAATGAAAGGGGAAACGAGAAACATACACGTCAAATAATTGATAGTTTTTATGTTTACCAAAGGATACTATCATCCAATATATTAAAAATATTATTACGATTAATCAGCTTGGAGGATTACCACAGGTCTTACAAACCAAAACCATAAACCTTTTATCCAAGATTTTATAAACATATACCCTTTTTGCTTAGACTTTAAAACACCGAAGTGTTTATTTAATCTTTATATTTAGTCTTTAGTCTTGTAAACATTAACCTTATAAGCGTTCAAAATCCACCTTTAGGTGAGAATAAGCACAAGGCTTACCATATTTAAATACATTAATTTTGTATGATTATTTGCATAATCTAACGCTTCATCAGCAATGGTTGTTTAACCCAAAACCAAGGGAGTTCGAGTTCAGGTTTTCAATCAACCGTAATAATATTACTTTATACTTCTACTTTAGTTAGAGCATTTACTTCTGAAAGTTTAAAATCAACTTCTGATTCAAATGTAAATACTTCTTGTTCTAAGTCATTTAGTTTAGTAGCAATATCAAGAGGATTTAATACAGAACCTTGAAAATTCTTTTGAATTTGTTCAATAAATTCTTTACTTGAGCCTTCTTTTTCTTTTTGAGCTACATCTTGTTGACATCTTCTATTTTGTTCTTCTGCCTTGCTTGATGCTGTTGCAAAATCTTTTCTTAATTTATTAATTAAAGCTTTTTTCAAATCAATAGCTGTTTTCAAATCAATAGCTTCTGCTACTTTCATTGTTTTATCTGCAATTGTAACATCTGTTGTTGCATTAGCTAAAGTTAATTTAGATTTTAATGTTGTTCTTCTATCTAATAAATCTTTAATAGATTGAAAATCGCTATTAATTTCTTTTGTTCTTGTTTCTGTAGTTACTTTATTAACAAGTTTTTCTCCAACTAATACTTCTGCAAATGTTGATTCAGAAATTTTCTTTTCAATTCTTTTGTCTAAAATTTTTAATTCAGCTAAAATCTGTGTTAAACTGATTTTTTCTACTGTTACTTCTGACATATTCATTCTCCTATTAAATAATTAACATAATTGTATTTTTAAATCATTTATTTCCACACTTATTAGATTATCACCGCTTGCCTCTTTTAATAATTTTTTAAAGCCATCTTCAACATCCATCATATCATCATTTGATGGCATTCCATCTTCTTCAATAATCATTTCCATTTGTGCGGTTACTTTAAATTTCATTTTTATTTCCTTTATTATATATTTTAATTATAACATCTTTTAAAATAAAGTCAAGTGTTAAAATTCTTTCTTCTATATTCTCTTCCGTTTCCTTTATTTAAAGCTTTATATGTTTTTGTTAAAGAATGACAATTAGGACATAATAGAATTAAATTATCTTCATTATTATTCTTATAATTACCATCAATATGTTCTATTTCAAGTGGTATTTTGTTACTAAATGGATTAATTTCATTCCAACCACATCTTGCACATTTATTATCATATTTTTCAAATAAATATCTTCTAATAACAGAGGGTATTTTATATTGTTTTATTATATCATTAAATTTGCCTTGCTTCCAATCTTCAATTTGATTATTATATTGATATTTTTGCTGACATTTATGACTACAAAAATAATTAGAATTTCTATGTATTATATTGTTACAAAAAATACAATATTTATTATTTTTTCTTAATTTATTATTGTATTTTGCAGCACAACTATTATTACAAAATTTTTTATTTCTTTCTTTAAATTCTAATTCTTTTTCGCACAAGATACATTTATTTGGATTTTTATAATATGATTCTCTTTTTTCATCTAAAGATTCTACTCCAAATAATCTTCCATATTTTCTTCTTATAGCTTCAAGAGTTTTACTTGTTATAATTTTACATAATTCTTCTATAGATTTATTTTTATTATCATATAAAAGTTTTATTTCAAATTCTTCCCATTTAGACATTATTTTTATTACCAACTATTTATAAAAAGCTGGTGAGAGGAATTGAACCTCCAACAGACGGTTTACAAAACCGTTACTCTACCATTGAGTTACACCAGCATATTACCAGTTATTCTGTCTTCTCGTCCGAACTCTGGCAAACGATAACGCTAACACTTTCCTTTTCAGGATGGATTTTAATCCTATTTTCATAAGCTGTTAGATGCTTGTTCAGAAACTTAGGGAACTATGAAACAGGGAGAAACACCTAAGTTTAAATAATAGCGGAGGTGAGAATCGAACCCACAATACTCAAGCTTATGAGACTTGTCAGCCTACCAAGGCTTGTCTCCGCAATAATGGCATAAAGTATATGAGGGAGAAGGACTCGAACCTTCACTCAATACCTTCAAAGGGTACTGCTTTACCAATTAAGCTATCCCTCAATAATCGGATTATAGGGGAATTGAACCCCTGTTCTCAACGTGACAGGCTGATGTCCTAGTCCACTAGACGAATAATCCAAGTTGATAATTTACGATATTATCAAACGCTAATTTTTACTCTAATTAGTTAAAGAAATACTTTTTGTAGGTAGGCTATAGTAAATAAAACCCTGTTGCAACTAATTACATTGTGTGGAATCTAACCACTACTTCAGGTATGGCTAACCGAACATTGCCAATATGTTAAATGTAATCACCGAATTATAAAATTAATTAATAAATAGAACGGATGCCAGAGGACTTGAACCCCTATCGCCTTTGACAGCTACAGCAGTTTTCAAAACTGCTCTCTTACCAATTAGAGTAGACATCCAAACATTATTTATTTAATATGAAATAATTTTTTGAATCCATTAATTACTTTATTAAACCAAGATTCGGGAATAGTATTTGTAACTTGCTTAACAATTTCTGTAGTTTCTCCAACATTAGACTTGTCTGTTGGGTCTATTATACCACTTACTGCTTGAACTACCTCTTCTGTTTGCAATAATTTTTCTTTTGCATCTGACATAATCCATTATCTCCTATTATTTGTTATAAAGTGGGGTGACTGATGAGATTTGAACTCACAACAACTTGTTTCACAAACAAGGACTCTAACCAGTTGAGCTACAGCCACAGCGACCCACTAAAAATATGCTGTACGCAAACCATATTGATATTCTTTATGATGCGTTGGACATAAAATTTTTAGATTAGATAAATTATTATTATTTCTATTAGAATCAATATGATGAACTTCAAGAACATCTATAATATCATATCCGCAAATTTCACATTTATTCTTATAATAATTTAATGCTTTTTGTCTATAAGAACCTTTACCATTTAAATAGTTAGGGTTTTTTGCCCCATTTCTTAGTTTGTTAGCTACGCTTGATGAACAAGACCTAGAACAAAATAATTTTCCAGATTTACTTTTTTTTACTTCTGCTAAATTTCTACTTACTGGCTTTCCACAATTATTACAATTAGTTTTTATTGTTCCATGGCTGTCTGAATAACACTTGCGATTACAATATTTTCTATTTATATATTGTGTTTTAGATTCTTTATCTTGCTTAACTAAAGTTTTTTTACAAAATAAACATTTTCTATCCATATTAATCCTTATATTAAAAATGGTGCGTTAGGATGGACTCGAACCACCAATGTATCTCTACGGTTGGGTTACAGCCAACTGCCATACCATTAGGCGACTAACGCATGGAGGGTAAGGTTGGATTCAAACCAACGCATAGAACCTTTGCAGGGAACTGCCTTTATCACTTGGCTACTTACCCAAAAATAAATACTGCCTCGACAGGACTCGAACCTGTAGTAGCCTCCTTAACAGGGAGGTGCATTACCATTTTGCTACAAGGCAATAAGAATATAAATAACTTTGTATATAGGCAATGAATTGAACATGCTACGCTCCTGTTTTGCAGGACGCTCTACCGATGAGCTACTATATCCCTTCTTATGCTACTCACTACTTGACAGAGCTATAGTATCTTTCACCCTTCACATAAGTCCGTTTTACAAAGTTATTTTAATTATAAAATATAAATAACCAGACCTAACACTTATAGACTCATGTTTCGTTAATGTGATTGACCCTCCTATCAAGGGGATAATTTTCTATATATTTCTATATTACTAATTATCTCTCAACAACATCTGATTATTTATATTAAGTTTTCAAGGTACAATTTATTTTTTACTTAATTGTTCTGCTATTCCTTCAAAAGAGTTAGGTTTAAGTATTTTTACTATTAAACCTCTATCTTCTAAGTTCTTTACAAGTGCTTCAACTGAAAATAAATTCAGTATTTGTATATTATCTTTTTCCATGATATATTTAATTTAAAACTACGCTATATGCTTCAAACTCTTCAACTATTACTTCTTTTAATGTCATAGAATAATTTAATGATTCTACTTCTTTAGTGCAAGTATCAGAAACTTGATTGTTTTCCATAATTCTATTATATAGATGATTTAGTTTTTCTTTTCTTGTTCCTAATCTTTGCAAATCTGAATCAATGGCTATGATTGTTTTTGCTATTTGTTCTATTTTTTCTTTATTCATTTTGATAAATCCTCTTTATTATATATTTATTATAACATATTTTAAAATTATGTCAAGCCCATTTTTTTATTTAATAAAGATAAATTTCCATTTTTTATGAGTTTTCTTTTTATGCAATAGGCATTGATTTATATTTTTACTATTTAAATCATTTTCTCTTGCAAATTCAGATTGATTATTGCTTATAAATTCTTTTCCATCTGGAGAAATAGCTTTGAAAAATTTTTGGGTCTTCCATATTATTTTATTCCAGTCTATTCCTCTTCTATTTCCATGTTGCTCTTCGTCAGTAGCCCATCTACAATTATCTAAAGAATAGCCTAAATCATTATTTATTCTGTCTATAGAAGTATTATTCTCTTCAAAATCTTTACAATGTTCTAAATAACTCTCATACATATCATCTTTGAAATTATTAAAAGATTCTAACCATTTATCACATATTTTAATATCATGTTCTCCGTAATATTTATAGGCAGGATGATTTTTATTTAAACATCTTTGTTTCATTCCTTGCCATATTTTATAAAATCTATTATAAATATTTTTCCTATTCATTCCATGTTTTAAAAGATGACTAGAATCTCTTAAACATCCACAAGATTTAGTATTGCCAGATGTTAAATTACCTCCTATTGCCTTTATTAAATTTCCACAATCGCATTGACATAACCAGATAGATTGACCTTTATCAGTACGTTGTAAAAATTTTACAACATTTAATTTTTCAAACTTTTGTCCAGTTAAATCTTTTTTAATCATTATTAATCTAATCTACATTTACGATTAAGAAGGGCTAATAAATCTCCACCAGAATCTTTACCAACTGTATTAACAGAAACAACTAATTGATTATGGCTACTTCTTATTCCAGTCATTTCTAAACAAGGTGAAAATCCACTACAAACACTAATTTTATCTTTGCCTTTATCTCTTTCAATTACTTTAAATTTACCAGATAATACAGCTCCAGTAATCATTGCAGGAATAAAAGTTTGTGGAACTTCTAAACTTTCAACTTCTTTTTTTTGTTTTGATTTATTCATATCTTTACTCCTTTAAATCTTATGTATTAATAATAACATCTGATAAAATAAATGTCAAGTGCTAATTTCATATGGAGATATATAATATTTACCAACAACATAATCTGCGTAAGATACTTTGCCTTTTTGATGATATATTTTTATATTTGAATCGTCTTTTGCAGTCAACCAATAATATTTACAAGTTTTATATTTTTCTTCATATCTATATTCTTGACCTTCTTTTACTTTAATATTATCAAGAACTATTTCACTTTCATCTAACTCTATAAAAGCACCATAATCACCTATTATAACTTCATTATAATCATAAGCAATTAAAGTTCCAGATAAAGTATATAAAGGTATTTTATAATCTTCTGGTTTAATTCCAACAAAAAACTCTTTTATAGGGCTTGTTTTAAGTGCTTCAAAATATTTATCTTGAACTTCATAAGATAAATGCTCTGGTAACTTTTTATACTTATATTTTAAAGCTAATTCTTCTTGAAATTGTAACATTAGTAATCAATTCCTTTTTTATAAATTATTTGATTGCTTGTAGCTAATTTTATATTAAACTGAATATTATCATCTGTTAAAAGCTCTTTATCATATTTTCCTATTTTAATATAATCACAATAACATTTAATATTATTTGGAACATCTTCTAAATTAAGCCTTGTAAATAACCATATTTTTTTATTTAATAATGATGATTCTCTTAATAAGTGTCTTAAGGCATAAATATCTTGATGTAGCGGTTCGCCACCAACTATAAATATGTTATCAATTAAATTATCATAATCTTGTATATATTTTTTGATATTATTAATAGTTTGTTCTGAATATTCTTCTCCTACTTCAAATGATTGTAATTCTGGATTACAGCATCCGTCACAAAAAGGCGGTAAACAACCAGATAAGAATATGTCAATAGATTTTTGAGCTATACTGTATTCTATAAAAACTATTTTCATAAATAATCCTCATTAACATATTCCCATGTGAGACCGCAAGCTGTTTTATAAATGCCCCTGCAAGCATTACTTATAGTTCCTTTATGAATATTATAAAACCTTGAAGCTTCATTTATACTATTAAATATTTCATTTTTATTATTTTTAATTACTTTATTTGTTTTTTGAGATTTTTTTATTTTTTCTTTATGCTCGCTTGAAAATACTTTCCCCTTTTTAGCTTCACTCATTTTAATTTTTGTTTCTAAAGATAATTTTTTGTCTTTTATCCAAGTGGTTTTTCCTTTTTTAACTTTGCTTAAATTATTTTTATGTTCTTCTGATAAAATTTTACCTTTATGACTATTTGAAATTTTATTTTTTTGTTCTTCCGTAAATTTATAGCCTAATGTATTCCCAGCAATTTTACAAATATTATAGCCATTATCTCTATTATAAGACTTAAATTCATTTATCCAATATTGTTCTCTTCCTATTAATAAATATTTATCTTCAATATATTCTATAATTTCAAATATAAAGTTTTCTTCTCCATATTTATTATATGAACTTTGAAGATGAATATTTTTATGAATATTTTTTTTTAATTTATTAAAATGTTCTTTTTTTCTTTTATATAAATTAACACTACTACCAATATATATTTTATTATTTATTATATTTATAATTTTATATATTCCAGTATTATCCATTAATATTAATTCCATTGTAAAATTGACGATTAGGAAAGTCTAATTCACGCCTTTCTTTAATCCAATTTTCTACTTTTGTAAGAAATCCTACAACACGAGTATATTTACCTACTATTTTTTTATTACACATAGGGCAAATATTAATATTTCCAACACTCATATGTCCTTGTTCGCATTCTTGTAAAACGTAGTTAATGGCGAAATATATTACTCCCATTTTAGCAGAAGTTATAATTAAGTTTTTCATAATTTCTACATCTGTTATTTCTTGGTCAATGTTTAAATGACAAATACTGCCTCCAGAAAAATGTTTGTCAAATTTTGATTGTAAAGTAATTCTATCTAATATATTCACTTTTTTTATTAATGGAATAAATTGATTAGAATAAAATTTATAATTTATATTAATGCCTAATTGATAATCCAACTTTGCTAATTTTATAGCTACATTTTCTGCTGGTATTTGCTCTGCATTATGAGGATTTTTAAATCTTCTTTGAAGTGCTTTATTTGTTTCATTAATAGTATTTAATATTTCTAAAACAAAATCTTGTCCTTCTTCTGTCATAATATCAAAGCCAAGAATTTCTAAAGCTTCATAGAGTCCAACAACTCCAAAAGTAGAGTATTGTTTTTTAATATCCATATATCCTAAAGAATAAATAGGATGGCTACCAAACCTAATAGTTCTATTAACTATGTTTCTTTTAGCATTATTAACCTCTTGACAATCAATAACAAGTTGTTTTAATTTATTTAAAAAATTATATTTATAATGAGATTTTTCAAAATCCATATATTCATAATCTTTGCAAACCATTTCAGCTAATTGAGGTAAATTACCAGTACAAACACCTAATGAACCTATCTTAGAACTTCCAGCTCCGAATGAGTTAAAATATTCATTATCTTGTTCACTTCTAAGTCTGCAACAAGAACTTAATGTACTACTTTTACCACTATAAATATTTATAAATCCAAATTTTAAATTTTGCTCTGCAATATATTCTACAAAATCTAAATCTTGAATATTATTATCTTCATCTACTGCAAAACAAGCTGTTGTAATAGGGAATGTAAGAGGCTTTCTTTCCATTTCTCTATTCATAATTTCAAGATAAGTTTGTTGTACTTTTTTAACAACATGCATTTGTGCAGAGTATGTTCCGTCATCTCCATGTTCTAAATCTAAAACATATGCAGGAATCATTTGTTCTAAAAACTTTTCATCATATACAGATACGTTTGAAAATAAAGATTGTGAACCTCTATATGGTTGATTTAATCTATATATGAATCCTGTTAATATTGATTCTAAATATTTCCAACAATCATCATTATCTTTAAAGAAGAAATGTGCATCTGATTCTGATTCAAGAATCTTGGACATATAAATAGAGATTACAATAAGTAAATCTGCAAGTCCTGTAGCTCCAAGTGTACTATTCCCTGCTATTAAAGAGAATAATTCTATTTGTCCAAGAAACGCCATTAAACTTTTAGGTGGCTTGCTTCCACCTCTACCATCAAATACACTTGGAATACCTAATAAAGCAGTATCATATGTTGAATAATTAAAACAATAGGGCATTGACGAGGAAAAACCACTAAAATCATTTACATATATTCTACCACTTATTTGAGATTCTATTATATGTTCTGCATATTCTTTGCTTCTATTTTTACAAAGTTCTTTCCATAGCCTATAATAACTATTTACCAACTGCATTGGCTTTGACATTTCTATTCTATGAGATATTACAGATTTGTCAGAAACATTTGCATTAGCATCTACAGAAATATCAGATGTTGAACTTGTATTAAAAAAACTTTTAGACATTTCATTTATATCTAATTGTTTACCTATACCATTTAAATCAAAAATATCTTCACCGTATTTTGCTTTTAATCTATCCATAAAGTCTTTAAAAGCTTTAACATAGGAAGTTGTATGCCAAAAATCTATTCTATTAACCACTTTTATTATCCTTTTAATGCAACTCTTAAACAATCATTGCAAATGTATTCGCCCAAAGTTTTAACATCTTCTTTTTTAGCTTTTACTAAAGATTTTGTTGCCTTACATTTACATTGAACTTGTTTCCAATTTATTTCTCCACCAGAAACATAAACATCTCCATTATGTTTTGATGGATATTGTCTATTGCTTCTATATTTTCTAGCATTTCTAACACCATACCATCTATTATCTCTCATAGATTCAAGAAATTCTTTTCTCATTTCTTCTTGTTGAAGAGGATTCATATTTTCATATTTTTGTATCAACTCTTTAGTACCTTGTTCTACTTCTTCAAAGATACCTTCATCTTTAAGAAATTCATCAAAGTTTGAACCGATATTTTCTTCATTCATTATTTTTCTCCTTATATATTATCTTTTTCTATTAACTCTAACAATATATCATCTTCTAAATAAAACATAGGTATTGTACTTGGATAAATAGTATTATGTAATAATTGACAAAATCTTAAATCAGGATTCTTTTCCCATTTTTCTTTAAGTTTATCTAAAATAACAGGGATTCTATTTTTATCTCTCATTAGAATTTACCTGAACTTCCAAGACCTTCGCCCCTTTCAGTTTCAGAAACATTATTAACTTCCACCATAACCATAGTAGGTACTGGTTTTATTTGAAACTGTGCTACTCTTTGCTGATGTTCTACAAACACAATTTTATCTGTCATATTTTGTAATGCTATTTTACAAGTTTCTCTATATTTAGAATCCAAAATACCTGTTCCATTAGCAAGTCTTAATCCTTCTTTAATTCCAGTAGAACTTCTTGGATATATCTTCATTTCATGGTCAGGAGGTAATTCAAAAATAAGACAAGTATCGAATATTTTAATTTCATGTGGAGCTATTGAAACTTTATTTATTTGGCATCCTTCAAAATTATCATAAGGCAACATAATTCTTAAATCCATGCAAGCATCCCCATAATTAACATAAGATGGAATAATTGCATCTTCTCTTGTTTTTTTCACATTTACAAGTATAGTCATTATTTTAATCCTTTTCTTAATTCTTCTGAAAACTTATCTATTATTTCTTCTATTGTAATTTCATTATTTAATATAGCTTCTTCTATTTCATTCATAGGTAAATAACTGCATTCTTTTCTATCATAATATAAAAAATCAGTTACAAGGTCATCTGTTACTGCCAATATACGTTCTCTTCTTGTTTTACTCATTTTAAATATCTCTCCGCTATATGTTTTAATTTTTTTATACCTTTATAATATAAATTTTCTAAACTTCTTTGTTTTAAATCTAATTTAATTGATAATTCTTTAAATGTTGTAGGAGTATTGCCAAATAAACCTAACTTAAATATTATAACATCTTTTTGGAATTGTTGCAACCTAAATCTTTTAGCAACTATTATATCGTCTGATAATTTAAATAAATTTTCTATTAATATATTTTTATCTAATCCTGTTTCTGAATCATCATAATGCATGCCATCATTAAATTCACAAGTTCCATCATAATCACAATATTCTGATTGATATGTTAAAGAAATATTTTTTTCATAAAAATTATCTTCTTTTGAGAATATCTTTAATAATCTTAAAAATAATCTATGTCTAAGATATGTTAGTAACGAACCTTTTTCTATATCAAATTTATCTACACAAGTTTTAAAAACGATAAATGCTTCTTGTAATATTTCTTCTTTAATTAAATATTTATTTTTATTATGTATTTTTTTACATATTATATTAATAAATGGCATATTCTTATCCCATAATTTTTTTAATATAATATTTTTATTTTTTTCATCTTGTGAACTTTGATACAATAGACATAAATCTTCATTTATCGTTCTTTTTATGGTCATAAAACCTTTAACTCCTGTTATAAGTTATTTTTCTATCATCTATTAAACATGGATATTTTAATATTTCTATTTTATTTCTTTCACAGAAAAGAAAAATATCTCTCATTGAACGAAAATCCATTTTATATTTAGAATTTATGTGCATTTTTAAATCAATGTCTCCTCCAACAAAACACATATCCCTTGTATCATCGCCAACTATGCAAAATATATTAACTTTAGCCATTATTACACTCTCCCTTTTTAACAAGAGTTATATCATAATTACCGTCAGGGATATTGTTAAAATCTTTTAATTTAAAAGATTGAGTTTCACTATTATAATTTTCCATTAAAGGTTTAAAATATTCTTTAAAAAAATCTTCTGCTTCTTTAATATTTTTAGGGTCAAATTGCATTACAACAGGTTGTTTTTTATTGCTATTACAATAACAAAATGGCGTATTTGGAGCATTTACTCTTCCACATACAGGACATTGCCACCCTTTAGGGATATAATTATCATATGGATTATTTATCATATTATAATCCTTTCATAATTTTGAAAGTGTTATAAGCAGTTTCTATTTTTTCAACTACTTGATTTTTACCCATATTAGGTTTACCTTTATCTATTAATTTAATTAATAGATTTTTAAAATCTTCTACATTCTGCATAATTAATTCTCCAACTTTATTTCTTATTATACTTATAGTATATCATAATAATTAAATAATTGCAAGATGTTATATTTTTATAAATATTTAAAAATCCAACCTTTATACTGCTTATGAATATTTTTTAAACATTTCCAAATACTTGAAGCATGTAAATCATTCTCTCTAGCAAATTTAGTATAATTATTTTCTATATATTCTATTCCTTCTGGTGATATAGCCTTAAATTGTTTTTGAGATGGCAAAATTCTATTTATATTTTGTTGACTAAGAGTAGCCCATCTACAATTATCTTTATTATATCCTAAATTATTATTTTCTCTATCTATAGAAGTATTTGATTCTCCAAATTCTTTACAATGTTCTAAATATTCTTCATACATATCTTCTTTAAAATTTATAAAATCTAACCATCTATCACAAATATTTATACCTCTTGCTCCATAATCTTTATAGCGACTATTATTTATATTTAAACATCTATTTTTCATACCATTCCATATATTATAAAATCTTGTATAATATAATCCATGTTTATTATTATTAAAATTTTCTTTTTTTAGACATCCACAAGACATCGTTCCTCCTATTTTAACATTATATATTGATATTTCTTTTCTATTACCACAAATACACAAATATTCTGCATATTGTACCCCATTTATTTTTTTAGTATTTTTTATAAAGTTTAATCTATTTATCATTTATTTAATTATCCTATATTAAGTTATTATGATATAATTCTGACATTAATTCTTTCTTATCAGAAAGCCAATATATAGATTTTAATATTTTTAATCTATTGTCTTTTTTAAAAATAGTAATATATTTTATTTCCTTATTATCTGAAATATTAAGTCTTGATAAATCCTTTATAATATTTCTTATTTTAGCCATATCTTGATTTGTTTTATCATTAATATCTATTATAGCCATATTATCATCATTATTAATAAAAGTTAATTTACTTATATTTTTTAATCCAAATCTATAATCAGAAAAAGACTTATTATCGTTTTCTTCCATAGTTCCTTTTATTAAAACTAAATCACCTTTATTATATAATTCTTTATTTAATTTTTCCCAAATCCAAGGAGGACAACTAAATGATACTTTACTTCCTAAATATTGTACTTCAACAAAACCCATTTTATTATTATTTCTAGTAGTAATTTCTTTTATATTTTCTATTAACGCTATTGTACTAAATTCTACGGCATAGCCATTATCATCTAAACATAAATATTCATAATTAGATTCTTCGTCTAATAAATCTGGCATTGAAGTATAATCAAAATATTTATCGTATTTGGCAAATAAAATTAGGGGATGAAATGATATAGAATAACCCATCAATTCTTCTTCACTTGCCGAATATTCTGCTTTTGTAAAATCATCACATAATAAATCTTCTTCAATATTTTCATAAATATTATTATATAATTTATCTATATCTATATCAATTAATTGCTTATCTTTCTTAGCTTGTTTTGAAGCCCCTTTAATTGATTTTTTATTTTCCATGAGCTGTTTATACTCATCACTATTTTTATGCTTCTTTTTAGCTATTATTTCCATCACAGAATACATTATATTTTGTTCTGTATTCTTTTTAGCATCAGAAATATATTCAGTTAAATTATAATAGAATTTTGCATTATAAGGTTTTTCTATTATAGAATTTAAAGCACCAACTCTACATAAACATTCAATAGCGGATTTATCTAATTTAGGAACTCTTTTTATTAAATCTTCAATTGATTTAAAATTACCATTCTTATTTCTTTCTTGCATTAAAGGTTTAATAACTGCTTCTCCTAATCCTTTTAAAGAACTAAAAGAAAATCTTATATTGTTATTTTCATCTATTTCAAATTTATCTGTAGAAATATTAATATCTGGAGGCAATATTTTAATGCCTGTTTGAAAACAATTAGCGATACAACTACTTAATTTATCTGCATTATTACTTATTGCATTTAAATAAGATGTCATATATTCTACTCTATAATTGCATTTTAAATATGCTGTTACATAAGATAAAGCAGAGTAAGCTATAGAGTGAGGTAAGGCAAACCCATAATTAGCAAATTTTTCAATATCTGAAAATACTCTTTCCGCAAATACTTGTTCATACCCATTATTAACACAACCATCTATAAATTTTTGCTTCTGTAAAGGCATATCTTTTATAACTTTTTTACCAATTACATAACGCATAGAATCTGCTTCTGCCATTGAAAAGTCAGCCAATTCTCTAACTACTTGCATTACATTTTCTTGATAAATCATAAGTCCTAAAGTATCTTTCATATAATTTTCTAAAGTAGGACAAAGATAAGATATTTCTTCTTCTCCGTTTCTTCTTCTAATATAAGCCTCTGTAAGTTTAGAATCCAATGCTCCAGGTCTTGCAGCAGCATTAACAACAGAGAGTTCTTCAAGTGTTCTTGGTCTTATTTTTCTTAATAAGCTTTTCATTAACTTTGATTCAAATTGGAATACTCCAAAAGAATCACCATCACACAACATATCATAAGTTTTTTTATCTTTAAAATCTAACTTTTTAAAATCTATAAAAATATCATGCTGTTTTTTTATTGTTTCAATACATTCTCTAACTATTGATAAATTACTTAAACCTAAAACATCTAATTTAAGTAATTTTAAATCTCCATCTACTTCTTTCATAGAAAATGCAGATGCTTTTACCTTATTGCCTTTTGTATCTTTAACAACTACAGCAGGGCAAATATTATCTAAAGGTTGATTACTTATTATTTGCCCACAAGCATGTAATCCTCTTTTATCTTTTATATTTTCTAATTTTCCTGCAACATCATAAATCTTTTTAAATAATTCATTATTATTATATAATTCCTGTAATATATTATTTTCTTGTAGATTTTGTGCTAATGTTTGTTTCGTATTTATATAATTAGTTATTTTATTAGCATCCTGAAATGGCATTTCTAAGATAGATGCAACAGCTTTAAAACTTGCTTTTGATGTAAATGTTCCATAAGTAGAAATATAAGCAACATAATCATCGCCATATTTTTTAGTTAAATAATCAATAACTTTATATCTATCATTATCATCTATATCACAGTCCACATCTGGAGCAGATATTCTATGTATATTAATAAATCTTTCAAAATATAAGTTATATTCTATAGGGTCAATATGAGTAACATTTAAACAATATAAGACTAAACTGGCAGTAGCAGAACCCCTACCAAATCCAGTATATATATCTTCTTTTTCGCAAAATTGATACATATCATATAATAAAATAAAATAATCAACAAATCCTATTTGATTAATAGTTTCTAATTCATATTTTAATCTATCTATATATATTTTAGTGTCAACAACTCTATCTTTAAATCTTTCAACATATCCTTGTTTTGTTAATTCTACAAGTTTTCTAAAACTTTCTTTTTTATCTTCTGAAAATACAGGATAATTATATCCATCTTGTTTTAAGATAACATTACAAGAATCAGCAATAATATTAGTATTTAAAATACATTCTTCAAAAATATCATCTGGCAAATAATCAAATATTTCTTTTAATTCTGATTTATTTTTAAGATAAAATTCATTCGTATCAAATTTAAATCTTTTTTCAGAAGACATTTTAGAACCAGTATTTTTACATAATAAAACTTCATGGGCAAAAGCATCATCTTTTGAAGCGTAATGAGCATCATTCTGTATTATTAAAGGTAAGTTGTACTTCTTAGCCAATTCTATTAAAAACTCATTATATTCTCTTTGACCTTTTATTCCATGTTCTTGGAGTTCTAAATAAAATCTTCCTTCAAAAATATCAATATATTGTTCAATTATAGGCTCTATATCTACATTATCAAAATATGGTTTAGCAAAAATACCGCCCATACAAGCAGTTGTAACTATTAAACCTTCATTAAATTCTTTTAATTTAGAAAAAGTTATTCTTGGTTTTCTGTAAAAGTTTTTCCAAGAATAATTATGTAGTTTAATTAAATTATTCCATCCATCATTATTATATGCAATAACTACAATGTGCATATTATCATTTATATTTTCTTCTTCATTAGCTGTTAAATAAAATTCACAAGCAAGAATTGGTTTAATATCTGCTTTATTACATTTTTTATATAATTCTAAACATCCAGACAATTCGCCATGATTAGCTAAACCTATAGATTTAATATTATTATCTATAGCCCATTGTATATATTGGTCTGTTTGTAATATTCCATCTAATAAACTATAGACATTATGCGTATGAAACGGTATCATTTCTAAATTATTCAAAATTATTTTCCTTATAAAAATATTCTATACATTACATATAGAATATCATATTTTTAATAAAATTACAAGATGTTATTTATTAAGTTCTTTTATCATTTTATCTATTTTATTTGAACCTGCAACCGCATTATTATAAACAGAAGAATTTTGAGATTCATAACTATTACGAATATCATCCATATAATTTTCGTATTCTATTATTTTATCAAAATATAATTGTAGTATTTTTAAATCATTAATCATATTTCGCCTCTTTTATTTTATCTAATAATATTTCTCTTTTATTTTCTATTTCTTCATTTATTACCATATCAAATAAAATGTTTAAAATATCACCCACTTGTTTTGATGGAGGGATATTTAATATTTTCATAACATCAGTTCCATCAATTTCAAGCATTTTCGGACTCAATGGAGGTTTTTCATTTATAACTTCCATAAATCTTCTATATAAACACCATTCGACAAAAAACTCACTATTATATAAAACATTACCTTTTTTATCAGCATATCTTAAATAAATAAAATCTTTTAAAGGTATATTTTTATCAGATAATTGAGCCAATGTTCTTCTCATGCTTTTTTTACCAATAACATGATTCATATGAAATAAACTTAAATATTTAACATAATCAACAATATCGTTAGGAAATTTTAAATGATTTTTTAAATCATCAACAATATTATCTAAGCCTAAAGTATTATGTCCACAGAAAGTATTAAATCCTTTATCATTAATAATAGGCGAATGTTTTCCAGCATCATGATAAAGACAGGCTAATTTCAACTGCCAATTTTTATCTTCAACAGCTTTAACAGCACCTAAAGAATGAGTAAATACAGTTTCATTATGATAACCGCCACCATCTATTCCTTTTAATTTAAATATACTTGGAAATAATATTTCAAACATTTCCATTTCATCTAACATTGTTAAGAATCTATGCGTATTATCTGTTTTAAAGGCTTTAATAATTTCTAACTGTAATCTTTCTTTAGGAACATCTTTTAATTTATTCCTACACTCAATCATAGCAAAGTAAGTTTCTTTTTCGATAGTTAGATTATATTTAGATGCAAATCTAACACCTCTAAGTATTCTTATCGGGTCTTCTTCTATTCTTTGCCATGGATTGCCTATAAATCTAAGTATTCTATTATTAATATCATCAATACCGCCAACATAATCTAATATTTTTTTACATACAATTCCATAACCCATACCATTTATGGTAAAATCTCTGCGTAAAATATCTTCTTCTAATGTTTCTACTGGAATTGCATTTTCTGCATTATCTTGTCTATATGTTGCAACTTCAATTCCATCAATTAATGAAACTAAAAAACTATTTCCTGCTATTTTTGCTTGTGGGAATAATGTAATAATATTATCTGGAGTAGCAGATGTAACTAAATCAAAATCTACAGGCTGTTTACCCATCATATAATCACGACAAGCACCGCCAACAATAAATACTTCATAATTATTAGCTTTTAATATTCTCATTATATTTTTTATATTATCTGGTATTTTCATTTTATTATAACTCATATACTAATACTTCAAAATCTTTTAATTCTTCTTCTATAATTCTTTCTATAATATTCCAATCTCCACCGCCTAAACCAGCACCTATTTTTGGCATAGCGATTTGACTTATATTATTTGGTTCATTATACCAATCTTTATATTTTTTACAATATTTAGGAATATATTTAAAACAACTTCTAAGAGCTGGATAACTTACATATTGTTTGCCATCTTTCCCATAATATTGTTGGGTTATTGCATTTAATATATGTATATTTTTATTATTTTCTCTTGTTCTTACTGGAATAACATTACCTAAATATAAAAGTCCACATTCATATTGTTCTCTATAATATTTATAAGCTAATGGGTATTTATTTTTAATAGTTAATGCGACTCCAGAACCCATTACTCCTTGAGCATTACACCCATGGACTATAATATTTACATCTGTTTGTAATAAATCACCTTTAATATATGTAATCATTTTAATAAACCTTTAATAATATATTACATCTACTATTTTATCATACTTTTTAGCTAAGTCAATACTATGTTTTAATACGAGTAGTTCTTCCCATTATATAAAAATCTCATACCAATAACATGAAAATAATATCCAACATATAAATGTCATTACAAATGTAAATAATAATAACCAAGTTTGAGTATAATTTATCCAAGTTCTATTAGCAAAATAAAGTTCTACTTCAATATAATCTTTTATTTTTTGTATAAAATATTTTATTTCATTAATCATATTTATGCCTTCTTTGATTATAGTTTTGCTCTTCTGTTGTAGCCCACCTACAATTATTTAATTCATAATTCCCATCAACATCTATTCTATCTATACTTGTATCTTTTTCGCCAAAATCTTTACAATGTTCTAAATATTTTTCATACATATCGTCTCTAAAATTTTCAAAAGATTCAAGCCATCTATCGCAAACTTTTATTCCACGTTCTCCATAATTCTTATAATCTTTATTATTTATATTATTACATCTTTGAATAATATGAGAATATGTATTATAAAATCTTGTTTTAGACATATTATGTGTTATTTTATTCTTATTTATAATACATCCGCAAGATTTAATTGTTCCTCTTTTTATACAAGAAGATGATACTATAGTTTCTTTGCCACAATCACACAAGCATTTCCATAGCATTCTTCCTTGTTTTGTCTTACCAACTATTTCTAAAGCGGTTAAATTATTATTTTTAAATCCAGTTAAATTTAAAATTCTCATTATAATGCTTTATCTTCATCTGGTTCATCTCTTAAATGAACAAATTTAGGATATAATATTATTTCATCTTTTGTTTCTTCTATTGTTAAAATATCATAAGCATTAAAGCCAAGTTCTATTAAAACTTCTTTATCTTGACCTTTTTGCTGTAATATTTTTATTAAGTCTTTAACTAAAAATGGGCTGTGCATTATTATTTTCTCCATTAAATAAGTGATAATATTCACAATCTTTACTATCGCAAGATTCACAACTTATATCATATGTTTCAGAATAATTGCCAAAATCATCATATTCTTTGTAAACATTTACAATTTTAGGTTCACATTCTAAATTTGATTCATTTATTTGTTTCATATTACACCTCATAAAATTGTGTGTTAGTCCTATTTTCTAACTTTAATATGCAGTCATCAATATGAATTGGTGTGAAATTAATACAATCTACAGAAACATCCATGCTTCTACCAAATACTTGTTTTAATGTACCATGTTCATGACCGAAAAAGTGGTAGCTACCATGAAAGCATCTATCCCAACGCAAATGTGGGAAATGCGATAAGAAAATAAAATTATTGTTGTATAAAAATCCTTTAGTTTCATAAAATCCACCTATTAATCCTTCATTCTTGGCGTATGCCAATTCTTTTATTCTATCGTGATTACCTTTTATAACAATAATAAACCCATTTAATCTTTTTAAAATATTATAATCTCTAAATGAAATATCTCCTAAATGATATATAGTATCATTTTTTTTAACAACACTATTCCAATTTTTAACTATTGTTTCATCTTGTTCTTGGTATGAATAAAAAGGTCTATTACAATGTTTAATAATATTTGCATGAGAGAAATGAGTATCACTTATTAAAAATGTTTCTACCATCTTTCTCCTGCTCCTTTTAACTCTCTTAATAAGATGTTAGCTTTTTTTAATTTATTAAGAGTTTTATAAAATAAATTATCTGGAACAAAATCTCCATCTTGTATTGCTTCTACAATATTCATAAATCTAGCATATCTTCCATGATAATCTTCTAAAATTGATTTTTTATATCCTTTAACGCAATGAATATAAGCATCTCTTTCTGATGCAGTAATTCTTCTATTTTTTTAAATTTTCTGCAATTTCTTCTAAATTTGTAGCCTCATCATCTCTTCTTCCTCTAATATGAGTAGGAGTAACTGTTACATTTTGTCCAACCCAAGGGCTAACATAAGATTCTCTTTCTCTCACTCTAACAAGGTCAGACATAGAAAGATGTCTCCAATCAGTATTATCAGATGCAGCCCATACGCCACTATCTAAGTTTGGCATTTGAATATTAATTGTTCTATCGTTTCTTGGTTCACTCATTTTTTTACTTTCACCTTATTATTTAATATAATCAACTGCTTATAAATATCGCTTTGTGTTTTTAATTGCATTGCTTGTACACAATTATAATCATTAAAAAAATCTGTTTTATCATTACAATAATAATTCATTGTTTCTTTTACTTTTTGCTCTTCTTCTTTTGTTAATGCAAAAGCACTACCACTACATAATAAACAAATTAGAACTAAGGAACAGATTCTTTTAACCATAAATAATCTCCTACTTTGTCAAATAATTGCCACAAGATATTTTTAAATTTTCAGAAACAAGTGTTATAAATAAATTTTCTAATTCTATTCTAGTCAATTCTTTTATAGTTCTATTTTTTCAGAAGGATATGATATATACATTTCTACATATTCACCTTCTTCAACATCTACTCTTATTCTTGCATTGCTCATTTCTGCAATTATAGTTTCTTTTATTGATATTGTTTTCATATCTTTCTCCTTTATTATATATTTTATTATAACATATTTTTAAATTAAGTCAATATATAATTAAAATAAAAACCCTGATGAAGCAGGGTTAAAAATGGAGGCAGGTTTTTTATTAATAATATTTTTTTTCTTCTTTTGATATATGAAATTCTATTAATACAAGTAAATTCCATATCATAGAACAAATATGTGGAACTCCACTCTCTTTATCTATCCATTCTCCAGATAGCCATCTAAAGGTGTGACGAAGGAATGCTTTTCTATATCTTGGAATAGGATTTTTAACCTTACTCCAATTTTTTTCTTCTACTCCCTCTTTATATTTTTTAGCACCATAATTAGGGGCTTGTGCAACATATCCTAGCGCATTTGGAAAATGACACATTAATATTTCTAAATTAGGTTTCTCTTCATCATCTTTTTTGCCCTCTTCTTCAAGTTCTTCTTTTATTTCTTTATCTTGTTCTATAGGCTCATTATCATAATCTACATTAATAGCATCAACTGGACAACATTCTAATGCTTCTTCAATTTCTCCCATATTATAAGGAATATTAGTTTCGTTTACTTCTGCTACATCTTCTACCGTAAATACTGCTTCACAAATAGATTGACAAGCACCGCATCCAATACATTGCATATTATCTATGTAAACTTTTGTTATTTTTATTTTATCCATTTTATTCTCCTTTATAAAATATCTTCATCTTCTACTTTTTTATATTCTTGACACATTGCTATTAATACTGCTTCTGCTTCATTATCATTATTTGTTACATATCCTGTTAAATCATTACAAAATTTAATTGACTGTTTTTTATATTCATTTCTTCTTCTTAATAAATATTTTGAATTATTTTCATCTTTTTCTTTTTCTGGTAAATCATATAGTAGTTCATTCTGCCATATTTTAGGACTTACTGAATAATAATTAATATTAAATAATTTTAATATACAGGTATTTATGCCATAAATTTCTCCAGATTTAATAAGGGTGTCAGCATCAATGCCCATAGCACTTTGTCTTATAGGTGCTTCAATTATAGCATAATCAATATAAATCCAAAATCTTGCAATAAAATTATATAATATACGAGTATTATATTCTTTTTTTATTGATAAAGCTCTTCTTTTTGACCTTAATCCTTTTCTAATATTAAACAATCTTCTTAATTCTGATAATTCTTTTATAAAATCATTATACTTATTATATTCAGAATCTTTTTTATTAAAATTATCTCTTTTTTTTCTATATACAGTTATTTGTTTTGATAATTCATCATATTTTATTTTTGAACTTGGAATATCTTTATTCTTATTTACTTTTCTTATTTCTGATTCAAGCTCTTTAATTTCATCAATATATTTATTTGTACTTTCTGGGAATTGACAAGAATCAATTACTTTATTATTTTCATCAACAATAGCCCAATATCCAAGTTCTCCATTATCAATACCTAATCTATATTTAGGAGGACATTTAACACCGCTATTTTTTATCATATTCTCCATAGCTTCTTTAATATCTTCAATAGGATTATTTTCTTTTTCATTATATTTCTTCATAAATATTTTTCAATCCATCTTAATTCTTCATAATAATTTAATCCATTTGCTTCTATTTTTTTAATTTTATTTAAATATTTTTTTATAAAATATGTTGTTTTTGAATTTATAAAAATAAATTCTTCTAAACTTAAATTTCTTTTCTTTATATTATTGCATATATTGCAGCAAAATATTATATTTTTTAATTCTATAATTCCACCTTTGCTTTTAGGAACAACATGGTCTATAGATACTTTTCTTTTTTTATCATAAATTTTGCCACAATAAGCGCATTTAATATTAAATTTTTTTATATAATCTCCAACAATATATCTTATACTACGAACATATTTTTTTGGAGTCTGCATTTATTTTATCCTAACAAATATTTTCTATAAGTTTAAATTCAAGATAAGTTACATTTTCTCCGTCTATTTTTCTGGTAACTTTTTCTTGTTGTAAAACATATCCTTCTGGTGGATTTGCTCTTATAGTACTTATTATTCTATCTGCATGAGCAGATTTAACAAGAACACATGCTTGATGATTGCTTAATTTTCTTTGTTTTAATGTTTGAAGTATTACTTGTTTTTTAGACATTATTATTCTCCTTATTTAATGTTTTCTAAAATATCTGCAATATCTTTATCGTCTCTTATTTCTACCCATACAGGATGATTTAAAGTATATATTACTTTATCTTGTCCTAATTTTTTTTCATTATATTCTACACATAATATTTTATTTAAAAATTCTTCTTTATGATTCCAAATATATTTACATAAATCTGGAGTTCTTGGTTTAACATTTACAAATAATTTATTGTCAGAAGATTTGCAATATACAGCTCCACAGGCATTTTCTAAAGCACCCTTACCTTCAATAAAATCTATTATTTGTAAATCACAATCTTCTTTAGCTTTAACTTTAAATGCAGAAGATTTTGTATCTTTCCAAATAGAATCATAATTTTTAATTACAAGTCCTTCTTCTTTTCTTTTTATAACTTCATTAAAATATTCCATTATTTCTTCATAACTATTACATATTCTATGCTCTGGAATACTGATATGTTCAAAATCATAATATTCTAATGTTTCAAGCAATAATTTAAATCTATCTACACAAGGTAATTTAAATTCTTTATTAATAAAATTATGCCAAGGTATAAAATCCCAAATTTTATATACAATATATTCATTTAAATATATTGGTCTTTTTTCATCTCTTAATAGACCATTACCTATTTCTCTTGCCAAATATTCTTTATTTAAAGATTGTTCATGTCTTAAAGCTTTAATTTCATCTTCATCTTTTGTTTTAGATAATAAATATCTAAATACTTTTTCTTCTGCTAATATTCTTATCTCGCCAGTAAATACTAATTTATCATAGCCAAATGTTATAGCAAAATTTACTAATTCTTCATCTAATATATTTCCTAATGCTAAAGGTTTACCTTGTCTTGATATATATTGTACTTTAGCAGGAACTAAATCTATAATAGCATTACAAAATAATCCATCTTCTTTCATTTGCGCAAGACATGGATATTTAATTTTGTTTATATTTTTTTCACTTAATCCAGTTGCTCCAAGATAAGGATAATCAAAACTAAAATCATTCCAAACTTTATTAAAAGTAGAAATATCACAACCAAGATGAAGTGTTTTAAATAAAATGCCCTTGCAAAGTTCTTGTTCTGATTCGCTATTTAAAGATTTAATAAATAAAAATATTTTAATAACATCTTCGTTTTTTGCAGCTTTTAAACAACTTAATTTATCTAATAATTCTTTAAAATTTTCCCATATTAAATATTGTTTCTGAACAGAATATGCTTTCCCTTCTAAACATTTATTAAATTTAGCTTCTTTTATTCCATATTGAAAATTAGGATTATATGTATAAAATAATATTTCTTTAAGCAAATCATTATAGCTATTTGTTTTTAAAAATTCAATAGCATCATTTCCAGAAGTTTCTCTTAAAATATTTAATATTTCAATTATATTATTCATATAAATCTTCACCTACTATATTTTTATCAGTATATCTTTCTATAATTCTATAAACAATTGATTCTACATCCCAATATTTTTTAGTAAATTCTATAACATCTTTTATAGGAAAATCTTTACAAGAATATAAATCTATTGTTATAAAATTTTCAAAAGCCCAACAATGAATAGCCGAATGAGATTCACACCAAGTAATAGTTCCAGTACAACCACTTATTTCATTTTCTCTGGCAACTATTCTATCTCTCATTTTTTTAACTATAGGATGTTCTTTTAATCCAGCATTTTCTAATTCATCTGTATATGAATCAATTTCATTAGCAAAAGGAAGATTAAAAACTCTTGGGGCTTCCATAGCAGTCATTTTTGCTACTTTAGTTACATCTCTTAAATATTTATCAGTATGTTTTATATTAGATAATAGATGTCTATTTTCTTCTTTAGTATTAACTTGTATTATGATATGGTCGCCTGTATATAAACTTTCTTTTGCCATGATTACCTCTTATTCTATTAAATACTCGTATCTGCGCTTAATAAGCGTTCTCTGCCTCTATAAATAGAATCTAAAAATTCTACTGGATTATTTATACCTCTATCATCTGGCATTCCTGCTAAAACACTATTTATTTCTGTTAATAAATCAGCAGATAAACCAATACATTGTTTTTTAAGGTCTCCTATAGTTCTTAATGGCAATCTATTTACAGTTAATGCTAATTTTAAAAACTCATAAGAATTTATTTCATATCCTCTTGATAAATATTTTTAAGTCTTAATAAACTATTAATTGGAAATTTTGTTTTTGGATTAAATACTAAAGATTTAGACATAATATCTGATAAAAAATTAGGATGAAAAATAAAATTTCCAATATTATCATTTTCTTCTGTAATTTCAAAAGGCAAAGCAGCCATATTAATAGAATAATCAAAGAAATCAAATATTTGTTCTGGAGTTCCAAATATTTTCATAGCTTGAAAAATTACACCACTTCTATTATATGTTACTGCTCTTTCAGTTTCTTTAATAACCGTAGCATAATTTTTCATTGTTTCATGAAAAGGTTTAAAATCTTCTTCTGTATAAAAATACATATCATAATCATTTATTGGTTGTTTTGTAAATACGCTTGTTATTGCTCCTCCTGCTATAAATCCTCTTAAAGAAGTTTTTCCATCAGGAAGTTTTTCAAATATAGTATCTGCTATAACATCTAATAAATCATTAAATTCAGATAATATTTCATCTTTTTGTTGCTTAAATTCATATGGTCTTTCAGATTGAGAAAGATAAGATGAATATATTTCTTTCAATTCTTCTTCGCTTAATAATTCAAATGGTTTTGGTATTTCTCTTAAATCAGAAATATTAATTAATTCCATTATCTACTTGCTCCTTATTTAATTCATAAAAATATTATAACATATTATATAATAAATTACAATATTTTATTTTTCTTCAACATAATTAAATCTATACCCTTTATGTTGTTTAATTTTATTTTGTAAACATCTAATTATACTTGTACTATCTAAGTCATGTTCTCTTGCAAATTTTCTCTGATTTATTTCAATATATTCTATATTTTCTGAACTTACAGCTTTAAATAACTTTTGCGTTGGTAAAACTCTTCTATTATTTGACTGTTGAATTTTTGTAGCCCATTTACAATTTTTAGGATAATAATCTTTATTAACATCTATTCTATCAATACTTGTATCTTTTTCTCCATAATTATCTACATGTTCTAAATAACTTTTATACATATCGTCTCTAAAATTTTCAAAAGATTCAAGCCATTCTTTGCAAATACTTATGCCTCTTGCTCCGTAATCACAATAATTTATAGCTTTTTTATTATAACATCTTATCTTCATACTTTGCCATATTTTATAAAATCTTGTATAAGACATATTATGAGTTACATTTATTTTATTATTTTTCATCAACTCTATTCCCTAAAAATAATAAATCAACAGGCTCTCTTTTTTTTCTGCCTCTTATTTTGCTAAAAGTAATGTCAAATATATCTTTAAAATCTGCTCTTTCTAAAATTAAATCGTCATATATTGCAGCTCTATATATTAATAGGACTACATCACAATTCTGTCTTATATCGCTTGCTCCTTTAAGAGAGAAAATATTAGGTCTATAATCAGTATTATCTTGTATAGAATTTGAAAACTGGTGTAAGGCAAGTACACATATATTTAAGTCTTTAGCTAATTTTTTTAAACCCTTATAGATATTTTTAATTCTTAAGAAATCATTTCCTTTTGCATCAGCATATTCTAAAATATCAGTATGGTCTATAACAACAAGTGCTAAATTATTATTTTGCATTTGACATCTTTTTGATTTAATAATAACATCTATTAAATCTGCCCCTGCCGTATCATCTATTAATAGATTCATTTTATTTAAACGCATTAAGGCTTTATTTAATCTATCACAATATTCTTTTTTAGCATTCTCATCTATTTTATCATTATGAATTAAATCTCTTTCTAAGAAATATAATCTTGGATTTTCTATATGTTCTGAATCAATACCAGATAAAATAGATAACGCTCTTTGTCTTAATTCTTCTGTAGACATCTCTAAAGAATGATATAAAACACTTTTATCAGGGTATCTTTCGCATATATTTAAAGCCCATTGCAATGATATTAAAGATTTTCCTGCTCCAGAATCTCCAGTTAAATTAATTAATTGACCTTTTTGAAGTCCGTTTAATGCAAAATCAATTCTACTAAATCCTGTTTCTAAACCAGTTATTTCATGATTTGTTTTATCAAATTTATTAAATAAATCAGTAAAGAAATCTTCTTTATTTATTTCTATTTTCTGTATTTTATTACTTTCAACTTCTAAATTATTTATTTTTAATACAGTATTATTAAATTCATCTAATAATTTTTCTGATGTTAAAGAATCTTTTTGGTCTATTATTTCTTGACAAGATGTAATAACAGACCTTTTAATAAACCTTTTTTTAACCTCTTCCGCATAGAATTTAGCATCAATTGAGGACTTTGCTAACTTTTTATAACTATATATATGTTCTTGAGGAGTAAAGGCATCCCATAGTTTATTTTCTAATAAATGTGCTAAAATTATATCTTCACTAAATTTTACTTTATTTTGAAATAATTCTAACATTGCGTGATATATATTTCCAGTTAGTTTTGATTCAAACATATGTGGTTTTAGTATATCTGCAATATTTACAATTACATCTGGCTTATATAATATAGAACCTATTGCTATAGCTTCTACTACATCTGTTGATTGATTTAAAATAAAATCTTCTCTTCTTGCCACTTAATATCTCCTTACTATAATAAATATCAGGACAGTATGACTCTAAGGAGCAAAAGCCATACCGCCCAATATTTATCTATTTAACTATTCTTTTGCATCAACTATTGTAGCACCGCCACCAATAACTTTTGCTCCTAATGGATAATGTCCATCCCATTTATCTATTTCATTAAGTCTTAAAACTGATGGTGACTTAGCAATAGCTTGCGCTTTTATTGTTAATGCTCTTGCTTCTCCTTCTGCTTTTGCAATAGAAGATTGCGCATCTACTCTAGCTTGTTGTAAAACATATTCTGCTTTTTGAGCATTTTGTTGAGCAACTTGTTTTTCTTTTATAGCTGTTTCATATTGGTCATCAAAATCTACATTTGTAATAGGAATATCAATTACTTTAATAGCAGGTTTTTTTGTTTGGTCATTAACTACCGCTAATTTTGCAGCTTCCACTACTTCTTTTCTAATTTTTTCTCTATTAGTAACAAATTCGCTTGCTGTATATTTTCCAGCTACAGCCTTAAAAGTGTCCATTATTTTAGATTGAGCAAAATTAGCATATGGTTGTGAATTATATGTTATTACAGTATTAGCAATATCATCTAAAGGATATGTAGCTATAACATTAAATTTTACATCAATAGGCTGATTATCTTTTGTATATGCTAATGCTTCTTCATTGATAGTCCATGGCTTAACATCTACATTAATAACAGAATCAATAAATGGTGTTCTAAAGTGCATACCTTCATTAATAACTTCTTGTTTTACAACACCAAGGCTTTTAACTACAGCTTTTTCTCCAGATTGTACAAAATAAACAGGGTTTAATGTTATAGCTGCAACAACTATCGCTATTACTGCTATTATACCTACTACTTCTCCTTCGCCTTTTCTTTTTTTAAACATAATTTTACCTCTTTCTAATTTATTTATTATTACAAACAACTTGTTTAAATTCTTCAACCGTTGCCATATCGCAATGACTTTTATTTTGCTTAAGAAATCCTGTTGCACCTGTGATTGTTCCATCTTCATTAAAATTATTACATAATCCTTTTAACTCTGATGTTGTTAAAAATACAAGTTCATGATTATCGTCTTCAATAAAAGCAGAATACCAATATGAACCACCTTCTTCATTTTTTGTAGATACATCTTCAAGTTGAGTAGAACTTGAACCTTGTGTTACATAAACAATTCTTTCTGTTGATGAAGGAGTGTTTATATGTTCTTCTTTATTTTTTGGTAGAAATATAATCAAACCTATAATTAAGGCTATTATTATTATTAAATAATCAGTTTTACTTATTTTCATTTTAACCTCATTTAAATATTAACAAAATATTTTTTGTTAAATATTTTAATAAATTCTTTCGCTTTTAAAGCTATTACTGAAAATGGGTCAAGTGTTTGTTTTGATTTAACAACTTCCATTTGCTCTTTTATTAATTTAGAGAAATCAGAATTATCTTCTAAAAAGAATCTCATTGCTAAACCTGTAAAGAATACATCTGTTTTTAGATATTCATTTAATTGACTTTGAGCTTCTTCTGGAGATACTTCAATCCTACTATCATCTTTTATATATTTCATTGTATTAAATATATTAGATAATATTTTAGATTGACTTGGTTTTGATTCAGCAGCCATTTCTAATTTATACCAATCTCCTTGTTTAAATAAGATGACTGTATCTCCTACTGTTTTTGTAAAAAATAGGAATTTAAATTTATCTTCTCCATAAACTTCTATTGGCGTTAATCCATCCAACATATCTTCTGTTACAATTCTAACTACTGGATTACCATTAGATGTTAAATCAAAAACAATTGATTTAATTGTTTTTTCATTAGGATTTACTACTACTTTTTCTTCAACTACTGTTGTTGTTTCTACAACTTCTTTATCTTTTTCTTTTTTCGACATTATTTATATTATCTCCTTAACTTAAAAAGTTGGTAGCTTACCTACCAGCACTTAGTTTTAAAGCTATGAAACTAAGAAAACTAATATTTATTATTCTGTAAACTCTTCTTCGCTTTCTGCCAACATAGCATCAATATCAGAGAATACTGTTTCATCTACTACTGCTTCTTCTTTTTTAGTTTTAGCAGTTGATGTTTTTTTAGATTTTTTATCAGAAGCTATTTCTTCTTTAACTTCTTCTTTTTTCTCTACTTCAACATCTGTATTAATTTCTGTTTTTTTAGATTTAGGTAATTCTTGAACATTACCTTTGAATTTAGAAAAATCTAATCCATCTCCATCATCTTCTATATCCAAACCAGAAATATCAATTGTTTTAGGCGGAGTATAATTAGAAGTTGATGTAAATTTCTTATTTCTATCTACAATTTCAACTCCCAAAAGTTTAAGTTTAAGATAAACTGTGTTTTTATTATTTACTCCTTGAGTTGGAATAATTTTAAAACTTATATTTACTAAATCATTAAACGAAGCATATAGGGGTTTTTCTAAGCCGTCTTTTGAAGATGTAAATGTTGAAACATATTGACCATCTTTTTGTTCAACAATTGGAGGTAATACAAATTTTCTATCATCAAAATAAAATTGATTTGGAGTTAAACAATTTTCAATTAACTCATTTGCATCATCTTCTAATCCTAAATCTTTAAGATGTTTAATTTCTTGCATTAAAGCTTTACTATGACCATTTTTTTGAACTAAAAGGTCTGTAATTTCTTCTGCTTTTTTAGAATCTCCTGCTTCTTCATATTTTTTAGCAATTTCTTCTAAAGCACTTACTGTTTTCTTTTCTGAAAGATTTTTAAACATAAATTCAAGTTCAGCATATCCTTTTGAATTTCCAGTTTTATCTTCTGGATATTTTAAAGGACTTGGAACAACAACTTTTCTTCTGTTTTCGCCTTTTGCAAAAGAAGCTACAACATATTCAGAAATAGTATCAAACTTATTAGTCAACATACTTTCTTGTTCTGAATCAAATTCAACTCTAAAAGAGGCTTTCCTTCCGAATCTAACATCTCTAAGTGGTCCTGTTGCATTGTAATTTACAACTCTAACATTTTTTAATGTTACTTCATCTCTTTTTTCTGACATTTTCTTCTCCATACTTATTTTTTAAACATCCGATTTTAATCGGTAATATTATTATAACATCTTATTAAAAAAAGTCAATATATTTTTTTATTTTATTCGTCAGCAACTAAATGTATTTATACTTGTAATTTTATTATATAATATAATTTAAATCAAGTAAAGGTATATTTTGTATTTATTTAAAAAGTTCTATATTTTTAATATAAATATTTAGAACCTTGTAAATATTTTATTTCTTGTAGATATTTATTACTTGTATTTATTTAAATAAATAGAACTTATATAAAATAATAGAACTTTTTAAATAAATCTATATTTTAAATTAATGAGTATTTTATTTTATATCATATTTTAAAATATGTCAACCCAATAATTAAAAAAAAATAACATCTTGTAAATTATATAAAATTATGGTATTATATTCCTATAACAGTTAAAAAGGTGAGAAAATGATTAAAGTAATAGTTGGTTCAATGAGGTCAGGAAAATCAAAAGCAATAATTCGTATTATAAACGAAAAAATTGCAGAAGGAAAGAGTGTAAAAGTTTTTTATCCTATCTGTGCTAGTAAAGAGGATAATTATATCGTTAGTAGGTCTGGATTAAAACATAAGGCAATTCCAGTTATTGACCCAATATCTATTTTTAGTCATATAGGAAATTCAGATTTAATTGTTATTGACGAGATAAGTTTTATAAATAATATGGATTCTTCTTTAGATGATGATTTTTTAAATCTTTTAGATTATTGTGTATCTAAGGATATTGATGTTGTTTTAGCAGGATTAGATTTAGATTATAGAGGACAATCTTTCCCATTAGTTAATAAAATTTTAGCATACGCAGATGAAGTAGAAAAACCATTATCTTTATGTGATAATTGTGGAAATAATAATGGTAGACGTACCATTAAAAAAGTTGATGATTTGTTAGCAGATATTAAATTAGAATGTGAGAATGTTTTAGAATTAGAAGAAGGAGATGTTCAATATATGTCTGTTTGTGTTAAATGTTATAATAAAATGTATGGTCGTTAATTATGACGGATAAAGAAATAAATAAATTTAATCAGCATAATGAAGAAATATATAAAAAATTATTATATATTAATAAAGATAATCTTTATCTTGTTGAAAATCTTTGTAAATATGATTTCTTTTACGAATATAAAAAAAATAATTATATTTTAGATGCGAATGTTTCTTTTATGTCTATGAGTGATTTACAATTAACATTGGATGATTCTATCTATGTTTTACAAGATTTAGAAGATATATATAATTATAATTTTATAAATTTTCAAGACTTGGAAGAAATAATTAGAAAAGATAGTTATTTTGAAACTTCAATGGTAGATTCATTATTATATGCAAGTGTTGTTGAAGAGTATCATATTACTTGTAGTGTGAGTGAATTAGTTATAGAAATAATGGATATAGCAAGAGTATATCATAATACAATTAATAAAATAATAGATGTTAGAAATAGATGTAAATAAATGGAAGATAAAAATGATAAGTAAAGAAGATGTTCTAAAATTAAAAAAAGCTATAGATATAATTCCATTTTATGAAAGATATTTAAAATTAAAAAGAATAGGTTCATCTTATTTTGCAAGATGTCCATTTGGAAAACATACAGATTCGACACCAAGTTTTTCTATTTTACCAGAAAAAAATGGTATATTTAAATGCTTTGGATGTTTGCCAGAATATCAAGAAGTAAGAACGGAAAATGGAATTAAAAAAATAAAAGATATTGTTATTGGAGAAAACATCTATACTTTAGATGGAAATTTAACAAAAATAATAAATAAAAAAAATCATAAATCTGAATATAATATTATAAAAATTAAAACAGCTAATTCTTATGAATATTCTTATTATACAGCCAATCATAACATGTTTTATATTTCAAAAGAACAAGCCGTAAATTCTTTACCTTTTTTAAGAAATGAAAATGATAGAGACAATTTAAAGTTTTATAAAAGAATGAAAAAAAGAGATGATAAATATAAATTAAATATTGAACAAGGATTTGCTGAAAATATTAAATATGAAGACTATTTTATATACCCATCTACAAGAGAAGAATTAAAAAAAGATGGTATTTCTTTTAAAAATTTAAAAACAAAAGATATAAAAGAAATACCATTAAATGAAGATATTATGTGGTTATTTGGGTTATATATTGCAGAAGGAAGCGTATATAGAGGTGGTGTTAAATGGTCTTTACATATAAAAGAGATTGACTATGCTCTTAGAATTAAAGATATATTAAAAAAATATTTAAATTTAGAAGCATCAATATATAAATATGACAATAAGCCTAATTCTTTAGAAATTGGATGCTCTAAAACAGATTTAGAATTAATTTTCTCTAATTTATTCGGCAATGGCTCAATAAATAAAAAATATCCATATTATTTTAATTATTTATCTTTAAATCTAAGAGCATCTTTATTTAAAGGAATGTTTGATGGAGATGGATGTTATTCTAATAATAAATATACTACTATTAGCCCAATATTAAAAGATTTATTTTTTGACTTAAGTATAAGTTTAAATAAGATACCTAGTATTTATTCTTATACTAATGAGAATAAACAAACATCATATCTTATTTATATTAAAAATAGAGAATCAGTAAAATCATTTTTTTATTATATTAATGAAATAAAATATTTATTTTTACAAATAACCGATATTAATAAAATAGATAAATGTAATAATGATGTTTATGATATAACTGTATCTCACTATTCTCATTCATTTTTATCAAAATATTTTATTGTTGGAAATTGTGGAACAAGCGGAGATGTAATATCTTTTTATCAAAGAATAGAAAATCTTTCATTCTTTGATGCAGTAATACAACTTGCAAAAGATTATAATGTTGAAATAAAAATAAATAAAGAATTAAAACAAGAATATGCTAAAAAGAATTTATTATATAAATTTAATAAACATGTTTTAGATATTTACAGAAATAATTTAAGATATAATACTTCTGCGTTAAAATATCTCATAGAGGAGAGAAAAATATCTTTAGATATGATTAAATCATTTAAGATAGGAACAACCCTTAATGACGACTTACATATCGTATTATTTAAATATAAAAGTATTCTTGAAGAATTAAAATTAATTACAGAAAAAAATAATGACCATTTTAGAAATAATAGAATTATGTTCCCTTATTTGGATGAAAAATTTAATATATCTGGATTTAATTCAAGAGCTATTAATGAAGATAATATAAAATATTTAACATCTAAAACATCACCTATATTTGATAAAAATAGGGCTTTATATGGCATACACTTAGCTTTAAAAGAAATAATGGAAAGAGCTGCTGTTATTTTAGTTGAAGGTCAATTTGATTGTATAAGATGTCATCAAGAAGGTATCAAAAATTGTGTTGCTGCATCTGGACTTGCTTTATCAGAAGAACAAGTAAAATTTTTAAATAAATATGTTAAAACATATTTTATTTGTTTTGATAATGATGAAGCAGGGAATGAACAATTAGAAGCAACATATATTCAAATAAATAAAATTAATCCATATGCAAGGGTTAGAATTATAGAATTACCTAAGCCTATAGGTAAGAAAAAAATGGATTTGGATGAGTATTTATTAAATAATGATAAGTCTGAATTTCTTAAAATTGCATTAGCATCTAAAAATTATAATGAATATTTTATAGAGAAAGTATTAAAAGATGTTAATTATAAGACAATTGAAGAAAAGAAAAAATATGTTTATATCTTAAAAGATAGATTACTTAGTATAAGTTCTATTATTGATAGAAATCAATATATCTCTATGGTAGCTAATAAGTTAGAAATACCAGAAATTGATATACATAATATTTTAAAAAATAAAGAAAAATATGATAATAAACAGAAAAATTCTGATAAAATTAAAAAAATAGAAAAAAGAAATATATCTGCTCAAAAATATCTTATTTCTTTATTATTTTCAGAACATAATCCTTACGATATATTAAAAATATTTGAAGAATTAGATATATATAAGCATTTTGAACCAATGTATTATAATATTTTTAAATATATTGAAAAACAATGGTTGCAATCTAATGGGATAGATGATATAATAGATAATGTAACAATGAATTTTAAATCAGATGAATCAAAACAAGCGGTTATAGATATTCTATTTAAATCAAATGAATTAAATTATTATGATAATGATGAAATAAAAATATTTATAGAAGACCAAATAAGTACATTAGAAGAGTCTGAAGAAGAGAAAGAACATGAGTAATATAATAGGACAAAAATTTGAAAGATTAGAAGTTTTATCTAAATCTTATAGAAATAAAAATAGCATTCAATATTATGAATGTAAGTGTGATTGTGGTAATATTATAAATACAAGAAAATATTGTTTAATATCTGGAAGTACAAAATCATGTGGATGTTTACATAAAGAAAAAGTATCAACTCACAATATAACAAAAACTAGATTTTATAGAATATGGCAAAATATTAAAACTAGATGTTTAAATAAAAATCATACATATTATAAAAATTATGGAGAACGTGGTATAAATATTTGTGATAGATGGCTAAATTTTGATAAATTTAAAGAAGATATGTATGATAGTTATTTAGAATATGTAAAAGATTTTGGAGAAAAAGATACAAGTATTGATAGAGAAAATAATAATTTAGGATATTCAAAAGATAATTGTAAATGGTCTACTTGTGAAGAACAGGCAAGCAATAGAAGAGAAATAAATTGGGATAAAGCAAAATTTAAAAACCAAAAATTATTTAAAGCTATTTCTCCAGAAGGTATAGAATATATTGAAATAAATCAAAGAAAATTTGCAAGAGAATATGAATTAGATAGTAATAGGGTAAATAGTTGTTTAAATAATCATCAAAAAACTCATAATAATTGGAAATTTAAATATTTATCAGATGATGAAATAAATAATTTTTTGGTATTAAAACAAGATGAAGTGTGATTCTTGTAAAAAGAGAACTATTTTTGCTGGTGCTTCTTTAACACAATGGTCTTGTAAAATATGTGGAAAAGAATATTGGGCTGGCAATAATAATCCTCCATCCATATGTAAGAAATGTAGTTATAAATATAAAAAATGTGAAAGATGCGAAAGCAAAATTTAGGAGCAAATAATGTCGATAAGACTTACAGAAGAACAAGAAAATATATTAGATACATTAGATAATGAACAAAAATATGTTATTATAAACGCATTATCTGGTACAGGTAAAACAAGTACAACAATAAAACTTATAGAAAAAATATTAGATGAAAATCCTGATGCTAAAATATTATATACTTGTTTTAATACTATCATTTTAAATGAAGGTAAAGAAAAGTTTAAAAAATTAGGATTAAAAGTAGAAAGTAGAACTGCGCATTCTTTAGCATTAGGAGAATTAAAGAAGATAAGAAATGTTGAAGTTATACAATATTTAGATTATGAATTTTTTAAGAAAAATAAAAAAGATAGAAAATCTACTTTTATTGGTGTAAAACATCTTATTGATGAATATTGTCATTCTAATTCAAATATGGAAAATTTTAAAAAAGAAGCATTTAATTCTTGGTACAATGATGAAGATAAAACTCCATATGTTGAAGAAGACATTGAAGATTTTGAAGTTATATATAATAAATTAATGGATGAAGATAAATTCTTACATGAAATGTATTTAAAAGAATATGCTTTATTGAGTATGGTAATAGATAGATTTGATTATGTATTTATAGATGAAGCGCAAGACCTTGACCGTTCAATGTTATCTATTATAAGAAAACTTGATGTTAAAAAGATTTATTTATTTGGAGATGTTAATCAAAATATATATTCAAGTTTTAGAAATACAGTAAATGCCTTAGATATTTTAAGAGAAAATCAAGGTGGTAATGTTTATCCTCTTACAAAATCTTTTAGGTTTCATGACGATATAGCCAAGATAGCAAATTCTATTTTAGTAGATAGAAAAGGTTCTACAGTATCTTTAAAAGGGAATGGACCAAGAAGAGATATTGCTATTGATATGACTAAAAAGACAGTCTTATTTAGAAGTAATTTTGGTATTTTAACATGGGCTTGTGCTTTATTAAGAGTAGAAAGAAATGCAAAAATAAAATTTAATGGAATAGTAAATGGTAAATCTACAAAAACATTTGTTGAATTATTTTATGATTTTATTTCTTTATTAAAACTTATGGCTCAAGAAAAAAGAGATAGATACTTTGAATCTGAATTAGATACCCATTTTTATATAAGCGTTCCAAGTCCTAAAGTATTAAAAATGAAAAAAATAGCTAAAGAAGAAAAAGAATCTTTAATAAGTTATTTAAGATTTCAATGTGATAAAAATGTTAGTTTAGACCAAGATTTAGTTAATTATTTTAAATTTGCAGATTCAAACTGGACTAATTTAATAAGTAATTTAATAATGCTTGAAAAAGCTCAATTTATAAAAGACCCTAGTAATATTTATGAATTATATACAACACATAAGTGCAAAGGAATGGAATATGATAATGTTATTATAGCACCTGATTGTTGGTATAATGAAGATTATGCAAGAACTGATGAAAAATATAAAAAAGAAGCATTAAATATAATTTATACTGCTTTAACAAGAGCAAAAGAAAATTTAACTATAGAATCTCCAATTGTTAGAGAATTATGTTGCATACATGAGATAGAAGTTAATTCTGTTATTAATTTTTCTGATTATATAGATGATGAAGATGAAGAAGATAATCCATCTATTATAAGTAATACAAATAAAAATAAATGGTTATTATATGAAGATTTCTGTAGAGATAAAGCAATAGGTATATTATAATGGAAAGCAAGAATGTATTGATTTATATATTAAAATATGTTATAATAATATAAATATTAAAAAAGGTAAACTTATATGAAATTTTTAAAACATAATGATAAAATATTAATTACTGGAGGAGCTGGGTTTATAGGGTCTCATTTAGTAGATGTCCTTATAACTAATGGTTATAAAGTTGTTGTTGTAGATAATTTATCTAATAGTAATATTAATAATATAAAACACAATTTAAATAATCCAAATTTTATGTTTTATAATGATGATATTACCAATTTAAACATATTAAATAAAATTTTTAAAGAAGAAAATCCAAAAATTATATTTCATTTAGCTGCTAATTCAGATATTGCAAAAAGTCATTATAATCCAGGAATTGATTTTAAAGATACATTATTAACTACTTATAATATTTTAAATGCCATGAAAAATAATAGTATTTATAAAATCGTATTTGCATCTACTTCAGCGGTTTATGGAGAATTAAAAGGCAAACTGTCTGAAGATTCTGGTCCTCTTTTACCTACTTCTCATTATGGGGCTTCTAAATTAGCTTCCGAAGGTTTTATATCAAGTTTTGTTGAAAATTATAATATCAAAGCTTGGATATTTAGATTTCCAAATGTTGTTGGTCCAAGAGCAACACATGGCGTAATATATGATTTTATTAATAAATTAAAATATATGCCTGAAAATATAACAGTTTTAGGTGATGGAAATCAATATAAGCCATATTTATATGTTAGTGAATTAATAAAAGCTATATTATTTGTATTAAACAATACAAATGAAAAAATAAATTTATATAATATAGGCAATACGACAAGAACTTATGTAAAAGATATTATAAAAATGACTATAAATGAAATGAATTTAAAACATATAACTAATATTATTTATACTGGAGGAAGTAAAGGTTGGATTGGAGATGTATCAGAATTTGAATATTGCTTGGATAAGATACACAATCTGGGTTGGAGAGCAAGTATGACATCTGATGAAGCTGTAAGAAAAGCTATTATAGAAAATATTGGAGATTATTTAGTATGAATTTAGAGGAGCTTAAAACCGTAGGGTTTGTTCCGCATAATTCTATTATCAATGCAGATTGTCTTGAGGCAATGAAATATATTCAAGACAAAAGTATTGATATGATTTTATGTGATTTGCCTTATGGAACGACAGCTTGTAAATGGGATACAATCATTCCTTTTGAGCCACTTTGGGAACAATACAACAGGATTATAAAAGATAAAGGCGTAATTGTCCTAACATCACAAGGTATATTTACCGCAAAATTAATATTAAGTAATGAAAAATTTTTCAAATATAAAATTGTATGGGAAAAATCAAAATCTACTAATTTTTTAAATGCAAAAAAACAACCTTTAAGAAAACATGAAGATATTTGTGTTTTTTATAAAAATCAACCAAACTATTTTCCTCAAATGAAAGAAGGTTTGCCATATAACAAAGGAACAAGAAAAGCTCAACTAACGGGAAGCTATGGAGATTTTAATCCAGTTCTTGTTAAAAGTGAAGGCAGTAGATACCCAACAGATATTATTTATTTTAAAACTGCTGAATCAGAAGGGGATGTTTATCACCCCACTCAAAAACCAGTAGCCCTCTTTGAATATCTAATAAAAACATACACAAACGAAGGTGATTTGGTTCTTGATAATTGTGCAGGAAGTGGAACAACGGGTGTGGCATGCTTAAATACAAATAGAAATTATATTTTAATTGAAAAAGAAAAAGAATATATTGATATAATTAATAAAAGAATTGAGGAAAATAAATGCAACTTGTAATTATAGCTGGTGGCAAAGGCACAAGACTTGGCTTAAAAGATATTCCAAAACCTATGGTGTTATTGGGTGATAAGCCTATTATACATCATCAAATAGACTTGGCTATAAGACATGGTATAAAAGATATAGTTATTATAGGAGGTTATTTATCCGAAGTTATTGTTGATTATTTTAAAGAGGATATGCCAAATGGTATAGATTTAACTATCATACAAGAATTAAAACCAATGGGAACAGCAGGAGCTTTACATTCTGCTAAATCAATATTACAAGATAGATTTATGGTATTTTACGGTGATTTATATTTAGATTTTGATATTAATAAATTTATTGAGTTTTATGAACACATTAGAGCGTCTGCTACAATAATTGTTCAGCCAAATGCCTATCCAGATGAAGCAGACTTATTAGAGGTGGATAATATGGTTGTAAAGAATATTTATCCAAAACCAAGAGGCAAAGATAAAGAATATAAAAATATATCAAATGCTGCGGTTTATATATTTGATAGAGCAATACTTCATTTTATAGATTCTACAGAGCCACAAGATTTTGGCAAAGATGTGTTTCCAAGAATGTTGAATAATGGTGTTTCAATTATAGCTTATGAGACAGATGAGATATTAAAAGATTTAGGAACTTTAGAAAAATTAGAAGGTGTTAGAAATGATTATTTCAAGAACTCCATTTAGAATAAGTTTTGCTGGTGGCGGTAGTGATTTAAAAGAACACTATAAAAAATATGGTGGTGCTGTTTTGTCTGTCACAATAAATAAATATATATATCTTTCAATGCATCCTTATTTTGAAAAAGATAAATATATTCTTAAATATTCAGAAATTGAAAAAACTAATTCAGTTAATAATATTCAACATAGAATTATTAAACAAGTTTTTAAAAATTATAATATAAAGGGAGTAGATTTTAATTCAAGTGCAGACATTCCATCTGGAACTGGATTGGGTTCTTCGTCTGCATTTACAGCAGGATTAATAAACTTATGTAATTCATATAACAATGAAAAAATAAGCAAAGAAGATATTGCCAATGAAGCTTGCGATGTTGAGATAAACCAATTAAATTGCCCGATAGGAAAACAAGACCAATATGCTTCAACTTATGGAGGATTAAACTTTATATTATTTAATCAAGATTGTTCTGTTACAGTTAAAAAGACTAATATGATTGAATGGAAAAAAGATAAATTGGAAAATAATTTATTGTTATTCTATCTTGGCAAAACAAGGTCAGCAGACAAGGTTTTAAATACATATAATAGTAATAATAATAATTTAATAAAAATGGTTGACTTAGCATATAGTTTAAATTCATCACTAAGTAAGAATAATATAGATTCAGTTGGAGATATTCTACATACAGGATGGATGTATAAGAAAGAGTTATCATCTGAAATAAGCAATACAGATATAGATTATTATTATAATTTAGCCATTAAAAATGGGGCAGAAGGTGGGAAACTATTAGGTGCTGGTGGGGGAGGATTTTTATTATTTTATGTCAAAGAGGAAAATCAAGAGCGATTAAGAAATGTTTTAAGCGTTCTGAAAGAAGTAAGTTTTAAGTTTGAAGACAAAGGAGCAAGTATAATATATGATGATGACGATAGATAATTATTTTGACAGATTAAAAAAGACTATTGATAATATTGATAAAGAAGAGATAAAAAATGTTGTAAATATACTTTTAAAAGCAAGGGCTAATGAAAAGCAAATATTTATAATGGGTAATGGAGGAAGTGCATCTACGGCTTCTCATTTTGCTTGTGATATAAATAAAGGTACAAAACAAAAAGATAAAAAACCGTTTAGGGTAATATGTTTAAATGATAATATACCTACAATGTTGGCTTATGCAAACGACAGTAATTATGATAATATTTTTATAGAGCAGTTAGAAAATCTATTAAAACCAGGAGATGTCGTAATCGGAATATCTGGAAGTGGAAATTCTAATAATATTATAAATGCAATTGGATTTTCAAATTTTTTAAAAATAACAACTGTGGGAATAACAGGCTTCGATGGGGGAATGTTAAAACAAATGAGTAAGCATTCTATTAATACAAATATAGATGATATGCAGATTTCTGAAGACATACATATGATATTGGTTCATGTAATAATGAAAGCTATATTGAATGAAAAATTATAAATTAGTTGTTTTATTTGCACAATATGGTAATGAACAATATCCTGATGCACATAAAGATTTAGATAATTTTTTAAAAGATATTAATTGTAGTAAACAAAAAATTATAATAGATAATAAAACTGCATGTGATTATGATTATGTTTTTCCAAATGGAAATATTTATATACAAGGAGATAATTCAGCATGGGAATTTAGTGCTTGGGATAAGGGATTAAAATATGTTAAAGATTTAAATGTAGAATATGATGCAATATTATTTGTAAACAGTTCTTTTATGAACAGCAGAATAAAAGGAATTGGTGGAAATCCAAAAACAGTTATAAATAATGAGTCAATAAGACTTTGCATTGAAGATAATAAAGCTATATTCCCTTGGCTCACAACAGGGGATAAATATTTTAAATTAGATAATAATGATGTAAGTTCTTGGTATAGAACAAATTGTTTCTTGTTAAATAAAAATCATATTAACGTCTTGCAATTTATTCAAACATATGATATAATATATTTAGATAAATTCATTAATAAAGAAATATCAGACAATTATTTTAAAGCTGACGCTCCAATGAACAAGATATTAAAAGATTTTATAATATGGAGATTAACAGAAAGTTGGCATAATCCAATAGATATAAAAGAATCTTGGTCATTATTTAAAATGAAAACATTGGGATATTTTAATGAGTTTGGTTTAACGGCACGATTAAGGAATTGCAAAATAAATGTTATTTCAGAACAATAAAAAAATAAAAATTGTTTTTTTATTTCAAGTTGCTTCGTTCTGGGCATCATGGGATTCATTCTATAATGAGTGTATAAAAGATGATAGACTTGAAATAAAAATGGTTTTATTTGATGAAGAAATTTGCGAAAAAAGTCAAATGAAAACTGCAAGGGTGTTTTTAGAAAAAAATAATATTTCATTTATAGAATATAAGGATTATAATATAGATAAAGATTGTCCTGATATTTGGGTGATGCAAACGCCTTATGATGAAGGGCATAGACCACTAGAGTTAAGGTCTGACTATATAAAAAACAAAGGAATAAAGATTGTTTATATAACTTATGGAATAGAAATATCTAATACTGTTGAATCAATAAATGCTCACTTCTTAAAAGGTGTTCCACAGAATGCATGGAAAATATATACTTTTTCTCTATTAATTAAAAAAGATTATGATAAATATATATCTCCAGAAATAACAAGAGCATTAGGGCATCCAAAGTTTGATGGATTGTACAATAAAAATAATTTTCCATTGCCAGAAAATATTAAACAAAAAGCAAATGGAAGAAAAATTATATTATGGAAAGTTCATTTTCCAAAGATATTTTCAATACCAAATACAGATAAAATTCATTATGTTACACCAGACTTTGAAGAATATAAAAAATTTTTAAATGAAATAAAAAAACATAAAGATTTATATTTTATATTTATGCCTCATCCAAAGTTTTTTGAAATGATTTTAGAATACAATATTTTAAATGAACAAGAAATTAAAGACTTACAGAATGAATTAAACAGTTATGATAACTTATATATGTATTTAGAAGATGATTATAGACCTATAATTTTGAATGCAGATTGTATAATTACTGATAGGTCTGCAATAATGGTAGAGGCATCGGTAGCAGAAAAGCCAATATTATATATGTATAATAATAAAAATATAGAGGCTATGACAGATGCTATATCTGAATTAATAAATACATATTATACTGGTGACACTTGTGAAGATATGATAAATTTTATAGAAATGTTTAAAAGAGGTGAAGATATAAAAAAACAAGAAAGATTAAGTGCAATAAAGAAATATATTCCATTTTTTGATGGAAATGCAGGTAAAAGAATTAAAGAAGATATTATATCTTCTTTTGAAAATGAAGCGATGGAGTAAATAATGGATTTAAATTTTACAGGTGAAAGACAGGTAAGTAAAACACTAGAGGGTATTGAAAAAAAACATTTAGATAGATATTGTTTTGCTAAAAATAAGGTAAGAGAGTTATTATCAAAAGATAATATAAAAATATCTGATATTGGTTGTGGTATTGGATATGGTTCATCTATATTATCTGAACTTAATTGCTCTATTGATTCATACGACATATCAAAAGAAGCAATTGATTTTGCTAACAAATATTATAAGAAAGACAATATAAATTATTTTACAAAAGACTGTTCTGATTCTGATTTTTTAACAAAACATTATGATGTAATTGTGTCTTTTGAATTTTTAGAACATATTAATATTGATAAATCTAAAAAAATATTACATAGAATTATTGAAAAAAGCGATTTATCAATTATATCTATCCCTATAAATAAGCCTTCGCCTTTTCATAAAATAGTATTAAAAAAAGAAGAAGTTAAACAATACTATGACGAGGCGTTGAAAAGTTTTTCAAATAAACATATAATAGAAGAATGGATTCAAGATACTATATTTTACATAGTAGTAATAGGATTAAAATAATGACAATATATTTTAGAACACCCGAAAACCCAAACCCTTGTGGTGGCATAAAAAAGTTATATGACCAAACAGATATTCTTAATAAAAATGGTATTGAGGCATATGTAATTCACTTTGATAAAACAGAAACTTTTAGATGCGATTGGTTTGAAAATGATACAAAAATAGTTTATAATAAAACACTTATTCAAGAAGATGATATAGTTGTTATCCCAGAAATATATGATTACCATATGTTTAATTTATTCCCTAAAGGCAAAAAGGTTATATTCAATCAAAATGCTTATAATACATTCAGACCATATGGAACAATAAATGATAATAGTATATTAAATTATAACAATCCCGACTTGCTTGGAGTTATGGTTGTTTCTGAAGATAATAAAAAATATTTAGAACTTGCTTTTCCAAATAATAAAATTTACAGGATTCATATATCAATCGACACAGATAAATTCTTTCCAAAAGAAAATAAGAAAAAACAAATATGTTATATGCCGAGAAAAAATAAACAGGATGTTGACCAAGTAATAAGTATTTTAAAATTAAGAGGTTACTTAAAAGATTATAATTTTGTGGCTATTGAAAATATGACAGAAGAAGAATTAATAAAAACTTATCAAGAATCTGAAATATTTTTAAGTTTTGGTTATCCAGAAGGTTGTGCAGCTCCTCCACTTGAAGCAATGGCTTGTGGATGTATAGTTATTGGATATACAGGAATGGGATGTAGAGAATATATGAATACAGATTATTCTTTCCCAATTGAACATGGGGATATAGTCTCTTTTGTAAAAACAATAGAAGAAAAGATTTATTCATTTAATGCAATTAACAACTGCCCTTATTATAATGAATTTGAAAATTTAAACAACAAAGCTATTAAATTTATAAAAGAAAATTATACAAAAGAAAGAGAAAAATCAGATATATTAAATTTTTGGAACGAAATATTAAATAAAGGAAATAATAATGTATTATAAATTAGTTGTACTTTTTCTACAATATGATTCAGATAAGTATCCAAATTCTTTATTTTATTTACAAAAATATTTAAGCAGAATAAGTCAAAATGATGTTCAAATAATAGTTATAGATAATAAGCAAAAAGTAAATTATAAAGAAAGAATCGAAGATTATTATTATGGCGAACCAATTACAATATCAGGAGACAATACTATTTGGGAGTTTTCAGGATGGGATAAAGGATTAGAGTATCTTAAAGAAAATAATATTGATTATGATGCAATACTTTTTGTAAATGATTCATTTTTAGCTCCATCAGGTTATGATTCTCCAATAACAATAATAAATGATGAAAATATATTTGATTGTATAAAAAACAACAACATTATCGGAAATATATGTAATGTAGGAAATGGATTTAAAATAGATAAATATAATGTAAAAAAATATATAAGGACTCATTGCTTTATGCTATCTAAAGACTCTGTTGAAAAGATAAAGACTCTTGTGACTTTGGATATTAATTTTATTAACAGATGTATAAATAATATTTCAACTAAGTTCTATTTCTTAGGTAAGGCTCCAATTTGTATAGACACAATGAAGAATATTGTCGTTAATTTAACTCAAAATTGGCATAGCAAATTCAATATTCATGATAATTGGGGATTATTTAGAATGAAATCCTTAGTAATGCTTAATGAATTAACATTATATACAAGAATATCCAGTATAATAGGAGATAATAAAGTACAAATGAATATAAAAGAGCTTATAAACAATATTCCAAATGATAAAAAAATAGTATGTGTGGGAGCTGCAACAAATGCTCACAAGATGATGAAGGAAAGTGACTTACCAAAGAAGAATGTGGTTGCATTTCTGGATAACTACATTAAGGGAGATATTAATGGAATACCAATATATACACCCGAAGAGTTCGTTAATAAAAAGATAAATTATGACTTTGCAATTTTTTGTATGTTCCAACCAGAAACGATTAAAAATCAATTAGATAGCTTAGGAATTATAACAAAAGATGAATATTGATAAAAATAATACCCTCATTATATTTAGTACAGGCGATTCTAATTATAATGAATTAAAAGAACATATTATCCCTTTACAGCAAAGTTATGATACGTTGGGTCTTAATATGTTTAATTGTTTCCATTATGGCTGTACATATTGGAATTGGAATGATAGATTTTTATTTAGAGATTGTTTATATGAACATTATATAGAAATAGAAGACAATAAAAAGCCTTTATTAGTTACTACAGACGAAGTAACTAAAAGAGAATTTATTAATAATAATATAAAACCATATTATACTTATGAAGCAACAACAAAATATATACCTACAAATAAAGAGGATAATAAATTATATATATTTAAAGCCAGTTTGCATACAGCCATTAATACAGCCATTGTTGAGGGTTATAAGAATTGCATTATATTATTTGCTGATTTATCTTATGATAAGCATGCCCATTTTTATGATTCAGAAGAAACAAAAAATAAGATGCAACCAAGACCAACTAAAAGATTAAATATAATGAGAGAATCTTTATATAATTTTAAACAATATGCAAATATTTATAAAACAAATCATAATGATTTAGATTTAGAATATATTGATATAAAAGAAATTATATAAAAAGGAGAATATTAAATGTATCTAATACATAATAGTAACATAAATTCATATTTTACAATTAATAAAAAAGATAAAATGGCATTTTTATCTTTAATTGATAATTTTTTTGAAGATGATGATAACGTATTTAGAATAATTTATGATAAAGACGAATTAAATAAAATATTAAATGATAGATTTTTATCAAAAAACAGGGGAGAAAAATATAATGAAGAATATACATCTGTAACAAAAATAGTTGGAGATTTATTCCCTATGGATTTGGATAAGTCCAGAGGATTAATTTATTGGGCTAAAAATATATCTAAAGAAGATTATGCTTTACAACAAGAAATAAATGAAGAATGTCAAAATAAAGGAACATATCTTCATGCTGTAATTGAACATATTTTAAAAGATAAGAAACATTATTCTTTAAGAGATATTCAAAGTCATATAAATAATCAAGCTGTAGAACAGAATCAATTATGCTCTAAGGCATTATTTGAATATCCGAAGTACAAAGACAAGGGAAAAAATAATTGGCTCAATAACGAGCTTCCATATATTGATACTATTTATTCTGAATTATTTATAAAAGATGATGAGCTTGGATTACAGGGAACTTTGGATGGTTTATTAATTTATAATAAAATTTTAACATTATGGGATTTAAAATCAACATCTAAAATTGATAAAAAAACACAAAAAGGTGTTCATAAAACTCCAAGTACAATGAATAATTATCATAGACAATTAGCAATGTATTCTTATTTATTAGAAAAACATGGATATATTACTAAAAAAGAATTTCAAGATTTGGCTTTTAAAATAGATTGTTTCCATTGGATAAGAGAAGATTATAGGCAATATGATTTTGAAAACGCATATATATTAAGTTTAATTGAAGATATTTTAAAAGTTACTGAATGGTTTAATAATAGTAAATAGGTAAATATGGCAATATTTAAAAAGAAAAAAAAGGTCTATAAAAAGACTTTTAATTCTCAAGATATAAAAAGAATACTATTGAATGAATTTAGATACAACAAAAACTATACCTATGCATGTACAGAATGCGGTAGGTATAGTGCTGATGTTTTATTATATAATATATTTTTAATAGAGATAGAAGTAAAATGTTCGTTATCTGATTTTTATGCTGATTTTCGTAAAAAGAAACATTTATTATATTTAAGAGAAAGAAGTAATGCTGGTAGTTATTCTAAAAATATGATTCCTAATAAATTTTATTTTGCTGTTTCAGATAAATTATATGAACCTGTTAATAATTTTTTAAAAGATAATCCACAATTTAATAAATATGGAATAATAGTAGTTTATCCAAGTGAAAAAATATCAATAAAAAAATCTGCTAAACTTTTGCATTCAGAATCTCCATCTCAAATGATGTTGGATATTATGATTAGAAGAATGTCATCAGAAATTTGTGTATTATATAATAAATTGAATGAAGAAACATCTACTTGATTTTCTTTTATAATATGTTATAATATTATAAAAGGAGATAAAAAATAATGTTAGATTTACATAAAGATTTTGAAATATTTAACTTTCCAGGTGGAGAAGTTAATGTAAGATTAAAAAATTTTCCAACAGATGATTGTTTTATTGTAACATTAATAGCAAGATTAAAAAATTCTAACGATATAATGTCATTATTATTAGCTGTGGATGTATTAAAAAGAGAAAATGTTTTTATTAATGAATTAATAATACCATATTTTCCATATGCAAGACAAGATAGAGTTTGTAATAAAGGCGAAGCATTATCTGTTAAAGTTATAGCAGATTTAATTAATAGTTTAAATATACCAAAAGTAACAATATTAGACCCACATTCAGATGTAACTCCTGCATTAATTAATAATGTAAATATTATTAGTCAAGTAGAATGTTTTACTAAATCAATGTGGAATTTTGGTAAATCTAATTTAGAAATTAGAAATGATTATTATATTATTTGTCCTGATGCTGGAGCAAGAAAAAGGATTGATACTATAGCTAAAGAAGTGCAAACAGATAAGGTTATATATTTTAATAAAAAAAGAGATTTATTAACTGGAAATATTTTAGGGATAGATTCTGAATATCAAAATTTTAAAAATAAAAAATGTATTATTATTGATGATATTTGTGATGGTGGTCGTACATTTATAGAAATAGCTAAATATTTAAAATCATATGATGCTGATGAAATTATTTTATATATTACTCATGGTATTTTTAGTAAAGGTCTTGAATGCTTAAAAGAAGCAGGAATAGATAAAATATTTACTACCAATAGTTATCAAGAAATTGATGATAGATATTTGAATAAAGGTACGGTTCCTCAAGTTTTACAATATGATATATTTCAAGGAATTTAATATGATTGGGTATAAAGCTTTTTCTAAAAATATGACAAATAGAAAAGGATATATTTTTAATATAGATAAAGAACTTATTTATCATATTAATAAGCCTATAAAATTAAGAGGAACAGGATTTCATTTTTGTAAAAATATTTTATCTTGCCTTATATGGTATCAAAATATTTTTAATATTACAATATATAAAATAGAAATTTTAGGAGATGTAATAGATAGTAAATTTACACCTAAGTCAGTAACTAATAAATTTAGATTTATAGAAAAAGTATTTTAATAAATAAGGAGAAAAATATGAAAAAATTACCAGCAACATTACTTTGTGATTTTTATAAAATAAGTCATAGAGAACAATATGATGAAGACACAGAACAAATTTATTCTACTTGGACTGCAAGAGGTTCAAGAATAGAAGGAATTAATAAAGTTGTTGTTTTTGGACTTCAAGGATTTATTAAAAAATATCTTATTGATTATTTTAATGAGAATTTCTTTAATCGTTCTTGGCAAGAAGTTGTTTCTGAATATAAAAGAGTTATTAAATATACATTAAATATTGATAATCCAAGCATACAACATATATGGGATTTGCATGAATTAGGATATTTACCATTATTAATTGAAGCAGTACCAGAAGGAACAAAATTACCAATAAGAGTTCCATCAGCAACAGTAAGAAATACACATCCTAAATTTTTCTGGCTAACAAATTTTATTGAAACATTACTTTCATGTGAAACTTGGCAACCAACAACATCTGCTACAATAGCGAATAGTTATAAAAATATATTAAAAAAATGGTCAGATAAAACTTGCGATAATGATTACCATGTTCCATTTCAAGGTCATGATTTTTCAATGAGAGGTATGCCTTGTTTAGAAGCAGCATGCACATCTGGAGCAGGACATCTTTTAAGTTTTGTTGGAACAGATACAATTCCTGCAATATTATATCTTGAAAATTACTATAATGCGGATATTGAAAAAGAACTTGTAGGTACTTCTATACCAGCTACAGAACATTCTGTAATGTGTTGCAATGGAAGAGACGAATATAGTTCTATTAAAAGATTAATAACTGAAGTTTATCCAAATGGATTTGTTTCTATAGTTTCTGATACTTGGAATTTATGGGATATATTAACAAAAACATTACCAAAATTAAAAGATGAAATAATGAATCGTGATGGTAGAGTCGTTATAAGACCAGATAGCGGTAATCCTGTAGATATTATTTGTGGAACAAGAAGAGAAATAGAAACAAGAGAACTTTCAAATATTAATGAAATTAGAAAAGGTGTTATTGAGTCACTTTGGGATGTATTTGGTGGTACAATAAATTCAAAAGGATATAAAGTATTAGATTCTCATATAGGGGCTATATATGGTGATGCTATCACTATGGAGAGAGCAGAAGAAATATGTAGTAGACTTGAAGAAAAAGGATTTGCAAGTAGCAATATTGTTTTTGGCATTGGTTCATTTACTTATACTTATAATACAAGAGATACATTTGGATTCGCTCAAAAATCAACATATGCTGTAAAAGGCGGTCAAGAAGTCTTCCTATATAAAGACCCTATAACAGATGATGGTCTTAAAAAATCACAAAAAGGCTTAGTTTATGTTTTGGATTTAGAAGGGAATATTACATATAAAGATGAATTTAATATACAAGAGCATGAAAAATTACAACCATTTGGACTATTAAGACCTATATTTAAAAATGGAGAATTATTAGTAGATGAAAATCTTGCAGAAATAAGAAAAAGGGTAGAAGATAATGAATTATTACGATATTCGTAGAGAGATTAAAGATTTAGTAAGACAAAAAGGAGGATTCTGTAATGCTCATTCTCATCTTGATAAATCTTATACTTTAACGAAAGATAATAAAGATATTTGTAATAAACATTTAAAAAATAAATGGAATTTAATAGATAGTATAAAAAGAAATAGTACAATATATGATATAAAAGATAGAATAGAATATTCTCTTATAAAACAAACATTATATAATACTCATAATATTTTAACATTTATAGATGTTGATAGCGTTGCTAAAAGTACAGGTCTTGAGGCTTTAGAATTAGCTAAAGAAAATTATTTAGCAACGCAAATATATTCTGCTAATCAAACAATTAAAGGAATATTAAATAAAAAAGAATACGAATGGTTTTTAAAAGGAGCAGAACAATGTGATTTTATAGGAAGTTTACCTAAAGTAGATGATAATATAGAATTACATTTAGATATACTATTTGATACTGCTAAAAATTTTAATAAACACATACAAATTCATTGTGACCAATTTTCTTTAATAGAAGAAAAAGAAACAGAATTAATATTAAAATATATAGATAAATATAATTGGCAAGGCAAAGTATCATTAATACATTGTCTTTCTTTAGCTTCTCAAGAAAAGTCTTATAGGTATAAAATATATGAAAAATTAGAAGAAACAAGAACAAATATAATTATAGCTCCATTAATTTGGATTGATACACCAAGAAATGAAGAATTACAACCTCGTCATAATTGTTTAACTCCAGTAGATGAAATGTTAGAATTTAACATTAATATAGCTATGGGAACAGATAATATTTCTGATTTAAATGGTATGTTGTCAAATGGAGATATGATGGAAGAATTAATCTTTTTAATTCGAGCATGTAGATTATATAATAAAATAGAAGAATGTATTAATATAGCCACAATAAATGGTAATAAGATTATAAATAATAGATTAAATAATAATATAATTTAAAAAGCAAGTTTTAAATATATAAGGAGCTTAAAATGCAAAAGGAAGTCTTTGAAAAAATAAAAGTGGCTCTTAAACGTATTAACTTTAATGAAGATACATATATTATTTTCCCTGATTCTGATTTTAAAAGATATAAGGAATCAAGTATTGAAGTTTCTCACAAAAAACTATTTGGATTATTTTAATATGGGGGAATCATGCATAATATAACTCCAGATAATACATTATTTATTTTTGGATGCGGAGAATCAAATTATAATGAATTGCTACCATATATAGCACATATACAAGCAAATTGGAAAACATTAGGCATGAATATGTTTAATTGTTTCCATTATGGCTGTACATATTGGAATTGGAATGATTTATATGTTTGGAGTAGATTTCTTCAAGATAAATATTTAGAAATAGAAGACATAAAAAAACCTCGTCTTGTGACTACAGACGAGGTTAATAAAAAAGAGGTATTAACATCAAGTATAAAACCATATTATACTTATGATATTATTAGAGAATCTTTATATAATTTTAAAAAACATATTAATATATATAAAACAAATCATAATGATTTAGATTTAGAATATATTGATATAAAAGAAATAATTTAAGTAGAAGTTGTTTTTAATTTTCCATTTTCATCAAATTGTAATTTTTCTAATATAACTAATATTGCATCTAAAGTTACTTTTGACGAAACAGATTCATCATATATTTTTTTTAACCATTCATTTGAACCTTGAGCCATTTTTAATCTCTCTTTCTTTTTTTTAAATAACTAACCTAATATTCCAGGTAAATTATTGATTGTCATATTCTCATCCTGAATTAATTTTCCAAAAGTTCCTGCCCCTGTAATTTGAGAAGATTGAGTATTCCAAATATCTAAAGCTCCTAAACCAGTTGATAATATTAGTGGTACTGGTTGCCCTTGATACCAAAAATCAAAAGTTCCTGTATTTAAAGCTGTTCCTGCAATTATAAAGTCATCAAAATATATTGCTCCTGCTGCTGATTGTCCAGATATAGTTAATAAAGCTTGCGTGTTCTCTGTTGGAGTTCCTATAACAACAAACTGAATCCATTCATCGTGTGTATCTGGCATAGTCCAAACATTAGTCGTCATTCCTGCGCCAGACAAAGCAACTGTTGGATTCGCAACATCTGTATAATCAGAAGTTTTCTTAATGTAACCTGTTACAGCAATTGGAGTTCCAGCTACCGCCATCACATTAAATTTTTGTGTTACAGCTATTGAATTGCTTATAAAATTCATTCCAACACAAATTGAACCTGTTCTATAGTTTGTTATATCTTTTTCAATATACCCACTTACTTGATAAACACGATTTATTACAGAGGCATCTTTCATTTCACAGTTATCAAACGCAATTGCTGAATTTTGAAGTATAGATGAAAGATTAGTTATAAAGTTTGTGGAATTAAATGAGCAATTTTGAAAATAATGTTGAGTTAAGTTAGTAGAGCACACTAAATCATAAGTATTATACTGGTTTACTGATGCGCCTACTCCAAAATTGCTACTATAAAAACTTATATCGCTTGTTAAGCCATTTGCTAAAAATACTCCTTGATAACAAGCATAAGCATTTAAGTTTGTATAAACGTCATTTGCCCCTCCGTTAAAGTATGTCCCGCTATAACAGCCTACAGAATTTATATTAGTCATGGCATTAGCGTTACTGTAGTTATGAAATATTGATGTCCTTCCGCTAAAAACATTAAAATTACTAATGCTTGAATTAGTGGACTGGTATAAATAAACAGGGTATCCACTTTGAGCGTTTGGATTGTAGAAAACTAAATTATTAATAGTAATTTCTGCTCTTGCTGTATAAAGAACTATTCCAGAATAGTTTGCAGTATTGTCTTTGGGATTATAAATAACAACATCATTAAAGGTTGCTCTACTGTAACCATTTTGAGCATATAAACAATAAGAGGCATTTGAAGCCGTTGCAGATGACGGAGCAAAAGAAGTACCAAGATAACTTAAAGAAACATTATCAAGAACATGTTTGCTGGCATCTTGTAATTGAGTAGTAGCTCCCCAATAATAAGATGTATTAAAAGCAGTTAATATAATATTTTTAGTAATATTAGAAATATCTGTATTTGCAAGATGTGTATAACTTAAATTTGTTGTTAAAGTTACGGCAACATCAGCACCCGAAGAATCTATGGATTGAACTATTTTATTTTCAATATGTAAATAATTAGTATCGGGGGTTGCAATAACTAAATTATCACCTTCATAAACTAAAGTTCCTGAAGGAAGATGTATAACTGCTTGTCCTAAGTCAGCTTGAGCAGTTAATAAAGTGTTAGTTGTTCTTTCTGCTCCATATAGTAAAATACTACTTGTTGCACTCGAATCTGTTATAATTCCGTATTTGTTGTTTGCTGGACTTCCATTATATCCATTAAATTTATATGTAACAGTACTTGCTACAGGAACTCTTGACCCCGAAGAGCCAACCAACCATGAGCAACCACTTTTTAAATTTAAATTTCCTTTAAAAATTGCAGTCCTTGAAGCTGTTGTATCTGGTGTGAATGTTCCGTAAAGAGTTAAAGCAGAAGTTGAAGAATCTGCACCGATTGTTATATCTTGGTCTTGGGTTACAATATGTCCTGCTGCAATAGTAACTGTGTCACCATCAATAGGAATTATTCCTCCAGTCCATGTTGAGGTATCTGACCAAGCTCCTGTTTGTGCTGAAGTTATTGCTGTCATATATTATACCCATCCTATAAATAAATTGTTATTATATTGTGCTGTTTGAGTTAAAACCAATGTATCATCTGATAAATAACTTTTCTTTTGATTTATACTATTATCTTCATTATAAGAAAATACTATATAGTTGTTATTTGTATATGTTTTTTGTATTACTTGGTTGTTGTCATTATAACCAAGAGAGAAATTACCAGAAAAAACATCTATATCTGCTTTTAGATTTAAAGCAGCAGACAAACCATTTATAGTGGAAATATCCTGTGTATGTGATATCGGAGTTCTTGCATCTGAAAGTCTGAAATCATTTGTATCAACTTTGTTTAACAAGTCATTTGTCAAGCCTTTTATTTGATTTTGCTTTATTCTTTCTCTACCAGTCATAACTTATGTCCTTTTAAAGAGTAAAATATTAATAGTATTGGCTTTTAGCTCTACCGAATTGTTAATAATACTAAGATTATTAAAATTATAAGAAATTTTTCTTATTTCAGAAGGATTAGCCTCGCTGTCATTAATATTTAAAACATTATAATCTAGCGGTAATCCTTCGCCAATAACAATACTTTTCTTGAACTCACAATTAGAAGGTAAATCCAAATTAATAGTCCTATCAGAACCTATGTTTACAATAATTACAGACATCTTGCCTGTATCATAAGTTGCTGCAATTTCTACATTATGATTATTGGATTCAGTCTTTAGAACATTTTTATAAATATATTTATTAAATAGCTTTATGATGTGAGCTGTCGGTAAAAGGATAAAGGATTTTAGTTTATCTGTCTCAAAAGTTCTAAGCAGAACCCCAAAAGAATCAGATAAAAATTTAGAACTTGAAGTTGTATAAACGTCTAGTAATTCAAAATGACAGAGTTCCATAAAACCTAATGTATTGACTGCCGACAATATAGTTCTAGCATTAGCCAAAGCTCCTAAGTATGATGACATATTTCTATCCGACAAATTAAAAGCGTTAAATTCTCCAACTATTATTTTTGGGTTAGTTACACCGCCATTAATTAAAGTTCTATAACAGTTATCTCTGATTATTATATTATGTCCATTTAATGTTTGGTCAATACAATTTTCAAAAGTATTAAAAGTTGGGTTGTCGGAAGCTTTTTGATTTAAACTTTTTTCATACGCAACAGAGTAATAATAATGTGGTGCATAATAAATATTTCCATCGTTTTTATAATTATCTAAATGTCCAGAAGCAAGCATGTCTTCGCCAAAAACATGTCCCATTACATAATAAGCCCAATAATCTGAATCTCCTTCCGTAAAAGTAAGCATTACTTTTAAATTAGAATCGACTTCACGCATTTTTTCGATAAAAACAGAAGCAAGCTGTGCATATTCAGAAGCTAAAAAATAATTGCTATAAGCCCCAATAGCGTAATCTTCATTACCTATTTCCCAATAAGCAATTAAATCTGCATTTCCTGAATCATAAATATATTGAACTAATTCTTTGGCTGATGCAGCCATCTTATCAACTAATTCCCAATCTACATTACCACCGTTGCCTGTCGGATAATCAGTATTTGTTAATAAATGAGTTCCATCTTTTGTAAAACTAATTGTTTTTGTTTCTTTGTCAAAATAAGCATGATTATTAACTTGCATTATTATTTTTAAATTATGCTCTCGGCAATAAGCCAGTATATCGTCGACAAACCACATATTTTCACGACTAATGTTTTTGAGATAAGAAGCTCTCCAAAAAGTCCAATTATTAAATCCTTCGATTAAATCGTTGTAAGGTATATCCCAAAAAAATGAAGCAACATATACACCTGAAGGAAACCTAAGCGTCTTTATTCCTAAAAATTTTGTAAAGTCTGCAAGAGTTTTTAATTGATTATTTTGTGTCATCAAATTGGTTGTTCCTGCTGAATTATTAGCATTAAGCCAATTTGAACTTATAAAGCTTGATTGAGGTAAAGTTTTTATTGTTTCGTTTTCAATAGTTACTATATTTTCAGTTATCTGACTGTCTTTAAAAGCTATTTCATAGTTGTCGCAAATGTCTTTCATGGTTAAAACATCGTCATATAAGCGATAACTATATATTTTTACTGGCTTATTTTCAAAAGAAATAAGCTCAAAATCATAAGTATTTACATTATTTATCTTATTTGAATTTATTTCCCACCCTGCTTGTATTTTATTGCTATACCCTACTAAATTATAGTTCTCGTCATAAGTTACAACAATATGATGAATTTTATCTCTCCTTAAGCAAGCCCTTGCACCTGTCATACAGTTTTTAAACCAGCCTACTCCTGTGAAGACAGCTTTTATCCAAAAATACCACACGTTGGCATAAGAATTGTAATGTTCTACCATATCTTCCTCAATAGAACATGTTATTTCGATTGAAAACTTAGTACTTAACATTAATTTTTCAGAGTGCGGTATTCTTATTTTACTTAGTCCGTCACCTAAAAGCCTGACGTAAAAAGGTATATTGTCTCCATCTCCCAAAATTGCTTGACTTAAATTTTCAATTACTGCATTATCGGCAGCCTTATCAGGATTATAAATTTTTGCAAGGTTATACATACAAAAATTATCGACATCAAGACCGCTATCAGTATTATGATAGGCTCTTAAATCAATTATGCAGTTGTTTGGTTTTGCAGGAAGTATAAAAGACATTATAACCTCTTAAAATACATAACTTATAATACCTAACGAATCTTTATATGCTAATTGATTTTGGTCTGTTGAATAAAAAAAAGAATTTATTGGAGCGTTTACCTCCGCTGAAGCTTTTGGTCGAAAAAATCCATCTCCAATATTAGGTTCTGCTGTAACAGCGTATATTTCTAATTCATCATCAGCTTCAAGTGCATCATCAAAAGTTAAAATATCTAAAATATAGCTTCCTAAATCATCTGCTGAATAATCTACACTATTAAGCTTAATTCTAATATTTGGATAAGCCTCATCAGTTACGAAAACTTTATTGCTGCCGTCAATATCTCCTGTAAAATTTACAGGTTGCGCTCCTGCTAGAAGATTTTGAGCTGATGTTCCATTTATTACACTTACATTAAATTCGTTTGCGCTAAAATTTTGTGAAAAATTTCCATTAATATCTGCTTTTAAATTAATAGCTGTTTGCTGTGCTGTTGAAATAGGTTTATTAACATCTGATGTATTGTCAACGTTTGATAACCCTACTTGTGTTTTTGTAACAGAATGTGGATTAGATGTTGAACTTATATGATTTTGAATATTTGTACTTTTTGGCTCATAAACATTTGAATAATCTGGATTTACTTGTGCTCCATATTCTATTCCATCTAATTTATTTTTTTCTATTGTTGTATAATCATTAGTAGATAATTGTTTCCCTGTAATTTTATCCACTTTATTATCAAGTAATGTTTCTATATTTTCAGAAGTAAAATAAGCATGACCGTTATAAGTTAATGCCCCATCCACATCTGTTAGTAGGTCAAGAACAGATAGATTATCGTGAATGTGGCTTAGAAAAAATTTCCTTTTATCTGCTCATCTAAATTACTTATAGAATCAATTATAGAGTCAACATCTATTTTTATAGGGTCTTCTTTATCTAATTCATCTGGAGTCGTATATCTTTCATAAAGAAATAATGTCTTATAATTCTTTGGAATTATTAATTTATATTTATATATACCAGTAGAAGTTTTCGTTACATCTGATACCTTAATTTCTTGTATCTGGTTGCCATTAACATCTTTTAATTCAGCACAGAAATTTATAACATCAAAATAATTATCAAGAGTTAATTCATTTGTTCCTGTATAAAATTTTCTTGTTCTCCAATATTCATTACCTTGAATAATACTATGTCTTGACATATCTTAAATACCTTATTTTTTTTCTAATAATTTCTCTGTTAAACTATCAAATTTAGAATGTAAATTATCTATTTTAATATCAGTTTTATTTGAATTATTTATTACTAATTCTAAAAGTTTATCATAATGCCAATGTTTGCTTTCGCATAAATCTTTTTTTTGAAATATACATTCATTAGAATCTTTTAAGTCTTCAATTTTTTTATTTAGTTCTTCATAATTATTATCTAATACTTCAGTCATTTCGGTCTTTAAATCCCCAATGCTTTTTGTAATATCTTCTTTTCTTGCAAAACCTACTTTTATTAAAACTAAACTAATAACAGTTATTACGCCTATTAATATAAATGCTTCTATATTTGGTGCTGTTAAAATTTGTTCTATCATTTTATATAACTTTCTTTGTTAAAATGCATGCCGTATATATACTATATCTAATATATTTAAAATATTTGTTACTGTTTTAAATAAGTAATAATTTTATTTATATCTTTTATCCAAATTGTTGAAATATATGAGTCTGCTAAATCCTTTAGCCCTCGTAGGTTTTTATCGCTAACATTATCCATACTTTCAAATTCTGTAGGACAATCAAATTGAAATCTAAAATATTTTTCATTATCTAATAATTCAGATAAAATATCATGTGTTTTTGAAGTTATTCTATCCATAGTTTCAGGAATTAAATGTTTTGCAAAATCATCCCACCAAAACTTTGCAATATCTTTTTGAGACATTTTATCTACTAAAGTGCCAGTTCCTAAACTAACTACAAATAAATCTTCAAGTTTAGCATCAGTATGTTTTATAGTTTTTACTATCGCTAAGTCAGTTGGGTTTGAGGCATATAGACCGCCATCAAAGCATCCTTCAGAAGCACTAAAAAATGTTTCTGCTGCGGATGATTTTCTTGTTGCTTGCCATAATTTTATTGATTTTGTTTCAAATGTTGAAAATATAACTCCTTGTCTATTTGACCAATCATCCGTAGGAATTAAAAGGTCAATTAAACAATCCCCAAAAGTTTTATCCCCAAAGGTATCTTTTAAAACATTCTCAATATTATTTGAATCATATTTTGGACAATGTGTTCCAATAGAATGAAACAAATCTTTTGAAAATATTTTTTTTATTTTATCGCCTATATAAAAACTTATAATATTTTCTACAGGTTCTCCTATTGAAAGTAATGCTGCTATTATTGCTCCTGTTGAAGTTCCAGCTATTACATCGAACATCTGATATATTTGTTTACCAGTTCTTTTTTCTAAAACATATAAAATACATAAAGGAATAAGACCTCTGCATCCTCCGCCATCAATAGATAATATTTTAGTAGTCATTTAATTTTCCTTATTATATCTGTGGAGTATATTGTTCTATAATTGATTGAGCATACGCATCTTTTTCTTCTGGAGTCATATTAAATACTTGAATTACAAGTTCATCTGGAGCTGTTTTAATCATATTAGATATATTAACAATAGTTTGAGTTAAATTATTTACCGTATTAGTTAAGAAGGTATTTAATCTTAATAGTTCTTCTTCTGTTATAGGAACAAATTCATCTAAATAAGGCTCTTCAGCATGTGTTAAATGAACAAATCTTACATTAGTGACAATAATATTATTTTCATTATCTTTTAAATCTTGAGGGATTGTATTTTTTACTACAATCCATTGATTTAAAGTAGAATCTTGTAAATCTGTTTCAATATTTATTGAACCATCTCCAGCTTTATTTATACTAACTATAAATTTTTCTTTTTTCTTTTCAAGTATTTTAGATGTTAGAAAATCTATTCCTTGAAGTTTTATTGCAGAAATGTCAAGTGGTTTTTCAACTACCACTCCGTCAACAACAATTACTTCTTTGTCATATAACTCGATAGGAACTTCAATATAATCAGGATAGTAATTGTAAGCTATAAGATTTCCTTTTGTTGGTTGGAAATCAATGTTTATCTTTTGGTTTGTATTTATATTTATTATTTGCATCTAAAAACCCCTCTTTGCATTGACTTGTAAATCCCATTTGCTTTCAACTAAAGCCCCTAATGCTCCAGTAGATTTTGCAAATGCCACCAACCCAGTGGCATTACAGGCATATAATATGGTATTATCTGATGCAGAACCAATTCCTAGCTGTGATGTAGATGTTGCGTAAGATTGGGGATTGTACAAAACATCACCAACTGACCAACCTTGGTCAGCATCTTTACAGGTGCATATAGTTGAAAATTGTTGCAAAGTCTTTTCAGTTCCTAAGTTATGTATAATTGAAGTTATTGATGCTGCTGAAGGATGTGTAATTTTAGAAGTAATTACCTCACCATTAAAAGCATAACTGATTGGTGTTCCAAGAGTTGTTGACTTTGTAACTTCACCGATTTTAACAAACTGTTTGTCTGTCCATTCAGAGCCATTAAACAATTGAGGTATTAGTGGATTTTGATTTATAAGTAAATTTAAATCACCATTGGCTGAAGTTGTGGGTAAAACATATTCTTCTGTTATATTTCCACCTTCATAAGTCACAGGATACCAAAATTTAACTTCGTTCATTATAGCATATCCCTGCGAATATCCACCAACAAGGTTCGCTTGAGGACGAATAGAATAGTAAGAATACGCAGTCGTATTTGGAATAATAATAACAGGATTAGTTCTAAAATCTGCACTATAGCTAGATAATAAAACTGTCCATGTTGTTCCATCATTAGAGCCAGACACAGTAACTCTGCTCATACCACAATAAACAGTAGGATTTGAATTTGAATATATTTGTACTTTATTTAAAATTATTGGTGTAGAGCAAGATATTCGCATATAGTTTGCAATAGTTCCTGATTGAAAACTTGTGTATGTTGAATTAACGCCATCTATGCAGTTCCAGCAGTCTCCCAACAAAGTATTGTTTGAATATAAATATTTGCCTACAGTAAATGTGTCTTTTGTTGCAGATGTAAATATGGGCGATATTACATCGGCACTATATCCAATATTAAAAGCAATTGCAACAACACTATATGTTCCATCATAAAGATTTATTAAATCGTCTTCTTGAATAATAATTTTATAAACACCGTCAGCACTTATTCCTGTAATATTTGCAATACTTGAAATCTCATAATGTTTGCCATTCGGGAAAGTTATTCCCAGATTTGCATAAGAAGAACCTACTTTGAAACTTACTTCTGTATCAGAAACTTTTGTAATTATATCTGCATATCCGTTAACATCTGTGTTTCCTGAATTAGCACAGTAGGTTGTATAATTTTGTTTATTATTCAGTTGTCCTAAGTTTACAGCATTAGTTAAAACCAATCCATCTGACACAGAGAAAATTTCGTCTGCATTTCCATTTGTTAATGCTCTTTCATTTAATTGAGTTTGAATAGCCGATGTAACACCTGATACATATTCTAATTCAGTTGATGTAACAGATGACGAATCTATTTTACCATCAGCATCAGCAATTAAAGCTGTACTTGCTGTTAATTCATTTGTTAAATAATAATCAAACATGGCAACAAACCAAGTTAACCAAGCGAATGTTAAATCCCATTCCCAGTTAAAATGATTTGATTCTGGTTTTTCAGCAGATGTAAAGCCCAATGTTAATTTCTCATCACTTGGTCTTTCTCTGTTTGTTGTTCCAAAAGAAGCAGGAATATCATATTCATCTCCTGTTGTTAATAAATCTGGTTTTATAGGTGCAGTCATTATTTTAATACCTCTTATATAATATATTTATTTTTAATAATATTTAAGTAATTTTATCAAAGTTAGTAAGTAAAACTCCAGAAGGTAAAGCAACCTGTAAAAATTCTGACATATATTGTCTTTGATTATCTGTTAATTCTTGATTTGAATAATAAATAGAAACTCCACAAGGAAAAACACTTGAATAATTTACTGTTTCTGAATTTGTTAATATTTTTACAATATTTATTATTTCTTCAGGGGTGCAACTTCCTATATTTCTTTTAATTTTTGCCTTAATTGCATTTCTATAAACAATATCTGTTCTTGTTTCCCCTACTGAGCCACCAAGTACATTTGAGTCATACCAAAAGCCTTCATTAAACCCAGAACCCAATGTATTATCAGAAAAAGCAAAGAATCCAATATCTAAATTAACTGTATATTTTCTTGGCTCTCCGACTATTTCACCAACATGGTCAAGGTTTATTCCTTCAGCTTCATTTATAGTTCTTAAATATCTCAAATCATAAATTGCTTGATATATTAAATCTAACTCTTCTGAAATAGCTTTTAAATACATTTCAAAGTTTGGTTGATTAAAATAGTTTTGAGGAATACTTTGTATCTTTTCAAATACAGAGCTTGGAATAAAAATATCTTTAATATCTTGCATCATATCTTTAATCCTTTAAACTATTGTTATTTTATCATCTGAGAATACAGCTATTTCGTCATAAGCTATTGTAATATCTTGTTCTACTTCATCTGATGTTGTGCCAACAGTTAATCCTAATTTAGTAATATTTGAAATTCCTGGAATTGCATAAATAATAGAATATAATCTTGTTCTTATTACATCATCTGATATTAACAAATTTGAAGAAGCATAAGTTGTTAATGCCTCTTTTATTTGGTCGTCTCCATCATCAGGAAATAATGAGTTTGTTTCTATATCTATATAAATAAAAATTGGAACACTTGTCGGTATTGTAAATCCAATATTTTGATTATTACCTTGAGAGTCAACAACCACTTCTGTTGTTGTTCCATAAGCTTGTATTCCAGCAGGACCTTTTAGCCAAATTGTTTCTGCTATTTCTGCCGAATCTCCACCATAAACAATTAATTCATAAGAATTTGCAGGTTGACCATCAACTACATTAGATGTTCTATTTTCCCTTATATTAACATCCAATACATTATCAACATCAGATACGTTTGAAATTAAAGCTTCAGAAGATGAAGTTCCACCTATTGATAATTGAAGTTCTCTTCTCTCTCTATATTCTGCATCTGTTTCTTCGTATCTGCCCAATGTGGTTTGTACATTTGCATTTGTTACAGATGCCCAACCACTTACAGGTGTTTCAATTACAGTTAAAGTTCCAGATAATACAGAAATATCGCCATATTCTTGAGCAATAACATTGGCATCAATTGTACCTACAATTGGTATTATTATTTCTGATTCTGTTTCAAATTTATAAGATGTTCCCGTTACTGATATTATTGAACCAATTGGTATTATAGTTCCTACAGTTCCAACAAATGTACAATTAACAACAGTTTTGACTCCTGCTAATCTTTCGCAAGATGTATATTCTCCAATATTATCAAGTTGCAAGCCTTGTGAGCCTGAAGGATATTGACTGTAATATAGAGCTTCTAAATTATCCCAGACATCAGCTAATTCACTTGATATTGTTATTAGAAGCACATCATTGCTTGTATCTGACTCAGATGGGCGAATTTGATATGAAGGATAGTAATTATCTTGAATATAAGCCTCTAAGCTCGATTCAATATCGGTTTGTTCTTTTTTAGAAAATCCGTCACTTGAAAGACCAAAGGTCATATTTAATACCTCTTATAATATATTATAAATTAAAATTTAATCCGTTTGCTGTTGCTGTTCCATAAATTGTATTAATTTTGAAACTGATTGACAAAACTCTTGTTTGGTTATTAAAATCATAAGAAAACTCAATTACTGATTTAACGCCTGGTGTTTTTAAAATTCTATCTTTTATTGCTTCTGCTGCAATATATTTATTCTTTTTGCCCAAAACATATCTGAAATAATCCATTCCTGCTTCGGGATATATGCTAAAATTACCAACAGCAAAACTTAATCTGCTTTGTATATGTTGTAATATAGCATCTACGCCATCTATCCAGACTGGCATTCCAGTTGTGAGGTCAATATCCCCATCCGATGTTAATTTAACCTGTAGTGTCATTATTAAAACGCTCCTGTATTTCCACCTTCTGGATTTGTATGAACATGTCCATTTACTGATTTTTCACCACTTAAAACATTTGAGCCAGCAATAGTTGAATCAGAACTTATTGCACCGCCTGAATGAGTTGTTCCTGTTATTGTTACATTACCTGTTATTGTGGTATTGCCAATTATTTCCCATGTTCCATCAGTGTTTAATTTAAGTTTTGTTGCGGTTGCTTGTTTAACTAAACATTCATCATCTTTTGTTAATGTTAAAGTAACACCTGAATTATATTTGCCAATTACTAAATCGTCAGCACTATGGTTTGGTATTGATTTATTAAAAGGATTAAAGCAAGGAATAAATATTGAGTTTGAATAATTAAAATTATGATTTGGGTCAAGCTTATTTAAACTTCCTGTTGTTTTTGCCAAATCAATATCCATTGACAATATATGTAAAATTCCTAAATCACCATCTTTTAAAGGCATTGATATAAAGAAATCACCAGTTAATAACATAAATACAGGAATATCAGTTAATACGGGGACTTCTTCATATATATCTACATCAACCTCAAAAGCACCCATTATTTTAACATTTGCTCTTCTTGTTGTGCTATCATATTTTTCAATTCTTGCAATGTATGAAGTGCGAATACTGTTTTGTATATATTCCGCATATATAGTTTGCCATTGTAGCCATGAGTCAGGAGACATATTTTCCTCGCTTTATTATATATTGTATTTATTTTTAAAATATGTTATAATTTTATTATGTTAAAATTTATTATAAAGGTTTATGAATGAGAGAAATTAAAAATTATATTAATGAAAAATTTGGAAGACTAACAGTTGTGAAATATAGTCACACTGATAAAAATTATAAAAAGTATTATATATGTTTATGTGATTGCGGAAATATTACTACTGTATCTATAGGTAATTTAAAAAATTGCATAAAATCATGTAGATATCTTAAGAAGGAATTACACTTAAAGAGGAATATTATCCATAATTTAAGTAATACTAGATTTTATAAAATACATAAATCTATGAAAGAGAGATGTTTAAATAAAAATAATAAAAATTTTAAAAATTATGGAGGAAGAGGAATTACAATACAAAAAGACTGGTTGAATTTTAATAATTTTAAAAATGATATGTATGAATCATATTTATCTCATATTGAACAATATAGCGAAAAGCAAACAACCATAGATAGAATAGATGTTAATGGCAATTATGAATTAAATAATTGCAGATGGGCGACTTGTAAAGAGCAAGTACACAATAGAAGGAGACAAAAGAGTCAAAAAGAATTTAAAGCAATATCTCCCGAAGGGATAGAATATATTAGCGATAATCAAATGAAATTTGCCAAAGAGCATGGATTATATTTTACTTATATAAGTAGATGTTTAAATAAAAAATACGGTTTTAAATCGCATCATAAATGGACTTTTGAGTATATTTAAATTATGATAGCTTCTATATCACAACCAAAGTCCCCATCTGTATTATTTCCTGCCAATGTTATATTTTTAACAATACAATAATTTTTAGGAAAGAATTTACTTTGTATTTGTAAATAGCTGCCAGGTATTATTTCTGGTATCATCAGTGTTTTAAACTGAAGCTTATGTTCTTTATCATATTGCTTAGTTTCAAACTTTTGTGTAGCTTCTGCAATACTTCTATTTCTTGCAGCAATTGATTTTGGAGTTGGTTTCTTAAGTGGTTTTCTTGTCTTGTTATATTTTTTATGAATTTTGGTAATCGTTTTCTCTATACTTCCAACCAATCCTGTTTCTTCACTTATTACAAAAGCATTGCTTGTTATTGCTGTATCGTCTTTTTTTATAATAAGTTTATTATTCTGTATTGAATATCTAACACCATTTTTATAACAATATTCTTTTAAATATTTGGCAGAACTGCCAAATAATGTATGGGAATTTGTTATTACTGCTGTTTCATCAACATCTAATATTTTTGGGTCTGGAAGTCCCATTGAATTTGATATATCTTTTAATATTTTATAATAAGTTGTTCCCGAAGGATAAGTTTTATTTATTCTTGAATCTCTATATTGATTGCTTCCGTCTTCAAAAGTAATCTCAGTGGAAACGGTTGCACTATCATAAGAGTGTTTAACTTTTGAAATGTTTCCCATTCCAATAAGTTTATATTCTTCTTCGTAACCACCATATATAACACAATAAATATACTTATCTTCTATTGCTCTTCTTGTTTCTTCGTTAAGGTTGTATAGCGTACAAGATGATTCATTTGGTTCTTTCTCTGATGTTTTAACAACAGAAAACGACATATCAAAACCGTCTTTATTATTTGTGGTTCTGGCATTAAATTTTTGACCTTTGCCATTTTCATCAGCAAGTTCTATATATAAACATCTGTTGAATAATGTACTCATTAAATAAACCTATTAATATTATTATTGATTTTCAAAAACTATATTTGATATTGATAATTTATGTTCATCGCCTAAATTAAATTGACTTGGATAATCATTCTTATTAACTATATTATAAGAGAATAAAAATGGTGTATTTAAATCAAAGAGATGTTGATAATTATGATATAAGTTCCAATTGGGAACAATCTTTGTTGTGCATAATAATTCTTCTAATTGATTATAAACTTCCAATGACCAGAACTCATAAAGATTATTCCATTTATACCAAAATATAAACTCTTTATTGTTTATATTTATATTATATTTAAAGGAAGAGTCTGCAAAAAGTGGTAAGTCTTGAGCCGTTATATTTTCTACCATATCAATAAAAGATTCTATTTTTATCATTTTATTATCCTTTATAGATTGATTAATTAATCATATATTTTTGTATATCTAAATTAAACTCTCTTCTGCCTATCTCTATAATTTGATTTCTTTTACTGTCTGATACTGTTGGCATCCAAGCATATTTTCCATCCATTCCAGGCACAGAGACAAAATATGTATCTGGATTTGTAGCAAAACTATTTCTAAAATTTTCTATAGGGTTATTTACAACACCCTTTTGATTTCCTTTATCTTTTGCTCCTGCTGTTTTATTTGCATTTGCTATTTTAGCTAGAATACTAGCGTTCGAGCCATCATTTTTTGCCAAAGAAGCAGCCAAAGCAGCTTTTAATTTTGCAATAATTTCTTTTGATAAAGTTGTTTTCTGAGAATTTACTTTTGGAGTTTCTTTAAATGTTAAACTAACATCCCAGCCATCTCCTGAGTCTATATTTTCCTGAAAAGAGATAGACTTTAGCATAAATCCAGAGTAAACCCTGCTGTTTATATCTAAATAATCAATTACAACGGCTTTTGCTTTTATCTTTTCTAATAATGCTAAAACATCTTCTTTTTTTCTTTTTTGAATGCCTGTTGTTGTCGAAGAAACTTGCATACCATTTGAATCAATTGGGATTGCATTAACAATGGCTCCATTTTTTAAAAAAGTTGTTATATCTTCTTTTCTTATTATGAGTTCAACTTCTTCTTCAGCAGGAATAAATATTATTGCAGGAACTTCTCTAAGATTTTCAATTGAATTATCTGTAAAGCTTTTTCTTGTCTCCGAAGGGTGTTCTGTTATTGTATTCTCAGAACTATAATCAGAGCTTAAACAAACTTTTATAAATAATTCTTTATTTTCCTGTGTTTCTGGGTCTTTATATGTTAAAAATAATGACATTTATTTATTCCTTATTATGGAAAGTTTAATATAGATGGAGAGCCAGGTAAATTATTTTTTAATCCAGAAACTATAGCGTTTGGATTATCTAATGTATTTATTTGGAAACCACCATAATTATATGTTGTATTGGCATTAGAATTATTTGATAATTGGTTTGCTTTATAGCCACCATATCCACCTATTGCCATACCAGGGATAATTCCTGCTGGACCCATAGTAACTAACCCTAATATTCCTCCGCCAATAGCTCCAGAAAATATAGACTTCATTTGTTCTTCTAATTTACTCAAAGCTATTTTTGCATGGGTAAATAAAATACTGATAGTTCCAACACCTTCTACTTCAAAAGTTCTTCTCCATTTTTGAAGCCTATTTAACCAATTCATTACTTTATCAATATTATTGTATATTAACGTAGACACCAACCCTATAGATAATCCCCATAATCCCATAGAAAGAGTAGCTGCCCTGCTGGTTGCAGAAAAGGCTAAAATGAGAGCATTTCTTGCCGAAGAAATAGCTTTTATGAGCGAAACACCTATTATGTTATTTATTAAAAAGGCAACTAATGGAACTATAGTTTTCATTTGCTTGGAAATATCTAATAAAATATTTCCAAGACTCTTCATTGTTCTTTCAAACTTATCGCCTTGAATAACAGCGGTTATTGCATCCGCCACATTACCTATCGCTTCACTAAATCCACTTTCTGAAAGTTTCATTTGCAATTCCATAATGGCGTTTTGCATGTTTATTATTTTTGACTGAGATGATGCTAAAGCAGCACTTAATCCTTGTCCTAATTCTTGTTTTAATTGTTTTGCAAATTTTGGCAAAAACTCATTGGCAAATACCTTGCCATCTTTTACCATTTTGTTAAATTCTTTTTCAGACTTCCCCATTGCTCTTGCAGCAATACCGAAGGCACCAGGTATATGTTCTCCCAACTGTCTTCTTAATTCTTCCATTGAGATTGTACCCTTGGAAGCCATTTGTTCAACAGCAAGTGAAACTAATTTAAATTGACGAGGAAGGATATGCATAACTGTAGAAGCTTGCAATAAAGAATCATAAACACTTCTCATGTCTTTTTGAGATAATGTTTTATTAGCAGCAGCATAGAATTTAGAATAACCTTCTGCTGCATCCAACATAGGTTGTCTTAATTCTTTTGCTCTTTTATAAATCCAATCCATTTCTTCTTTAGCCATACCAACATTGGGAGCTAAAGCTTTAAATCTTACATCAACTGCAATGAGTCTATTGTTTACATCAATTAAGTCTCTTACAAACTTTGCCATATAAGAAGCGGTAATTAACATTAATGCATTTTTTACATTAAATAATCCATCAAGAAAACCTTGTTGAGATTGCTTTTGTCTTTCAATTGCTTTTTGTTGCTTTTTTAATTCTCTGGTTACTTCTTTTTCATCAGATATTCTTTTTCTTGCGTAACCATTAGCTTGGCTATATGATTGTCTATCTATTGCTGCTTGGTTTTTATAATTTTTAAATGAAGCCATAGCATCAGCTTCACCAGAAGTAAAGCCTCTTGTTTTTTTAAGAAATTGAGAATGTTCTGCTCTTGCTTTTGCTATTTGGTCAGATGTTAATGGAGCTTTAAAGTTTCTATTTATAGAAGCATTGCCAACAGAATCAACATACATTATCTTAGACTTTGTATCTAAAACTCTCTTATAAGATTTATTTAATCTTTCGGCATTAGATATGTCTCTACTGACATTTTTGCCAAGGGTCATCCCAAGTGAAGATTTTTTAAATTGTCTTTCAATATTGGCTAATTTTTTAGACAAAGATGTTAATAAACCATCTACGGCTTTTAATCCTGCAATAGCTTTTTCGCTATCTATTTGTATTAAACCTTCTAGTCCAAAATCTTTATTAGCCATATTATTTCGCTTCCATATAAACTTGTTGAATCATATCAAAGTCAGATAAGGCTTGAAACATCACAACCATATCTTCAAATGTCCACTTATTACATATATCTATAAAACTATCTTTATTTTTTTCATTAAAGTATAGTTGATATATAGGTCGCATATAATCTGGAACTTCAGAATTAGACATTATCATTTCAATTTTTGTTTGAATGTTTTTATCTACTTTTGTACCAATTCCAGGAATTGCAACTTTTTTGCTATCTTTTTTAACCCCACTTCAAAGTTAAACTTCATTGCTTCAATGAAGATTTCTGCTAATTCGTCAAGTTCGTCAATGCTTAAATCTTCTAAATTGAATTTAACTTCTTTAATGCCATCATCTGATTTTTCAGAAACGATTGCATCTGTTAAAATTCTTTCAAATATTAATATAAATAAATCTATATTATCTGCTATTAATTCTATTAATTTGGGAATATTTTCCTTAAAAGAATCAGCATTGGATAATAAACTATTTAATGTATCAATATTTTCTTTTTGGTCTTCTTTGCTTTTAAATAATAAATCTATTATCATAGAGATTATGGGAGTCGCAGTTATTTTTGATAACTGCGAACTAACCCATAAAGCATCTTTTAAGCCCATCTTTTTTAGCTTATATTCTTTATCATCTATATTAAATTTATGATATTTTATACTCATTTGGTCACTCTCTTTATTATATTGTATTATTATTTAGTTTTTATAATGGAGATATTACATTGTTAGCGTTTTGTATTTGTCCTGCCAAGGCTGTAACTGACTGTAATGTTGCAGATGCGGTTTCTATTTTAGATGTACAAGTGCCTGTTAATTCAACATCTACTGTTTCTAAACTCCCCTGATATTTTAATGAAGGATTGCCTTTTATAGCACCTATAAAATTATAAGAGATATTTAACATAGGGTCTTTGAATGAACAGGTTACTAACATATCAGCAGGAGCATTCATTATTTTAGCTGCACCGATTAAACTTCTGCTTTTTGCAACCAATTTATGAATTTCTGAGCCATGCATTGCGCTTATTTTAATTTCTGTTTTCTTTGAGTTTTTGAAAGAGAATTGAGTATATTCTCCTGTAACATCTTCTTTAACATCTACTTGGTCTTGAGGAAATGTTACTTCAATACTACCGTCTGCATCAACTCCACCTTCTTTAACAACATCAATGGTTTTTAAACCTGAAATTGACATTGTAAAGTTTATTGCAGCCATATTATATATAGTTGGTGTTGCCATTTTTATATATCCTTTATTTATAAATTATAAATTATATTGAACTTTATACGTTCATGTCGCCATCAATATCAACGCTATGAATAGCAGAACTGTATCTGAATTTAACATTTATATAACCAACATATTGTCTAGCTATTCTGTCTGCATCTGAAACTTCTGAAACAGGTGTCACTGTTATTTCGTAAGGAACAAGAACTGACTCTGCGTTATAATCTCTTGTTTGATATGTTATAAGTCTGCCTTTAGAAATTTCTCTATCTAATACTTTAGAAATAGCTGCTGTTATTTGAGCAACGCCACTATCAGTATAAGGAACTTTATTTCCATATGCAGTGTTAACAAATACCAATGAAACAACGCTCAATGTTTCTTGTTTAACATATCTTGAATATCTTTGTGTATCGCAGAATCTACCAGAAGCCATTACACCTTCTTCATAAATATCTCCGACATTAGAAGTTGATATATAGTTTCCATTTTTATTTTTAACATTGGTTTTATTGGTTGCTGTAAGTCTTGTGCCTACTGCCAATGTTTTAGAATCTACCGCTGTAACTCCTGTTAATTGTAAGAATTTTTCAGTATACATACCTGGTTTTAATGCAGAAACAAACCCTGTTATCGCAGCATCATGTCTTACTAATTCATCATCTGAGTCTTTTTCGTTTGTTACTACACAAGATGTTGAGTTATAGTTTGCTGCCTTTAAAACAGAAACAATATCAGAAGAGCCAGAGCCTTTAACATCAGCATTTGTTCCGTCAATTAATGCTTTATATTCTCTGTCATTAGCTTCAGCCCAGATAGCTACTTCAAGAATGGTTGTATCATCTGAATCAACATCATTGATAAAATAAAAGTTATCTTCTTCTTCTAATATTGCATCTAAGGCCGATGCTCTTGTTGTATCTGATGATTTAACCATTCCCACAAATACTTTAGCAGGAATTATTTCTTGAGAATACATTTTGGCTAAATGTTTACCAAGTTTGCTTGTTGTTGTGAATACTTCTTCTACTTCATCAATGCTTGTAAATTCCATAACTCTTATTTGAGTTCCGCCTACAAGGGTATCATCTGTAAAGTAAACACCTGTTTGTAATGGACCAGTTGTGTTATCATCATAAGCAAATTCCCCAAGAATCAGAGGGTATGATAAGCTTGATTGATTAGCTGTCGCATCTTTTATTTGTAAATTAAATGTTACAAAATTAGACATTTTTTTCTCCTAAATATATATTAAATTAGCCAATTACTTAGCTCTCTGAGTGTTGAGGAACATCCTCTATTTTTATACTTCTTCTATTTCCGCTATAACTTCTTCAAATTCTATGTCTGCATTTTCAATATATGATAAATCTTCTGTTATAGAAAGGTTAATATTGAAAGTTAAATCTATTTGAGCTTGTGGTAAAAATTCTGTTATATAAAATTCATTCAATGTTTTTATTTCAGTTGACCTTGCAATAGATATTCCATGATTATAAAGATATGTTGGAACTACTTCTCCATTTAATGATGATTTAATCAAGAATGCTTTAGATGTACAATCTTCCCCATAAACTGTCAATCTAACCATCCATTCACAATCATAATAAGTGTCAAAATAGCCTGTTGTTGAATTATATTCTCTTTGTCCCTTATCTAAAGGTCTTAATAAAAGTTGTTCAAAAAAGAAATAAGAATCAGGATATGCTTTAATCTTTTTCCCTGCAAAAAAGCCATCTAATCCGCTTACTTGTTTTGCAAAATATACAAGATGAGGTTCAAATGTTTTAACATCAAACATTATTGACCTTCTTTCATAATAAGCAATCCTTCACAATATACAAATTCTTGACCACCAACACCATCAGAAACATATCTTTCGGTCATTTCTTCAACTTCATATTGAAATCCATCACCATGAGTATAAATATCTTTGTTAAGTATTTTATCAGTGGATTTGAACTTTAATAATCCTCTTTGAATATATCCTCTTTTTTGATAGTCTGCAAAATTGCCGTCTTTTCTGTCATTGGCTGAAATATGTTGAATATTTATTCTAACATCTATTTCGTTCTCGCCATCTCCTGTAAGATTTCCATAATTTACATTTGTGTGTGGAGTTCCAGTTAAATCAACTTCTCCTTCTGTTATTCTTGTCAATGTTGTATAAAATGATAATTTAGGATGATTTATAGCTTTTTGTATTTGATTTTTTAAAACGCCCATTTATTTTACCTTTTTATATTTTATTGCAAAATCTACAGCTTCTAAAAGTTTTCCAGAATCAGTAAGAGGTTGGCTGTGTCCTTTTTTCCAAATTTGGTCAGCTTGACCTTCTTTATCGCTGTTATCTTTTAGTTGATTAAAAACACTACCTTTAAATTCAGATATTTCTTTTTTAACAGTTTCAGAACAATACTTACCAATTTGAGTCAACATATTTTTAACATTACTACTATTGGACATTAATAGTTTTATTTGTATTTTAGCTACACCAGGTATATCTTTTTTAATATTAGTAAAAGCGTATGTAAAGAATGGTCTTGAAGGAATATGGATTACTGTTCCTGGTTTTATTCTCCAGACTCTTTCTTCTCCTGTATGGTTTTTAAATCTAACCACACCGCCTTTATGAACATATGTTCTGCCTTCTTCAATGATTCTTGCTAAATGACCTACACTAATTCTTCCCCCAGATTTAGAAATAGTCCATTTATCATTATCAATTCTTCTGGCTTTATGTCCAAATATACCAAATCTAACTTCGGAATTATTTAGTTGTTTGAGTTTGGCTATTTTATTTTCAAGCCCTTTTTTATTAAGTTTCATTGATATAAATTATTCATTTGGTTCGTAAAATGTATCATATGTATTCCTTTTAAATGAATTTTTAACAATATATCCGTCTTCTTGAGCATCATTATTGTCATCAATATCCATTTCATACACACCACCAAAATATGCTTCTAATATAGAATCTGCTGATAGTCCAGATATTAACTGGTTTTCTAAATCTTTAGCTAAATCTAAATAATATTTATGCTTACTTCCTTCTCTTATAGTTATATCATCTATTGATACTTCTTGAGAGGAACCTTGCATAAATTTCATTGCTAAAGTTCTACATATTTCTATAGCAGTTCTTGTTATATTATTATCATTTCTCCCAAGATAAAAACTTAATTCTTCATCTTCAAAAATATAATTATCTATATCTTTATCTTGAATAATTAATCTTATTTTTCCAATATTTGTTGATATATCATAAGTAAAGGCCATTATTATTCTCTATTATTCTCTATTCTTCTGCTTTAAAAGCTACTCTATCAAGAAACTCTCTAAATTTAGGCAACATTTCTAATTTTATATTAGAGTTATGAGATTTTACTTCAATCTCAAATTCACTACTAATAGCTAATTTTAAATCAGTAAAAGAAAGATTATATTCTTTAGCTAAAGCACCATATTTAATTGGTTTTACTTCTTCAGTTTCTACAATTTCTTCTTGTATAACTTCTTCTTTTATTTCTACAATTTCTTCTTTAACTTTCAATTCTTGTTTTAAAGAACCACAAGCAACAAATTTTTCTGCCTGTTTAAATGTTAAAAAAGAATTTACTTTCTCATTAAAATCGTAATAAACTCCATCAATATAAGTTCTTCTATTAGCATAATATTCATATTCTTCATCATTATATGGAATTATAATATTTGCTCTTATTAAAACTCTTGTTCTTGGAGATTCTACATATATGAATTTGTCACCTTGTTTATAACTAATTCCACAATAAGGAAAATCTTTATTTACCTTATATACGAATTTACCTTTACTTTTCATAAAACCTCTTTAATATTAAAATGTGAGGGAAATAATTTTTCCCTCACAAATTAAATTTTATCCTATATAACATCATCCAATAAAAGGGCAGCATCGGCACTTTGAAGAATATGTGTGAAGAACTGTTCAACTCTGATAACATCAGATTTAATTTTTTCTTCTCTATATTTAAAGATACCAATACCATTAGATGTTGTTCCTTGAGCCATATCTTCATAAAGAATTTTAGCATATCCAGCAGAACCTATTGTATTTCCACCTTTAAGATATAATAAAGCTTTATCAGTAGCTATTTGGGAAGGAGCTTGATTAGCATCACCTTCTTTGCTCGCATTAGTAACAGCTTCCATTACTTCGATATTTTGAATACCAAATAATTCTTTTAAAACAGCTAATTTAACTGTTCTAAGTTGATTATCAGGCAATCTTCCTATAATATCAGAGTGATTTACTAATTCAAGATAAACATCTTCTGAAAGTAATAAAGAATCAGGGTTTACACCAATTTTATCTTTAACAACTTTTTTAAATGCCCACATGTTATTAATAGGGTCGCCACCGCTTGAAAGCCATTTTGTGAAGTCAGCTCCACCAGTTTTTGTAGTTCCAGCACCAGCAGCGAATAGATTAGCATAAGCATATCTTTCATATCTTCTCATACCATTAAGCATGAATTTGTCTGCGATGTCTTGTTCTACAGAAACAGGAACGATTTGTCTTTCTCTATCATCAATAGCTTCTTCAAGACCGTAATCTTTTGTTAAGAAGCTATTGTTTCCATAGTTGCTTTTTGTTCTTTTGTATTCAGAACCAGGGTTTCTTTCAACGATTTCATCTGTTTGAAAATCTCTGGCGTTAAATGTGTTATAATTTCCATTAGGTCCATCAACTTTTACAAAAGGGAAAGCTTTTAAAGCTACGAA
>Ga0209727_1000076_pt1 | contig 123861 bp, 109 predicted proteins | sample RifGroC1_FD_183995 | JGI IMG/M metagenome (GOLD analysis project Ga0209727, IMG submission 183995) | Groundwater microbial communities from Rifle, Colorado, USA - Groundwater C1 (SPAdes) (version 2) | ecosystem: Environmental > Aquatic > Deep subsurface > Groundwater | place: Rifle, Colorado... | reverse complement strand
GGCGACTCCCCTAGGGGCTATCTGAGAGAAAGCAAAAGACCCGACCTTTCGGTCGGGTCTTTTGAATTTCCGGGGAGATGCCCCTAGGGGAGTCGAAACTCCGAACCGTTCCGAGCGGAAGCGAGGACGAGGCGCAGGGATGCGCCGAGAGGTGAGGAGGCGGCCTGTAGCGAGCGCGCACGACGCGCGCGAGCGGAAGGCGACTCCCCTAGGGGCTATCTGAGCGAGGCAAAAAGCCCGACCATTAGGTCGGGCTTTTTGAATTTCCGGGGAGATGCCCCTAGGGGAGTCGATCGTCGATCCCGGGCCGACCGGTAGGGAGGCCGAGGCGCAGGGATGCGCCGAGAGGGATCGGCGCGGCCTGTAGCGAGCGCGCACGACGCGCGCGAACGGAAGGCGACTCCCCTAGGGGCTATTTGAAAAGGGCAAAAGGCCCGACATTACAATGACGTGTACCGTTACCGGAACCCCGCGGCATTCTTCTCGTCCATCGTCACTTCAGGATATTTCGCCTACGGCTGTGACGGAATGGATGACGGCTAAACTCATCGAGCATAATCAGCCGCAGAAGCCGCTTTCTCCCATGCTTTTCAAGCGGATCTCGCAGCTTCCTTCCTCACCTTGAAACCGCTGAGCTCGTGATCGATCTCCATGATGCTCTCTTCGTTCGTCCTGCCGGCATCGGATAGTTTGTTCATGATATCGGAAATGTGGGAAATGGCGCTGGTGATCTCCCCCATGCTGGCCGATACCTGGGAGGACAATTCGGAAACCTTGGTCATCCGCGAGCCTATGGAGGCGGCATTCTCGTTGATATCAGCAGACAGCATCCTGTTCTTGGACGTTTCCTCCAAAAGCGAATCGATGGTCTTGACGATCTCCCCGCTGCCTGCCGATATCTCCTTCATCCCCTTCCGCGTCTCTTCCATGGCCGCCGCGATTTCCTGTATCCCTCCCGCCAGATCGGCGAATGCCGTCTGAGCCGCATCGTTCAGCGCCGTGGCCGCCTGCATCCTGTCGATCGTGACCTGCAGCGTGTCGGAGATGGAGACGGCGTTGTCCGCCGTCTCAACTGCCAGCTTGCCCACTTCCCCGGCGACGACGGCGAAGCCCTTGCCTGCGCTCCCCGCATGGGCGGCTTCTATCGCGGCGTTCATTCCCAGCAGATTCAGGTTCGTCGTGATCCGGTTGATGACGTCGACCATCTCCATCATGTCACCGGCCGATCGGGAAATTTCCGCGATGGCTTCGGCGGATTCTTCCATCTTTTGCAGCCCGTCCATCGCTGTCCGCGAAAGCCGGTCGGATTGTTCCTGCTTTTTTTCCACGATGCGCGTGATCGTATTGATCGAGGCGTCGATCTGTTCGATGGATGCCGACGATTCCGTGACCGCGGCGGATTCGCTCTCCATGGATTTCGCCATGGAATCGATCCGCTGCGCGATCTGGTTGATGATGCCGACGGAATCCTGGATTTCCCGGTCCAGTCTCAGGATGCTGTCCTTGCTCGAATTGACTGTCATGGAAATTTCGGCGGTGTCGGCGGAGGTGTCCACGGCGATGCGGCTGAGGGCGGAACCGATCTTCATGGTCTTCCCCGACTCCTGTTTGATATGGGCGATGACCCCTTCCATCTTTTCAATGAACTTATTGAAATGGGTACCTAATTCACCGAGTTCGTCCCGTGAGTCTATCTGGATTTTCTGCGTCAGATCGCCCGACCCGTTGGAAATGTCAGCGGCCCTGAACGAGAGCGAATTGATCGAACGGACGATGCTACGGTTGAGGACCAGCGAAACTGCAAGCGTTGAGCCGACCGAAAGCAGGAATATCACGACGATCGCCCGGAGCGTATCGACCGAACCCCTCGTCGCGGCGATGAAGGCTTCGTCGCTGGACCGCTTCTGGATGGTTTGCAGCGAAACGATGGTCTTCCGCAATCCCGTCATCTTGTCTTCCGCGGTGCCCATGAACATATTGGCGATCGCCATATCGGAGCCGACGATATCTGTCACCCGTCCCGCCCAGTCGATATATTCGACGAGTTCGGCGGATGCTGACGCATACAGTTCCCTCTGATCCGTTTCCAGTTCCGCCGATTCGGCGGTATTCCGGATTTCGGCGACGATCCCGGCGATTGCGGCTTTCCCTGATTCCTGCAACGACGCGACCTGGCCCGGATCGTAGCCGGCGGAGACCCAGGCTATGCCCTTATAGAGATCCGAGTGGAAACCGAGGATCCCTTGGCCGAGATCGGCGCAAGCGCTATAGGTCTTGAATCGCTTGTTGTAGATATCGTCAAGCCGCTCGCTCTGTTCGGAAAGCCCCCGATAGACCGTTCCGAACAGGATAAGGAGGAACAGGAACCCGAGAGCCGGGATCAGGAGCAGCTTGTTTCTGATTTTCATTTTTCACCCTGCCGTTCTGCGATCGGGTCGATTATTTTTCCAGGTAGATGCCGCATCCGAGGAAGTACTCCGAACCATCCATCCGTTTCACGTAGGTGCTCTTGGGTTCCACTTTCTTGGTGGTCGGGTTGGACCATTTGTAGTCCACCCAGCCTGCTCCCTTCTCACGGGACATCCTGATGAACTCCTGGATGAAGAGCTTTCCGTCGGCGTCCTTGAGTTCGAACATGCTTTGGCCGACCAAAGCAGCGTTTCCGCCGTGTGCGAGGGTCAGACCTTTCGGATCGACAATGAATAGGTAATATTCGCCGTCCGTGAAGCCGCCGTTCTTGACGGTAAAATCCTTGAAAGCCTGATCCTTGCCGACCTTTTTGATATGGGAGATTCCCTGATCGACGAGGGCGACGGCTTTCTTTTTGGACGCCTCGACCGAATCGGCAGCGGGCGTGGGCATGGCCGCGACGACGAATAAAACCGCTATGAACGCGCTCAACACTTTTTCGCTTCTCTTCATGTTTTCCTCCCGCGTTACGGGGCGGATGGTTCCATGAATAAATTATTGCCAGCAAGACTGCAGGACTCCACCGAAGCGCCCCGATTCACCAGTATCAACAGTGTATGTCCTGCGGATTGCCAATACAATGAATCCGGGATCAAAAACGCGTTCGTGCCGGCAAGGAAAAGCGCTCTATACGAATTTCCCGTAGCTTTTCAGCATCAGGAAGCTCTCCGAGCTTATGACGCCTTCCACGGTGGAAAGTTGTTCGGTCAGAAAACGGACTAGTCCCCTATTGGAATCCACGAGGACTTCAGCCAGCAGGTCGTAGCGGCCCGAGGCGATGGCGACGGAGATCACGCTTTCAAGCGCCGCGACCTCTTCCGCCTTGCGTTCGAGCAGCCGGGATTCGGCCACTCGCATCGCCACCAACGCCAGTTGCTGGTTCTCAAGGACATCGGGATTGATGAGGGCCTTGACCTCGAGAATCCCGGCTTCCTTCAGTTTTTTCAGACGGAGACGGACGGTGCCCTCCGAGATTCCCAGTTCGCGGGCTATCGTGTTGTTGGGCGCGTAGCCCGCCTGAAGTATCCGGATGATTTTCCAGTCGGTCTCGTCGGGTTGCATGCCTTCTAGAGTACAGTATCGGGATCGACGCAGGCAAGGGCGAACGCCGAACCGACCTCGGCGCAGGTGCATTTGCCCTTGTAGACGTTCAGTCCGCGCTTCAGGTCCGCATGGTTGCGGCAGGCTGCCTCGGCGCCCTTGTCGGCTATTTTCAAGCCGTAATACAAGGTGCTGCTGGTCAAAGCGATGGTACTCGTCAGGGCGACCGCTCCGGGCATGTTGGCGACGCAATAATGGACGATGCCGTCCACCTCGAACACGGGATCATCGTGCGTGGTCGGCCGGGTCGTCTCCACGCAACCTCCTTGGTCAACCGCGACATCGACGATGACGGACCGTTTCTTCATGAGTTTGAGGTGGTCCTTCCTGATAAGGCGCGGCGCGCGGGCGCCGGGTATCAGCACGGCTCCGATCAGGAGGTCCAACTGCGGCAGGATCGAGCGGATGTTGCCTTCCGTGGAATACAAGGTCGCGACGGAGCCGCGGAAGATGTCGTCGATATAGGCGAGCCTGTTGGCGTTCACATCGAGTACGGTCACGTCGGCGCCCAGCCCCACCGCCATCTTGGCCGCGTTCATGCCGACCACTCCACCGCCGAGGATGGCGACCTTGCCGCGCGGGACGCCGGGGACGCCGCCGAGCAGGACGCCCCGTCCGCCGAAGGGTCGCTCCAGATACTTGGCTCCTTCCTGAATGCTGAGGCGTCCGGCGATCTCGCTCATCGGCTTCAGGCAGGGGAGGGTTCCGTCGTCGTAGCGGATGGTCTCGTAGGCGATGCCGATTATTTTCCGGTCCAGGAGAGCCCTGGTCTGACTTTCATCGGCGGCGAGGTGGAGATAGGTGAAAAGTATTTGTCCTTCGCGAAGCAGGGGATATTCCGACGGCTGCGGCTCTTTGACCTTGACGATCATGTCGCAACCGGCAAAGACTTTGGCCGCTTCCGTTTCGATCCTGGCGCCGGCCTTCACGTATTCTTCGTCCGGGAAACCGGTTTCGGCTCCCGCGCCCGCCTGGATCGTTACCGAATGGCCGCGCAGAACGTACGCGGCTACGCATTGGGGCGTGAGCCCGACCCTGTATTCATGTTTTTTGATTTCAGTGACGCATCCGATCTTCATGACTTCCTCCAGATACGGGCATGTATGTCTGGAAGCATTATAATGCGAATATCGTAGTTTATGCAAGGAATAATACGAATGATGCGTAGCACCGCAGAATGATCGCAGGCCGGCGAATTACAATCCGCCGGTCCGCGGAAGGCCTAGTTGTCCCGCGCCACCTCGGTTTCGTATAGTTCCTCAAAGTAACGCTTGTGCCGCGTTTCTTCGGCCGCGAGGCTCCCGAATGCCGATTTGATTTCCGCGTCGGATGAAGAGGAGGCGAGCTCGGCGTACAGGGACCCGGCCCGATCCTCCTTCCCGATGGCCGCGACCAGGATATCCTGGAAGTCCATGCCGGCGGCGGGCTTTTCTTCCGCCGCGAGGCGCCGCGCCAGACCAAGATCCACTGCGGGGGTATCCGAGAGGAAGACCGTATGCCGACTTTTCATGTTCGTCAGCATGGTCGCGTGCCCTTCCTCCATCGCGCGGAAATCCGTCAGCACGGATTTCTGGGCAGCGAAGGAGGCGATTGCGAGCAGTTCCGTATAGAAATCGACCGCGGCCAGCTCTCTGCCTATCGCGAAATCGAGGATTTCTTCAAAACGCGTCATTTCCATCTTATAATTCCTTTCCGCTCAACATACGGTCGATGCCGAGGGCTGCGCGGTGGCCGTCGGCTATGGCCGAAATGGCGTCCTTGCGCTCGTTCGTCAGGTCGCCTCCTGCAAAGACGTCTCCAGCGTCCGTCCTGCCGTCAGCCGCAATGACCGGCTTGAAGCGCTTCATCGGGATCCCGTCGGTTTCGGTCACGAAGGACAGATCGGGGCCCTGCCCGATCGCGGAAATGATGGAATCGTAGCGGTCCTCGTGGACGGCTCCCGGTATCGCTTCGGGAACCGGGCGCTTGCCTTCTTCCTTCAGCACCATACGGGCTTCGTTCCAGACGAACAGGGCCCCGTCGCCGCCGCTGTCCTTGACTTCGATCGGAATCGCTTTTTCCACGAGCCGCGCGCCTTCGGCCTTGGCCTCGCGGATCTCCTCCGCATCGGCGGGCATGTCTTCCTCGCGGCGGCGGTACAGGATGTCGACCTCGGATCCATGCCGGAGGGCGGTGCGGGCGGCGTCCATGGCGACGTTCCCGCCTCCGATGACGGCGACCCGCTTTCCCAGTCCGAGCTTTTCCCCCCGCGTGGCCGCCGCGAGCACCGCGACGCCGTCCAGCACGCGCGGGTGCTTATCCCCGGGCACTTCCAGGGCATAGGCGGTCGGCAAGCCGGTGGAGAGGTACACGGCGTCATGGGAGGACCTCAGGGATGCGAGACTCAGGTCGGCGCCCACCGCCTTCCCCCGTTCTATCTGAACGCCGAGACCCTCGATGTAGCCTATATCCTTGTCCAGGGCGGGGTAGGGCAGCCGGTAATCGGGAATGCCGTAGCGCAGCATGCCGCCGGCCTCTCCGTCCTTCTCGTAGACGGTCACATCGTGGCCGAGAAGGGCCAGGTAATAGGCGGCCGAAAGGCCGCCGGGGCCTGCGCCGATGACCGCGACTTTCTTGCCGGTCGGCGCCTCCTTTCGGGGCAGGGCCTTGGCGTAGTCGGAGAGCTCCACCTGGTCGGCTATATATCTCTTGAGCCAGCGGATGGCGACCGGGTCCCCGCCCGTGCCTATCGAACAAGCCGACTCGCACAGGTGCGTGCAGACGCGGCCGCAGGCTTCGGGGAAAGGGTTCGTTTCGTACAGGATGCGCAATCCGCCCTCCATGTCTCCATCGCGAACCGCCTTGATGTAAGCGGGGATGTCCATATGGGCGGGGCAGGATGCGATGCAGACGCCGCAGGATACGCAGCGGTCAGCCTCTTTCATGGCCTGCTCGCGGGAATAGCCTTTTACGAGTTCCAGGAAGGACCGGACCGCCTCCCCGTGGTCGAGCTCGGGCATCTTCACCCTCTCCCCGTCCAGCAGCCGGTAGCCTTCCGCGCGGCGGTAACCGAGTTCAGATCCGTCCCATGGCTTCGCCTCGACGCCGGGCGTGTAGCGGAAGGCTTCCGGGTCGCTGTCCACCCAAACGTACTCGTTGCTCATGGAGAGTGAGCCGCTGGGGCAGATATCGACGCAGAGTGCGCACCAGCAGCAACGGCCGTAATCCATACGGGGCCGAAGGCCCGAATCGCCTTCCTTCGCGTCGCGGCCGTCCACGGGAACCAGGTCGATGGCTTTGTTCATGCAGATGGCCTCGCAGGTGCCGCAGCCTACGCATTTATCCGCGTCGTTCATGTGGAAGCCGCGGTATCCGGGAGCGCCGGGGCGCTCGTCTATCGGTTTTTTGACCGTGAAAGGCTTCTCGAACGCGCGCTTCCATACGGCGAAGGGCGCTATGTAATCCTTGATGTCCATTCGCTTACCTCTCGATCTCGGGCGGATAAGTATGGAGGCTGACCATGAGGCCCGCCACATCGGCAATGTTCACGCCGCGCGCCAGACGCTCCATCAACGAGATGGCGTGGGTATAGCTGGGGCCTCGCACCGTGACCCGCCGCGGTTTGTCCGAACCGTCCGAAACCACGTAGAAGCCGTATTCGCCTCGCGTGCATTCGGCGCTGACGTAAGTCTCGCCCGCGGGAATCTTCCAGTACAGGGGGTTCGGCAGCTTTTCGCGGAAAGGGCCGTCCTTCGGCATCCTGTCGACGATCTGGCGTATGAGGTCGATGGACTGGTACATCTCGGCCAGACGCACCTCGGCCCTTCCGTAGGCGTCAGAGCGGGTTCCGGTGATGCTCTTGAAGTCCAGCCTGGGGTAGGCAAGGTAGCCGGGATCCTTTCGCAGGTCCCGGTCCGCTCCCGCCGCCCGGGCGTTCGGCCCCGTGATGCCGTATTCGTCCACCCATTCCCTCGGGATCCAGCCCAGCCCCTGGGCGCGCATCTTGAAGACGACGTTATGGAACATCACCAGCTCGATGTCGTCCAGATTTTTCCGGATGATCGTCATCGTTTCAAGCACGTGCTTGAAGAAATCCTTGGGGACGTCGGACCGGACGCCGCCGGGTATGATGTACATGTGGTAAATACGGCCGCCCGAGAGTTCCTCGAAGAGATCAAGCACGTAGTCGCGCATGGTGACGCTCCATTGGGCTATCGTCCCGTGGCCGAAGGCTCCGGCCTGGCCGCCTATCCACATCAGGAAGCTCGCCAAACGTATCATTTCCAGCGAGAGGGTGCGCAGCCATACGGCCTTGTCGGGTATTTCCACTCCCGCGAGTTCCTCGAGCGCCGCCGCGTAGCAGTATTCGTTGAAGTCGGGCTCGGGAACCGCGATGCGGCAGACGAGCGGGAAGTTCTGCATCCAGAGCCGGTCCTCCATCAGCTTCTCGAAACCGCGGTGCAGGTATCCGACGTGTGTCTCGCAATCGACCACGGTGTCGCCTTCGGCGACGAGCTTAAGGGACATGTTGCCGGTGATGCCGGGGTGCTGCGGCCCTTGCCACATCACCAGGTACTTGCCGGACGAGAGGTCCGGCTCTGCCCGTTCGGCAGGGGGGATTACGTGGGTTTTTTCCCGGCTCATTCCGCCGCCTCCGGATAGAGTCTTTCTTTCATGTGGGTAGCGGGATCTTTCGTCGCGCGACCGGGCCGCTCCGCGTAGGTTTCGTCGCTGTAGGCCCTGGCGTTGAAGTCGCGGCGCATCATGGGCGGACCTTCCCAGCCCTCCAGCACGAATTCCTCGTCCACCCGGGGGCTGCCGGGAAAATCGATGCCGAACCACTCCTTCATTTCGCGCTGATAGGTCCAAGCCTGTCCCCAGAGCCGGTGGATGGAATCCACCGCCGGATTTTCGCGGTCAACGTCGCAGTGTACGATCAGCGCATGGGAGGTTTCGTGGTTGCGCAACGCGTAGGTCAAGGTGAACGCGTTCCGTTCGATATTGTCCACGGCGGTCGCGAAGGAGAGGTGCCGGTATCCGGCTTCGTCGCGCAGCCACCGGAGCGCGTCGCGTATCTTCGATGCGTCGACGACCACGGAAGAGAGGTCCCTGCGTTGGTCGTGCCAGGCTCCCGCGCCGTAGCGTCCGGCCAGGGCCTTTGCCAATTCATTCATCTGCGGTCTCCTACCAGCTGTAGTCCGGCATGTCCCAGTTCTTGATGACTTTCTTCTGGTTCGCTTTGTACCAGTCGAAGTTGATCGCGTACTCGTTCTGTCCTTCCGCGCCGCCTGCGCGGATGATCCGCTTGAGCTCCTGGAAGCCCGCCAGCAGGGCTTCCGGACGCGGCATGCAACCGGCGATGTACACGTCCACGGGTATGTACTGGTCGATGCGCTTGATGGTGTTGTAGCTGTCCCAGTACATGCCGCCGTTGATCGTGCAGCTGCCGAGGGCTACTACGAACTTGGGGCCCATCATCTGCTCGTAGCTGCGGACGATCCGCTTGAGCGTCTTCACGGACGCGTAGCCGCCGATCACGAATACGGAGGACTGGCGCGGGGTCGGCCGGGCCTGTATGCCGTAACGGTACATGTCGAAGCGGCTGGTCATGAGCGGACGCAACTCGATGGCGCCGCAGCCGGTTCCGAAACCGAGTATCCACAGGCTCTGCGCGCGCGCCCAATTGTAGAAGTCCTCGACGATCTTGGTCGCGCCCTTGTACGAGGTCGGGGCGGCATCGCAGAAGAGCTCCCGCTCTTCCGGTCTCAGCCCTTCGTTCGCAAGGGGCGCCGGTTTCAATTTTTTTACGAACACGCTTCGCCTCCTAGATGGCCGCGATGATGACCGACGCTATCCCGATGAGGGTCGGAACGCCGAGGAAGAACCGGATCGACTGATCCGTCCGCAGACGGGGAAAGGACTGGCCGACGAACACGTTGATGAAATAGATCAGGAATGTTTTGACTACCATCATGGCGAGGTTCGTCGCGCCGCCGAAATACAGGTTCATGTAGAGCACGAGCTTGGCCCCGTTGAAGATCGCCCGGTTGGTCTGGAGCATGCCGAGGAGGTTGCTCTGGTATTCGGTGGGCGGACCGATCGGGATCTCCTGCGGCGCGATTACGACGCTGAAGGGGTTGTGCATCGACATGCCCAGGAAGGCGATGAGGGCGGCGACCACTGCCAGCGGGTTCGTGGCCACCGTCCAGTTGAGGAAGCCGCCCTGCTGGGCGGCGACTATGGCCGTGATGTCCAGGGTGCCGTACTGGATCACGATGGCGACGATCGAGAGCGCGAAAGGAACTTCGAAGGCGGTCATCTGGGCCAGACCCCGGCTCACGCCGATGGCGCTGTAGGGATGTCCGCCCTCGCCTGCGCCCAGCGCCATTCCCAGCTGGCCGAAGAAGATGAAGTACATGACCAGCAGCAGGTCTCCCGCATCGCTGAAATTGCGGAACATCACCGAATCGTAGACCGCCGGTATGAACATGAAGGTGCCGATGCCGCCGGCCAGGCGGAACACGGGGCCGAGGTAGAACATCACGCCGTGGCCTATGGAATTCCGCTTGGCCGAGCTTTTGACGATGTCCAGATAGGGCTGGTATACGGGTTGCCCGACCCGCCCCTGTACCTTCGCGCTGATCCGCGCCATGGAGCCGATCAGCAGGAGTCCGTAGTTCGTGATCACGAAAAGGGAAATGAACGCGTAGCCGACTCGCGCAAGGAGCGTCGGTTCCATCAGAGGACCCCCATGAATAGGTAGAGAACCGCGACGTACAGAACGATATGCAGGGCGTAGGTCTGACCGTTGCCCGTATAGATCCGCCTCAGCGCCCCGCCGACGGACTCGATGCCCGTGCCGAGGGTCTCCCAGAAACGATCTGTCCGGTGTTTTGTCAGGAAGCCCAGAGCCCGTTCGTAGGGCGCGTAGAAATTCCAGGCGAAATGGGTGGTTTCGGGCTTGTCGGGCCGCTCCGCGGCATAGACGATGTTGAACTGCTTGACCGATTGCGGGTTGTGCAGGTTCGCGAGCATCCATACCAGGCAGAGGACGAACACGACGCCCGTCACGATCATCGAGAGCGTGCCGTCCCAGTAGCCCAGGGGCGAGGTCATGGCCGTACCCCGAATGCCGAAGATCGGACTGAACGAGGCGCCGCTGATCTTCATGATCGGGTCCAGCATCAGGCGCGGGAAGGTGGATACGGCGAAAAGGACCAGCATGAGGACCACCTGGGGAATCAGGAGGACAAGCGGAGCCTCCCGGATATCCCGGTGGGCGAGCTTCGGTTGACCGAGGAAGATCGTGTGGATCAGCCTGAAAAGGTACAGGAAGGCGACGGCGCTCGAGAAGAAGGCGACGGCCGCTTCCAGGTACCAGCCCTTTTCGAGCAAGGCCGAATACAGCAGCCATTTGCCGCCGAAGCCCGAGAGGGGAGGGACGCCCGAAAGGGCGATGATCGCCATGAGCACCGAGAGGAACGAAATCGGCATCTTCTTGATGAGCCCGCCCATCTCGTACATGTTCCTCGTGCCGACGCGGAGCACCACGCCCGCGACGGCGAGGAACAGCATGCTCTTGTACAGGAAGTGGTTCAGGGCCAGGTACAGGGCTGTTGTCCAGCCGGCTTCGTTCATGACAGCCAGAGCCAGGATGATGTAGCCGATCTGGCTCATGGACGACCAGGCCAGGGTCAGCTTGATGTCCTCCTGGTAGACCGCGTACAGGGCGCCGAAGAGCGCCGTCGCCAGGCCCAGCCAGCCGAGAAGGCGCCAGGACCAGGGCGCGAGCGGCAAGGCGCCGCCGAAGGCCAGGATGGCCGCGGCGAAGACGAAAATGCTCGCCTTGGACAGCGAGGACGACAGGAAACCGGACACCTCGTCGTCGGCCTCGGCATAGGCTCCCGGCAGCCAGATGTGCACGCCCAAAGCGCCCGCCTTGACGAGCAGGCCGGAGAGTATGAGGAGCAGCGCGAGGGGGGCGGCTCCGGCGGCTCCTTCGGGACCTCCGACGAGGAGGCCCGTCATCAACAGGAAAGCGCCGCCCAGGCCGAAAGCGATATAGCGCAGGGCCGCCTTCTCGCCTTTTTTACCGCGGAGCACCAGAAGCCAGCTGGCGACCGTCATCGTTTCCCAGGCGAAAAAAAGCGCGACGCTCGACTTGGCGACGAGTATTCCGCCGAAAGCCAGGGTGGTGGCCGTCAGCAGGGGATGCAGGCCCCTCCGTGCCCCTCCTTTGTACATGGCGGCGAAAGAGTACATCGCGCCGCCGCCGAGGAGCATGAGCGCGAAGAAGAGCCTGAGCCCGTCCAGCCGGTCGTGGGCCAGGAAGGCGAAGACCGCGACCGCCGCGATGGACAGCAGCGCTTTGAGCCAGCCGGGCGTCCCGTCCATGAGGAAGAGCAGGGCGGCCGCAGCCAGCGGGGCCCAGAGGAGAGGATCCTGCACGAAGCGGGTCCAGCCCGACAGCGCGCCGAAGGCGAACAGGGCCGCCGCCGCGGCAGCCGGAGTCGCCAGGCCCGAGCCGAGGGATATCGGGGCTTCGCCGTCCCTGCCCTTCGCGAGGGAGCCGAACCAGCGCAGAAGGTAGAACGCTTCGACCAGGCTGCCGCCCAGAACGAGGACGACGATCCACCAGGAACCTCCCGCTGCGAGGGTTCCGAGCAGTTCCCACTTTGCCCAGAAGCCGGGGAAGGGCGGAAGGCCCGCAAGGCCCAGTATGAGGATGCCGGCGGCGACGAGGGAGACGGGCGCGAGGGGCCCTCGGGCCCTGTCACGGCTGCCGTCGTCGCCCAGGACTCCGGAGAGGAGGAAGAGCCCCGTCTTCGCCAGCAGATGGTTGAGCAGCAGACCGCCGGCTATCGCGGCGGTGGCGCCGGACCGGAAGCCCAGCAACGGACCGAGGGCCACGACCGCCGCGATAAGGCCGGCCTGGGCCGCCGAAGAGTAGCCGAGCATCCGGCGCGCGCCCGTCTGTCTTGCGCCGATCAGGTTGGCCGCGGCGAAGGTCGCCAGTCCGCTCCCCGCGACCGCGGCCAGATGGACCGGAAGGAGCAAGGGCGTTATCTTCCATAACACCAGCAGCAGAGCCGTCGCCGCAGCACCGGAAAGTATGGCCGAGACCCCCGGGTTGGCGGTTTCGTAGACATCGATGGCCCAGCCGTTGGCGGGGAAGGGCTTGAGTTCCACGAGCAAGGCCGCCAGCAGGAAGAAGATCGCGGCCGTACCCGCTGTCCCCTTCAGGCCCGGGGCCGCTATCGCGAGATCCAGGTTCAGGGTGTCCCCGAAGCGGTAGACGTAGATGACGCCTATCAGATACAGGGAAGAGGCTATGCCGCCCGCCACCATGTATTTGAAGGCTCCGGCCAGGGCCTTTTTCCGGTTGTCGAAGCCGATGATGCCGTAGGTGGCTATCGACGAGATTTCCAGGAAGACGAAGAGGTTGAACAGGTCCCGCGTCAGCACGATGCCCGACAATCCCATGAGCAGCATCAGGAGCGCGACGGTTCCGCCGAGCGGGGCTTTCACGAATGCCCCGTGCATGGCCCGAGTCGCCAACAGGCCGACGAAGGCGATGGCGAGGATGCCCGCCGCTTCTTCCGATCCTACGCGGAGTACGATCGCCAGGGGAGCGCCGAAACCGGCCGTCCCGAAGTCCATGGCGGCCGCGCCCGCGGAAAGGGCGTTGATCCAGGAAAGCGCGGCAACGGCCCAGACCGAGATGCTCAAGTAGACGGAAGCCATCGTTACGCGCCTGCCCAGCTTGTCGATGAGCGGGAGCATGAAGGCCACGGAAAGCGACAGGGCGAAGAGGTACAGGGGATTCACCATTTTTCATCTCCGTGGGCTTCGACGGACGAGCAGCCGCCGGCGGTCTTGAGGCGCACCACGTAGCTGAGCATGAGGGCCGTGACGGCCAGCCCGATCACGATGGCGGTCAGCACCAAGGCCTGCGGTACGGGATCCGTCATCGTGCGGACGGCCGTCTCCGCGTCCGCGGCGGAGTCCAGGATGGGCGCGGTCCGACCGCGGATGTAGCCGACCGAAAGGATAACGAGGTTGACGCCGGTTTCCATGATGGAGAAGGCGATGGCGATCTTGAACAGGTTGGGCCGGGCGAGGACGCCCCAAAGCCCGACGAGGACCACTACGGAGCCCGAGGCGGCGACCGGATTGATCCTCCCAAGCAGTTCCAGGATGTTCATTCGCGGTCTCCTTTCAGGGCGTCGAGGATGGCGGATAGCTCGGCGCCCACCTTGAGGCCTATTACGGAATAGATGAGAGGAATCGTTCCGGCGCTCGCGAGTGCGCCTATCTTGCCTATGGGCAGGGCTCGCGGATCCAGAAAGCCCCGGGCCAGGTAAATGCCGAGAAGTCCCAAGGCAACGTAGACCGCTCCGGAAAGCGACTCCACCACGGTGACGGCTCCGTGCGCCAGGTGCGAACGGGGAGCGGCGAGCAGATTGAGCAAAACGGCGGTGGCTATGACGACGCCGCCCTGGAAGCCTCCGCCCGGCGTCAGGTGGCCGTGCAGGAAGATATAGGCGCCGAACATCACAAGGAGGCCGGTGAGCAGGCCGGCGGCAGTCCGGAGGATTTCAGTGGATTCGGTCCTTTTGCCTCCGGTCGCCGAAGGACCCATGCGCTTCCGGGTCAGCAGGGCACCGACGCCCGCCGTCGCCGCGAAGAGCACCGCCACCTCGCCCAGGGTATCGAAGCCGCGGTAGCTCACGACGATGGCCGTCACGACATTGGCCGCCGCGAAGTCCTTCGGCGATCGATCCAGGTAGGCCGACGCCAAATCGCCCGGTTTCCCTGCTACGCCGGCCTCGTACGCGAGGGGGAGCAGGGCAAGGGCGAAACCGAGGACCGCAAGGACTACGAGAACCTTCCGCATCATGATGCGCCTCCGGATCCTTCCGACGTGATCTCCATCCGCTCGTCGGCATCCTCGTCATCGGTCTGCTTCGACCGCGCCATCGCGTACAGGAACACGATGGTGGTAAGTCCCGATCCTATGGCCGCCTCGGTCATCGCCACGTCCGGCGCACCCATCAGGAGGAACACCAGGCTGGCTATGAGGCTGACGCCGCCGGACAGGATGATCGACACGAGCAGACTGCGCGTAAGGACGGCGCCGATAGCCGCGGCGATCATGAGAACGCCTGAAATCGAAATCGCGATATCAATCGCCATGCGCGGCCTCCTTGCTTCCGTCCCCATCGGCGTCGGCCGTCGCGTCGGCCAGCGCGTCGACCTTCATGACCGCGCCGAGGCGCTTCCGGTAACCGTGGGCCGCACGCGCAAGGGCGTTGGAGCTGACGGGGTTGGTGAGCGCGATGAAAAGCGCAAGGAGAAGCGCCCTGCCGAGATAGTCCGGCTTCATGACTCCGATACCCGCGAGGAAAAGGATGGACCCCAGGGTTGTGGCTTTGGTGCCCGCCTGCATGCGGTTGAACGCGTCCGGCATGCGGAGAAGTCCTATCGCCGCCAAAAGGAAGAAAACCGATCCGACCAGACTCATGAATGCTCCGAGGATTGGCATCAAAGTCCGCCTTCAAGGTAGCGGGCAAAGGCTACGACGCCGACGAACCCCACGAGTCCGTATACCATTCCCACATCCACGTAGATGCGCCTGCCTGAAAACACGGCGAAAGCCGCGATCAGCGATGTCGCGATGATGGTCATGGCATCCAGCGCCACCGTTCGGTCTATCGCCCACGGGCCCTTGGCGAATCGCACGCTTCCCAGCAACAGGGCGAACGCCGCGATACCGGTGGCGATGATGAATACCGTATCAGCCACAGATCACCTCCAGATACTTCTCGAAGTCGCCGACGATCGCCTTGGTGGCGGCTACGGGATCGGAATCCTGAACATTGATCCAATGAACGTAGATGTCCGGTCCCTTCATCTCGACGGTGATGGTTCCGGGGGTGAGGGTGATCGAATTGGTCAGGAGCAGCCGACCGAGCGGAGTCTTCAGGCCCGTCTGCACCTTGACGATACCCGGGTCGATGGGCAGGCGCGGGTGCAGCACCCGGAAAGCCACGTCGAGGTTGGATAGGACAAGGGCCTTGAAGAACACGAAGATGAACGCCGCCATGAAGGCCAGGGCTTTGGGGTTGAGATGGAGGTCGCCGAGGGGCGACGTCGGAAACAGCGGCAGGAAGGTTACGAGGGCGGCTACGACGGCTCCGGCCAGCGCTTCCTGTCCGCTCCACGGGGCCGTGAGGATCATCCAGACACCCCACAAAGCCAGAAAACCGAGCGCTTTCGCTTTCAAAAATCTCATTGGCGGCTCCATTGATTGAGGTCCGTCTCTGGCGGACGGTCGCGGTATTGTATCAGTATTTATAGATATATGTAAAACGAAATATACAAAAAATTGATTTCATCTAATCGTTGCATCCCACGCTTCGTCCCCTGTTCCGATGAACGGCTGCTTCATGTTCGTTGACCGCCCGCGCGGGAACGAAGTATAGTTATCGCATGGATGCTGCAGCCACCTTCGACCGACTTGTCGCCGAATTGCCTGTAGATGAACGCAGGGAGTTCCTTTCCCGCCTCGAGGCCCTCGGGACCCTGTCCTCGGCTCCGCTCTTCGCCGAGGAGAACCTTTCCGAACGGGTCGAACTGGAGAAACGCTTCGGCGAATGTTCCTGGTATTACCGCCTCTATTTGGGCATCATGTCCACGTTCAAGGGCAAACCGGCCATAAAGGTGTTCGAGGATCGTCTCATCGGAAAGCTCGGCGTCAGGATCGAAACCAGGTATCCGGGCATCTACGACAACCGCCGCGGCGCGTTCCTTGCCGGTTTCCGCGATGAGTTGCTTTCGCTCAAGGACAGCGCGCGTTTTTTCTATGAGGCCCTGGACGGCAGCGTCGGCCGGGATCGCGCCGCTTTCTTCGCCTTCCTCGCGTCCATCGAATTCGACTTCCTCCATTCCAGGTTCGAAACGGAGGCGGATCCCTATGCCATCGCCGAAGCCAGTCCGGGATTCAGCGAATCCGAAGTCCGCGTTCAGGCCAACCGGGCACTGGAATCCATCCTCCAATCCATTGACGACGATCAGCGCCGGCGGATGTACCGGAACGTTCGCTCGCTGAGCTGCCTCCGCGAAATCGCCTCCTTCCTGTTCGATCGTGTCCTCTCCTCTTTTTCAGGCACCGCGCCCGCCGCGCTTCTTCCGTCCGCGGGCACGAACTGTCCCGCCTATCTGATCCTCGATCAGCTGAAGGTCCTGAACGACGCCCTGTTCTCCTTCGATTTTCCCCCCTCGATGACTTTGATGGAATCCGTTTTCCTCTTCGATCTGCAGGAAAAGATGGGAGAACGCGATTTCGACATGATGGGGGAGACCAGGAAGATGCTGGAGCAGGCCGAGGAAGCGCTCGGGCGCATCCGCGCGTTCAACAAACGGCTTCCCCTTACCGCCATCATCCGCTGCGCGTCCCGGGATCTGGAGTACGTTCCCCAGGCTGTCACGGGAGGGGAGGACTGGTTTCCCGTCTTCCGGGATTTCTGGCGCAAGAAGATGGAGGACCGGTTCCTCTCCTTCGTCCACGACCGCCGCCTGAGCCAGTTGGCGGAGGCGCTCGGTACTTATTTCAGGGGCAAGGATGTCCCGCCGCTGGAACATGCCGTTCCCCCTTCGGCTAAATACCGCAAGGAGCTCGGACCGGACCTCATCGTGATCCGCTCGGCGTTCGCCCTTCGCTTCCTGGCCGGCTTCTACTCCACCGTCTTCCTGGGGGAGATCAACCGGGCCCTGAAGCCGGTTCTGATCGACGGCGAATTCTACAAAAGGGAAAACCGCACCGAATTCACCGACGCATACAACGAGATACTGAAACTGGGCGACGCCGTCCGGCTGTTCGATTCACGGCTCGGCCCGCAGGGCGATCTGGGATCGCGGTGGGAAGCGGCGCAGAAGGAAATGGCTCAGGTCGCCGTGAAGCGGAGGAGACTGTTGGCCGTCGCGAAGGAAATCGACGATGAGGCGGGCCTGGTGGTCGGCCGCGCCGTGAAAGCGATGCGATCGCTCCAATCCATCCTGGCGGGCATAATCAGCGGGGAAGCGGGCGGCCGCTACGACTCGTTGGCTAATCTCGGCGCCCTCTCGGGCAGGAGCGGATCCTTCATTCCCATTCTCGAGAACGCTTTACAAAGAATCGAGAAAGCGGTACAACTCCTTGGCGAAATCGAGGCCGCGGAGTTCGATCGTTAGCATGCGCGTGGAAAGATTCGAACTCGATTGCCGCCCGGACAAGGCGTATGTCCGTTTTCCCTTCGTTTTTAAGGGCGAGCCCGTCAAAGGCGTTTCGTGCGCCCTTTCATTGCGATCCGCGGGGGATATGGGTTTCGCCGCGGACGCTGAACGTGGATATTCCAACAGGCGCGCTTTTTTCGCGGATCTCGGCATTCCCTTCGATCGCGTATTCTCGCGATCCCAAGTCCATTCGCTGGACGTCGCGATCGTTGAAGGTCGCGGGGGAAGCTTGCCTCCGGGCGACGGAATCGCGCTCTCCGACCCCGCCTCCTTCGCGTGCGTGACCGCGGCGGATTGTCTTCCTATATTTCTCCTTGATCGCGACACTCTCGCGTTCGCCGTCGTGCATTCCGGATGGAAGGGAACCGGGATAGTACTGGCCGCGCTGCGTGCGATGGAACGCCGCTGGGGAACCAGGCCCTCTTCGGTGGCCGCGGTTTTCGGGCCTTGCATCCGCGGTTGCTGCTATGCGGTGGACGAAGAGCGGGCCGCCGCCTTCGAGTCGGCTTTCGGACCGGCAGTCCATCGGGACGGGGCGGGCGTCCGGATAGACCTCCAGGCGGCGAATGCCCGATTGCTGGAGACCGCCGGGGCGGCCGACCTCGCGATCTGCGGGAATTGCACTTTTACCGACGAACGGCTCGGATCCTTCCGCCGGGAAGGACCGGACCGATTCACCCGTATGGCGGCCGTCGTCGGCTGGCTGCCCGAGGAGCAGGAAACATGCAGGAAATGAAGGACGCGTGGAGGGCGAGGGTCGCCGCCGCGCTCTCCCTGGTCGCGGCCGAAGCCGGCGTCGAGGAGATTTTCACCGCGGACCGGGTGATCGTGGAGACGCCGCCCCAGCCCGAACTCGGCGATCTGGGTTTTCCCATGTTCGGCTTCGCCAAGATCCTGAGGAAGGGACCGCCGCTGATCGCCAAATCGGTCGCGGCCAAGCTCGCCGGCGATCCGCTCGCGCTGGAACTCGGAACGATCGCCGCGGAGGGGCCCTACGTGAACGCGAAGGTCGCCAGGGCTTCGGTGGCCGCGAGGACGATCTCGCTCGCCCTGGACCCGTCGAGTCCGTTCGGGCGTCCGGGAAGCCTCGCGGGCAAGCGGATCATGGTCGAATTCTCCAGCCCGAACACCAACAAGCCCCTGCATCTCGGCCATCTGCGCAACGATGCCCTCGGCGAAAGCGTTTCCCGCATCCTGGCCGCCTGCGGGGCGGAAGTGCGGAAGGTCTGCATCATCAACGACCGGGGCGTCCACATCTGCAAATCCATGCTCGCCTACCGGAAGTTCGGCGAAGGCAGGACCCCCGAATCGGAAGGGATAAAAAGCGACCGTTTCGTGGGTGACTGGTACGTCCGTTTCCACCAGTGGTCGAAGGAAGATCCGACCGCCGAAGAGCAGGCGCAGGACCTGTTGCGCAAATGGGAGTCGGGCGATCCGGAGACGATGGCCCTCTGGAAAAAGATGAACGGCTGGGCCGAAGCGGGCATGAAGGCAACCTACGAGCGCACCGGCGTTTCCTTCGATACCTACTACCACGAAAGCGAAACCTACCTGCTCGGCAGGGCCGAGGTGCTCAAGGGACTTGAGAAAGGGGTTTTCCGGCGGGAGGAGGACGGCTCCGTGCAGATCGACCTCACCGCCGAAGGATTGGACAAGAAGGTCCTGCTCCGCAAGGACGGGACCGCGCTGTACATGACGCAGGACATAGGCACCGCCATCCACCGTTTCCGCGACTGGCCGTTCGAACGGCTCATCTTCGTGGTCGGATCCGAACAGCAGTACCATTTCAAGGTCCTTTTCCTGGTTCTTGCCAGGCTCGGCTTCGGATGGGCCGAAAACCTTTTCCACCTCTCCTACGGCATGGTCAATCTCCCGGAAGGAAAGATGAAGAGCCGCGAAGGCACCGTCGTGGACGCGGACGACCTCATCAACAGCCTGAAAGCGCTCGCCCTGGAGGAGATCAGGGAGAAGGAGCGCGAGGACGCGGTCGGCGATCCTGATGCGATCGCGGAAAAGATCGCCCTCGGCGCCCTCCATTACTATTTGCTGCAGGTCGCGGCGACGAAGGACATGCTCTTCGACCCGAAGGAATCGCTTTCGTTCACCGGAGACACCGGACCGTATCTGCAGTACATGGGCGCCCGCATCTCCAGCATGTTGCGGAAGGAAACGGGAAGCGCGGCTTCCCGCGGTACCGTCAGGCCCGAGCTCCTTTCCACCGACGCCGAATGGGAACTGCTGAAAGTGGTCTCGGCTTACGGGGAAGCCGTGGCGCAGGCGGCGGAGCGGCTGGATCCCTCCACCCTGACGGCCTACCTGTACGGCGTATCCAAGGCCTTCAGCCGTTTCTACCACGACTGTCCCGTGCTGAACGCCTCCGATCCCGACCTTGCGGCCACGCGGCTCGCCCTCTCGCGCGCTACGGAGCGAGTGCTCCGGGACGCGCTGGGCTTGGCGTGCATACCCTTCCTGGATACGATGTGATTCGCGGGGCCTTGACCCTTCGCGCTCCGCGGTGTATAAAGCCCGGAGACTATTATACGTTTTATAGAGGACGTTAGTTCATGTACGCACTTGTAGAGTTCAAAGGCAAACAGTACAAGGCCGAGAAGGGCGCCTTGCTCAAAGTTGACAGGATCGATGCCGAGAAGGGCAGCCCCGTCGATATCGAAACGGTGTTGTTGGTTTCCGGCGAGAAGATCGTCGTCGGCTCTCCTTATGTCGCCGGCGTGAAAGTCACGGCCGTCGTCGAGGACCACGGCAAAGACGGGAAGATCATCGTCTTCAAGTACATGCCAAAGAAGGACTATCGCCGCAAGCGTGGTCATCGCCAGCAGTACTCGTTGATCCGGGTTCAGGAAATCATCGGGGCCTGAGATCCCGAATGATCGTCGTCGACGTCGTCCTTGATGACGCCGGGCTGCTGAGGTCCTGCGTTGTTCAAGGTCACGCCGGCGCAGGGCCAAGGGGAAGCGACGTCGTGTGCGCCGCTGTCTCCATCCTGGCGAGGACGGCCCTGAGGACGCTTTCCGTGACGGAAGGCGTCACGGTTCGGGGCGGCGCTCCCGAGAGGGGCGCGTTCGGCATGGAAGTGGATTGCGACCGATCGGCCGCCGTCCGGCTTTCAGCGACGACGGACTTCCTGATGGAAGGTTTCCGGTCGGTAGCCGAAGATCACCCGGACCATTGCACAATTCGAATACGAAAGGAACGGAGGCAGGACAATGGCTCGTAAGAAAGGCGGCAGCGGTGCGCGGAACGGTCGCGATTCCAATCCCCAGTACCTCGGAGTGAAAGAATCCGGCGGATCCCTTGTGACCGCAGGTTCGATCATCGTCCGCCAGCGCGGCACCAAGATCCATCCCGGAGTCAACGTCGGTTGCGGGAAAGACGATACACTTTTCGCCCTCATAGACGGAATCGTTTCCTTCAGCGATCGCCGCGGCCGAAAGCTCGCAGGCGTGGTGCCCGTAGGGAACGCCCAGTAAGCGAAACCGCAGGGATTCCGGAATCGGGATTCCCCGGTGTCGCGTGCGGCGCGCCCTTGTGGCGCGCCGTTTGTTTTTAAGGTGCCATGAATAAATTCGCGGATGAAGCCCTCATCGAAGTTGCCTCGGGAAACGGAGGGAACGGTTGCGTCGCCTTCCGCCGGGAAAAGAACGCCGAAATGGGCGGCCCCTACGGCGGCGACGGCGGAAAGGGCGGAGACGTCCTGTTCGAGGTTCGCCGCAACCTGCGCACGCTCGCCCACCTACGCTACAAGCAGTCTTTCCGCGCCGAGAACGGACGCGACGGGGAAGGCGCGCAGCGCCATGGCCGGAACGGGGAGCACGTCGTGGTGCCGGTTCCGCCGGGAACCATCATCCGCGATGCGGAGACCGGCGAGACCGTCCGGGATTTCGGAAACGAACTCGGCCTTTTCCTGTACCTCAAGGGCGGCAACGGCGGCTGGGGAAACGTGCATTTCAAGTCTTCCACGAACCAGGCGCCCCGCCAATTCCTGCCCGGAAAGCCGGGCTTCGTACGCAAACTACGCGTCGAGCTGCAGGTGATGGCCGACATAGGGTTCGTCGGTTTTCCGAACGCGGGGAAGTCCTCCTTGTTGGATGCCTTCACCAATGCCCGTCCCAAGATCGCCCCTTATCCCTTCACCACCAAGATTCCCAATCTTGGCGTCCTCACGATGGGTGACCGCGATATCGTGCTCGCCGACATACCGGGCCTCATCGAAGGCGCCTCCGACGGGGCGGGATTGGGCATCCGTTTCCTCAGGCACGTCGCCCGAACCGCCGGACTCGCTTTTCTGATCGACTTGTCCGAGGATGGTTTCGACACCGCATTCGAGACCTTGAAGCATGAACTGGACGCGTTCTCTCCGGAGTTGATGGCCAAGCCTCGGGTCCTCGTCGGCACCAAGACCGACCTTGAGGGTACGGCTGAACGCCTGAAGGAGCTTCAGGACCGCTATCCCGGAGAGAAGGTGTTCGGCATTTCCGTCTTCTCCGGTCAGGGTCTTGACGAGCTTTCCAGGGCCTTCGCCGCCCTTGTGAACGAGCTTGATTCCGCGGAGGCGGGCGGGGCGTGAGGCTTGCGATACTCGGAGGGAGTTTCAATCCCGTCCATTTTGCCCATCTCGCGCTTGCCGCCGACGCCCTGGAGACCTTCGGATACGACAGGATCATCCTCGTTCCCTCCTTCCGACCTCCGCACAAGGGAAACGTCGAACTCGCGAAAGCGGATGACCGGCTGGACATGCTCGCGGCGGCGGTGGAAGGGGATCGGCGTTTCCAGGTTGACGATTGCGAGATCCGCCGGCAAGGCCTTTCGTATACCTTCGATACGGTCGATGAGATCGAATTGCGTTACCGTCCCGAAGGGAAGTTGGGATTCCTGCTCGGGGACGATCTCGTCGGCAATTATCCGTCATGGAAACTGGCCTCGAAACTCGCCGAACGGGTTGACCTCATCCTCGCCCGGCGCTCGGCCGGTTCGTCCCCTCCCTTTCCCTATCCTCACCGGAAGCTCGACAATCCATTCATCGACATTTCCTCCACCGCCATCCGCGGGAGGATCGCGCAAGGCAGGTCCTGGGCCTTCATGATGCCGCGCGAAACGGGCCGCGTCATCGAGGAGCGAGCCCTGTACGGCTTTTCGGGACGGAAAAGCGGCCCTTCGGCCTTTCCGTCCGCCCTTTCGGAGGCGGTGGAGCGGTCAGCGAGGACCGCGATGCCTTCCTCCCGGTTTTTCCACTCCCGCGGCGTCGCGCTTTCGGCGGCCGGACTTTGTTCCCGTTTCGGTCTCGACCCCGAGCGCGGTTATCTGGCGGGCATCGGCCACGACCTGGCCAAGGACCTGGAACTCCCTGAGATACGCGCCCTCGCCCTGACGGACGGGCGGGGGGAATCAGCCCCGGAGGCCGCACGGCCCTCCCTGCTCCACGCCCGCGCCTCGGCGGTACTGTTGAACGAGCGTTTCTTCGTCAAAGACGCGGACGTCCTGCAAGCCGTCGCGCTGCATACCTTCGCCGCCGCGGGCATGAGCGCTCTCGCCAAAATCGTGTATATCGCCGACAAGCTGGAACCGTCCCGGCCGGACGTACCGATCCAGCTGCGCGATCTTGCCGATACCGGGTCCCTGGACGACTTGTTCACCGCCGTCCTTTCGGATACCGTTCGGAAGTTGCGGACCAAGGGGAAATCTGTTTCGGAAGAAACGCTTGCCCTGCTCGCGGATTACGCGGAAGGTGGACGCTGATGTTTGGATCGAGGATGGACGCGAGCGGCATCCTGCTCGCCGTGATCGCTGCCCTGCTGATCGGCGGCGTCGCCGCCGTAACGCTCGCGATGCGGGCTGATCCCGCCAAGGACGCGCTCTCCGGCGACCGGATCGTCAACGTTCTTTTTGTTCTGGAAAGGGACGGGAAACCTCTCATATCCCATGCGCTGATGTATTACGGCGCGACGCGCCGGGCGATCGCATTCGATGTGCCCGGCGAACTCGGCCTGATCATCAAGTCGCTCGGCCGCGTCGACCGCATAGACGCCCTGTACGATCCGCGCGATCCGAAAGCCTACCTCGAAGAGGTTTCCGGATTGCTCGGAGCGGATATTCCGTTCTGCATATCCTTCGACATCGATTCGCTCGTGAAAATGGTCGATCTGCTCGACGGCGTGCCGATATTTATCGCGGATCCCGTCCGCTCCCTGGATTCCGACCCTGTCGTGCTGATGCCTTCGGGGAGCGTCGTCCTGGACGGGGCCAAGGCGAGGACCTTCGCGACGTATTCCTTGCCCGATGAGGAAAGCGCCGAGGCAATAGACAGGCGCCAGCGCCTGATGCTTGCGCTGATAAAGCGGCTCGGCGAAAAGAACGATTTCATCGAATCGCCCCAGGTTAGGCCACTTTTCTCCGACCTGGTGGGCAGTAACATGGATACCCGGGCATTCTATCGCCTATTGAATGAAATTTCCGGTGTCGACGTGGAACGGGTCGTCATCCAGCGGGTCCAGGGCAATTCCAAGGAGGTCTCCGGCCAGGTCCTGCTTTTCCCGTATTACGACGGCAGCCTCATCAAGGATATCGTCAAGCAATCCCTCGCTTCCCTCGCGCGGACAAGCGAGGGCGGGGGCTCGGACCGGGTCTACACGGTGGAAGTACTCAACGGGACGGGAAGCTCAGGGTTCGCCCGCAAGACGGCTGACCTCCTGGAAGGCTTCGGATATGAAATATTGTCGATCGGGAATGCGGAGCGCCAGGATTACGAGCGGTCCGAGATCATCGACCGCTCCGGGGATGAGGCGGCGGTCAAGGTATTCGGAGATATCATCCGTTGCGAGACGATCAGGCGAGAGGCGCGGAGCGCTTCCGAGGGTCCAGCCCTGGATGTCGGGGCGGATTTCACCATCATTTTAGGAAAGGATTTTAATGGAAGATACATCGTTCGATAGCTCCCGCTCGGCGGCGATCGCCTTGGGGAAGATGCTCTCCGAGCATAAGGGGATCGACGCGGTCGTCCTGGATCTGACGGGCCTCAACGCTTGGACCGATTTTTTCGTCATCGCGACGGTCACCAGCTCCACCCATCTGAATGGACTTCAGCGGCACGTGAAGGATCTCGCCGCGTCGGCTTCACTTACCATACTCAGGCGGCAGCGCAAGGCGGCTTCCGACGACGAATGGAACCTCATCGATATGGGGGACATCGTAGTCCACCTGATGACCGTCCGCTCGCGCGCGTTCTACGAGCTGGAACGGCTGTGGAGCTCGGCTCCCGTCGTCTGGCATGCTGAGGCCCCGCAATAAAAAAAAGCCGCCGGGACCCGGCGGCTTCCAACGAACGACGACGGGGCTCACTCGTCGAAATCGTCAAAATCGACGTCTTCCTCGTAATCGAAATCCTCTTCTTCGTCCGCTTCGTCGCCGAAGTCATCGTCCTCGTCGTCGAAATCGTCTTCCTCTTCCTCATCGTCGAAGTCGTCCTCGAAATCATCGTCGAAGTCGTCCTCTTCGTCGAGATCGTCGAAATCATCGTCTTCCTCTTCTCCGCTATCGTCATCGAAATCGTCATCGAAGGCGGCGAACGGATACGGCGCCGTTTCGGACGAATCAAAACAAAAAGGCATGAGCTGAAGAGAGTCATCGGTATGTATGGTCTCGTAAGGAACCATGGTTTTCTCCGTCGCAACTATGGGATTTCTCATGAAACATAAGGGAGAGCTTGAGCATCTGTCAACAGGTAACGGTCAGCCAAATAAAAAAAAACGACGTCCCGACGGAAAAAGACCGGGACGGGCTATCCTAAGCCGTTTTGGCGCTTTTTAGCGCAATTATGCAACCGAGTTCGCCGAAATCTCCATGAACGGAGAATGCATTCCGGTCGTCCGATTCGGGTAGGGAGGTTTCCACCCCCGTTCCGGCGATTACGGTGGGCGGCGTGATCATGCAATCGGTTTTCCGCTCGCCGAGCAGGGCCGCGGCCCGCCCGCTGATCTGGTTGGCGATCTCGCCGATTGCCGCTTTCCGGTAACGAATCGCGTCCCCGTCGTCTCCGTCCATGCCCAGATGGATCGACAGGGCATCGACGAAGCGTTCCGGGACTCCCTTCCCGAAGATCATGACGAAGTGTCCCTTGAGATCCCCGACGATGCCGACTGCGGCCACTATTTCGATGGAGGCGTCCGCGGCCGGGATTTCGTCCACGGAAAGGCCGCGGAATCCTATTTCGTCCAAAACGAGCTTGGCCGCTGATATGAAGGTTGAGCGAACGTATGTTTCCACCTGACCAGTATAGGGGGGGCGGACCGCTCCGTCAACGAAATCACGGCAGGTGGAATCACGACCATAGAATCACTAAGGGAGCCGCGCCGTGTCCCGGCGGTCTTTACAAAGCGGCGGATTTAGGTATAATTCCCGAGCGATTATGCGGGATGGCATCATTGTCGCGGCGCCGTGCAAGATTAACCTCCATCTCCATATTTTCGATCGTCGATCCGATGGTTTCCATGATCTGGAGAGCGTCTTCCAGGCGCTTTCGTTCGGGGATGTCCTGCGTTTCGATTCTTTGAAACGTCGTTCCGCTTGCGACCTTCTCATGGAAGGTCCGGTGCCGCCGGAACATAATATCATCCGGAAGGCGGTGGACGCCTTCCGTTCGCGAACCGGTTTCGACGGAGGCGTCCGCATCGAAGCGGAGAAGCGCGTGCCATTGGGCGCCGGTCTTGGCGGCGGGTCTTCTGACGCGGCATCGACCCTCTTGGCCCTCGATTCCATGGCGGGAACCGGGCTCGGAGCCGAGGGGCTTGCGCCCATAGCCGAAGCCTTGGGCAGCGATGTCCCTTTTTTCCTGTACGGCGGGACGGCTCTGGTAGGCGGAAGGGGAGAGCGCGTGGAACCGGTCGAGTCCGTCGTAAATTACGCGGTGGTTCTGGTCAATCCCGGTTTCCGCAGCGATACCGGCGCTGCCTTTTCGGCATTGGATCGGCTACGCGCCTCGTCTTCGGCAGGGATTGCGGTTCCTTTGGGCGGTGCGGCTTTGGCTGCGGCTCTTCGTCTCCCGGTCGGATCGTGGCCTTTTTCCAACGATTTCCTTTCGGTGCTGACTTCGGTGGCCGGAGAAGAAGCCGGTGTCTATGCGCGGATGTTGGCGGCGCTGAAAGATGCCGGAGCGGACTTCGCTTCATTGTCCGGGTCGGGATCCACCTGCTTTGGAGTGTTTTCGGACCCTGAAAAGGCGGAATGGGCAGCCAAAAAGCTCTCCGTGGCATGGAAATTCGTCCAAAAAGCGCTTCCACTTGCGCGCTCCGGCGATGCGGGATTAGAATGATGCATCATCTCAGATTGGGGCCGTAATAAAAAGGAGTCGCACCATGGAGATTACCGACATCAGGATACGCAAGGTGGCGAGCGAGGGGAAGCTGAAAGCGTACGTTACGGTGACTTTCGATGATTGTTTCGTCGTGCATAACGTGAAGATAATCGAGGGGAAGAGCGGAATTTTCATTGCGATGCCAAGCCGAAAAACGAGAGCCGGGGAATACAAGGACGTCGCGCATCCCATTCACCCTGAATTCCGCGCCGAGTTGCAGAAGAAGATTTTGGATGTATACGATTCGGGAAACGTCGTCGATGATCCCGCAGTTGATTTGTAGTTTCTTTGGGACGTCGGCAAGCGGTAAGCCACCGGGTTTTGATCCCGGTATTCGCAGGTTCGAATCCTGCCGTCCCAGCTAGTCGCTCGCGTCCGAAACAGGCATGCTGTGCCGTGCGGACAGATTTCGCGATGCTCGCGTCAGATAAGGAGTTTTTGATGAACCAGGTAGTTTTCACGGCCCGAAAGAGGGTCGATACGGGATCCGGTGTCGCTTCCCGCATGCGCCGGGCAGGGAAAATCCCCGCCGTCGTATATGGCCGCAAGGGCGAGGCTCAATCGCTTGAACTGGACGCTCTGGATTTTTCCAAAGGCGCCAAGGGAATTTCGGAGAGCACGATCGTCAAGGTGGATATCGACGGAAAGGCCCTTGAAGCTTTCGTCAAGGATACCCAGCGCGATATCCTGACCGGCAAGGTGCTCCATGTCGACTTCTACGAGGTCGAGATGGGCCGTTTGTTGCGCGCGAAGGTGCCCGTGCATCTCAAGGGTACGGCACTCGGTACCCGTGAGGGCGGAATTCTCGAGAATCCCCTTCACGAGATCGAAGTCGAGTGCTTCCCGCAGGATTTGCCCGAACATATCGATGTCGATATTTCGGCGCTCAAGGTCAACATGTCCATCCATGTCCGCGATCTCAAGCTGGGCGATGCCGTTAAGATTCTGAGCAACAACGACCAGGTGCTCGCGCTCGTCAAGTACGCGAAAGCTGAAGAGGTCGTGGCTGAAGTCGCGGAGACCGTCGTCGCTGCCGCTCCCGTTGCCGGTGCGGCTGCCGCGGCAGCCCCCGCAGCTCCCGCCGCCAAGGCGTAGGCTTTACTCCCGCTATCGCAGGCCGCCCGTCCGCACCGGACAGGCGGCCGTTCTTTTTTTAGGACCCCGCCGGGATGGAAAACCGAATCGAAGCGCTTGAATCCGCGGTCCTCGCTTCCCTTGGACGTCACGTTCCATACTCCGCGCTCATCGCCTCCGTATCAGGCGGCGCGGATTCGACGGCCTTGCTGGTGGCTTCCGCCCGCCTGCGCGGCGAGCTTGGATATTCCCTACGCTGTCTGCATGTGGACCACGGAATCCGCGAAGAACATGAACGTTCGCTCGACGAGGCCCATGTTCGCGAGCTTTGCGGGCGCTTCGACGTGCCGCTGCGGATCGTCAGGATTCCGCCCGGCCGGATAACCGCGGAAGCCGCGCGCACGGGGGCCGGGATCGAGGCCGTAGCCCGTTCGTTCCGGCTTGCGGCCTGGGCGGAGGACCGCGGCTCGGACCCGGGCGCCCGCGTGCTCGTGGGGCATACGGCCGACGACGCATTGGAGACCGCGCTGATGCGTTTCCTGCGCGGTTGCGGCCCGGCGGGTCTCGCCGCCATGCCGGAAGCCGGCGGGCCGCTCATCAGGCCTCTGCTGGGCCTCGGAAGGTCCGACATCCTCGCGTATCTGGGCGCGCTCCGCATAACCTACCGCGTGGATTCGACCAACGCAGATACGGCCTACCTCCGCAACCGCGTCAGATCCCGCCTCATCCCCCTTCTTGATCGGGAATTTCCCTTCTGGCGGACGGGCGCGGCGAATGCGGCGATGACCCAACGGAAAGTCGCCTCTTTCCTGGATGATGAAAACAAGCGCCGAATTCGGTGGCGGCGGTCGGAGCGGACGCCCTCGGCCGTGGAGACCGACGCGGAGAACTTCAAGGCGCAGCCGCCCATCCTCCGGGAGGAGGCCATTTTTCGCGCCCTCCATCTGGCGCTGGAAGGGGCGGCCGCTGAGGGCGGTCGACTCCGTGCGGACGAACCTCGATCGGCGCGGCGGGAACCGTCGAGACGCCCTGTCGCCCGTTTTGCCGCGGGGGACATAGCGTCGGCGGATCTCGGCGCCGCGCGGGCGCTTGCCGTGGACAAGCGCGTCGTCGTGGAAGCGTTGGGCGGCGAAGGCGCCGAGGCGGCCTTCTCGATATTGATAGACGCGCCGGGAACCTACGAGAGCGGGCCTCTTCGCCTTCTGGTGAGCGATTCGCCGGTTCCGGGCATGGCAGCGGCGATCGGATTGCCCTTCGTGTTCCGGTCCGCGCTGCCGGAAGACCGCGTCCTGACGCGGGACGGCGCCCGCCGGGCGTCGCGCCTGGGTCCGCCCGGCATGCGTGCGGTGCTTGAAGACGGCGCCGGCATCGCCGCCTGCCTCGTCGCCCCGGCTTGCGGCCCGACCGAATGTTTCCCGCGCGCCGACCTCGTCCGGTCATTGGACTATGCGCGCTCCGCTTTCTTTTCTATATTATAGTTTCGGGGGAAAAATGCCTAACGACCAGAATGATAAACCGCCGCGCCCTGCGCTCAATCCCGGCCCGGCGAACCGCTTCGCCCTTGTTTTCTTTCTTATAGTCGCCGGACTTTTCGCCGCCTATTTCATGCGCGGCAACGCCGGCGCCGAGGCCAAGGAAATACCGTATTCGTCCTTCACCGCCTATCTGGACAGGGGAGAAGTGGATGCCGTCAAGATACTCGACGGCAATATGATAGAAGGTACGCTCAAGGGTTCGGGCGGGGACACCGGATATTTCAGATCCATGATTCCTTACGAGGATCCCCAGCTGCTCGCCGTCTTGCGCGAAAAAGGCGTCAAGGTATCGGGTTCCGTTTCCGGCGTGACGCCTCTCAGGATACTGTTGGAATTCCTTCCCTGGATGATAGGATTCGCCTTCATCTGGATGATGTTCCGTCAGGCCCAGGGCTCGGGGAACAAGGCCTTCCAGTTCGGCAAGAGCAAGGCCAAGCGCTATCTTGAAGCCGGAAAGAAGATGAGCTTCGCCGACGTGGCCGGACAGGAAGAAGCCAAGTACGAATTGCAGGAAGTCGTCGCTTTCCTGAAGAGCCCCCAGAAGTTCACCCGGATGGGAGCCCGGATTCCGAAGGGCGTACTCCTCGTCGGCATGCCCGGAACCGGGAAGACCCTGTTGGCGAAAGCGGTCGCGGGGGAGGCGGGCGTCGCCTACTTCCATATGTCGGGTTCCGATTTCGTGGAGATGTTCGTCGGCGTCGGCGCGAGCCGTGTTCGCGACCTTTTCGAACAGGGACGGAAGAGCGCTCCCTGCATCATCTTCATCGACGAGCTCGACGCGGTCGGCAGGACCCGCGGCGCAGGCTACGGCGGCGGGCACGACGAACGGGAGCAGACGCTCAACCAGATGCTCGTGGAGATGGACGGTTTCGATTCCAAGGACGGCGTTATCATCCTGGCCGCGACCAACCGGCCGGATGTCCTTGATCCGGCCTTGTTGCGCCCCGGGCGTTTCGATCGTCAGGTCGTCGTCGCCATGCCCGACGTCAAGGAAAGGGAAGCCATTCTCCGAATCCACGCGGCCAAGGTTCCCGTCTCTCCCGAAGTGGATTTCGCGCGCATCGCGCGGGCAACGCCGGGGACGAGCGGCGCCGATATCGCCAACTTGGTCAATGAGGCGGCCCTTTTCGCCGCGCGGACGGACAAGGCCGACGTGGGGATGGAAGATTTTGAGGAGGCGCGGGACAAGGTTCTGATGGGCGTCGCCCGTAAATCCATGGTGGTCTCGGTGAAGGAACGCAAGATGACCGCCTATCACGAAGCCGGCCATGCCCTGCTCCACTATTACCTGAAATACGCCGATCCCCTTCACAAGGTGACCATAGTTCCCCACGGAAGGGCTCTCGGCATGGCCATGTCCATTCCGGAGGAAGACAGCTACAGCCGCACGAAAGGCTGGATTAAGGACCGTATCGCCATAATGTACGGTGGCTGGGTTTCCGAAAAACTCTTCTACGACGAGACGACCACGGGAACGAAGCAGGACATCCAGCAGGCGACGGAATTGGCCCGGCGCATGGTTTGCGAATGGGGGATGGCCGATGAGCTCGGTCCCATCGCCTACGGCCAGGAAGAGGAACCCATCTTCATCGGAAAGGAAATCGCGCGCCACAAGGATTATTCCGAGGACACGGCGCGGCGCATCGATTCCGCGGTGAAGGCGGTGCTCGACTCGAGCCTGGAAGCGGCGACGCGTCTGCTGGACGAGCACAAGGAGGAGCTCCGGAAACTGGCCGAAGCCCTGATAGAGCGCGAGACTCTCGAGGACAACGAGGTCCGGGAATTGCTCGGAATGCCGCCGCGGCCCGAAACCTCCGTTTTCGCGATAGACGCCACGGAGTCGGTTATGGCTTCGGTGGAGTCGGTGGCCGTTCCGGTGGTCCCGGAGAGCGGCGGAGCCTGAGGTGTCGGCCGCCATGGGCGCGCGTAACCTCGCGCGTACTGCCTTCATGCTCCCGGTTCTGCTCGTCATGGGCGCGGTCTTGGTCCGTGCCGAAGGCGCCGCCGTCGCGGCGGCTCCTGACGGTCCCGTGGCGGACCGCTATCTTTCCTGGTCGATCGCGGCCGCTGAAGACGGAAGGTGGGAGGAGGCGGAGCGGGCCCTGGAACGGGGCGGCGATTTTGCCGAATCGTCTTCCGATCTCAGCTACCTCCTGGCCCTCGTCCAGTCCAAGCTGGACAGGCCCCTGCGCTCAGCGCTCTCTTCCGTACGGCAGTCGCTGGAGACCGGCCGCTGGCTCCGCTACTCCGCGCCGGCCGCCCGATTGCTTGAAGCCGAACTCCTCATCGGTCTGCGTGAATTCGAGGCCGCCTTTCAAGCCCTCGCTCCCCTTGAGGAGGATGCGACCGTCGCATATCTCAGGTTGCTCTCGGCCGAAGGCCTCGGCGACGGTCGCGCCTTCAACTCCGGCGCGGCCGATTTCCTGGCCGCCTGGCCTTTCGACGCACGCGTTCCCCGCCTCATCCTTGAGCGCCTGGCCGATCGGCCGCCCGGCGATGCCGAACGGATGCTTGTGGATGCCGTTCTCCGCCGCCTGGATTCCCTGACGGAAGCGGACCCTTCGCTCGCCTATCTTGCCGCGCCTTTCGTCCGGGACACGGCTTCCGGGCGGCGGCTTGTCGAAGCGTACCGCGCGGGAAGCGTCGTCGACGCCGCTTCCATTCCCGTCGCCCTGAACCTCGGGATCATGGACGACGCTTCGGCCGTGGAGGAACTGTTCGCGGCCGCGGATAAAGGTCCGGTCGACTCCGCCCTGTTCGTCTCGGTCTGGAAGCTGCTCCGCAACCAGGCGGGAAAGGACGCCTTCACCTTGCGGGCCTCCTTGTTCTCCGGAACGATCTTCCAGGACCGCGACGGGGACGGGCGTCCCGAGACGCGCGTCGTTTACGACGGGGGGCTTCCCTCCCGATGCTCCTACGACGCTGACCAGGATGGATTGAGCGAACTCTCCATCGACTTTTCGGACGGCATGCCCGTCAGCGGAGAAATACCGCTCCTGCCCGCGATTTCGGGAGAACCTGGGACGGAAGCGGATCGCCGGCTGAAAATCGTCTGGTCGAGGTATCCGCATATTCGGACCGCGACTCTGGGAAGTACCCGTTTCATTCCCGCCCCCGTGGCCTTTCCCTTCGCGCCGGTCCGGCTTTCGTCCCTCGTCGCTGGACTGCCTACGTTCCGTTTCCCCGAATTCGACCGGATGGTGCCCCGACTAACCGAGCGCTCCCTCGTAAGTTTTTCGTCCTCCATCGAGCGGCGCGGTACACTGAGGGACGATTCCATCGAAACGATAGAGCTCGTCGCGGGCACGCCGCGAAGGGCCACCGAACGGGCGGGGGCCGAGCTCGTGGCTTCGACCGTATATGAACGAGGAAGGCCGGTTTCCCGGGATCTCGATCTGGACGGCGACGGCCGGCTGGAAACGAGGCAACGCTTCTCCGTACGCCAGACGGAAAGCTCACCCCTGGATCAGCTTCCGCTGCCGATTTTCAGCGAGAGCGATTGGGACGGCGACGGAGTCTACGAATACTCGGAAGGATCGGACGGGGACGGGAACGCCTTGAAGACCTGGCGCGACGACAACGGGTTGCGGGGGCAATGATGGGAAATACGCGTCGTCTACCGGCCCCGGTTCGGGTCTGCATGACCTGCGCTACGGCACTTCTTGCGATCTTGGCCGCGTCCGCGACGGCCGTTTCCTGCGCCTCGGCCGTGGAGCGACTGCGTCCTCCGCGTTCCACACTCGAATTGCGTCTGGACGACATCGAGGCTTCCATCGAATCCGAGCCCGAACTCGCCATCCATCGGCTCGGGGCTTTTGCGGCGCTGTACCCGGCGGGACGTTCCGAGGACGGCGCGAAGCTCGCCAGCCTGGGTGAGCTTGCACTCCATTCCCTGGAAGCGGCTGCCGGGAAGGCGATCGACGAAAAGGCCTGGCCGCTCGCCGCTTCCCGCATCCGTTCCCTCCACGCTCTCGGGAAGGGCGAAGGAATGCCGTCTGAGGCCGAATTGCTGCTCTTCGAAGCGCGCGACCGGCTATCCGCCGGGGAGGACCTCGAAGCTTTCGTCGCCGCGAGCGCTTCCGACGCGCTGTCGCCTCTGGTCGCCTCGGACGCGCTTTCGTTTTTCGCCCGCGCGGCCGCGCTCGGGCAGCGGGGGAACGCGGCTTTCTTCCTTGCCGCGGCCGAACGGGCAGGCGCGTCGGCGGATGCCGATTCCCGCGCCTGGGCGCTCGGACAGGACAGCGCGGCGGACATGATCCGGGGAGTGGCGACGGTCTGGGTGGATCGGGGCATACGGATAGAGAAGGGGCTCGGACTCCCCGACCGCGTCATCGGTTCCGCCTTCTTCGTCGACAAGCGGGGTCTCCTGGTGACCAACTACCACGTCATCGCTAGCGAAGTCGATCCTGAATACGAAGGTTATTCCCGGCTCTACGTCCGCCTCGGCGACGACGCCAGCGCGCGCATCCCGGCAAAAGTCGTCGGCTGGGACCGGGCTCTCGATCTCGCGGTGCTGAAAGTCGAGCTGGTGGGGGAATACGTCTTTTCCCTGCTGGGCGGGGCGAACCCCTTGGTCGGCGACCGTGTCTTCGCCATCGGCTCCCCCGCGGGCCTCGAGAAGACGGTCACCGCGGGCATCGTATCCGCCGCGGGCCGCCGATTCCTGCAGCTCGGCGACGCGCTACAGATCGACGCCGCCGTGAACCACGGAAACTCCGGAGGCCCTGTGGTCGACGAGAAGGGGCGGACGGTGGGCGTCGTTTTCGCCGGCATCGAACAATTCGAAGGCATCAATTTCGCTGTTCCGGCGCGGCGCCTGGCCGCGGCCCTACCGGCGATGACGCGCGGGGGAAAGGCCGAACGCCCATGGCTCGGCCTTACGGTCGATGAAGGACGGAACGGGGTCCAGATCATCTACGTCGCGCCGGGTACTCCAGCCGCCGACCAGCTTTTTACCGAAGGGCTCTTCTTGAAATCCGTCGGCGGCGTACTCTTGGACGCTAAATCTCTCATACCGGAAGCCCAGGACATCCTTTTTCCGCGCCGGCCGGGCGAACTCGTCGCCGTCGAGCTGTCCGACGGAAAGCGGCTCGTTCTCGCGGTCGCCGCCCGTCCTCCGTTGCCCTTGGTAACGGCCGCCAAGGTCGACAGCCGCGAGCGTATGGCGGCCCCGCTTTTCGGCCTTATCCTATCGCCCGCCTCCGGGAGCGGCCTGGCGCCGTCCTTTTCCGTGAAGAAGGTGCTCCGCGGTTCGGTCGCCGACGAAGCAGGCCTTTCCGAAAACGATCCCGTGGAGATCAGGGGCTTTTCCATGGACGAGGAGAACGGCATCGCCCTGCTGGACCTTTTCGTGAAGAAACGCAGGATGGGGTACTTGGAGACGATGATGCGGCTTCCCGCGCTCCTGGATTCGCCCGACACCCTGTAGTGAACACCCGAAATGGTTACAGTGTTGCACGGACGGCGCCGACTGCTATACTAGTTCTGGAGGCCTTATGGCAATATCAACCGTTTCTGTAAAAGTCGTCACCTGGGAAGGTGTCGCTTCCGTGGAAAAGGCGGCCTCGCTCAAGGACGAACTGCTCTCCGCGCTCGACGGCGCATCGCAGGTCGTGGTAAGCGTCTCCATGCTGGACGGCATCGATCTATCCACCATCCAGTTGCTCAAATCCGCGTCCATCGAAGCTTCGCGGAGGGGAAAGAGTTTCCACCTCACGGGCAACGTCAAAGGAGAATTGTGCCGCGTGCTTTCGGTCTCCGGCTTCGTCCGCTCGCCTTCGACGAACGCCCGCGAAATGGAAACGGAACTTTTCGGCGCGTCCGCGACGAAGGAGCGATAGGCGATGATCGAAAAATTCAAGGAGGCCTTCCGCGAAGAGGCGACCGAACTCCTCAACAATCTGGAAAACACCCTTCTGATCCTTGAATCCGATCCGCGCGACAATGAGACGATCTCGGCCGTCTTCCGGACGATGCACACCATCAAGGGTTCTTCTTCCATGTTCGGATTCGACGAAATCTCGCGCTTTACCCACGAGGTCGAATCGATCATGGACCTGTTGCGCGAGGGCGCTTTCGTGGCGGATCGCCGGTTGATAGACCTCACCCTGAAGGCACGGGATCTCATCAGCTCCATGCTCGCTTCTGACGGCGTCAACTTGGATGCCGAAGCCGCGGCCCTCATCAAGGACTTCAAGGAGCATTCCTCCCGGCGCATCGCCGAGCGTGAAACCGAGCTGAGCTCGTCATCCGAGCTTCCCCCCCTGCCCCCATCCCAAGAGAATGCGGAAGACGGGGAGCCGTCAGCCGCGTACGCCGATGCATCGAACGGACCCGGCGTCCCGGCGCGGGCCGGCGACCATTTTTCCCGCGGAAACATGGAAACCTGGCGAATCCGCTTCGTCCCGGCTACGGACGTTTTCATGAACGGAACCAAGCCGCTTCTCCTTCTGGACGAGTTGCGCAACCTCGGAACCGCCTCCATTGTGCCGCTCGCGGATGCCATCCCGCCCCTGTCGGAGATGGATCCGGAGAAATGCTACGTGGGTTGGGAGATCACCCTAACCACTGACAAGGGAGAGGATGCGGTCCGCGACGTGTTCATTTTCGTGGAAGGTTCCTGCGAGCTCCTGGTGGAGCGGATCGCCGCGGAGGAGAACGCCGAGGCGTCCGAACCGGATGTCATGCGGCTCGGCGAGATACTCGTGGACAGGGGTATCGCGACGCCGGAGACGATCAGGAACGTGGTGGAGGGGCAGAAGAGGCTCGGCGAGCTGCTTGTGGAAGAAAAGGTGGCCACGAGCGAGCAGGTGAAGAGCGCGCTGGATGAGCAGGATCATCTAAAGAAGCTGAAGGACAGCAGGCAACAGGAACCGGGGACATCCAGCATCCGGGTCGCCAGCGACAAGCTCGACGCCTTGGTGGATCTTGTCGGAGAACTGGTCACGCTCCAGGCCAGGCTTTCCAGGACCGCGTCGAATATACTCGACCCGGCCCTCGCGGCCATTTCCGAACAGCTCGAGCGTCTCATATCGCAGCTGCGCGACAATACGATGAGCATACGCATGCTGCCGATCGGTTCCACTTTCAGCAAATTCCGGAGGGTGGTCCGCGACCTCTCGGCGGAGCTCGGCAAAGAGATCGAGCTGACCACGATGGGGGCGGAGACCGAACTGGACAAGACTGTCATAGAGAAGCTCAACGATCCGTTGGTCCATATCATACGGAACAGCGTGGACCACGGGATAGAGACGCCCGGCGAACGCGAAGCGGCAGGCAAGAATCGCCAGGGTGTCGTCTCCCTTTCCGCAATGCATTCCGGAGCCCATGTGCTGATCTCCATCGCTGACGACGGCGGCGGCCTGGACATCGACCGCATCCGCGCCAAGGCGGTCGAGCGGGGATTGACGGCTCCGAACGCGGTCCTGTCCACCCAAGAACTGTACCAGATGATCTTCGCTCCCGGCTTCTCCACGGCCAAGAACGTGACGAGCGTATCCGGCCGCGGCGTAGGGATGGACGTGGTGAAACGCGAAATCGATTCCCTCGGCGGGTCCGTTTCCGTCGAGTCCCAACGCGGACGAGGCACGAGCGTCACCCTGAAAATCCCGCTCACCCTCGCGATCATCGAGGGACTCCTCGTCCGCATCGGCGATGAGCGCTTCGTGTTCCCCCTCTCGTCCGTCGACGGCTGCATAGAGCTCGATCGGGAAAATCGGGAGGCCGGGAGGGGCGAGCGGAACATCACCACTTACCGGAATGAAATACTGCCCTTCATCTCGATCCGCGAGCTCTTCGGCGTCGCGGGGGAAGCCCCCGGGATCGAACAGATAGTGGTGGTCAACGCGCTGGAGACGCGGATGGGCTTCATAGTGGACGAAGTGATCGGCGACAACCAGACCGTCATCAAACCTCTGGGACGGATGTTCAAGGCATCCGAAGGCCTTTCGGGCGCGACCATTCTCGGGGACGGGAGCGTGGCGCTCATCATCGACGTCAACCGACTGGCGGTATCGGCCCAGCATGAGGAATCCCTTCGTCTGAACAGGGATAAGGAATCCGTTGCAGTCCGTGAGTGATCATCCTGCGGCCAATGGCATCGCATATCCCGCTCCGATTTCCGAGCGCGATTTCCAGCGCCTGAGCTCCTTCATAGAACGGGAGCTGGGCATCAAGATGCCGATAGCCAAGAAGATCATGCTGGAAAGCCGCCTGGCCAAGCGCCTCCGCATGCACGGATTCTCGGACTATGGAGAATACGTCGATTTCGTATTCAGCGAGGAAGGAACGCGGGCCGAGCTGATCCATATGATCGACGCGGTCACAACGAACAAGACCGATTTCTTCCGTGAGGCCGACCATTTCGATTATCTCCTGAACGTTTATCTTCCTTCCGTTCCGACCTCGGAAGTCCTGCGCTTCTGGTCGGCGGGTTGCTCCACCGGCGAAGAACCGTATACCCTCGCGATGGTGCTTGAGGAATTCCGTCGGGGTTCACCTTCACTGCGGTATGGCATCCTGGCGACTGACATCTCCACGAAAGTGCTTTCCAAGGCCCAGGAAGCGGTCTATGAAGAAGAAAAAGTGGTTCCGGTGCCCTGGGACTACAAGAAGCGCTATATGCTGAAAAGCAAGGACACTGCCGCGCGCATCGTTCGGATCAAGAGAGAACTACGTGAAAAAATCGAATTCAGGCGCCTGAACCTCATGGACGACGATTTCGGGATAAAGGAGCGCTTTGACGTGATCTTCTGCCGGAATGTGATCATTTACTTCGACAGGCCGACCCAGGAACGGCTCATGGGAAAATTCCATGCACGCCTCAAGGACGGCGGATTGCTGTTTCTGGGCCATTCCGAAACGATGACCGGGTTCGGCGTTCCGTTCCGCTCGCTCGCTCCGACGGTTTACAGGAAAGAATAGGGGGCGGCAATGGCGCGCGGAAAGATACGGGTGATGATCGTAGACGACTCGGCCGTGGTCAGGCAGACGCTCAAGGAAGTGCTTGAAAGCGATCCCTCGATCGAGGTGTGCGCAGTTGCGCCGGATCCCCTGTTCGCCCTGAAGAAGCTCCAGGACGATCGCCCCGACGTCATCGTGAGCGATGTCGAGATGCCGCGAATGGACGGGATTACGTTCCTGAAGGCCGTTATGAGCGGAGATCCCATCCCGGTGGTCATCTGTTCGTCCAAGACGGAGGATGGGAGCGAAAATGCCCTGAAGGCCCTTGAGTACGGTGCCGTGGACATCATCCAGAAGCCGAAGATGGGGACCAAGCAGTTCCTTGAGGAATCCAAGGTGCGGATCTGCGACGTCGTGAAGGCGGCCAGCCTCGCGCGCATCAGGAAGCTGCCGCCCAACCTGGAGCACCGTGAGGTGTCGCCGAAGCTCACCGCCGACGTCATGCTGGCGAAACCCGGCGGGGGCGGTCATATCATCGAGACCACGGAACGGGTCGTGGTCGTCGGCGCCTCGACCGGCGGGACGGAAGCCCTTCGGGAATATCTGGAAGCCCTCCCGCTGGACGCGCCGGGCATGGTCATCGTCCAGCATATGCCCGAGCATTTTACCGCGGCGTTCTCCAAGCGCCTGGACGGTTTGTGCAGGGTCTCGGTGAAGGAAGCCGCGGACAACGATTCCGTCATCAGGGGCAGGGTCCTGATAGCCCCCGGCAATCGGCACACCCTCCTGAAGCGGGCGGGCGCGCGTTATTACGTGGAAGTGAAGGACGGTCCCCTTGTGTGCCGGCATCGTCCAAGCGTCGACGTACTGTTCCGTTCCGCCGCGCGTTACGCGGGAAAGAACGCCGTCGGCGTCATCATGACGGGTATGGGCGATGACGGCTCGCGCGGCATGAAGGAAATGCACGACGCCGGAGCCTGGACGATCGCCCAGGATGAAGCGAGCTGCGTTGTGTTCGGTATGCCGAACGAGGCGATAAAGGCGGGAGGCGTCGACGTCATCGTATCCCTGGAGTCCATCGCCGCAGAAGTCCTTAAGCGTTCCCGCTGACGGGAATTACCGCTGAACTTGATTTTTAGGTCGATCTCGACCCATACTTATTGAACCCGTAGGAGGGAATAGATGGCGAAGAAGGTTCTCGTGGTGGACGATTCCTCAGCGATCCGCCAGAGTATCACCTACGTCCTGCAGCAAGGCGGATACGAAATCGCGGAAGCGAAGGACGGAATGGACGGGCTCGCCGTGCTCCGGACGCTCGATGCCGTCGATCTCATCATCACGGACGTCAACATGCCGAATCTGGACGGAATTTCGTTCATCCGAAAGGTTCGCGAGGATGCCAAGTACAAATTCGTCCCGATCATAGTCCTGACGACGGAATCCCAGGGAAGCAAGATGAACGAGGGGAAGGAAGCCGGTGCCACCGGCTGGATCGTGAAACCCTTCAGCGCCGAGAAATTGCTCGGCATTGTCAAAAAAGTGGCGGGGTGAGGTTCGCGGGATGGATAACGGCGAGATCGGCGTGACGGACGGCAACCAGTACCTGACTTTCGATATAGGGGAAGAGCGCTACGCCGTCAAGGTTGCCTCAGTCGAGGTCGTGCTGGAGATGGCGGCGGTAACGCGGGTCCCGAAATGTCCTCCTCATATCCGCGGGGTGATCAACCACCGGGGAAGCGTCGTACCGGTGGTGGACTTGCGGGTCGTCTTCGGCTTGGAGCCCGCGGAATTGTCGGCCGGCGCTTCGGTAATCGTCTCCCAAGTGAAATTCGAAGGAGAAATCCTCACCGCGGGCGTGCTTGCTGACGCGGTGCAGGAGGTGGTGGAAATTGATGAAGGTTTCATGGAACCTCCCCCTTCGTTCGGATCCCGGATGGACGGCAAGTTCGTGCAGGGCATAGGAAAAAGGGGAAACGACTTCGTCATCCTCCTGGATCTGGAGAGCGCGCTCTCCGCAGCCAGCGGCGCGAAAGATCGGATATAGGGAAAATGGACGTTCCCGAGCGGAAGACACGGATACTCGTAGTGGAGGACGAAAGCATAGTCGCCCTTGACATGCGCGGCCGTCTTGATTCGATGGGGTACGATGTTGTCGGCCTCGCGTCCACCGGCGAAGAGGCGGTGGCGATCTCCGCGTCAGCCTCACCGGACCTGATTCTCATGGATATCAAGCTGAAGGGCGAACTCGATGGAGTCCAGGCGGCTGAGCTCATCCGGTCCAATCAGGATATTCCCATTATTTTTATCACCGCGTTCGCTGATTCGCGGACTTTGCTCCGGGCCAAGGTGACGCAGGCCTTCGGTTACATCCTCAAACCGTTCCAAGAGCGTGAAGTCCTTATTTCCATGGAGATGGCCCTATACAAACATCGCATGGAACGCGAACTCCGCGAGAGCCGGGACCGGCTGGACGGAACCCTCAACGCGATCTCCGATGCGGTGATCGGCCTGGACGAAGAGCGACGCATCGTCTCGCTGAATAGCGCGGCCGAAACGATGATCGGAATGGACGAAGCGACGGCGAAGGGACGATCGTTCGATTCGGTTTGTTCGTTTACCGAGAGCGAAGCTCTTCAAGCGTTGGGCCTTGCCCATCGGGAAAACGCGGGAGGACGGGACGTATCTTGGGTCCTGGTTTCGACCCTCAAGGGCCGTTTCCCCGTCGAGCGCATCCTCACGGATATACCCCGCAGGCATCCGGAAACCGGCAGCGGACGCGTGTTCGTGCTTCGCGATATTTCAGAGCTCGTGATTGGAGAAAAAATCCGGTCCCGCCTCGCCGCGATCGTTTCGAATAGCCACGACGCAATCCTCTCCGTCTCCCGCAATCTCCGTATCGTTTCCTGGAACCTGGGCGCAGAACTCATGTACGGCTACGTTCCGGGCGAGGTCATCGGTCGCAGCCTGCTGGAGTTGGTGCCCGACGAGGAAGGGCGCGAGAAGCTGCGCGACTACGCGGAGCTGGTGTTCGGCGGAACCGAGGTCGGTCGGTTCGACGCGCACCGGTTGTGCCGCTCCGGAAAGATCGTTCCCGTCTCCTCTTCACTTTCATCCGTGAGCGATGCAGGAGGGGGCGTCATGGAGTTATCCTGCATAGAGCGGGACATTTCCGCTGAGAAGCAGTACGAGGCTTCCCTCGTCCAGGCGAAGCTCGCCGCCGAGGAGGCCACCCGAGCCAAAGGCGAATTCCTTTCGAATATGAGCCACGAGCTGCGCACCCCGCTGAACAGCATCCTCGGCATGGTGGAGCTGTCGCGCGACATGGCCTCCAGCGATGAACAGGCCGAGTATCTGGAAATCGTGCGTCAATCGGCCGACAGTCTCCTGTTCCTCATCAATTCCATCCTGGACTATTCCAAGATCGAAGCCGGGAAAATGCACATCCACGAGATACCTTTCGATCCCGTCGCCGCGGTCGCGAATTGCATCGACCGTCTCGCCGTCCAGGCGCATCGGAAGGGCCTGTCCCTGGTTTTCCGCTTCGACGCCGCTTGTCCGTCCCAGGTGATCGGAGATTCTTTCCGTTTCCTCCAGATCCTGACGAATCTCCTTTCCAACGCGATCAAGTTCACCGAGCGGGGGAGGGTCAGGGTGGACCTGTGCGTGTTCCGTTCGAGCGGCTCTTCGGTGGCCATGGATTTGATCGTCTCGGATACCGGAATCGGCATCCCGGAGGACAAGCTGCAGGTGATCTGGAACGAGTTCACTCAGGTGGACGGTTCCAGCACGCGAGCCTATGGCGGAACCGGACTCGGGTTGGCCATCGTACGCTCCCTGGCTGAATTGATGGGCGGCGCGATTTCAGTGGAGAGCGAAATCGATCGGGGTAGCGTGTTCAAGGCGAGGTTCCCGTTTTCTCTCATCGAGGGGATTCCGTGCGCCGTCGTTTCCCAGCCCGCTCTGGTCGGAGAAGCCGTCGCGATCGTCTCTCCGGTGGAGGAGGAACGCGAGATCATCGCGGAGCTCGTCCGCGCGTGGGGCTTGCGGCCGCTCGTCTACACCGATGCAAATACGTTCCTGGTCTCTTTCCGGACCGTTCCCCTCCCGCGCGTCGCCCTTGTCGACGAACGGCTCGCATCCTCCTTGGCGCAGGAACTCGGTTCCATGAAAAGCGGAGCGGTCGAGGACGCGTTGCGGGACAGGCTGGTCGCGCTATCCAGCATAGGATTGAGGGCCGAGGCCGTATGGCATTCGATTTCTCCTTCGATACGATTCCTCATGAAGCCGGTACGCGCGGACGCTCTTTTGGATATACTTCATGGTGTCGCGAGGTCGGCGGGAGCGGAACGATCTTCGGCCTCCGAAGGACTTCCGAAGTCGCGCAACGCGCTCAAAGGATCCGGGACCGGAGCCCTTCCGCTCCGCGTCTTCGCTTCCATACGCGAAGGGCAGGCCGCGGATGCCGTAAAGCGGTTCATCGTGGAGGCCGACTCCTTGGGCCGCGATTTCCTGCCCAGCCTGGAAACCTCCGCGCTCGCGTGCAAGAAGGAGATGGATGCGTCGGGAGAAACCCAGGCGTCGCGGTTATTATTCAAAGTCGTGCTGGCATATCGGCGCGACGATTACGAAGCGGCGGCGCTGACGATCGACACCCTCCGCACGATGATCGACGCGGAGGATAATGAATTGATCAAGACGACAGGAGGGCGAACATGAGGATCCTGGTGGTCGAAGACGATTTCGCGTCCCGCCGGATGATGCAGCGCCTGCTTGCATCCTACGGACCGGTCGATGTCGTAGTCGACGGCGGTGAGGCCGTGGAAGCCTTCAAAATGGGTTGGGACGAAGAGCGGCCGTACGAATTGGTATTCATGGATATCATGATGCCGCGCATGAACGGCCAGGAAGCCCTTAAAAGGATCAGGACCCTTGAAAAGTCCATGGGCGTAAAATCCGTGGACGAGGTCAAGATCATTATGACCACCGTCATGGAAGATCCGAAAAACGTCGTAGAAGCGTTCAGCGAGGGCGGAGCGACCGCTTACCTGGTGAAGCCGATAGAGTTGAGCGAGCTGCGCGCCGAGCTCGAAAAGCTCGGCTTCCATGCGAACGCATAGACCGGGAAAGTAGATATGCCCAAAATACTGATTTGCGAAGACGAACATATAGTCGCTCTCGATATAAAGCGCCATCTAGAAAGGTTCGGCTACGAAGTTGTCGGAACCTATGCATCAGGCGAAGCCGCGATAGAGGCTTGCGCGAAGGCGCGGCCCGATCTGGTGCTCATGGACATACACTTGCAGGGATCGATGGACGGCGTCGCGGCCGCACGCCTTGTATTCGAAGACTACCGGGTGCCCGTAATCCTCCTGACGGCCTACGCCGACGAGGAAACGGTCGCCCGGGCAAAGGATAGCCTGCCCTTCGGCTACATCATCAAGCCTTTCGAGGAACGGGAGCTGCGGACGGCCATCGAGCTCGCCCTGTATCGCCATGCGATGGATACGAAGCTGAAGACCAGCGAGGAACGGTACCGGGGCTTGTTCGAGGAAGCGCCATCGTCGAACTTCACCGCATCGACGGACGGGATCATCTCCGACTGCAACGCATCGTTCGCGCGACTGCTCGGATGGCCCGACGCGCTTTCGGCGAGAGGATCGCTCATTACCGAGCGGTTCGCGAACGGCTCGGAGGGTTCGCGCTTCCTGATGCGGGCAGGGGAGGGGAAACCTTCGTCGGCCGAAGAGTGGATCCTCGTCCGCCGGGACGGCCATCAGGTCCATGCCCTCGCAACGACTACGGTCGTGCTGGATTCGCTCGGCAAGCCGTCGGAATTGCGCGGCTATCTCGTTGACGTCACGGAGCGCCACGAGCTTGAAGCCCAGCTGAGGCAAGCCCAGAAAATGGAGGCCATCGGCCGGCTTGCCGGAGGAGTCGCCCACGATTTCAACAACATACTCACCGCCATCATGGGGTTTTGCAATCTGCTCGCGGAGGACGCCGGCGACGATCCCACGGTCCGCGAGGAAATCGACGGCATACAGACCGCCTCCAGGAAGGCGGTCAACCTGACCCGGCAACTGCTCGCCTTCTCCCGTAAGCAACCTATCGAGCCGAAGATCATCGACGCGAACTCCGTACTGGCGGATACCGAAAAGATGGCGCGGCGCCTCGTGAGCGAGAATATCCTGCTGAAGATCTTCGCCGACGCGAAGCGACCCTTCGTCTCCATCGACCCGGGACAGTTCGAACAGATCATCGTGAACCTCATAGTGAACGCGAAGGATGCTGTCGGCGAAGCCGGATCGGTGGTGGTTGAGACCTGCAACGTCATGTCCGACGGTTCGGGGAAGAACCATGGTATCGGACCGGGCGAGTGGTTCGTCCTTACCGTGAAGGATTCCGGGGGCGGTATCGCCTCCGAAGACCTGCAGCGCATCTTCGAGCCCTTTTTCACCACGAAGACCGCTGACCGGGGGACGGGCTTGGGTCTCTCCACCGTATACGCCATAGTCACGCGCAACAGCGGCCTTGTTGCCGTGGAGAGCGAGACGGGCAAAGGCAGCTGTTTTTACGTCTACCTTCCCGTCGTAGGAGATAAAGGGGAAGCGATCGTCCCGCCGGCTCCCGCAGCCGACCGTCCCAAACGGGCGGGAACGATCCTGCTCGCGGAGGATGACGATTACCTGCGCGGCCTGCTCGCGCGCATACTCTCCAAGACGGGATACCGCGTACTGGAGGCTTCCAACGCGGGGGAAGCCATCCTCATCGCCGAGCGGGAACCGGAGTACCTACTCCTGACGGATATCATCATGCCGCGCATGAATGGTTTCGAGCTCGCTGACCGACTCTCCTCGGTGAACAAGGCCCTCCGGGTGCTCTTCATCTCCGGGTACCATGATTATAAGGAAGGCAAGCCCAATCCGGTCCTGGCCAAGAGCGCCTTCCTCCAAAAGCCGTTCACCCATGATCAGTTGATGACCGCGCTCGACGAGTTGACGAAATAGGGGCGCGTCGCCGGCATCCCGCTCCGGCAGATGCCGCGGCATCCCGCTCCGGCGCTCCTTGCCGGAGGGCGTTTTTTAAGCTATAGTCCGACGCTATGACGGAACCTTCCCGCATTCGCAATTTCTGCATCATTGCCCATATCGACCACGGAAAATCCACCCTCGCGGATCGCCTCATACAGAAGGCGCACATAATCGATGACCGGGATTTCAAGAACCAGATCCTCGACAACATGGACATCGAGCGCGAGCGCGGCATAACCATCAAGAGCCAAGCGGTCACGATTCCGTACGCCGCCGCCGACGGCATCGACTACCAGCTCAATTTCGTCGATACCCCGGGCCACGTCGATTTCACTTACGAAGTTTCCCGAGCCATTTCGTCCTGCGAAGGTGCGTTGCTCCTGGTGGACGCCACCCAGGGCGTCCAGGCCCAGACGCTTTCCAATCTTTACCTCGCCCTCGAGCACGACCTTGAAATCATCCCGGTCATCAACAAGATAGACATGTCCGCGGCCGATATCCCCAGCGCCAAGCACCAGATCGACCACGATCTCGGCCTGGATTCCGACGGAGCGATGCTCGTATCGGCCAAGCAGGGCACCGGAATCGACGAATTGTTCGAAGCGATCGTGAAGCGCATACCGGCCCCCAAGGGCCTGGCTTCCGATGTGCTCCGCGCCCTCATTTTCGACTGCCATTACGATGCGTACCGAGGCGTCGTCGTCCATCTTCGGGTCTTCACCGGAACTCTCAGGCGGGGCATGAAGCTCCGCTTCATGTCCAACGATTCCCAGTACGAGGTGGAGACGGTCGGTATCTTCAAGATCGCACTGGTCGAACAGGAAGAATTGTCCGCCGGCGAGGTCGGCTACATCATCGCGGGCATAAAGACCGTCTCGGACGTGCGCGTCGGCGATACGGTCACTGACATGGATCGTCCTTGTCTCGAACCATTGCCCGGTTTCCGCGAAGTCAAACCCGTGGTTTTTTCCTCGATTTATCCCGTGGATACGAACGATTACGACGAGCTGAAATCGAGCATGGAAAAACTCAAGCTCAACGATGCTTCCCTCGTTTACGAGAAGGATTCCTCGGCCGCTCTCGGTTTCGGCTTCCGTTGCGGCTTTCTCGGCTTGCTCCATCTTGAGGTGGTGCAGGAGCGTCTGGAGCGCGACTTCAACCAGTCCATCATTTTCACGGCTCCATCCGTCCGCTACAAGATTCACCTGCGGAACGGCGAATCCGAGTTCATCGACAATCCGACCGATTACCCCGACGAAGGAAAGGTCGAGGAAGCCGAAGAGCCTTATATCCGCGCGGCGATCATCACCCCGACGACCTACCTCGGCAACGTGATGACGCTCTGCATGGAGAAGAGGGGCATACAGACGAGCATGACCTATTTGGACGAAAAGCGGGTGGAAATCGTCTTCGACATGCCCCTCGCGGAAGTCCTGTTCGACTTCTACGACAAGCTCAAGAGCATCAGCCGCGGTTACGCTTCCTTCGATTACGACGTCACCGGCTACAAGAAGACCGAGCTTTCCAAGCTGGACATCCTGCTGAACGGCAAAGCCGTCGACGCGCTCTCCCAACTGGTCTTCCGGGGCAGCGCCTACGAGCGCGCCCGGAAGGTCTGCGAGCGCCTGAGGGAGGAGATCAGCCGGCAGCAGTTCAAGATCGCTATCCAGGGATCCATCGGCAGCCAGGTCATCGCGCGGGAAACCGTCAATGCCCTCCGCAAGGACGTGCTGGCCAAATGCTACGGCGGCGACATCAGCCGCAAACGCAAGCTTCTGGAAAAGCAGAAGGAAGGCAAGAAGCGCATGAAGATGGTGGGCGACGTGGAGTTGCCGCAGAGCGCCTTCCTCGCCGTCCTGAAGTCCAGCGAGGAATAGTCGGCGGAGCCGTCATCCCTTCGGCGACTGTTCCGCTTCGGCCAGGCCGACCGTAAAGGCGTCGATGAAGGGCTCGATCTGGATTCGCACCCGTTTCATGAACGATTCGTCCGAAAGCGGGGGGCGCCGGCCCTCGGCGGCCGCGCATTCGGGGAAATGCGCCCAGAGGTAGTCGCATTCGTCCACCAGGGATTCGACGTCGATCTTCGTCCCCGCCGATGTTCCGGTCAGCGCGGAGCGCAGAGACCGTAGCCGTTCCAGTTCCCCTTCGATGAAGATTCGTACCTCGGACGTTGACGGCGGCACCCAAGCTTCGGGCGGAATCCCGTTTCCCGTTTCGCCGCGACCCGATGCCGGATCCGCCTCTTCCGTGAAATCCGAACGACTTATGCCCAGCGCCAGGCCCCCGGCCGAGACATCACGCAGCCGCCCGATATTTGAGTATTCCCGTTCGAACAGGTCCCGATACGACCTGAGCGCAGGATCGCTGCGTACGGTCCCCCCGTCCTTGGACCGGAGAGCCGCGACACCGGAACGGAAGGCGGGCCCTGGATCGATCAGGCTCGAGAGCCTCGTGGCCCGACGCAAACGCTCTTCCCTGGACGGCGCCGAGCGGGCGTGGTAGGCGTCGGCGGTGTAGGAAAAGTCGAGTCCCGCGACGAGGACCTTTCCCGTCCCCAGGGTGAGCGCGAGCTCGACCGCCGCCAGGCCTACGGACCCCAGAGGCGGTATCTCCGGTGGGAGGAGCCCCGCCGCATCGAGGCGATCGAAAAAGCGCAGAAGCGTCCAGCGGGAAAAGAAGAAGGAGACGGGGCCCCCGCAGGCTTCCGCAGTGGAAGGCAGAGCCGAAAGGTCCATCGCCAGAGGGCAGGCGCGGACGGAGGACCCGATGAAATCCCGAAGATTCCAGTGCTGGGCTTCCAGGGCTACCACCAGGTCCGGAACGATGCCCCTGTCCAGAAGCGGCCGGAGCGCCGTATCGACGCAGACGACGCGGATACTTATTTCGGGTCCCGGCAGGGGAAAGCGGCGTCCGTCGAGGAAGGAGTCGAGGGAAGGACCCGCGCCTGCCACGAGCACTGTTTCCGCGCCCAAGCGACCCAAGGGGACTGAATGGGGGAGCAAGCCGAGATTCCTCGCCGCGTTCAGCGCGTAGCGCCTTCCCAGCTTCATCAGCGTCATCGCGTTCGACCAGTCGACCGCGATGTCGGCGCGCAGGGCATTTTCCAAGGCGGCATAGCGTTCGGCGTCGATAATCCAACCTGCGTTCAAGCGGACGACCACGAGACGGCGGAAAGTACGGGCTCCGAATTCCGCGCGCACGAAAGCGCAGATCTCGCGGGGATCGGAAGAGACCGACAAACGAAGACGGGAAGCGAAGGGAGAGGCCGGACGATAGTTCGACCGGGTGAGATCCATGAGCGCGCGCTCGGTCTCAACGCAGAGTACGGCCGAATCCTCTCCTATCCTGTCCAGAAGGAGGTCCAAGCCGTAACCGAGAAGGGGAGACGGGCAAAAATAAAGGGTTCGTTTCAGGACTGGAACTTCGCGCACGATCCTTTCCGCGCGGTCGATCGGATCGATAGAAGAAAGCAGCGCCTTTCCGCGCCAGATGACGGAATTGCCCCGACGCGCTTGTGCGAGTCGGGGCATTTCGTCATTCATCCGTTATTGCTGGGGAAGGAAATTAGCGATGAAGACTTCGTAGAATCGGTCATTGAGCTTCTCGCTCTTGAGGATGGAGTTCCGGACGGCTTTTTCTGAGTATTGGCCGGCGATGTAGGGATAGTAGAAGTCGATGATCGAGGTGGATGCCTCCTCGGCTGTCTTTTCGTCGACCACCTTGAGAACGATGACATTGTTGCCGAGAACAAGAGGCTTCGTCACGGAAGCGACCGGAGCGGAGAATGCTGCCTTGAGGAAGGCCGTATTGGTCGAGGCCCCCGCGAGCTCGTTCATTTTGAAGGACGCGATGGACCGGTACAATTCCGTATCGCCGTAGTTGATCGGTACGGGACCGAAAGACTTCTTGGAAAGGGAAAGGGCGCTCGCTGCGATATCGAATCCGACGGCCTGGGCCCGATCGACGAAGGCGGCCGCCTGGGCGACGCCCCAGTCTTCGATCCGGCCGCGTTCCATTCGCTCGATATAGGTACGGGCCTGCTTGAGGAAGGCCGCGTCGGCGGCATCGGAATCCCGCGCCGCCTCATCGCAGCGGAAGAATGCCCAGCCGGCGGGAACCTTCGCGATGGAACTCAGATCGCCTTTCGCCAGGCCGAGGACAGCCGTCCGCGAAGCTTCGTCGGGTATCTCGGCGTCCAGCTCATAGGCGAGCTTGATGCCCATGTCTCCGCCCTTGTCGGCGAGGGAGTCTTTGGAGTGCGTCTTGGCTGCATCCTCAAAACTTGTCGTTCCCGCTTTTATGGATTCCAGAACCTTCTGAGCATCCTTCTCGCTGGAAGCGACGGTGATTCGGGAAAGGCGGATCGCCCGAAAGAGATCCTTCTTGGAAGAAACGAAGGCTGCGACCTCGCCGTCGGGATAGCCGGTAAGCGGGAAGGCGACGAATTCGAAGTTGCGCTCGGGGGAGGCCAGCGACTTCATGAATTCCTTTTCCTTGGCGCTGATCGTGAGCGCCAACATGTCTTCCATATAACGGTTTTGGGCAATCTCATCCCGGAGTCCGTCCCGGAGCACTAGACGATCGGAATCGCTCATCGCGCGATAACGCGTCGCCGAGAACCGGCCGTTTTCCTGGAAGGCCGGGTATTCGGCAAGGCTCCGGTCGACGAGAACGGCTGGTGTCTTGAAACCGGCCTTCTCCATTTCCGAGAGAGCGGCAGTCCGGACGACGGTGCTTTCGAAGGCGGCGCGCCAGACTTGGAAGGCCGCGTACTGGAGATTGTCATTCTGCCCGGTGGAGCGGATCTGCTGGTTGTAGTAGTCGCGCTGCTGGGCGAAGAAATTGCCCGGCACGAAGTCGATGGATTGGCCGTCATATTCGCCGAAGGCGAGTTTTCCGCCTCCGCCGCTTCCTGCCTTGGGGGCGAGCGCGGGCACGAGGACGAAGGTCACGACCGTGAGGATAAGGATAACTACCGTTCCGATGAAAACGAAAGGATTCGCGTGATAACGACGGGAAAGCTCCTGCATCCCGGTATTGTCTTTTGCGACGATCGTCTTTTTCTCTTTGGCTGCCATAGGGTTGCGTACCTCACTGTGCATTGCGCGGACGATTTGCGACGGCTCCCCGGAAGGCCCGCCGGCGGGATCAAACCATACCATGCGCAGGGAGGGCCGTCAATATCGCCGTATTTTTCAAAATGCCAACTATTGACACTTTTCCCGGCTTTATATATAGTCTGCAACATCACGGGGGCGTAGCGAAGCTGGTTATCGCGCTGGCCTGTCAAGCCGGAGATCGCGGGTTCGAGCCCCGTCGCTCCCGTCTAGCCCGTCCTTTCGGACGGGCTTTTTCTTCTTTTGCTGTACTTCGGGTTGTAGCGCAGGGGTAGCGCGCTTGGTTCGGGACCAAGATGTCGGCGGTTCAAATCCGCCCAGCCCGACTATACTCGGGGCCACGTCGTTGACGTGGCCCTTTCGCTTTGTAGCAAGGCGGGCGCCGCTCCGCGGCGTACGGAGCCGAGCTCCGTTTGCGATAGGAAGGGATCGAAGCGCGGCTGAAAGCCGCGCGACGCAATCCGCCCAGCCTGTTACCATGGAAACAAAAGGGCTGGGCGGATTCCGCCGCGCGCGGGAGCGCGCAGTCCAACCCATACAAATCGGAACGCGGTTTATGCCGCATTTGAACCGAGCCCCGTCCCGAACGTATGTGAGGGCGAGGCGCAGGATGCCGTCGCGCCGCCGGAGGGCGGCGCATCCAATCCATTCCTATCGGCAAGCGGAGCGAAGCGACGCATGCGCCGAGAGGGGCGAAGGCGGGCTGGAGGGAGCGCACACGGATTACGCCGGTCGCGCGAGCGACCAAGATAACCAATTCCAATCGGATGCGTCCTGTAAGGACGCAGTGCGCGACCGGAAGCCAAATCCGCCCAGCCCGACTATAGTCATGGGCCGCGTCTACGACGCGGCCCTTTCGCTTTTATGCAAGGCGGGCGCCGCTCCGCGGCGTACGGAGCTGAGCTCCGTTTGCGATAGGAAGGGATCGAAGCGCGGCTGAAAGCCGCGCGACGCAATCCGCCCAACCTGTTACCATGGAAACAAAAGGGCTGGGCGGATTCCGCCGCGCGCGGGAGCGCGCAGTCCAACCAATTCAAAACGGAACGCGGTTAAAACCGCATTCCGCCGCGCGCGGGAGCGCGCAGTCCAACCAATTCAAAACGGAACGCGGTTAAAACCGCATTCCGCCGCGCGCGAAAGCGCGCAATCCAACCAATTCAAAACGGAACGCGGTTCTGGCCGCATTTGAACCGGAGCGCCGTCCCGAGCGAATAGCGAGGGCCGGGCGCAGGGATGCCGTCGCGCCGCCGGAGGGCGGCGCATCCAATCCATTCCTTTCGGCAAGCGGAGCGAAGCGACGCATGCGCCCGGAGGCGCGAAGGCGGGAAGGAGGGAGCGCACATGGATTACGCCGGTCGCGCGAGCGACCGAGATAACCAATTCCAATCGGATGCGTCCTGTAAGGACGCAGTGCGCGATCGGAAGCCAAATCCGCCCAGCCCGACTGTAGTCATGGGCCGCGTCGGAGACGCGGCCGCTTCGCTTTGCGGGAAGGCGGGCGTCGCGTCCAGGCGAAGGTAACTCGGGGAGAAATCCTGCCGCGAAATGCCGTTGTTCCCAGGACTCCTCCATTGTTGATTGTGAGGAAGGCAGCGGCGTTTTTGACATGCATGATCATGATGATCCTCCGCTTGCCAAGTCCTTGCGTGAATACTCCTTGGCAAGGTCGATGAACCGACGCATCGCCGGCGTGATGCGCGTTCCCTTCCTGTATGCGACGCCGAAATCCCAGGTGAGCTTCGGACTCGTCGAGAATACATGCAGGTCGTGATAAGCCCGCGCGAATCCTGCCGGTATGAAGCCGACGCCCAAGCCGCGCCTTATCATGTTGCACGTGAGCGGAATTTCTGTCGCTTCCATCAGCACCGCCGGGCGCAGTTCCAGCTTTTCCAGATAGGAATCGACGAGGGCGCGCAATCGATATCCTTTCTTGCTCATCAGGAATTTTTCTTTCGCGAAAATGCGCACGTCGATTTCGGCGGTTATCCCGTCTGTTCCGTTTCCGGAGGGCGGAGCCAGGGGATGGTTGCCGGCGACGGCGAAAAGGATTTCTTCTTCGTTGAAAATTTCGAAAACCAATTGGTCGTCGTCCTTGTTTATAATCACGAGCGAAAGATCCAGGTATCCGTTCCTCGTCAGTTCGTCTATGTTCTGTATGGGCGCTTCAAGTATCTGAACCTCTATTTCCGGCGCTTCGCTGGAAAACTGCGGCATGACGAAGGAGAAGAGTGCGGCGCTCCTGCCGGGAGTGAGTCCGACGATCAGACGGTTTTTCTTCCGGTCAGCGAACGGGGCGATTTTATCCAGGATTTCTCCTTTGATCCTCATTATCCTCCGGGCCCCTTCTATGAAGATTTCCCCTTCGGGAGTGGGAACGAAACCGTTCCGTGAATGATGGAACAGAGGGACTCCGAGGTCGTTTTCCAACCGCGAAAGGAATTGGCTGAGCGTTGGCTGGGATATGCAGAGCTTGTCGGCGGCTTTGAAAACGTATCGTTCGTCGGCGATCGCCAGAACGTACTCGAATTGTCTGGTGTCCATAACTTGTCCTTGTTAGTATAGTTATAAGCTATATAAGTATAATAATAAAGTATTATCTTTTTATGAATAATGCGTTTATGGTCAATCCATAGATACTATGGAGACCGTATGAGAGAGTACTCTTCGCTTGGATGGCCCCGTTCTCGTTCACCGAGTAGAACATCATCGCCGGAATGGTCGTCGGTGACCGTTGAACTCGCAAAAGGAAACCTGATCAATTTCCGTAAGAGACTTGACGGTATCCTCGTTCCCGCGGACGCAACGAATACCTTCCGCACCGAGCCCCTGAAAGACAAAAGAAAAACCCAATTACGATCCGGCGATCCTGGCTCGCAGGAACGGTACATCGAACACCACCGACGATTACGCCAGGAATCCAGACGGGTGTAATGTGCAGTTCTGCTTCGATGCCCAGGACGACCACATAGTTTTCACTCCCGGCATGGGGCCGGCAGTGCTTACCGCAGCAGCCTGGCATCCGCCAGCGCCAATTTTTGTACCCGTGGCGTCTAAATGACGTTCAAGCCAGTTGAATATTGGAGATAGCATGAAGAAGCAAATTCTGATCCGGAGCGCGGCGGTTCTTGCCGCGGCGTTACTGACGATTTCCGCGGCGACCGCCGCCCCGGGCGGCGCGGCGAAACCGAAAACTTCGCCGGCTGATATTTCGCGATTCGTTTTCCCGACGAATACCGTTATCGTGAAGGCGGAGATCGTGACCGGCGATACGCTGACGGCAGGGAAGAACAAGATACCCCTTCCCGAGTACTGCAAGGTCTCGGGGAGAATCAACCAACGCGTGGGAATCGGAGCGAATGGGCCGGCCGAATACTACATCGGCTTCGAGCTCCGGTTGCCGGCTGAATGGAACGGCCGGTTATTCTTCGAAGGCGGCGGCGGATCCGACGGCGTCATAAAGCCGCCGGTCGGATCGCGCCAGACCGGCGCGGTTCCGGCCTTGGCCCGCGGCTTCGCCACAGTAGCCACGGACGCGGGGCATCAGGGCGGCGACTGCCAATTCGGCTACGACCAAACCGCGCGCGTCGACTACTTCTACAACGCGGTGCTGGAGACCGCCGTGACGGCGAAATCGATCATCCGGGACTACTACGGAACGCCGGTTGAATACTCCTACTTCGTCGGAGGTTCCAACGGCGGGCGGCAAGGTTTGGCCTTCGCCCAAAGGTTTCCGGATATCTTCGACGGGATTGTCGCGGGAGCCCCCGCTCTGAATCTGACCAAGGCAGCCATTGCGGAGATGTGGGCGAACCAAGTTTTCGCCAAGATAGCCCCGGTCGACGCGGGCGGAATGCCGCTTATCTATAAGGCGCTCGATCAGAAAGACCTGGACGCGGTCGCCGCGGCGGTCAAGAAGGCGTACGACGCGAAGGACGGGCTCGAGGACGGACTCGTGTTCGATATCGAAGCCGAGCGGGATTTCGTCCTGACGGCGCAGGCGACCGGCTTGTCCGAAGCGAAGAGCGCCGCGCTCAGGAAGCATTTCGAAGGTCCGAAGAACTCCAAAGGTGAACGGCTATATTCCAATTGGCCTTGGGACACCGGAATCTCCGACATCGGGTGGCGCAGCTGGATCCTCGGGACCGAAAAGGCGCTGCCCCGCAACGTTTCGCTCGGCTCTGATTCCATGGCCCGCATCTTCACCACTCCGGCAGCGCCGGACTACTCGTCTGAAAAAAAGCTCGAGTGGTCGATGAAATACGATTTTGATCTGGATCCTCCGAGAACGGTAATGACCGCAGCCCTGCTCGACAACGCCAATCCCCGCCTGACCGCGTTCAATAAGCTTGGCGGCAAACTGATCCTCTACCACGGTATGTCGGACCCGGTCTTTTCCGCCTACGACACGATCGCCTACTATAAAAGAGTCATGGAGGAGAATGGCGGGCTCGCGGCGACCCGATCCTTCGCGCGGCTCTTCCTGTTCCCCGGCATGTCGCACGTGAGCGGCGGCCCGGCGACCGACCAGTTCGACGTCCTTACGGCCATCATGGATTGGATTGAAAAAGGCGTGGCTCCCGATAAGATTATCGCGACGGGCACCCCCGGCGGTCCGTACGAAAAGATCAGCCGCCCTATCTTCCCTTATCCCGCGCAGACAGTGTACGACGGCAAGGGCGATCCGGCTTCGGCATCGAGCTTCATCGCGAAATAGAAGGAGAGGCAAAGGGGCCGGAGTGGATCGGGATGCCGAGCACCTTGAAGCGTACGATCAAGTCGTCAAGCGATTCCGTTTCGAATCCTATCGAGATGTCCTTGCCGATTTCGATCGTTCCGTTCGCGTCATTGCTGATCAGTTCGATCTGCGTTTCACCGGAACCGAGGAAGGCGATCTCCATCCCGGGGGGGCTCCATGCGCCGATTGAGGGTCAGACCCGCGACTTCAGTGTAGAAATGCAGCGACGAGTTCATGTCCTTCACCTGCAAGGTCGTCCAGCAGGATTTCATGTTTCGCTCCTTTTTGCGGAATCGTTTAATACCGCCATCTCAGGATTAGGCATCATCCCGCAGCAGAATCTCAAGCGCGTCGGCCGAGATGAAGAGCTCCCGGAGCGATAGGCCGAGGGAGGCCAGCAGCAGGGCGAGAGCCATGGCGAAAGCGGCGTCAGCCGCGATCATGAAACCCGCGAAAACGAGCAGCATGGTCAGCACGCAGAGGAAGAAGCTGGCCACGCCGAGCAGCTGCATGAACTTGATGATCCTGATCCGACGTTTCAGGTTGCCGATCTGGGCCGCCAGGCCGGGATCCTGGCGGGTTTTCCGTTTTTCGTGGAGGTCGCGCGCGAGGGCGGCGAGCGCGAGGAAACGGCTGGTGTAGGCGAGCAACAGGAGCGAGATGGCCGGAAAAAGCAGGGCAGGGGTAGTCAGGTTTAATTCCATGAATTGAATATAATGAAATGATGAGCGAATTGCGCATCGGAACCTGTTCATGGAAATATCCGTCATGGACGGGCCTGGTCTATTCGGCGCCCGAAGGCATCGACTTCCTCGCCGAGTATGCGCGTTCCTTCGACACGGTTGAAGTTGACCAGTGGTTTTGGTCCTTGTTCGCGGGCGGAAAGGTCGTCCTGCCGGACCGCGGCGTAGCCGAGGGTTACGCGGCGGTCGTTCCCGGGAACTTCCGTTTTTCCGTGAAGATCCCCAATTCGGTGACGCTCACGCATCCTTACGCGAGGAATACCGGGGGAGCTTTGATCCCCAACGTCAGCTTCCTTTCCGCGGACCTTTTCGCCCGCTTCGTCGATAGTCTGGGAAATCTCGCGGACAAGACGAATGCGTGGATACTCCAGTTCGAATACCTGAACAAAGACAAGATGGCCGATGCCCGCACCTTCCGCTCCGCCCTCGGCCTCTTCCTCCGTGAACTTCCGCGGGCTACGGGACGTTCCCTTCCGATTTTTGTCGAGATCCGCAATCCGTCATGGCTCACGGTGGACCATTTCCGCTTTCTGGAAGGGGAAGGCGCTTTCCCGGTCTTCCTTCAGGGATACTACATGCGTGACGTGCGCGAGACCTGGCCGGCGGCTGAACCCTTTGTCCGCGGACGTGCCCTGTTCCGCCTGCACGGTCCGGACCGCGCAGGCATTGAGAAGAAGACGAAGGAAGACTGGAGCCGTATCGTCGAACCGCGCGATGATGAAATCGACTCCCTCGCGAGGCTCTTTTCCCGGCTCGGCGCGATCGGGCTGGATCTCATCGTCAACGTCAACAACCATTACGAAGGTTCGGCGCCGCTCACGATCCGGAAGCTACGGGATCGGCTGGCGGAGCAGGGGAAGGCCGGGGAAGGCCGGGGAGGTCTGATATGACGGAGAAGGGCGAAACGCTCGACCGGATCGAGGCGTTGCGGGGCGACATCACCCTCGTGCGCGCCGACGCTATCGTGAACGCCGCAAATTCGGCGCTGGCGGGCGGCGGGGGAGTGGACGGCGCTATCCACCGGGCGGCCGGACCCGCGCTCGCCGAGGCTTGCCGTAAGCTGCGGGAAACGCGGGGCGGTTGTCCGACGGGGGACGCGGTGGCTACGACCGCGGGCGCGCTCGCCGCGCTCGGCGCGAAGGCGGTGATCCACGCGGTCGGCCCGATTTGGCATGGCGGTTCCGCGGGAGAGCCGGAGGCTCTGGCTTCCTGCTACCGCCGCTGCGTCGAGCTCGCGGCGGAGGCGCGATACGAAAGCGTCGCTTTTCCGAACATTTCGACGGGCGTCTACGGCTACCCCAAGGAATCGGCCGCCCGCGTTTCCGTCGCCGCCCTCGCAGACGCGCTTTCCCGCGCGCCTTCCGTAGTCCGGGTGCTCCTGGTCTGCTTCGACGAGGAGAATTTCGAGCTCTGCAGGGCGGAACTCGCCCGGCGGAAGACTGAAGCGCGCCGTTCGGAAGGCTGACCGACCCATTGATATACCCCTTTTCATGATGCCGATCTCTCCCGATAATAGGGACGATGAACGAAATGATCGGAACCGGTCCTGAAAAGCCTCACCTTGCGGCGGCGCGTCTTCTCGCCCTGCTGATGCTCTGCTTCCCCGCGGCCTTCGCCGCCGGCGGCAGCGTCGACTCCGCTTCGACCTCCGCCGAGGTGGAGGCCACCGCCCTGGACGATTTCGCCGATCCCTCCGAACTCTGGGGGCGCGGCGTCGAGTCCGCTCTGGAAGCGGCTTTCCGCGAATGCTTCAAGACCTACATCATCGGCGGCAAGATCATGACCCTGCGCATGCCCTTCGGGGAGAACAACGAGCGGGCCGAACTCGCCGAAGCGGAACTTGAAATACGGGGGGGCGGGAAAGCCGATCCGGACCTCCTGTGGACCGAAATCGATCTGCTTCTGGAAACGGACGATTTCCGCGCCTACGTCGACATGCTGTCCGACGGCCGGGAAAAGGTGGTCGCATTCGACATGACGACCCGTTCCTGGACAACCACCCGCGACCTTTTCCACGTGGCGCGCATGAAGGCAGGCTCCTACCAAGGGCTGCCGCACCGTCCCTTGGTGCTTTCCCTGGGCAAGGGTGTCGCCTCCACGGACGTCTACAATTACCTGTACTGCGTGGGGGCCCTGGGAATGGATTGTTCGGGTTTCGTCTGGCACGCGCTTTCGACCGTCGCGGATATGGGAGGCTTGGATCTCGGAAAGGCGCTCGGCAGGTCCCTGAGGGCTCCCCGCAGCGCAAACGCATCGCTGTACGTCGGCACCTGGTACTTCGATTCGAAGAGGAAGGAACTTCTGACGGTCAAGGACGAGATCCGCAACCTGCGGCCTGCCGACGTTCTGCTATTCCGCGGGTCCGACGGATCGGCGGCCCATTCGGCGATCATCCAGTCGATCGACCGGACGACGGGCGTAATCCGCTACCTGCAGTCCACGGACGAGGCTCCGCTGGAAGAGCGGGGAGTACACGAATCCTTCATACGTTTCGACCCCGCGCAGCCGCAGACGAGCCTGAAGGATCCGTCCCTGGTCTGGAGCCAGAAACGGCTTTCTCCTTTTTCGGGGGAGCGGGCTTCGGAATTCACCGATGACGGCGCCCGTTTCCGCGCATTCAGCGAATTCGGAGGCGGCAAGGTTGTCAGGCTGAGCGCATTGGCCAAGCCCATAGAAAAGATCAGGACTTCCGCCCGATAAGCTCATGGAAAGCGAGTTCGGTTCCCTTCCCTTGCTCCACGAGCAGGTCGAGGGTACGCAGCTCGAAGTCATCGCCTAGTTCCCTCTTGAACGCTTCGGTGATCAGTATCCTGCCCTCGTAACGGGAAGCGATGCTGGAAAGCAGGCGCGCGCGCACCGCGGGGCTACCGAAAGCGGCGTATGAACTCCCGTCGCCCAGGAACCCGTCGCCGAAGGCGCATTCGCCTATGTCCAGACCGACCCGGAGCACGGGACCTCCCTTCGCGTCGCGGAGCGCCAGGGCGGCGCGCGCCGCCCTGGCGACCGCCTCGCCGGCGGGGACCGCACCGCCGCCGGCAGCTTCGTCCACCGGCGAACCGAAGGCGGCGAAAACCAAATCCCCGTCGGCTCCCAGAGTCGTTCCCCCCATCTCCGCGACGATGCGGGCGGTCTCCTTCGCGTAGGCCCTCAGCGCCTCGATGATGACGGCCGGATCGTCGCCGTCGGAGAACAGCGATATACCGTTCGCCCGGACGGCGAGAATGGCCGAGCGCGCGGCGCGGCCGTGCAGCAGGGATATCTGGGGATTTTCCATAAGGCCCGAGAGCGCATCGTCGGAGAGGCGGCGGCGGAACGACCGGCGCAGTGATCCTTGCGCGCGCGCGTCGGCGATAGCCCGCGAGCCGACGGACGCGACGGTCGCCGCGACGCAGGAGAGGGCGGCCACCGCGGGCGAGATCCACAGATCGCCGTAGACGAAAAAGGCGGAGAAGCCAAGGGCGGCCGCGATGGATGCGAAGAGGCCTATGCCCAACGCGAGGAATCCGTCCAACGGAAGGATGAGAAGGGCCAGCGCCAAGGCCGAGAGGCTGACGGCGATGAATGCGGTCCGGTAGTCCGCCCTGCGGAAGAAGCGATCCGCCATGATGTCGGTGATGAGTACGGCCGCGGCTTCGGTATCCGCAGAGGCGGAGCCGACTATGCAGAAAGAAGCGTTCAGGGCTTCGTCCAACTCCTTCCTGAGCCCGGAAAATTCCGCGTAGGCCTCGCGCGAACGGGAGAAAGAATTACGGACTGCATCGCGCAAGGCGCGGACGCTATCTTTCCCTTCCTCGCTCAGGGTCGGGGAGTCGAGCAGGGCGTCGTAGCCGCCCAGGAGAGTCGTTTCCGCCTTTCCCGTGAACAGGGCTTCCACGGACGCGAGGTAGCGTACGCGGGATTCGCGCCAATCCCGCCGGGTTTCCGCATTCCCGGCTTTGAGCATCTCTTCCTTGGCCGATTCCGAAAACTCCCAGATCGCCGTGGGGTAGGATGAAGGATCGATCGAATCGAAATACCCGGCCCGCTCCATTTCCTTCAATTCCAGGTATAGCTTCCTGCCGCGCTCCGAATAGCGGGTGAAGGCGTCCAGCGGAAGACGCCTGATGCCGGCATCGGTTCCGCGCGGCGCGTCGGCGAGAAAAGCGCCTGTCCGGTCCAGCGGGAGTTCGAGCCCCTCCGTGCCGAGCTTGTCGAGCAGCGCGGCGAAGGCTACGTGCGCCTGGCCCGATTCCGGATCCACGGGGACTATGCGGCGGAGCGCTCCGTCGCCGTCCCGCGGAAGGCGGGAATAGCCCGACCCGGCGACGCTCGAGGCCGCAGGCTTACTGCCCGGAACGTCGCTCGCCAGCCAGACTTGTCCGAAGGCGCTCGCCGCGCGCTCGAAACGGGCGATCCCGTCCAGGTTGCTGCTTTCCGCCGCTTCGATAAGGCGGCTTTTCCCTTCGCCCACGAGCGAAATCAGGCGGGCTACATAGTTCGACGAATCCCGGGATCGTATCGATCCCAGCTTGATCGCGTCGAAGAGGGTGGAGATGTTCCTTTCGATTTTTTCGAATTCTTCGTCGAAGCGGCGTTCGAGTTCCATCTGGGCAGCATCCGAACCGTCGTCGTTCCGGATGGAAAGCCCGATCGGCATCAGGATCAGCGCGCGGGAGGCTTCCATTTCCGTCATGGCGAGAAGGGCGCCGACAAGGCCGGTGGAGGCGTCACCAGCCATGGAGTCGGAGGTCGGGGACGATTCGATCAGGAGCAATTCCCGCGGAAAAGAAGGAGAAGGCCGTTTGCCCAGCAGCCAGTCGTATAGGGTCCCGAGCGGGCGTTCCGTTTCGATAAAGGACGCCGACGCGGCTACGAGAATTCCCGCGAACGCGGAGGCGGCGAGTCGGAGTACGCGGCGTTTGTTCGGCATTGGAGGATGATACACCGAAACGGCGATTTTACGGGAGAGTGCTGAAACGCTTTCATTCAACCGTACTGAATCGTATAGTTATTAGTGAAGATTTCCGATACATAGTATGGTGGGCGCCGCGCGGCGCCTCTATCCGAGGAGGATAAATTATGAATAAGAGCAAGTTCGTCGCGATCGCCGGCGTCGCCCTCTCCTTAACCCTGGCGCTGGGTTCCTGCGCCAAACCCCCTGTCGCGGAGATGGATGCGGCCACGGCCGCCGTCTCGCGCGCCGAGGGAGACGCCGATGTCGTCGCCTACGCGGCCGACTCCCTGAAGCGGGCGAAGGATTCGCTGGCGCGGATGCAAGGCGAAGCGGACGCGAAGCGTTACGACGCCGCGAAGACCCTCGCGCTGGAGACGGTCCAGGCCGCCGAGAAGGCGATCGGCGACGGTAAAACGGGAAAGGAACGCGCCAAGCAGACAGCGACCGACCTGTCGGGCACCATCAAGGCATCCCTCATCGAAGCCGAAAACGCCCTTGCCGGCGCCCGTAAAACCCGCGGCGTGAGGCTCGATTTCGCCGGAATCGGCGCCGAGATCACGGAAGCCAAAAATTCCGTGGCCGCCTTCGAGAGCGATTTCAACTCCGGAAACTACCGCGGAGCCATACAGAAGGGCGAGACGCTGCGCTCCAAGCTCGCCGATATCATCAACCGCATCTCCGAGGCCGTCAGGGCCGCGTCCAAGAAAAAGTAGGCTCGGGGAACAGAAGAGGGTAGCCGGCATCCGGTAGTCAGTCGAAGAACGGCCGCATACAAACGCGTGCCCCCTTGAGCTGGCGTCCGGCTTCCGGCTACCTCTTCATTCATCAATTGCTCCCTTTCATCAACACCACCGCCCGCGCTTTCCTTCCTGAAACCAGTACCGAATAATCCTCCGTCACATTCCATGCCGCCGTTGATTTCGCGAGCACCCGGTCCAGCGGACCGTCCCTGCTTACGAGGAGGACGAGCCGGCCTTCAGGCGCAAGCAACCGCCCGAATTCGCGCAGGAACGCGGCATAGAGATCCTCCAGCTCCACGGGCGAACTGCCGTCGAAGGCGCCCCAGGGCGGATCCGTGACGATGGCGGTAAAAAAACCGTCCTCGAAACGGCCGAGTTCGCGCGCGTCCAGGACCTTCGGAAAAATCGCTTTCCTCTTCCGCTCGTAGGGCGGTTTCTTCAGTTTTGCCTTCAACTCATCCACGAGGACCTCATCCCGGTCGCCGGCGAAAATCATGGCGAAGGGGCCCGTGCGCACGCGTTCCAGCGGGATGGCGCCCGATCCGGCGAAGGGGTCCAGGAAAACATCGCCGGCTTCGGGACGGGAAAGCTCGCAGAGCAGGCGGGACGTGGAGCGGGGAAGGGTTCCCTTCTTCCGCTCTTCCTCGTTTTTCGCCCGGGGCGCGACCAGGAAGTAGGCGTGCCCGTCGTCGCGGAGCGCGACCTGGAACTCCAGATCGCTTTGCGCGGAATCGGGCCTCAGTCCCGTAGCGCGCGTCACCGCCCGTTCGAGCCGGCCGCGCAATTCGGTCGGCACCGAAGACGGTTCCCCGGCGATGAAGCCGCGGAGGGCGAACCGGGCCGCTCCGGAAACCCCCGCGAAGGCGCCGACGGCGGTCTCCAGATTCCTGACGCAATCCCCCGTTCCGGCACGTTCCCGTCCGCCGCCGCGGCGCCCTTCGGCCAGGTCCGCGAAACGGCGGTAGGCATCATCCAGCCGCCGTTCTTCGATCGAGGCGAGGAGAAGCGAGGCGCCTTGAAGATAGGGAGGTAATTTCAGGGGCGGATCGGCGTCGAATAGCATCGAACTCTCGTCGCCGTCCCGGACGGTGCGGAAATCGCGTACGAGAAGCCGTTCCGCAAGGGGACGGAAGCCGGCGGGGAAGGTGGCGCGGTAGGTCGCCGCGGCGTCGGTGGTCATGCAGGCCATAGTGTGCTAATACGAACGGAAAATCCAGAGCGGGCATCAGTTTTATGCTTCCCGAGCCGATACCTTGGTAGTATGAGTATGCTCCGCATCGGCCTTCCGGTCCTTCTCATCGTCTTCTCATCCTTCGTCTTCGCCCAGGAAACCGTTCATGTCCTGCGGAAAGGCGATACCCTGTACGGTCTGGCAAAAAAGTACGGGGTAAGCTATGACGCCCTCGTCCGGGAGAACGGGATCCGGGACGCGGACCGCATCCAGGTCGGGCAGAAAATACGCATCCCGTCCTCCCCGGTGCCTGCCTTGAACGAGGGTGCCACCAGGACCGAAACCGTCAAACATAAAGTCGGGAAGGGTGAAACCCTGTTCGGCATTTCGCGCCGCTACGGGGTTTCGGTCGCAGCCCTGCGCGCCTCCAACGGGCTCGGCGAGAAGTCCTTGCTCAAGGAAGGCGACGTGCTGATCGTGACGGTTCCGACGGTAACCGAAAAACCCGAGGTAGCCGAAAAACCCGCGGCAACCGAAAAACCCGCGGTCACGTCCGAGGCGAAACCCGGGCACGAAAGCGAGGCCCGTGCCCTCGTTTCCAAATCAACCGATCCCGGCCTCCTATGGCCGATCAAGCCGAAGGCCATCTCCTATATGAGCGGCAAGCTGTACGGAGTTGTCATCTCGGGCGAACGCGCGGAAAGCGTCCGCAGCCTTTCGGCGGGAACCGTCGTTTCTTCCGGCCCCTATCGGGGTTTCGGCCAGGTTTCGATCGTGAAATCCAACGACGGCCATACTTATGTCTACGGCGGCATGGACGGCCTTTCTGTCAAGGAAGGCGATCGGGTCGCACCGGGAGCCGCGCTCGGCTTCCTGGGGACCGACGCCGTTTCGGGAAAGGCCCAACTTTTTTTCCTGGTCTATAAAGGCGACCTGGCCATCGATCCCGCGAAGGCGCCGAGAACATGAGAATATGCCGAAATAAAAAGAAAGGTTGATTCCGATTTCCGGAAAGGGTATCTTGACCCTCAGCGTCGAACAGGATGGTTTAATTTGCCGAATACTCGAGTGACCGTTGATAACCAGTATGTCCCTGCGGCGGCGATCGATTCAGTCTCCCGGCACCGAACTCCGCAGGAAGGGCGCGCGCACGACCCGTCCAAGCCTCCGCGCGCCAAGTCCAAAAAAGCGGTCTCGGGTCCTTTCGCGAAGGCCCCGAAAAAGATCAAGCCCGTCAGGGAATCGGACCCCCTTGCCCTGTACCTCAAGCAGATCTCGCGTTTTCCCCTGCTGACGGTCCAGGACGAGCAGAGCATCGGCGAGAAGATCGTCGTCACCCGCAAGACCATCAAGGAATTGGAGACCGCCTTCCCGGAAGCGGAGCGGGACGAGGACTATCTTCGGAAGAGGGCGACCCTCGAGGCCCTGCTCATGCATTACAAGAACCGCATGATCAACGCGAACCTGCGGTTGGTGGTATCGATCGCGAAAAATTACCAGCATCGGGGACTCTCCCTGCTGGACCTCATCGACGAAGGCAATATCGGACTGATCGAAGCAGTGGAACGCTTCGATTATACGCGCGGCTGCCGCTTTTCGACCTACGGAACCTGGTGGATAAGGCAGGCGATCATCAAGAGCCTCGCCGACAAGGGCCGCGTCATCCGCATCCCGATACACATGCTGAATACGATCAAGAAGTGCTATTTCGTGTCCAAGCAGCTCACGCAGGATTTCGGTCGCGATCCCAGCGCCGAGGAGCTCGCCGATTATCTGGGTTTCACCGTTTCGAAGGTCAAGGAGATCATGAAGCTCTCCCAGGAGACGACGAGCCTGGACACCACCGTAGACGACGACAACGTCACCCGGCTTTCCGACCTCATCAAGGACGAGACGCTGGAAGAGCCCTTCGAGCTGGTCTTCTCCATGACGCTGCAGGAAACCCTCCGCGACGTGCTTTCCCAACTTTCTGAACGCGAAATGAAGATCATCCAGCTCCGCTTCGGGCTCACCGGAGAAGGTCCCCTGACCCTGGAGGAGACGGGCAAGCTGCTCGGCATCACCCGCGAGCGGGTCAGGCAGATCCAGGAGAAGGCCATCATCAAGCTGCGCAGCCTCAAGCAGCTGACCGAATACCATGATGAGGGTTAGGCCTCGGACTAAGGGTAGGTCGGAACTTCCTTCCCCGACGATTTCTCGGCGCACTTGATGAACAACTCCATGCATACCCTCGCGTCGTCCTCCGCGCGGTGGGCGTCTTTTGCCTCTATCCCCAGATAGCGCGCCAGTTCCTGGAGCGCGTACTTCCAGCGTCCGGGAAAGGCTTCCTTGGCATAATTCTTGGTGTCCACGATCCGGTGAGGGAGGGCCGCGAAGGGAGGCGTCCATGCGGTTGCTTTCGGGCCGCTTTCGGCGCCCTCCGGAGCGGCGGCATCCAGAAGGCTTCCCTGCGCCGCGTCTTCGCTCCGCCGCTTGCGCGATCGCTCGAAACGCTCAGCCAAGGCCGCATCGACGAAGCCGCAATCGAAGGTCGCGTTGTGGGCGACCAGGACCGCGTCCCGGGCGAAGCGCAGGAAGTCGCCGAGCACCTCGTCGAGCGACGGTTTTCCCTTGAGCATCTCGTCGGTGATGCCGTTGATCCGGGACGCATCGGCCGGCATGGGCACGCCGGGGTCGATGAGAACCGAGAAACGGCCGATCGGACCGCGTCGGTCGAAGCGCACCGCCCCGATCTCCACGATGCGTTCCTTCCTGCAGTCCAAGCCCGTCGTCTCGAGGTCGAAGGCGACGAAATCGAGCGCCGCCTCCGGTCCGAAATACGCGGGCGCGACCCAGTCGTAGGCTCCCATCGCGCTACGCGCCGATCACGGCGCGCAGATCCTTTTCGATCGCGGCGAGTTTGGCGGCGGCTTCGGCCCGTGCGGCTTTCAGGTTGCCCGACTTAACCTCGGCGCGGCAGGTCGCGTAGAATTTGATCTTGGGTTCGGTGCCGCTCGGACGGGCGCTGACCACGGTGCCGTCCGCGAGGTAGAACTGGAGCACGTCGCTCTTGGCGAAGTCCACCTTTTCCCGGCGCGCGGGGTCGGCCGGGAATTTCCAGACCGATTCCAGCACGTCGCGGACCTTCTCCACGGCTATGCCGCCGAGGCTCGAGGGGGGATTCTTCCGGTATTCGTCCATGATGCCCTTCATGATCGCCCCGCCCTGGGCTCCCTGGAAGTACTTGGAAATACCGATTTCCTGCCAGAAGCCGTGCATGCCGTACAATTCGTCCAAGCGATCCAGAAGGCTTTTCCCCTTGCTGCGCCAATATAGGGTCATTTCGGCGGTTAGGACCGCAGCCGAAACGCCGTCCTTGTCGCGCACTTCGTTCTCCACGAGATAGCCGTAGCTCTCCTCGGTTCCGAAGACGACGGTATTGCCGCGGCCGTCGCTTTCGCTCCTGGCCATCAGGTCGGCTATCCACTTGAAGCCGGTGAGGCATTCAAGGCATTCGGCTCCGTAGGACTCGGCGATGCGCTTCTGCATCCCGGTCGTCACGATGGAATTGACCATGACGGGCTTGGCGGGGAGCTTGCCGAGTTCCTTCAGTGACAGGAAGATGTAGTCTGCCAGCAGGCTCCCGAGCTGGTTGCCGGTCACGAGGGCGAAGGACCGGTTTCCTGCCGCATCCTTCCCGCCGTCGGGGACCGCGATCCCGAGGCGGTCGGCGTCCGGATCGGTGGCCATGACGACGTCGGCGCCGACCTTGGCGCCGAGTTCCAAAGCCATTTTCAGGGCCGCGCTTTCCTCCGGATTCGGGAAGGATACCGTAGGGAAGTTGCCGTCGCCTTCCCGCTGCTCGGGAACGGTGATAACGTCGAGTCCGAGGCTGCCGAGCACCCCTTCCACGTGGCGTGCGCCGGTGCCGTGCAGGGGCGTGTAGACGATCTTGACGTCCTTGGCCTTCGCCTTGATGAGCTCGGGGCGGAAGAGGCGCGCACGTACCATGTCCGCGTAGGGCTCGTCGATTTCGCTGTCCACGATGGCGAGCAATCCCTTTGAGAGGGCCTGCGCCTTGTCCATGGCCTTGATATCCTTGACCGCGTTCACTTCGGCGATGATGCCGACGTCGTGCGGTTCGATGACCTGGGCTCCGTCGCCCCAGTAGGCCTTGTAGCCGTTGTATTGGGGCGGATTGTGGCTCGCGGTCACCACGATGCCCGTATCGCAGCCGAGCCTGCGGATCGCATAGGAAAGTTCGGGGGTGGGGCGCATGGAACTGAACAGATACGTCTTGATTCCGTTGGCGGCCAGCACGAGGGCGGCGGATTCGGCGAATTCAGGGGAAAATCGGCGGCTGTCGTAGGCGATCGCCGCGGAAAGGCTCTTGCCCGCCCTGATTTTGGCCGCGAGGGCTTTCACGAGATAGGTCGCCAGGCCCTGCGTGGCCCGCTTGACGACATAGCTGTTCATCCGGTTGTAGCCTCCGCCGATGACGCCGCGCAGGCCTCCGGTACCGAACTCCAGATCCCGGTAGAAGCGGTCTTCCAGTTCCTTGGCGACCGAAGCGTCGGCCGGATCGGCTGAGAGCAGCTTTTCGATCTCCGCGCGGAATGCGGAATCCGTTTCTTTGGCGATGTAATCCTTTGCCCGCGCTCGGATGGCTTCGGCGTTCATCATAAACCTCCGGATCTTTCATTTTTTCGTGACCTGCCCAGTATAGCGGAAGGCCCGGAAAGCGGGCAAGCGAGAAAAGCTTTCAGGACGACTTCAATTTTTTCCGGTATTCGTTCGGACTGGAACCGACGATGCGCATGAATTGCCTGTTGAACACGCTTTTTGAACTGTAGCCGGCTTCCATTGCGATGTCGATGATCTTCCGGTCGCTTTCCGCGGCCATACGTTCGCGCACGTGCTCTATCCGCAGTCCGTTCAGCCAATTGGGGAAACTCGTCTTCATGCATGCGTTGAAAAAGTGGGAGAGCCGGTAGGGCGGTATTCCTATCATCTTGGCCAGCCGGACCGAATCGAGATCGGCGCGGCCGAGATGGCGTTTCTCGGCCACGACGCGCGCAAGGCGCTCCCTGATGAGCGCCTCCTCCTCCCTCCCTATGGCGAGCTTCCGTTCGTGCGTCTTCCCGATCGCCGTCCGCGCCGAGTGGAAGGCCTCCGGCCTGGCGATCAGATAGTAGTAGAAGGCAATCATCAAGAATTCCAGCAGGGTATGCGCGATGCGGTACGCGGCCCTTGATTCCGCCGCGACGGAGACCACTATCAGGATGAGCGTCGTTCCGATGCCCGCAAGTCCGGCGAGCGCGATGCGGGCTCCCTTCTTCCCGAGGGGCAGATCCCCTGCGTTCCATCGCGCGATGAAGGCTGTAGTCAGGACCGCCGCGATCGGCTGGAGGTAGATCGCCGCGCCGAAGATGGCATGGAAGAAGGCCAGCGGGGTCGTTTCTTCCACGCTCGTCGTGAGCGGGGCCAGGCCGAACGCCTGGTCCAGGAAGGTCGCGAGCCAGATAACCGCGGACCAGATCGCCCCGCCGATGAACGCTTTCCTGCGCCACCCCTTGCGCTTTTCCCCGCCGAACATATACAGGCCGAGGTCAACGAGGGCTTGGCTGAGGAAGAAGATGAGGACGCAGAGCAGCAGGTTGCCCGGGTCCAAGGGAAGGCGGAGCCAGGAATCCGTCGCGCTGAGCAGGAAGAGGGCTCCGACGCATATGAACAGGCAACCCGCATCCCTATGCGCCGGTTTCTTGCGGGGCCATGCGAAGAAACCCGCTCCCACCACCACTAGGGTGAACCCGGTCGAAGCGCGGAAGAAACCGTACAGGATGTCGAACATGAGCGGACTCCGATTCGGACAGGATAAGATCGATCGGACCGTTTGTGAAGGGATGTATCGCCGGATTCGCGTTGGATTCTCGTCCGAATGACGATGAAACGTTATTTTGTCGCGCTCCTTGAACAAGCGCGGGGGTTTTTGGTATGGTAGGCCCGGTTAACCCCAAGATATCGGCACCCCTTCAGGAGGCAGTATGACTATAATCGAGATGTTCGGACAAAGCGCTATCCTTTCGCTGCTCGGAATGGGAATAGTATTCTCTTTCCTTATCATCCTCATCATCAGCGTGACGCTCGTCGCCAAGCTCGTCAAGGCGATGAAGTGGGACGACGACGTGACCGCTCCCAAGGCCGCGTACGTTTCAGGCGCGCCGACCGCGAACGCCTCCGCCTCCGGCGCAGCCGCCGTTACGGCCGCCATCACCGCCGCCGTCAGCGAGCACCGCAAGAACAACGCTTAAGCGAATAATTCCAAGGAGAATATAGATGGCCAAAGTACAACTGACCGATCTCGTCCTGCGCGATGCCCACCAATCCCTGCTGGCGACCCGCATGACCACCGCCGACATGCTGCCGATCTGTTCCAAGCTCGACAAGGTCGGCTATTACGCCCTTGAAGCCTGGGGCGGCGCTACCTTCGATTCCTGCATCCGCTTCATCAACGAAGATCCGTGGGCGCGCTTGCGCCAGCTGAAACAGGCCCTCCCGAACACCAAGGTGATGATGCTGCTCCGCGGACAGAACCTCCTCGGCTACAGGCATTACGCCGACGACGTCGTCGCGAAGTTCGTGGAAGCCGCCTCCAACAACGGCGTCGACGTCTTCCGCATCTTCGACGCGGTCAACGATCCCCGCAACTTCAAAGCCGCCACCGACGCGGCCAAGAAGACCGGCAAGCACGTGCAGGCGACCATCTCCTACGCGACCACGCCCTTCCATACCATTCCCAAGTACGTCGAACTGGCCAAGGAATTGGCCGCCGAGGGCGCCGACTCCCTGTGCATCAAGGACATGGCCGGCCTTCTGAAACCCTTCGACGCCTACGAGCTGGTGAAAGCCCTGAAGAAGGCCGTCGACCTCCCGATCGAAGTGCATTCCCACTCCACCACGGGTATGTCGGTCGCGACCCTCATCAAGGCCGCCGAAGCCGGCGCCGAGATCCTGGATACCGCCATTTCCACCATGGCCATGGGCACCAGCCACAGCCCGACCGAGACCATCGTCGAGATCCTGAAGGGCTCCGCCTACGACACCGGACTGGATACCATACTCCTGCTGGAAATCGCCGAGTACTTCCGCGAGGTCCGCAAGAACTACAAAAAGTTCGAATCCAGCTTCCTCGGGGCCGACACCCGCATCCTCGTGTCCCAGGTTCCCGGCGGCATGCTTTCCAACCTCGAAAGCCAGCTGAAGGAGCAGGGCGCCGGCGACAAGATGGACGCCGTGCTCAAGGAAATCGCGGTGGTCCAGAAGGACTTCGGCTATCCGCCCCTCGTGACCCCGACCAGCCAGATCGTCGGCACCCAGGCCGTGTTCAACGTCCTCTTCGGCCGCTACGCCAAGCTCACCGGCGAGTCCATGGACCTGCTCGTGGGCAAGTACGGCACCTGCCCCGCGCCTAAAAACAAGGACGCGGTGAAAAAGGCCTTGGACGCCCTCAAAATGGAAGCGGAGATCACCCACCGCCCCGCTGACGACATCCCCAACGAGTTCGCCAAGCTGGAAGAAGAGACCAAGAAGCTCCTGGGCACCGCGACGGTGGCCGTGGAGGACGTGCTCACTTACGCGATGTTCCCCAAGGTCGCGCCGGATTTCTTCAAGAAGCGCGCCGACGGCCCCGTGAAATTCGCCGCCGAACCGGACGCCCCCAAGGCCGCCGTTCCGGCCGCCGCACCCGCGGGATCACTCGTAGCCTCCAAATACGTCGTCAACGTCAACGGCGCCGACTACAACGTCGTGGTCCGGCCCGAAGGCACCATGGCGATCGCCGCGGCTCCCACCGGTTCCGCCGGGGGCGCCGTTCCGGCCGCTTCAGCCGCGGCCCCTGTTGCCCAGGTGCAGGCAGTCGGCGGAGGCACGACGATCGGCGCCCCGGTCACCGGTACCGTGGTCCGTTTCGTGGCCAGGCAGGGCGAGAAGGTCGCCGTCGGCCAGACCATACTCATCATCGAGTCCATGAAGATGGAGCTGGAGATCAAGTCCACCGCAGCAGGCAACGTGCATTTCATCGTGCAGACCGGCTCCCAGGTAGCCGCCCAGCAGCCCGTCGCCGAGATCCTCGGCCATGCGGTAGCCGCGGTCGCCCCGTCGGCGGCTCCGGTCCACGCCACTGCGGCCCCGGCCCCGGCTCCGGCTCCGGCCCCCGTAGCTGCCCCCGCGGCCGCCGCTCCTTCCGGCTCCGGCGCCGTGGTCGCCGCTCCCGTCACCGGCACGATCGTCAGATACGCCGTCGCGGAAGGCGCGCATGTCGCCGTCGGCGCCACGGTGCTCATCATCGAGTCCATGAAGATGGAGCTGGAAATTAAGGCTACCTCCGCCGGATCCGTCCACTTCCTCGTGCCCACCGGCACGCAGGTAGCCGCGCAGCAACCCGTGGCCGAGCTCCGGTAAGAAAGGTTAGGTAACGCCATGCTCAACTTGAAAAAAGACAGACGAGCCGTCACCGCCATCGTGTTGGCGATGATGACCGTAGCCTTCGTGTTCTCCTTCATGCCGCGCGTCTTCGCGCAGGCAGCCTCGACGGAGACCGTCCAGGAATACGCGTCCTTCTCCAATATGGACGGCATCATCAAGGGCAGCGAAGACATCCCGAACATTTCGTTGGGGAAATTCGTGCTGAACATCGCCAGGACCACGGGCATCTATGCGTTCTTCACGAACGTGACCGAGAAGGAAACCCCCGCAGGAGATAAAATCACCGTCTTCGGCTGGCAGGAACTTTTCATGATCCTGGTCGGCCTGCTCATCATCTACCTCGGCGGCGCCAAGAACTTCGAGCCCTTGCTGCTCCTGCCGATCGGCTTCGGCACGGTCTTCGTCAATATCCCCTTCGGCGGAATGGGCGACGCGCCCCACGGCTTCCTCGATATCATCTACACGGCCGGCGTCGGCAATGAGTTCTTTCCGCTCATCATCTTCATGGGCATCGGCGCCCTGACGGACTTCGGACCGCTCATCGCCAACCCCAAGACAGCGCTCCTCGGCGCGGCGGCCCAGTTCGGCGTCTTCGGCACCATGTTCGGCGTCGCGGCGTTCAACCTAGTGCCGGGCTTCAACTTCACGATGCGGGACGCCGGAGCGATTTCCATCATCGGCGGAGCCGACGGTCCGACTACTATCTACGTGGCCGCCAAACTCGCGCCCCATCTGCTGGCCACGGTGGCCGTGGCCGCTTATTCCTACATGGCCTTGGTCCCGATCATCCAGCCGCCGATCATGAAGCTGCTCACCACCGAGCACGAGCGGAAGATCAGGATGCACCAGCTCCGTGAAGTAGGCAAGGTCGAGAAGATTCTCTTCCCGATAATGTCGATGTCCCTGGCGATCCTGCTCATACCCGCGGCCGCTCCCCTGATCGGCTGCCTCATGTTCGGCAATTTCATCCGCGAGATCGGTGTGGTCGAGCGTCTCTCAAAGACTCTGCAGAACGAACTGCTCAACATCGTCTCCATCTTCCTGTCGCTCGGCGTCGGAAGCCAGATGACCCCCGAGAAGTTCCTGAACCCCGCGTCGATCTCCATCGTCGTGCTCGGCCTTCTGGCCTTCGCGATCGCCACGGCGACGGGCGTACTCTTCGCCAAGCTAATGAACCTTTTCCTGAAGGAGAAGATCAACCCGCTCATCGGTTCGGCCGGCGTCTCGGCCGTCCCCATGGCGGCGCGCGTCTCCAACAAGGTCGGGCTGGAAGCCGATCCGGGCAACTTCCTGATCATGCACGCCATGGGCCCGAACGTGGCCGGCGTCATCGGCACCGCGATCGCAGCCGGCGTAATGATCGCGGTTTACGCCAAATAGCTATTCGGCACCGCCGAGCTTAGTTTCCGATCGAAGGTCGTCCGCGAGGACGGCCTTCGTTTTTTCGCCCTGCGCGGGCGAAAGGAGCTTCCATGAACGACATCGTTAAAGCCGCGCTGCTCGGCATCGTCGAAGGCGTCACCGAATTCCTTCCCGTCTCGTCGACGGGACACCTGATAATCGTAAACCAGTGGCTTTCCTTCGACCCCGCGTTCACGGCCGCCTTCGACGTCGCCATCCAGTTCGGCGCGGTCCTGTCCGTGCTGGCTCTGTACCGGAAGAAGCTGTTCGCCTTCGGTCCCGGAACGGGGGAGGGGAGCGCGCGCTCGACCTTCTCGCTCTGGATCAAGGTAACCGTCGGCGTTCTGCCTGCCCTCGTGCTGGGCTTCCTCTTCGACGATTTCATGGAAGAGCATCTTTTCAACGCTACCGTCGTGGCGATCGCCCTGGTGGTCGGTGGCATCGCCCTGCTTCTGTTGGACAGGCGCCCGGCTTCCGGTCGTTTCGCCTCCGTGGATGTCCTGCCGCTCAGGATCGCTCTGGCGATCGGGGCCATCCAGTGCCTGGCCATGATCCCCGGAACCTCGCGATCGGCGGCCACCATCGTCGGAGCTGTCCTGCTCGGCGCCTCCAGGGTGGCCGCCGTGGAGTTCTCCTTCCTGCTCGCCCTCCCCACCATCGCCGCCGCTTCCGGGTATTCGCTGCTCAAGCTGGACAAATCGGTGCTTGCCGCCAACGTGCCGGCGCTTGCCGTCGGCGCCCTGGTTTCCTTCGTGGTGGCCGCACTTGTCGCCTCCGGCTTCCTGCGCTTCATCGGCAAGCGGAATTTCGCGGTCTTCGGCTGGTACCGCATCGCCCTCGGCCTTATCATCTTGGGACTGCTCGCCGCCTCCTTCACCTTCGCGGCATGATCCAGATTTTCGGCGGCAGGAAATGCCGCGCCACCCAGCGGGCCCTCCGTTTTTTCAAGGACCGGGGGATAGAGGTACAGTTCCGCGATATCGAAATCAAGCCGCCGAGTCCCGGCGAACTGGACGACATCGCGCGCTCGGCGGGAGGTTTTCCGGCCCTTCTGGACGACGATAGTCCGGCCGCGCGTGCGAGGGGCCTGGCCCACCTGGTCTACGACGCGCGGGAGGAACTCCTGCGGGATGCCGGTTTGCTGCGGACGCCGCTTGTCCGGCCCGGAAAGGGACAGGCAGCCGTGGGCATGGACGAGAAGGCCTGGAAACTCTTCGCGGACGCGTCGAAGGGCTGAAGCGCGAACGGGCGGTCAGGCCGGTCCGGGGTTGGATGCCGCAGTTTTTTCGATCGGAAGCCTGTGACAATTATTCGAAAATTGTCGTATATTCCTCGCATGGCAACCAAGGCTCCCCTGCGTAAGCCGGAATGGATACGGACCCGGATTCCTTCCGGAGACGAATGGAAGAAGGTGGACTCCATCCTGACCCGGCGCGGCCTGCATACGGTCTGCGACGAAGCCCGCTGCCCGAACAAGGCGGAATGCTGGGGCTGCGGAACGGCCACCTTCATGATACTCGGCGACGTCTGCACCCGCGGATGCAGTTTCTGCGCCGTCGCGACGGGCCGGACGGGGACGGCAGTCAGGGAAGAGGAAGCGGAGGAGCTTGCCGGGGCGGTAGCCGAACTCGGCCTGCGCTATGCCGTCCTCACCTCCGTGGACCGCGACGATCTCGCGGACAAGGGCTCCGCCCATTTCGCGCGCTGCGTGGCCGCGATCAAGGAACGGAATCCTGGCGTCAAGGTGGAAGTCCTCATTCCGGATTTCGGCCTGGAAGAGATCGGGCGCCTGGCCGCATCCGGGCCCGACGTAGTCGCCCATAACCCGGAGACCGTGCGGCGCCTGCAGCGCGTGCGCGACTCCCGCGCCTCCTTCGACCGAAGCCTCGCCACCCTCGCCCTCGCCAAGGAAGCCGGCGCCCCGCTCACCAAATCCAGCCTGATGCTCGGCATCGGGGAAACGCGGGATGAGATCCTTGAGGCGATGGACGAACTCCGCGGGGGCGGCGTTGACATCCTCGTGCTCGGCCAATACCTGCGTCCTTCGGCGCGTCAGATCGAAGTGGTCGAATATATCGAACCGGCCGCATTCGCTGCCTTGGCCGAAGAAGGCCGCGCCCGCGGTTTCTCCACCGTGGTCGCCGCTCCCTTCGCGCGGACGAGCTACCATGCGATGGAAGCCTGGACGCGGGGACGGGAAGGAGGGAAGGAATGAAAGTATCCTCGGTGACCAAACCTCCGGGCTGCAAGCTCATCCGTGTGGACGCGGAAATCGTCGATTCAGTACTCGTATCTCTTTCCGTCCGGGGGGATTTTTTCGCGATCCCGGAAGAAGGGTTCGACCGGATGGAGGCGAGGTTCGCGGGAACGAGAGTGGAGGACCTTGCCCGCCGTTTTGACGAACTGGCGGCGGAGGAGGGCGTGGAGCCCTACGGAATCACGGGCGAGGGCCTGGCCTTCGCCGTAGGAGCGGCAATAGATGGCACACGAATTTAGGCTGCTTACGACGGGAGCGGCGGACGCCGCGTACAACATGGGAACCGATGAAGCCATCCTGGAAGCGGTCGCTTCCGGCGAAGCCCTTCCCACCCTGCGCCTCTACGCCTGGACTCCCGCGGCCGTCTCCATCGGCTATTTCCAGGGCTTGCGAGAAGAGGTGGACACGGACGCCTGCGCCTCCCGCGGCATCGACATCGTCCGCCGAATCACCGGGGGCGGGGCGGTCTTCCACCAGGCGGAAATCACCTACAGCATCGTCCTGCCCGAGACCCACCCACTGGCGCAGCGTTCCATCCTGGCCTCCTACGAAAGGCTCTGCTCCGGCGTGGTGGCGGGGCTGTCCCTGCTCGGGATTCCCGCCGAATTCGCCCCCATCAACGACATCGTGTCAGGCGGCCGCAAGGTCTCCGGCAACGCGCAGACCAGGCGGAAGGCTTGCATCCTGCAGCACGGGACCGTGATCCTGGACCTCGACGTCGAGCTCATGTTCGAAGTGCTGAAGGTACCGGCGGAAAAGGCGAAGGGCAAATTGATCGAAGACGTGAAGGCCCGCGTGACGAGCCTGAGGGCCTGTCTGGGAAGGGAAGTCCCGTTCAAGGAATCGGAGGACGCCCTTTCGCGCGGCTTCGCGGAAGCTCTCGATTTGGCCTTCGTCCAGAAACGAACCGCGCTCGCCGCGACTGAAGCGCAGCGGGCGCGGATCATAGCGACGGAGAAGTTTTCCGATCCGGCATGGACCGGAAAACGATAGACTACCTTATCTCGATCTTCCTCGGCTTGGCGGCCTCCTTGGTCGCCAGCGTGAGGGTAAGCACCCCGTCAACCAACACCGCGTCGATCGTGTCGCGGTCGATGCTTTCGTCGATGATGAAGCGCTTGCGGTAATCCCCGCGGTTCCGTTCCCGCAGGAGCCAGGTTCCTTGCCCCTCGGAGCGCAAGGGCTTTCCGGCTATGGTCAGTTCGTTCTTCTCGATGCTGATTTCAAGGCCGTCCTTGTCGACGCCGGGCATCTCCACCCTGAGCCGGACCTTTCCGTCTTCATCGCAAATGGAGCAGGCGGGCTGGACGACGGGCGTCTTTGCTTCCGCTTTGTTCTCGATATCGTTCATGGTAACCTCCTTAACGCGCGTACGCGCCCTAGCGCGCGTACGCGCTTCAGCGCGCCGCGACCGTGATCTGGCGGGGTTTGAGTTCCTCGCGCTTCCCGATGCGGACGGTCAGGACCCCGTCCTTCAGTTCGGCAACTACCTTTTCGACGTCGGCGGCCTGAGGCAACGGAACGGTCCGCCTGAAGCTGCCCGACCAGGTCTCTTTGCGGAAGAAGCGTTTGTCTTCCTTCGTCTCCTTTTTTTCGCCCTTCACGGTGAGCGCGCCGTTCTCCACGGTGAGCTCCAGGTCCTTCCGGTCCACGCCGGGCAGATCCACGAAGAGCTCGTAGCCTTCCTCGTTTTCCAGGAAGTCGGCGGCGGGGGCGAGCATGCGGTCGAAGAGCCCCGCATTGTCCAGGCCGAAGTCGAAGAAGCGGCTGAGTTCCCTCTGCGCGCGCTCCAATTCTTCCAGGGGATCGCGCTCCATGTTCCGGTTCCTCAGAATCAGGTTCATATCATGCCTCCTTGCGGATGATGTAGTTCATTTATGTAATAGCAATATGCGTGCCAAAGTTCGCTATTAGTTGGTGAATGTGCGAAATGATGGGATATTCTTCGTTCCGGAATGACAATTTACCAAAAAATCCGGGGATATTGCCTGAACCCCAAGGGTCAGTATGCTGTCGAAGTGTAGAATCGAATCAGATGGGTAAAAAAGACACTAATTGCCGAGTAATATTGACACAGTCTTCCACGCCAGAGCGAATATGCGCGGAGCGAAAATGAACAGCCCGGCCAGTACCGAGGAGGCGGATGCCAGCAGGACGGCTCCCGAGGACGCATCCTTGGACCCCTTCGCGCCGTAATCGTATTCGCGGGTGGCGATGTTCGTCGTCAGTTCCAGGGAGGTGTTCTTCGCTTCAAGGGCAAGCACGAGGAACACGTTGGTGAGGATGATCGCCCATTCCAGCCGGTCGATCCCGAAGGCGAGACCCGCGATGACGGCCAGGACAGCCATCAGGGCTTCGAAGCGGAAATTACGCTCGTTGATGAAGGTGAACAGGATCCCGCGCAGGGCGTTCTTGAAGCTGCGCGAAAAACGGCGGTTCTTGCCCGGTACCCCGTTGGAGGAGGATCCGTCGGCGAGCAGCCGGAGGGCCTGTCGGAAGAGTACGGCGCGGGCGCGGCGCAGCGTGGACATAGCAAGCCATCATACGCGCAGTCCGGAAATCCGACAAGCGAATCCGCCTGAGCGTCCCGGTTTTCCTTATATTCGAAGGGAAGCGGAGGAACCTATGGACGAACGGATCGCTATTTTCGAGCGTTTGAAGCCCCGGTTGGCGCGGTACTCCCCGCCCTTGACGGCGAGAACCGATACGGGCGGCCGCTACGAACTCTGGTCGGAGAAGGAGCTCGTGATCGAAGGCCGGAAGAGGAAGGATGTATTCTTCGCATCGCTCATCATCCAGTCCGATTATGTCGGCTTCTATTTCATGCCCGTCTACGCGAATACCGAACTCGCATCCGTCTTTTCCCCTCGCCTGCTCGCCCTCCTAAAGGGAAAATCCTGTTTCCACATCAAACGGCTGGATGACGAGCTGTTCGGTGCTATCGATGAAGCGCTCGGACTCGGCTGGGACCTGTACCGCGAACGGGGCTGGGTATGACGACCGGTGCGCGGCGCAGGGCGGGCGGCGGTCAGCGGGGCGGGCGGCGGGCGGCGGGCAGCGGGCGGCAGGTGACAGGCGGCGGGCGGCATCCTTGCGGCCCGGCCGCGCTTAGGGCATAATCGGTCCCGATGTCGAAATTCCGCATAATCCTCGTTTCAATCCATGCAGAGGACGGACCAGAGGCGATACCGCTCGGCGCCGCCTGCGTCGCTTCCGCATTGAAGGCGGGAGCCGATGGAGCGCGCCTTGATGTGAGCCTCGCGGAGGCCTTCGCGACGGAGAATCCTCAGGCGATCGCAGCCCGCATCGTCGCAGCGAAACCCGACTTGGTCGGTTTCTCCCTGTATTCCTGGAACCGGTCGCTTTCGATCGCCGTCGCCCGTCGGTTGCGATCCCTGCTCGGAGAGACGGTGTTGTTCGCGGGGGGGCCGGACGCTACCGCCCAGCCGGACGGGCTGCCGGGTGACTTCGATTTCGCGATCGCGGGGGAGGGCGAGATAGCCGCTGTGGAAGCCGTCGGCGCCCTGCTCTCCGGTGGCGAGTTCGCGTCGGTGCGGGGCGTCGTCACGGACGGCATCGTGGGGGGAAGCGCGGCCGGCGGCGGTGCGGACAGCGCGGCGGGCGGCGGTGCGGGCGCGAAGGCCGAGCTTCCCGATGCCGGAACGCTGCCCTCGCCCTGGCTGGACGGGACGCTCGTTCCCGCGGGGCGCAAGGGCGTGCTTTGGGAGCTGGCCCGCGGCTGCCCGTATTCCTGCGCGTACTGCTACGAATCCAAGGGCGAACACCGCGTCCGCTATCTGGATGAGGCGCGGCTGCTGTCGGAGCTTGACCTGTTCGTGGAGGCAGGAGTGCCGTCCGTATTCGTGCTGGACCCGACCTTCAACGCCAACAAGGAGCGCGCCCGCAGGCTGCTCGACCTCATCGAGTCCAAACCGAGCGACATCCATTGGCATTTCGAGGTGCGCGCGGAGAGCCTGGACCGGGGCCTCGCGCGGCGCTTCGCTTCGCTCGGCGCATCCCTGCAGATAGGCTTGCAGAGTTCCGATCCGGGGATCTGCGCGCGCATCGGAAGGAAGCTGGACCGGGGCCTCTTCGCCTCACGCATCGCCCTGCTCAATGAGGAAGGCGCGGTGTTCGGCCTGGACCTGATCTTCGGCCTTCCTGACGACGATCTGGCGGGCTACCGTGCCAGCCTGGACTTTGCCCTTTCGCTGTACCCGAACAACCTGGATCTCTTCCGCCTTTCGGTACTGCCGGGGACCGAGCTCGCGGACAGGGCAAGCGAGTTCGGGTTGTTCGCCGAGACCGAGGCTCCTTACCGGCTTCTGTCGGCGCCCGGTTTTCCAGAACGCGACCTGGCGGCCGCCGAAAGGCTTTCCGATGCAGCCAACTTGTTCTACAACAAGGGCCGCGCGGTCGCCTGGTTCAACCAGATCCTGCATCCCCTGGGTGTCAAACCCGCAGTTTTCCTGGAGGGATTCGCGGATTACCTGGACCGGCTTTCCTCGCGGAGACTCGACCCGAAGGATCCGGTCGCCCTGGAACGGTTGCAGCTGGAGTACCTGGACCGGCGTTACGAGGCTGCCGGGCTTGAGTTCATCCAGCCGGCGGTCTGGGACGTGGTGCGTTTCCATGGAGCCTGGGGTCGCGCGATCGCCGAGGGGATCGCGACCGACATAGCGTTCAACTACGATCCCGATGATGTGGTCGGAGAGGGAGCGATGGATCTGGACGAATTCGCCAGCCTCGCCCGGATGAAGGCCTGCCGGGTGCGGGTCGAGCCTACGGACGGCGGCGAACCGAACGTCCGCGTCTTCGACGCCTGAGGCGCTCCGCCTGAACCGCACCGCCTGAGCCGCCGCTCCGCCGTCAGGCCTTGGGCCGGCGGTCCTCCCTGACGGACAGGGCCAGCGCGACGGCGGCGAGCATGGCAGCGGCCGCGAAAAGTGCGGGAAGCCTGCCGCCGGCCTCGGCGAGGACGCCGGTGAGCCAGCCGAAGGGCGCCGAAATCGCGAACATCAGCGTGTAGATGATGGACATGATGGTCGCCCTCTTGCTCTCGTCCACCGAATTGGCGAGCACGGCATCCACCACGGGACCTGCGACCCCCGTTCCCACCGCCACGGCGAAGGTGCCGAAGAGCACCGCGGCCAGGGTCGCGGCGCCGGCTCCCGCCGAATCCGCCGCCGGAGCGAAGAAGATCGCCAGGTTGCCGACCACGTTGGCGCCGAGGGAAAGGAACAAGGCGAAGCCCACCCGCTTGACGCGGGGAATGACCAGCAGATAGACGGCGAGCGTCGTCGCGGCCGCGAGCGGCGGGAAGACCGCGATAAGTGCGGGGGAAAGCCCCACGCCCTTGGTGAGCACTACGCTCAGGAAGGAATTCCTCGTCTGGAGGTGGATGTTGGAAAGCACAGCCAGAAGAAAGGCTATCAGGCTCTCCCGGCGCGACAGGAGCAGCCGCGCGGCTTCCCGGTATTCCGCGAAGGCGGCGCGCGCGTTCGAGCCTTTCGATTCTTCCATTTTCAGCTTCCCTATGGTCGTTTCCTTGGTGAAGGCGTTGCGGACCAGGAACATCGAGGTCATGGCGAGGAATGCGAAGACGTACAGGCCTCGCGTCGCGGGGACGAGGCCGTAAATTTTGACGAGCAGTCCCGCGGCCGGCGCGAAGAAACCCGAAACGGTTCCCGCCACGGACATCCAGGTGTACAGCGACACGCGCCGCCCCGGCTCGGAATCTTCGATGAATAAGCAGGACCAGGAAATGTGCACCACGCGGACGGCGGAATTAAGTACGGCCGCGGCGAGGAACCATTTGAGGTCGCGCGCGAAGGCCCAGATCAGCGTCGGAGCCGACCAGGATATCAGGTCGAAGATGAGGGAGGTCCGTCGCCTTCCGAGCCTGTCGGTGATCCAGCCGCCGGAAAACGACCAGAACATCTGAAGGACCATACCCAGCGATGCGATCGCGCCTATGCCGCCTTCGCTGACGCCGAGGGAAAGCATGTACAGCGAGGCGTAGGGCACGAAAAGATTATAGGAGATGCCCCAAAGCGGCTCCACCAGAATGCAGGTGCGGGCGTTCCCTCTGAAGCCGCGCAGGCTGTCGGCGACGGGTTCCAGAATTTTCGGTATTTTCACGGAATATCCTCTTTGAAACGGGAATTATCTACCGTCCGGTGTTTGGCTGAAGGTTACCCGGTGCTTGACGGAAGGGCAAGGGGAGGGGCGAAGCGGAATCCGCCTGATCGCCGCGTCGGTTCTCTGTAGAATTCCGGCTTCCGGCTTTCTTCCTCCGCCCTTCCAGAATCACGGAAATTGGAATAAAATCGCCGCGCAGCGCGAATATTCACGGTCCGTTTAACCTGGAGGTCCCATGCCCGCATTACGATCCGAAATAAGCACCGGAGGCCGAATGATGGCCGGAGCCCGCGCACTGTGGCGGGCGAACGGCATGAAGAAGGAGCAGTTCGGCAAGCCCGTCATCGCCATCGCCAACAGCTTCACCCAGTTCGTACCCGGCCACGTCCACCTGCACGACATCGGCCAGCGCGTGAAAGCCATCATCGAATCCCGGGGCTGCTTCGCCGCCGAATTCGACACGATAGCGATCGACGACGGCATCGCCATGGGACACGCCGGCATGCTGTACAGCCTGCCCTCCCGCGACCTGATCGCCGACAGCGTGGAATATATGGTGGAAGCCCATCAGGCCGACGCGTTGATCTGCATCTCCAATTGCGACAAGATCACCCCCGGCATGCTCATGGCCGCCATGCGGATGAACATTCCGACCATCTTCGTATCCGGCGGCCCGATGGAGGCCGGCTCTGCGCTCGGGCGCAAGCTGGACCTTATCGACGCCATGGTGATGGCCGCGGACGACGCGGTGAGCGAAGCCGACCTCGCCGAGGTGGAGGAGAACGCCTGTCCCACCTGCGGCAGCTGCTCGGGCATGTTCACCGCCAATTCGATGAACTGCCTGAACGAGGCCCTCGGCCTGGCGCTCCCGGGCAACGGTACCGTGCTCGCGACGCACGCCGACCGCGCCAAGCTCTTCGAGCGCGCCGCGACGCGGATAGTCGACCTCGCGCTGGAATATTACCGCACGGGGGACGAACGGCTGCTGCCGCGCGGCATCGCGACGAAAAGCGCCTTCATGAACGCGATGAGCCTTGACATCGCGATGGGGGGAAGCACGAACACGGTGCTGCACCTTTTGGCGATCGCGCGCGAAGGGAACGTCGACTTCACGATGAAGGACATCGACGCCCTGTCCCGCAAGATACCCTGCGTCTGCAAGGTCGCGCCGAGCTCTTCCTTCCATCTGGAGGACGTCCATCGCGCGGGCGGCATCATGGGAATCCTGGGCGAATTGAACCGCGGAGGCCTCCTGGACGCTTCCGTCGCGCGCGTGGACTATCCGAGCCTCGCCGAAGCCCTGCGCCGCTTCGACATCACGGGCGCGGGGGAAGGCGACGAAACGCTCGGGAAAGCCGGAAGCTTCTACCGGGCGGCGCCCGGGGGCAAACGCAGCCTTTCCCTCGGCAGCCAGGAAGCGCGCTACCGCGAGCTGGATACGGACCGTACGGCCGGCTGCATCCGCAGCGTCGGGAATGCGTACTATGCGGACGGAGGGCTCGCGGTCCTGTACGGCAACCTCGCCGGCCGGGGCTCCATCGTGAAGACCGCGGGCGTCGATCCGTCCATTTTCGATTTCACCGGCCCCGCCGTGGTGTTCGAAAGCCAGGAGGACGCCGTTTCCGGCATCCTGGCCGGAAAGGTGAAAGCCGGCGACGTGGTGGTCATCCGCTACGAGGGGCCGAAGGGCGGACCGGGCATGCAGGAGATGCTGTACCCGACCAGCTACCTGAAAAGCATGAAGCTCGGCAAGTACTGCGCCCTGCTCACCGACGGCCGCTTCTCGGGCGGCACGAGCGGCCTGTCCATCGGCCACGTAAGCCCGGAGGCCGCCGCAGGCGGCGAGATCGCCCTGGTGCGTGACGGCGACCGGGTGGAGATTTCCATACCGCGCCGCAGCGTCCGCCTGCTGATCGACGACGCGGAAATGGGAAAGCGCAGAACCGCTGAACTTTCGCGGGGCAAGGAGGCCTTCACGCCGCTGACGCGCAAGCGCAAGATAAGCCAAGCCCTTCGCGCCTACGCGCTCTTCGCGCAAAGCGCGGACGAAGGCGCGGTGAGGAAGCTGCCGGAAGAATAGGGACAGAAGACAGAAGACAGCCTTGGATTCATCGCCTATAGCCAGCGGCATCCCGCCGGTGCGGAATTGCGGATGGAAGATGGCGGCGATACGACCTCAGGTCTTCTGTCGGATAGGCACCGATACCCGGAAAACTTGACCACCGAGAAAGCCGGGCGCATACTTTGTAGATCACAACAATCGTGGCCGCGGCGCCGGGCAACCGGCATGCGGGCATCGGAAGGATGAAACCATGAGGCCTTCACGCGTATCGCCTACTGCCCTCATCCGTTTCGCGCTACTCTGTGCCGCCCTCTCCTCGTGCGCCAGCCGGCCCGGGACGCCCGCCCTCAAGACCCTCAAGCTGGGAGTCCTCGTGCCACGGAGCGGCTTTTTGGCGCCCTACGCGGCCGCCTTTGTTGACGGAATACTTTGCAGGGAGGAGATGGACACGGGCAGGCTCGCTGCCAAAGGCCTGGACGTAGAACTCGTCTTTTTTGATACGAAAAGCGACCTCGACCGGACCGTCGCAGGTTGCGGCGGCCTCATCGGCGATGAAGGCGTCATCGCGATACTCGGGCCGCTTGATAGCAAATCAACCGCGGCAGCCATCAAGGTGAGCGAAGTTGCGGGGGTGCCCATCGTGCCGCTCTGGGCGACAAAGGACGATTTGACGAAGGGCACATCGTCGACCTTCAGGGTAGTTCTGCGCAACGCGGATACGGGCCGCCTGCTGGCCAAGTTCGGCGCCGAGAACCTCCGGGCAAAGAAGGCCGCAGTGATATACGACGACGTTCGCGCCGAGTTCAAGGACGGCTTCGTAAAAAGTTTCGGGGAATTGACCTCCGGCGAGGTTCGCGCCTACCGCTACCCCCTGGACGCGGCTTCTTGTGACGATATTTCAGGGCTGGCCCCCGATGTCGTCTTTGTCATCTTTGCTGACGCGATCAACAACAGATCCCAAATAAAAGCCGTGATCAGCGAGCTCGAGGATCGCGGGGTCACGGCGGCTTACCTGGGCGATACGGACTGGTCGGCAGTCGACCCGGCCGAACTCGCGGGTTCCATTCGCTCCGAAGTCTACTACCTCAGCCACTTCTCCCCGGATGCGTACGACGAGGGCAGCAGGAAATTCTCGGAAGCCTTCGAGCGTCTCTACGGGAAGAAGCCCGACGGCATGGCCGCCCTGGGCTTCGAGGCGGCATCGCTCGTCTACGGAGCCATCGCCGACGAACCCGCAATCCCCGACGCGACTAGACTGGCCAAAGCCCTCAGGGGCCGCGATTACACGGGCTTGTTGGGAAGGATAAAGATGGGCGCAAACGGCGATGCCGAGAAGTCGGCCGTGATCATGCGTATCGGGGGCGGCGAGAGCGGCTACGTCACGACGATCAAACCCGAAGCCTTCAAGCTTGACGAATTCAAGGAGAAGCTTGGGACCGCAGCTACCTCTGGCCCCAAGAAAGATCCTCTCGCGGTGATGCGCCTGGACGACCGCGGTATCGGTGAAGAGGAGTGCGCAATCATCTCGGAGCTGGTCGCCTCGGCTCTGGCGCGCACGGGGCGCTTCCAGGTAATAGAGACCTCGCAGCGGGACAAGATCTTCCAGGAAGTGGAGTTCTCCTTATCGGGCCTGAGCGACGAAGCCACAAGGCTTGAAGTCGGCAAGTTGCTCAACGCCCGCCACATGTTGTCGGGGAGCGTCGGATCTATCGCAGGGAAGTCCGTACTCAACGTCAGGCTCATAGCGATGGAAAGCGGGGCAACGCTGAACGCCCTTTACAAGATCTATCCCGGACTCTCGGCCTTGATTGACGACTGCGAGAATTTTACCTATGAGTTGATCAGCGCCGCGATCGCGGGGGAGTAGCGCGTCGCTTTTCGGTGGACCAGCATCGTCCGTACGGATTCCGGAAACGGTGAATTTCAGAACAATAAATGGAGGACCCAAGCCGCGAAACCAAGCCAAAGGCAGACGAAGATGGCGGCGGCCGCCGCGGCGGCGGGAGTCTTCACCCTCTCGCCCGCGACCAGATGTTTCCATGCTTCGCGCCTGCAGCGCGCGGCGACATCCTTCGGTATGAGTCGGAGCGCGAGGGTGATCAGAAGGGGCACCAGCAGAAGGTCGTCGAGCTGGCCGATCAGGGGAATGAAATCGGGGATCAGGTCGATGGGGCTGGCCGCGTAGGCGACGGCGCACAGAATGACCACGCGGGCCAGAATCGGGGTTCCGGGATCTTTGAGCGCAAGGTAAAGAGCCCAGAGCTGGCGTTTCAGGCGCTTGGCCCGGCGGAGAAGCTGGTGGCGGTTCATGCCTGCACCTGCGGAAGGACCGGGACCGCGGATTCATTCATATGGACCTTACTGTTCATCCCGGGACGACGCTCCTTCCGGTCCGCCTTTCCGCGGCCGCCCGGGATAGACCCGGTAAAGCCGAGATTATATCAGAGTACTGATGGATATCCGAGTATCCAGATCCTGGATAGCATCCGCGGTAGTCACGGACAAGGCCGAGCGGAGAGGGTGCGGAGGATGACAGTATATCGCAGGTATTTCTGCCATTTGTGCAGTATTTCAAGGCTTCGGAGGGTTGGCACGCTTATTGCATTACTAGTATCGGTTGTTAACCGCAGCCGGTCCGCGATAACGGAACGGCATTCCTTCAAGGAGGCTACCATGAAAAAAAGGGTAACCACAGTATTCGTTCTCCTTCTCGTCGCTCTGCTCGCGACGCCCATTTTCGCCGCGGGAAAAGCGGAAGAAAAGCCGGCGGAGAAGAAACAGCTGACGTTCCTCTTCATGCCCGGCGTCGCCGATCCCTTCTACTTCACCATGGAAAAAGGGATCAAGGCGAAGGCCCAGGAACTCGGCGTCAACCTGATCGTCGCCGAATACCCGAAATCCTGGGGTCCCGAAGCCCAGGTCCCGATTCTGGAAGCGACCATCCAGAAAGGCGGGATCGACGCGCTTCTGATCGCCCCGACCTCCGTGGACGCCCTGAAAGCTCCGTTGAAGAAGATCTACGACAAGGGCATCGAGATCATCACGGTCGACACCTTCATCGGCGACGGCGATTACAGCAAAACCGGCACCGACTACGGCTTCCCCCTCGCGTACATCGGCTCCGACAACGAGCTCGGCGGCAAGCAGATCGCCGAACAGATGGCCAAGATGCTCGGCGAGAAGGGCAAGGTCTTCGTCGAAGCCACCAATCCCGACGTCTCCTCCGTCCAGGGCCGCGTGAAGGGCTTCACCGCCGGCGTGGCGGAATTCCCCAACATGAAGCTGGTCGGCGTGGAGTGGTGCATGGACGTGCAGCAGACCGCCATGACCCAGACCCTGGCCGCCCTCCAGAAGGATAAGGACATCGTCGGCATATTCGGCGTAAACGTCTTCAGCGCACAGGGCGCGGCCCAGGCCGTCGTCAACGCAGGACTCGCGGGCGCGGTGAAGATAGCCCTCTGGGACGCGACGCTCACCAACATCGACAGCCTGAAAAAGGGCACGGTGGATCTGGTGCTCGCGCAGAAACCCGGCGAGATCGGTTCCCTCGGAGTCGAGTGGATGTACAAGTACCTTACCCAGAAAGCCACGGTTCCCAAGAAGGTCATCCCCGGTTTCGAATTCTTCACCAAGGCGAACGTGAACGACGCTGCGATGCAGCCTTTCATTTACCAATAAGGCGTAAGTTCCTTAAGTGACGCGGCGCGCCGTCCGGCGAAGGATGGCGCGCACTATCGCAGAGGCGCGAGGGAGACAAAATCTTGCCGAACCGACAAGCCATAGACCGGCGCGGATACTTCGAAAAGGGTTTCGGATTGGCCGTCGCCCGCAACTGGGCGCTCTGCTTCCTGATCCTGATGACCGCGAGTTTCAGCCTCGCGGGGCCCGGCTTCTTCGATATCGTTAATTTCCAGAACATCGTCCACCTGGCGACGGGTTCCTTCCTGCTCGCCGCGGCGGAAACCTTCGTCATCATCACCGGAGGCATCGACGTCTCCATCGGCTACGTGTACGGACTCAGTTCCGTTGTGGCCGCCAAGGTCATGCAGCTCCTGCTCGCGGCCGGCCTGCCCATAGCGCCGCTCATCCTCGCCGGCTGCCTCGCCGGCCTGCTCGTGAGCATCATACCCGGGCTCGTGAACGGATGGCTCGTGACCAGGTTCAAGGTCCCTTCCTTCATAGCGACTATGGGGATGTGGGGCATCTGCAACGGTTTGACCCTTTTCTTTTCCGATGGCTTCATGCCCGTCATGGGACCTCCGGACGCGGTCACGAAGATCGGCAACGGCTTCATCCTGAACATCGATCCCGGGAAGGCCGTATCCTTTTTCGGGAAACCGGATTACGTCGCCGATGCGAACATACGCTTCCTGTTGCGTCTGTTCCCCAATTCCCTCATCCTGAGCATCCTCGTCCTCGGGGTCCTCGGCTTCGTCCTGAAATACACCAAGTTCGGCCGCCATACCTACGCGATCGGCGGCAGCATGGACGCCTCGCGCAGAGCCGGCATCAACGTGGACAAACACCTCTTGATCGTCTATACCCTGTCGTCCTTCGTCGCGGGCATCGCGGGCGTTTTCGACGTTTTCCAGACGGGCATCGGCAATTACACGTCCTCGGGCGCCATGTACGAGCTGTTCGCCGTGGCGGCCGTGGTCATCGGCGGCGCGAGCCTCATGGGCGGAAAGGGACGGATCTTCGGGACGGCCATCGGCGTGCTCCTGTTGGCCGTGCTCAATACCGGCTTGCAGATCGTCGGACTTCCGCCCTTCTACAGGTACATCGGCGTCGGCGTCCTTCTGACCATGGCGGTCATCATCGATCAATTATTCCCGGATCTTTTCTAAAAGGAAGACGCAAACGTGAATACGTTAACGGCGAACGGCAAGAAAGCCCTACTCGCGAAACTCGGCTCGCGCTGGGTCCTCGTTTTCATCGTGCTGGAACTCGTGTTCTTCTCCCTGAGCACGACCGGATTCCTCAGCATCGATACGGCGCAGATGATCCTATTCTACGGAACCGAAGTCTTCCTCCTCGGCACCGCGGAGCTTTTCGTCATCATAACCGGCGGCATCGACCTGTCGGTCGGTTTCGTGATGGGCTTCGCGACGGTGATCGCTTCCAAGCTCATGGCGACCTTCGTCAATCTCGGCCTGTCTCCGCTGGAGAGCGTTCTGGCGAGTTCTATCCTGACACTCCTGATAGGATTACTGCCGGGCCTGATGAACGGTTGGCTCGTTGCCCGCCTGAAGGTTCCCGCCTTCATCGCGACCTTTTCCATGCTCGGAATCACGCGGGGATTCTCCGAACTCCTGCTCGCGGGCAGTCCCGCCAAGAATCTTCCCGCCCTCGCGGGGAATATCGGGAACGGATACCTGCTTTTCATCACCAAGCGGGGCGGGATCAGCTTCTTCAACCGGCCGGAAGTTCCCCGCGGCGAATACGTATGGGCTATCGTTCCGGTCATCGTCGTGCTCGGTTTCGTCTTCATCGCGGTATTCGCCTTCATACTGAACCGGACGAAATTCGGTCAGCATATCTACGCTATCGGCGGCAACAAGGAAGCGGCGGAGCGGGCCGGCATAAACGTGCGCCGCGACCTCATCAAAGTGTACATGATCTCCTCCCTGTTCGCTTCGCTTGCGGGACTCGCGTACACCTTCAAGTACATCACCGGAAAGGCGGACGCCGGATCCGGGATGCTCCTGAACGGGATCGCGGCAGTCGTCATCGGCGGCGCCAGCATGAACGGAGGTTCGGGAAGCGTCTGGCGGACGGTCCTGGGTTGCCTGGTCATCGCGATACTTGAGACCGGACTGAGGATCATGAACCTGCAGACATTCACCACCTACATCGTGATCGGTTTCATCCTGATCATGGCGGTCATCGTGGACCAGCTATTCCTGAATTCAAAGCGCGCGGAGGGTTGACCCATGTCGTATCTGCTGGAAACGAAAAACATTACGAAACGCTTCGGCGGCCTGACCGCCGTGGACCAGGTGAGCATGGGCGTGGAAGCCGGAGAAGTGGTCGCCCTGCTCGGCGACAACGGCGCGGGGAAATCCACCCTCATCAAACTGATATCCGGAGTCTACAAACCGGACGAAGGCGAGATACTCCTGAACGGGAAAAGGATAGAGATCGAGAGTCCGATCGACGCGCTCGCGCAAGGCATCGAAACCATCTACCAGGACCTCGCGCTGGCGGAGAATCTCAACGTGTATTCGAACATTTTCCTCGGACGCGAAAAGACCAGGAAGGCTTTCGGGATCATCGACGTCCTGAACCACGCGGTGATGGCGGAAGAATCGCGGAAGGTGCTGGATCGGCTGGACATACACATACCCTCGCTTAAATCCACGATCAGGACCCTCTCGGGAGGACAGCGGCAGGCGGTCGCCATATCGCGGTCCATCTACTGGGACGCGAAGGTCCTCATCATGGATGAACCCACGGCGGCCCTGGGAATCGCGGAGCAAAAAAAGGTGCTCAACCTCGTGAAGTCGTTGAAGAACCAGGGCATAGCGATCATAATCATAAGCCACCAGATGTACGACGTCTTTGAAGTGGCCGACAGGATCATCGTCATGCGCCGCGGCGTCAAGGCGGGGGAAGTCCTCGTGAAGGATACCACCCCGGACGAGGTGGTCGGCCTGATCGTCGGCTCGGAGACCGTGAAAAAATAAGGCGGCGATGAAGCTTTTCCAGCGTACCCTGCTTTCGTTCGTCGGGATCATCATGCTGCAGGGTGCCCTGACAATAATCCTCGTCACGGACAGCATAGGGAACGCCCAATCCGTGGACGCCTGGCGCGAATTGCGGAACGAGGCCGTTACGGTCTACGACAACGTCAACGCATGGAAGCGCCTGCTCTGGAAGGGGTCGGTCGAATTCCAGGATGACGGGGAGCTCAAGGCTCTCGTCGCCTCCCAGACGCGGATAGCCTTTGACCCGCGCCTCGATGCCTACCTGCGCGCCGCCGCGGAAAAGACCGGCGCCGATTTCCTGATCGCGCGCTCGGGCTATTCCCGGTTCAGCAGCGTGACGGTCCTCTCCGAAAAACGCTTGGCCGTACCGGGAGCGGACAACTTCGTCAACCGGAAAGAGCATCCGTACATCGACACCTTGCTGATGGACAATTCGCTGTACTTCGTCGGGACCGTCCGGGTGATGGCGCCTGACGGCAGGTTCATCGACCTGTTCCTCGTCAAACGCGTCGATGAGGGTCTGTGCGCCCAGCTGAACTTCAATCCGCGCATACGGTCTCTGGTATCCGCCGATTCGCGTTTCGCGGTGGGTTCCGTAGGCGGCAGCTCCCTTCTGCGCCGGCTCGCCGAGCAGCCGATGCTCAATTCCTGGGCAGCCATCGAGGAGATCGAACAGGACGGCGTGCCGTATTCGGCCATCGTCCAGCAATCGGGGATGGTGAGGATACGCGCCGGCGCAGGGGCGGAAACAGAGGAAGCCTTCTACATCACCGCCTTCTTTTCCCGTTCCGAATACCGCCAGCGCCTCGCGTCCATCAACCGTACGGTGCTGTTCATTTCCCTCGTCATCGCTGGATCCACGCTGATCGTCAGCCTGGCCCTCGCGGGAACGATAACCTTCCCCATCCGACGCTTGCGGAAAGCCATGCTCGCCGTGAAATCAGGCGCGCTGGATACGACAGTGGACGGAAAGCCGAAGGGCGAGATCGGCGATCTGCTCCGCGGCTTCAACGAAATGGCGACTCAGCTCGCCCGGGACCGGGCGGCCCTTGGAGAATATATTTCCGAGATCGTCCGGCTGAAGGAATACAACGAGAAGGTTTTCGATTCCATCCGCGAAGGAATCGTCGTGGTGAACGCCGTCTTCAGCGTGGAGAAGGCGAACCACGCTTTCCTCGATTATTTCCGGTTGAAGATCGAAGACGTGGAGAGCCGTAATATCGACGATCTTTCCATCAGCCTCTTCGACGCGCCCCTGCACGAGAGCATCCGCGCGATCCTGACCGGCAGCCTTCCCTTCGATCTGCAGATCCGCAGGACACCGGCGGGCGTATCCTTCGAAGTCAAGCTGTATTCCCTTTATGAAGCGTCCCGTTCCGAGGGGGACCGCATCCACTGCATCATGATCATCGAAGACGTGAGCCGACGCATCGCCTTTGAGGAGGGAATATTCCAGGCGGAAAAGCTGGCGGGTATCAGCATGCTCTCGGCCGGGGTCGCGCATGAAATCAACAATCCCCTGAGCTCGATCCTGACGAACGCGCAGAACCTGCTGGCCACGGAAAAAGACGAATCGAAAGCCGCCGATCTGCTCATCATAGAGCAGGAAACGAAGCGTATCGCCCGCATCGTCCGCGACCTCCTCGATTTTTCGGCCAGCCGATCCGAGCACCCGGACGGGATCGATATGAACGCCGTGATCGACGAGGTGCTGCGGCTCATACGGTATTCGATCAAGAAGGAAAGCCGAATTTCCATCGAAACGGATTTTGCGCTGGAACTTCCTCCGGTCGCGGTGGGAGAGGACGAATTCAAACAGATAACGATCAACCTCATCAATAATTCTTTACAGGCCATCGGTGAGGGCGGTACGATCACTATCCGCACCGCTGTTTCCGATGACCCGGAGCGGGTGGAATTGTCGGTCAGGGATACCGGTTGCGGCATTCCGGCGGCGATCCTGCCGCGCATCTTCGATCCTTTCTTCACGACGAAGGGAAACGACGGGAATACCGGACTCGGGCTTTCGGTGGTGTACGGGATCGTGACCAAATACCGCGGGAAAGTGACCGCCGAGAGCGAAGCCGGAGTGGGCACGACGATGCGCATATCGTTGCCCGCCCGGACCGGAGAAGGACGCCATGGGCATGAATCCTAGAAAAACGAGCATCCTCATCGTCGACGACGAAGAAGGCATACGGCACGGACTCTCCCAGCTTTTCCGCAACGAAGGATTCGCCGTCCACGCCGCCGCGGACGCCGAAGGCGCGGTTCTGATCGCGGGCAGCCACGGCATAGACATCGCCCTGCTCGATCTCCGGCTCAAGGGAGGGAAAAGCGGACTGGATTTGTTGGCGACCCTCCATGCAGGGGACCCCGAGCTGCCCATCATCATGGTTACCGGTTACGGAAGCATCGATTCGGCGATACAGGCGATGAAGCAGGGCGCGGCCGACTACATACTCAAGCCGATAGAGAACAATGCCCTGCTGGATGTGGTGGGGAAGAATCTGGAACTTGCCCGCTTGCGCAAGGATAATGAATTCCTGCGGAGCGAATTGCTTTCCAAAGTCTATCAGCATGAGATCATCACCCGCGATCCGGGATTCCTGGCTTTGGTGGAACGGGCCGACCGGGTGAAAAACAGCGAAGCCACCCTACTCATCACCGGCGAGAGCGGAACCGGCAAGGAGGTGCTGGCCCGCTACGTGCATTTCACGAGCGACCGGCGCGATGGACCCTTCGTCGGCATCAATTGTGCGGCCATTTCGGAAACCCTGCTGTTAAGCGAGTTGTTCGGTCATGAAAAGGGCGCGTTCACCGGCGCGACCGAGCGCCATATCGGGAAATTCGAACTGGCCGACAAGGGAACGCTGTTCCTGGACGAGATCGGCGACATGTCGGCCAGCGTGCAGGCCAAGCTCCTGCGGGTTCTGGAAGAGAGCGCGTTCGAAAGGGTGGGCGGCGTGAAGCGCATCGCGGTGGATATCCGGGTCGTCGCCGCCACCAACCGCGACCTCGCCTCCATGATGAAAAGCGGCGAATTCCGCTCCGATCTTTTTTATCGAATAGCCATCATGGACCTGAAGCTGCCCCCGCTTCGCGAGCGCAAGGCCGATATCCCTCTGCTCGTGGAGCATTTCATGAGGCGCTATGCGGAAAAATACCGGAAACGGGTGACCTGCGTGAGTCCCGAAGTCTCCGCCTTATGGTTGGACTACGGGTGGCCGGGCAATGTCCGGGAGCTGCAGAACGCCGTCAATCAGGCCGTCCTGCTCTGCAGGGGCGATTCCATCGATCTGGACGCGATCGGCGCGTCCGGCCGCCTGCCCGCCGCCGAATGCGCGGACGGGTTCGATCCCGGGGCGTACTCCAGCCTGAAGGATCTATCGCAGGCCGCTTCGTGCCACTATGAAAAAATAATGATCGCGGCCGTCCTGGAACGCGTCGGGGGGAACCGGTCGCAAGCCGCACGGGAACTGGACGTGACGCGGAAGACCCTGGCGGAGAAGATGGAGAAATACGGCATCGGCCGGGCGTGATCGACGCGGAGCCTATCGACGCGGAGCCTATCGGCCGAATCCGGGAAACGGAATGCCGACCAGGATGCCGAGAGCCGCCGCGCTGAGTATGACCGCTCCGGGGTGCAATCTGGATTTAAGCAATACCGCCAGACAGATCGCGCTAATCAGGACCGACGGAATGTCCAAGGCGAAGGCGCCCAACCGCAAAGCCGGCACTCCCATCGGGGCGCTGTCCCCTGCCAGAAGGGTTCCCTTTCCCACGAGGAATGCGGCAGAGGCGATGAGCCCCGCCACTACGGGGCGTATCCCGGCGAATACGGCCTCCTTCAGCGGATTTCCACGCAGGCGCCTGAGCCAACCACCGATGAGCAGGATGAGAAGCAGGGAGGGCAGCACCACGCCTATTGTCGCGACGGCCGAGCCGAAAAAGCCCGCCGTCTTGAAACCGACGAAGGTGGCGAGGTTTATCGCGATGGGACCCGGCGTCATCTCGGCGATGGCGATGACGTCGGCGAAGGTCTTGGGCTCTATCCACCCGTATTGTTCCACCTCGGCCGCGATGAGCGGAATCATCGCGTAGCCGCCGCCGAAGCTGAAGGAGCCGATGCGGAGGAAGGCCAGGAAGAGTTGCAGCATCATTCATCAGACTCCCGTTCGTCGTCGGCGATTTTCCCGGCGATGCGGCGGACGGCCAGAAGGTAACGGCACGCGCCGAAAATAGCCCCGATTGCGATGGCGATCGCGGCATGCACATTGAGAACGACCACGGCGATGAAGCCGAGGATGGCCGCGATGAAGGTGGGCGCATCCTTGATCCCGGCTTTCGCGACGGGCAGGACCGCGTAGGCGATGAGGGCGACCACGGAAGCCCGGATTCCGCCGAACGCGTTGGCGACGACGGGCAATTCGATGTAGCGGTACAGGGCCGCGGCGATCGCTAGGATGACGATGAAGGAAGGCAACACCATTCCGGTCAGGGCCGCGAAGGCGCCCGCGACGCCCCGAAGGCTCATCCCCAGAAAGGTCGCCGTATTGATCGCCACAGCGCCAGGGACGGACTGGGAGACGGCCAGGAGGTCGAACAGTTCCTCTTTTTCCACCCAGCGCCTTCGTCCGCACACCTCGCGTTCGATGAGCGGGATCATCGCGAATCCGCCGCCGAAGGTCACCGCTCCGATCCTGAAAAAGGTGAAGAATAAATTCGCGAGGCTTGGCGCTTCCATCGGAGTTCTCCTTTCCCGTCGCTGGGCGAATCGCCGCCGGGCGAGACGCCGCGGGGAACGCGATAGGCTCCAGCCATGGAACGATAATCCCTGTCGGAAGAGTGTTGGTCAATGGCGGCGCCGGCAACGGAGGGAGCGACCGAAACCAGGATCGACCCCTCCCCGCCGGAGTACCGCCACACGTCCGGCCATGTCCTGAGCGTTCAGGCTGTTCCGAAACGCTTGGCGATGAGCTTGTCCATGATCGGACCCGGGATGGTCGCCTCAAGCCGGTCCAGCAGGGGATGGTCCGAGAGGAAATAGCGGGATCTGGGGTTTCCCTTCTCCATGATCCGCAGGATCCGCCCCGCGGCCCGCTCCGCCGCCATGCCGGCATTGCCTCCGCGGACGAAGCTTTCGGCTGCCCGTTCGAAAGCGCCGCGATAGCGATCGCCGACCGCGGGGAGCAGCTCCGACTTGATTCGCGTCCAACTTCCGTCCCAGATCGGCGTCGCGACTGCCCCCGTGTCCAGAACCACCGTGCGCACTCCGTGCGGCCGCAACTCACGACGCAGGCAATCGGCGAAACCTTCCACGGCGAACTTGGAGGCGACGTAGGGCGAGAAAAAGGGGAGACCGACCCGGCCGGCGAGGGAGGCGTTGATGATTATCCTGCCCCCGTCCCGGATCAGGCGGGGAATCAATTTCTGGCTCAGGGAATAAATGCCGAAAAAATTCACTTCAAAAACCTCTCGGACGCCGGACAGAGGCATATTCTCCACCGGTGCGGCCAGCACTTCGCCCGCATTGTGGACGAGGCAGGCAAGGCGCTGCCCATGGGCCGTCAGCCCCTCCACCAGTTCCGCGAACCGGGCGATGCCCGTTTCGTCCCGGAGGTCGAGCCTCCAGCACACCAGATGGGCGTGCGGGGCGAAGGGCGGCTCGGAGAAGCATCCGGCGACCACGGACCATCCCCGATCCAGCAACAGATTCGTCAAGGCGAAGCCGATGCCGGAGTCGCAACCGGTCACCGCCACCAAGCCCTTGCGGTTAGGTACGTCCATACAACAATTATAGGACAATCCTTCCCGGCCTGCCGTGGAGTATATTGTTCCCATGAATATCGAGCTGGAATTCGCGCAGGGCATGGCGGGCATCGAACGCGCGGAATGGGACTCCCTCGCCTCGCGCTACGATTGCCCCCTGTTGTCCTGGGGTTTCCTGGCGCTATTGGAGGAATCCGGGTCGATAACGGCCGGGACGGGCTGGGGACCGCACCACCTGCTGGCGCGCCGGGACGGCAGGCTCGTCGCCGCGGCTCCCTTCTACGTCCGCAGCCACTCCATGGGAGATTTCGTCTTCGATTTCGCCTTCGCGGAGGCGGCGGGGAAGATGGGCGCGCCCTACTACCCCAAACTCGTCGGCGCCGTGCCTGCGACCCCGTCTCCGGTCTGGCGCGTGCTCGTCGCCGAGGGAGAGGACGAAGAGGTACTCGGCGCGATCGTGATCGGCGCGGCGGCCGAGGCGGCGCGGGAAGCCGGGCTCGGGGGACTCCATCTGCTGTGGGTCGATCCGGCCGCGGCCCTGCCGATCCGGAAGACGGCGCTGCCCCTTACCGAATGGAAGCACCAGTCTTTCCTCTGGTCCGACGCGGGTTTCGGCGACTTTCAGGGTTATCTGGATGCCTTCACCAAAAACATGCGGCGGAACGTGCTGCGCGAACGCGCTTCCGTGCGCCGGGCGGGAATCGAATCCCGCATCATCGAGGCGGAGGAGGCGGCCGTCCGTCCCGACCTATTGGAACGCATGGCGGACTTCTACGAGGACACCAACGCCAAGTTCGGTCCCTGGGGCGCGAAATTCCTGACCCGCGAATTCTTCACGAGGCTTCCTGAGTACATGGCCACTGGTTGGGTCCTGTCGGCGGCCTTCGGAGCGGGGGAGGGTGAAGGCGATCCCGTGGGCCTCGCCTTCCTGTTCCGCGGTAAGGAACGGCTCTGGGGCCGTTGGTGGGGTTCCTCCCGCTTCGTCGACTCCCTGCATTTCGAACTTTGCTACTATCGCCCCATCGAATACGCCCTGTCGCGGGGCATCGGAAGTTTCGACCCCGGCATGGGCAGCGAGCACAAGGCGCGCCGGGGCTTCGCCTCCCTGCTCGCGCCGTCCTTCCACCTCGCGTTCGACGGGAGGATGCGGCGGCTTTTCGAATACAACCTGCCGCTCTTCAATGCGGAAGAGGCCGAGGGCGCGCGGATCCTGGACGCGGACCTGCCCTGGAAAAGGAATCAGAGCGGCACGAGCACGTTGTAGATCGGTTCGGTCAGTTCGTAAACCAGGGGGAAGTCGCGCGCGCCGAGCTCCGTGACCTCCCCGTCGCGTTGGGACAGGACAGGTTTGAAATAGGTGACTTCGAATCGCTCCCCGGAGAAGAGCCGTGCGACGTCCAGGCCGCGGTGCTTGCCGGCGGCGATGCGGTCCTTGTAATACAGCTTCTTGAACAGGGACATCTGGAACACCGCGCAGGCGTTGTCCTCGTCGGGCAGGATGGGCTTGTTGGACCCGTATTGCCGGTTTCCGGAGGCTCCGACGGCCAAGAGCAGGCATTCCCGTTCGAACTCGGCGACCACCGTTCCCGCCGCGTCCATGGCGCGCACTCCCATGGTCCCCACGGGCCAGATGCGGTCGTAGAAGGCCGCCGACAGGTCCAGGAAGAGCTTGTACGAATCTCCCGGCATCACACGTTTCAGGCGATTGGTGAGGTCGCCGACGAAGGCGTCGAAACCGATGCTGGCGATGTTGAAGGCGTAGCTCGGCAACTTTCCGCCTTCGGGATTCGGCGTGACGAGGATCGCGCGACGAAGGGAAGTCGTGACGGGGCCGAGCAGGCGGCCGAGGCAGACCGTGAGGTCGCGTCCCTCGGAACCGTCGTTCCCCGTCCCGAAGGGAAGGCGGAGCAGGGCGAAGCGGTCCCGCGCGGACGCGTCGAGCTCGGTCAACGCATGGGCGGTCTCCAGGGAAGTGCCGTCGCCGCCCGCGGTCAACACGATGCGGCGGGTGAGCGGCGGGTCCTCGCGCGCGGCATCCATAACGCCCAGGGCGAGTTCGGCCGCATGGCCGCTCCTTTCGGTCAGGTGCAGGCGCAGCTTGAAAGGTTCTCTCCTGGCCGGCAAGGCGGCCGCGCGCCGCGCGAGTTCATCCAGCTCCGCCGCGCGGCGGCGGGCGTACTTGGGACGCGTGAAGCCGCCCGCCTTCGGATTCGCGATGATGTCCACCGCCAGGCTTTCCCCGGGGAAGATCGGGGAGCGGGACAGGATGTACGTGAGCCGTTCGGCGAGGTCTTGGGGTCGCATGGACCCATCATAACCGCCCCGCGACCTTCCTGTGAAGAAGAATCGCGCGCGCTTCCGCCATAATCGGAGGATTTGCAGGTTCCGTTCGTTCCGGATATAATTCCCCAAGCTCTTCGATCCGGAGTATTTCATGATGCGGCATTCTCGAAGACGCACGATCCCGTTCCTGACGCTGGCGTTGCTAAGCGCCGCGCCGCTCACGGCCCAGACGGATTTTTTTGAACTTTGCCGGAAAGGAACTCCGACGGAGGTTTCGCGGGCTCTGAAGGCGGGCGTCTCCGTGGCGGGAAGGACAGCCGAAGGCTGGTCGCCACTGCAGCTCGCCTCGCAATACAACAAGAACCCCGATGTGATAATGGCTCTCCTCGCGGCCGGCGCCTCCCTGAAGGATCGTACGGACGGCTGGTCGCCGTTGCTGCTGGCCGCCGGGTACGCCTCGAACCCGGAAGTGATACGTGTGCTTTTAGCGGCGGGCGCTTCCCTGAAAGATAGAACAGCCGACGGACGCACCGCCCTGATGCTCGCCGCGCTGATGAACAGGAATCCCGGAGCGATCGCCGCGCTTCTTGAAGCGGGCGCCTCCGTGGCGGAGCGGACTCCTTCCGGCTGGACGCCCTTGCTGGACGCCGCCTCGGGGAATCCCGATGTCGAGGCGGTGCGTCTTCTGCTCAAGGCGGGCGCCTCCGTCAGGGAGCGGACTTCCGACGGCTTGTCGCCGCTGATGCTCGCCGCGTCGGGAAATCCGAATCCGGCGGTGGCTGCCGCGTTGCTTGCGGCGGGCGCTTCCGTCGCGGAACGGTCGCCCGACAGCTGGTCCCCCTTGGCGTTCGCCGCCCGGCACGCCCGGAGCCCCGGCGTGCTGACCGTGCTCCTGGATGCCGGCGCGTCCGTGGAGGAACGCACGAAGGACGGCTTGTCTCCCTTGTTGATCGCCGCGTCGGGCAACCCGAATTATGAAATTGTCGGCGCGTTGCTGAAAGCGGGCGCTTCTGTGAAGGAAACGACGCGGGACGGCTGGACGCCGCTCCTGCTCGCCGCGAGGGACAACGCGGGGCCCGAGGTCGTACGGGCGCTCCTGGATGCCGGGGCCCCGGTAAAGGAACGGACTCCGGACGGCTGGTCGCCCTTGTTGCTCGCCGCGAGGGACAACAGGAATCCCGCGGTGGCTTCCGCGCTTCTTAAGGCCGGTGCCTCCATGAAAGAGCGTTCCAAGGCCGGTTGGTCTCCGTTGCTGCTCGCCGCATCGGCCAATCCGAATCCGGAAATGATCCCGGCGCTGCTGAAGGCGGGGGCTTCGATGAAGGAACGGACGCCTTCAGGCGCGTCTCCGCTCTTGTTGGCCGCTTCGACCAATCCGAATCCCGCGGTCGTCGCCCTGTTGCTGAAATCGGGAGCCACGATGAAGGAGAGGACCGACGATGGCTGGTCCCCCCTTCTGATGGCGGCACGGTACAGCGCGGATTCGGGGATGATTCGGGTCCTTCTGGAGGCGGGCGCATCCGTGAAAGAGCGGACCCGAGACGGCTGGACGCCTCTCCTGCTCGCCTCCCGATATACCGCGAACGCGGAGGTGATTTCAGGACTGCTCGAAGCCGGAGCCCCCGTGACGGAGCGGACGCCCGCCGGTTGGTCGGCGCTGTCGCTCGCAGCCAAATTCAACAAGAACTCCGAAGCGATCACCGCGCTCCTGAAGGCGGGCGCATCCTTGACGGAACTGAATCCGGAAGGCTTGTCTCCCCTGTTTCTTGCGGCGGCGGGCAACCCCAATCCGAAGGCGGTCGCGGTTCTTCTTGAAGCGGGAGCCTCGGTCAAGGAACGGACCAAGACCGGCTTGTCGCCGTTGATGTTCGCTTCCGCGTTCAATCCCGAGCCCGCGGTCATCGCCCAGCTCATCAAGTCCGGTGCCTCGGTGGCGGAAAGGGACAACGCCGGCAGCTCGGCTTTGCTGTACGCCGCCCGGTACAGTCCGAATCAGGAAGTGATCGCAACGTTGCTGGAAGCGGGAGCCGACGCGAAGATCAAGGATGCCGCGGGGGAAACCGCCTACGACCATGCCTTGATCAACCCTGCCATGAAGGACACGCCCGCGCTGCGCGCATTGCGTGACGCCCGCTGACGCGGAGCCAGCCGGCACGCTGCCCGCTAGCGCGGCGCCCGCTGACGCGGCGCCAGCCGGCACGCTGCCCGCTAGCGCGGCGCCCGCTGGCGCTGCATTAAGATGCCGGGACCCCCATGAAGTCAGCGCTCCGGACTCTCATCGGTATTGACCCGGAGAACGGGTCTTTCCCTGGCTCCTAGTCCAAGAGATGGTGGGATGAAGGCGGAAGCGCCAAGCCGTTCCGCTCCCCGGACTCCAAACTCCTGTCCCCCGCCATCAGCCCGCGGCTCGAATAATCGTAGACGAAGTAAGTGTTTTCGTAAAAATACTGGTCGCTCCCTGACCCGTCGTCGCGGATGAAGTACTTATAGCTGTCCCTGGCCAAGAGCTCGGTTTCCTCGTCGTTGTTCTTGTTGTAGTAGCGGATCTCGATCAGGTCCAGGTTGGTCGCGTCGTATTCGTACGTCCTGTAGAGGGCGTTGAGCCCGTTTCCGGTCAAGGATCCCCTGGTCTTGCGATACCAGTAGCCGTCGCCCAAAAGCTCGTAGGTCTGCAGGATGGAACCGGTCAGGTTGCCGTCTTCGTCGAATTCGGCCTGAAGGTACATGTTGTCGTCGGCATCCCAGGAGTACTTGTAAGTCAGGGTGCGCACGTAGGTGTAGGACGGGTCCGCGGTCGGGATCTTGAGATACCGGACTTCCTGGATGCATTTCCAGGTATCGGTCGCGTCGTAGGTGGCCGTGTAGCGCTCCAGGAGATCTGCATCCGCCGCGTCGGCGCCGGCGTAATAGGATTCGACCGCGTAATACCCGTTCGCGTCATAGGTGCAGGTCCGGTGCTGTTCGACTATCTCGGCTCCGCCATCCCTCTGGTAATACGTCATGGTCACATAGTCGCCGTTCCCGTTGTAGGCGGCTTCAAAACGCTCCAGCGGCGCGGCCGTGTCGTAGGATCCCGTCGCGGGATCGAAGACGCAGAGCATGCCGCTCGTGGCGTAGTCCGCGTTCGCGTCTTCGTAGACGTATTCGGCGACCAGGATGCAGGTCGACGCGTCCGCGGGATCGTCGTCGCTGTAGATCCGTACCTTCATAAGCCGAGGCGGCACGGTCCCGTCGTATTCGTAGACCGAATACGCGATGAGGGTATCGTTCCTGTCGTAATTCCAGGACTCCAGGACGCCGTTTGCGTCGAAACGCTCGAGACGGCGCTCGGATTGGCTCTCCGTGAGGGTGATCTCGAGGTCGGGAGCGTCCTTCTCATCCGGATTGAAGAACGGGCACGCGATGAGGGTGACCGCAGCGAAAATCGTCGCGATGCCGCTTGCGAGGTGTCGTTTCATCGCGTACTCCTAGCGTACTTCGCGCGGAATGGGTGGACGATGCCGGCTGTGGCTTCGGTCACGCCCGACGTATCGCCCGCGGCCGAGGCCGAGAGGGTGACGAGGGGGAACTTATTGGAATACAGGGTCTCCTCCCACAAGCCGTCCAATAGCTCTCCATTGACCTCGATGAAAAGGCCCAATTCGCCCGAGGCGTTCGCGGCCCAGCTCGGGCCCTCCAATCCGCCCGCGTGCACGGTGCCGTCTTCGTCCGCGAAGCCGCTCGTATAGTAGCCGATCGAGCCGCTCAGGCTGCCCTCCACGTTGATGTAGGGGCCTCCCCCGGCCTCGAAGACGAGGACCGAGATAGCGTCGATTTCCAATGCGAAGCCGATGAAGAACTTTTGCTTCAGCGAGGCTTCGGCGCTGAGCTTCGGCTCGAACGAGGCTCCGAGCGAGGCGTTAGCCCAGCTGTCGAAACCGCTGACGTTGGTGATGACGATCAAATAACCGTCGAGCGTGCAACGCGCGCCGAATTCGGTCTGCACCCCGAATTTCACCGGCAAGTCCAATTCCAGCCTGCCTTCGAATATTGACTTGGTCTTCAGGCCGACGCTCGCTTGGATGGTATCGTCGTCGCGGAGTCCATATCCGTATAGGGTCGCTTCCCCGAACTCGATGGGGTCGTCGGTCTCCAACTTGAAATTCAGGTCGCCGTTGACGCCCAGGTCGTTCCTGAGGTTGAAGTAGACGAAGCCCGCGTTGTAATGCGTTGCCAGGTACGGAAAGTATATCGTCCCGAACCAGGTGCCGATGGCGTAGTACTCGGTCGTCAGACTGATGTAGGGAAGGCAGAACGAGAAGGTCATCGCGCTGACCAAGTACGGGTCGATGCTGGCCGTAATCGATGCCGCGCCCTTCTCGTAGAGGGTGAAGGAGTACGCCGCGTCCGAATCGTCGCCCCGCGCGTTCGAGTCGAGGGGCTTCCCGTAGATCTCAGGCTTGAAGTAGGCGTCGCTGAATAGGATGGTCTGCTGTGGTACGTAAATGAAGAGGGCGATCTCCCGCAGCCCCGGCTCGGCTGTGTCGATGTAGATGTCGCCGTCGATTTCAGTTATGCCCACGACCTTCTTCGCCTTGCCGTCCACGTCGATGAAGATGTCCCCCTCCTCCAGATCGGCCGGGGAAGGTTCGACTAGAGAACCGTCGCCTTGGATGCAGACGGGGATGCCGTTGTCGCGGAAGTCCATCATTCCGGATTTATAGTGGATCATCGAGTTCGTGAAGCCGGTCTGTTGGGAATGCAAGCCCGCCGCCGTGGCGAGCAGGGCGGCGATCAACGCAAGCTTCCGCTTCATGGTTTGATCCCCCCATCGTGCAGGGTTTTTATTTGGACGTTCCCCTTCGCGTCGGTCAGCGCCACCGCGATCAGCTTTCCGTCCGCGTCGTAGAGGTATCGGATATCCGACTGCTCCGAGCCGCCGTCGGGATCGACGACGGTCCTCGATGTTCCGGTTGCGCGACCGCTGCCGTCGGACTGCGTCCCATCGGAGTAGTACGTGACCTTCGAGGCGCCGGATCCGACGCTCCGGGCAACTGATTGGAGCTTCCTTTGCCCGTCGTACTCGTACGAACGAGTGACGGTCCTGCCGCTTTTATCCCGCGTCGACGACTGGGAGATCGTCCCATCGGCGTCGAGGATATAGGTCGAATCGACCTTTCCGCCGCTGCGGATATAGACCCGCGCGCTTTTATTTTGGGGCTTTTCGATTTCGCAGGACGCAAGAAGCAGGACGAGAAACAGAGGGTACATTCTTTTCATGGGTGCGCTCCTTGGCGAGCAGCCTATACGCGACACCGATCGGTTTTTGATTTCGGGGCTTACGGGCGGTTGGTCAACCCCGACCGTGGATATCGATCCTTTTGTGCTTTTCGGGAGGAACGTTCAGGTTTTCCGTTCCCCCGCTCACCTTGTTCAACTGTTCCATATCGAGCTCTTTCTTGTCCTTTTTCTTCGCGTCCGTCTGTTTGGATTTTTCTTTCTTCATTTTCGCCCTCCATAGTAAACGGCTACCATGAATTATATCACGTGTCCGAAAAGTTCGTTCTTTTTTTTCTCCCAAGAATCCCGGAGGAGGCCTGCCGCGCGCATGGAAACCGGTTTGCCGTTCGGGCTGATCATTCGTTCTCCTCAAGCAGCCGCCGGAACGGAACCAATTTTCCTCCGCGCACCACTTTGATAAGGATATCCCTGTCGGACAGATTGCCGTCGGCACCGAAACGATAGTCGCCGGCCGCCCCGGTCCAGGCGGCCATGCTCCGAAGCGATCCGGCGATCCTGTCGGGAACCGCGCTGCCGCTTTCCTTGATTGCGGAGGCGAGCAACCTGACCGCATCGTACAGCCGGGCGGCGTTCGTATCGGGAGGCGCGCCGTATTTCCGTGAATAGCCGGCGGCGAACTCCGCAGCCTCCGGCCGCTCATCGTCCGGAGAAGATACGGAGCCGACGAAGACGCCTTCCGCCGACTCCCCCGCCAGGCTCGCGAACTCCGGCGTATCGAGCCCGTCTCCCGCAAGGATGCTCGCCCGTATTCCCAGTCCGCGGGCTTCCCTGACGAACAGCGCCGCCTGCGGAACCGATCCGGCGACGAGCATTCCGTCGAACTCGAAGTTTTCCTTCCAGAAGGATAGATCCCTTCTGAATATCCTTTCGTCGCTCCGCGAATCGTAGGACAGCCGATCCGGCACAGATATTCCCAGGACTTCGCATTCGCGCTCGAAGGCATTCGCGAGACCGGTCCCGTATTCATTCTGGACCTGGTAGATCATCACCCTCTCCAGGCCGCGGCTGACGGCGAAGCGGGCCAGCCGGGATCCGAAAGCGGTATCGTCCGGAACCATGCGGAAGATTCTCCTGAAGCCCTGCCGGGTGAGTTTGGGCGCGGTGGAGAACGGGGAGAGCATCAGCATCCCGTTGTATTCGTACACGATCGAATTGGGGACGGAGATATGCGAATCGAAGTGGCCGATCACCGCGACCATGTCCGGATCGTCCGCGAAGGCCTGCGCCGCCGTCCGTCCGCCGTCGACCGAGCCCTCGTCGTCGAGCTTCGCGATGCGGAGCTTGCGGCCCCCGATTCCGCCGTTCGAGTTGATCTCGTCCAGGGCGATTTTAAGGCCCCTCCACGCGGCTTCCCCGTCCGGCGAGGACCACGGCCCGCCCGCGCCGACCAGGATATCCCCTTTCGTCCTCGCCGCGCGCGCGGCCCTCCGCGCTGCCGGATCGCCTTCCGCGCAGGCCGAAGCCAACAGGGCCAGCAGCAGCAGGGCTGTGGGAGGTCCGGAGCGGATCATGCGGCCGCTGTTCCAGTTGATGCGTTCCATCGAGTTCTCCTTGTCCGATTACGCCATCTGCCGCCGGGCGAGTTCGGCGAACAGCCCTCCCGATGCCATCAATTCTTCGTAGGCGCCGCTCTCCGCGATCTCTCCCTTGTCCATGACATAGATCCTGTCGGCCTTCATGATGGTGCTCAGACGGTGCGCGATCACCAAACGGGAAACCTGCAATCCTTCAAGGCTTTGGCCGACTATCGCCTGCGTCCTGTTGTCCAGCGCGCTGGTCGCTTCGTCGAAAAAAAGCATCCGGGGTTTTCCGACGATCGCCCGGGCGATGATGAGGCGCTGCCTCTGTCCCCCGGAAAGGGTTCCGCCTCCGGGCGGGACCATCGTATACATCCCCATGGGCATCTCGCGTATATCCTGATCCAAACCGGCCATACGCGCCGCCTCCCATGCGTCGTCCTCGGTGAGCTTTGAGCTGCCCAGTATCGACGTGCGTATATCCCCGCCCATGAGTTGCCCGTTCTGCAATACGACGCCGATCTGGCGGCGCACGCCGCGCACGTCCAGCGAGGACAGATCCTGTCCATCGTAATAGACCGCGCCGGCATCGGGGGAGGCGAAGCCCAGCAGCATCCGCAGCAGGGTCGATTTTCCCGAACCGGAACTGCCCACGATCGCCACGAATTCCCCGGGTCCCACGCTCAGGGAAATATCCTTCAGGACGCGGGGACCTTCGGGATCGTAACGGTAGCTGAGGTGGCTGACTTCGATCCGGCCGCTCAAAACGCCCGGCTTCTCCTTGGAGTCGTCCGCTTCGGGCAAGGTCCCGATGATCGGCCGCAAGCGGTCGAAGATCGGGACGACGCTGAGCGACATCACGATCGCCATGGCCGTCTGCAGCATGGCGTTCTGGACCGACATGAAGGCGAAGGAAAAGGCGAGGAATCCTCCCGTGCTCAGGTTCCCCCGGAGCTTCCAGGTGAGCCACATGAAGATCGTCATGAGCGAAATGATCGGGTAGACCGCATTGAATACTGCGAGCGCGTTCTGGAGTTTGCCGGCGCTGAAGGCGTTCTTTTTCTTTTCCGCGAAGGTTTCGGCCCAGAGCGAGAAGGCGCCGTCCTCCGAACCGGAGATGCGGAGCTTGGTGATTCCGGTCAGGAGCTGGAGGATGATGCCGACGTTCTTTCCCTCGAGTTCGAGTATCCTTCCCTGGCGCCTCACGAGCGTGAGGCTCACGCAGAGGATGAAAGCGAGGCCGATCGCGCTCTGGACGACAGCCACCCATGCGAGGCTCGGACTGTAATGGACCAGCAGGGCAAGGTTAGCCATTGAAAGGAGTCCTGCCAGGACGGTGGTCACGACGGTACCGGAGAGGATCATGCGGATCGTGCTGATCCCCATGCTCCGTTCCGCCAGATCGCCTGCCGTATAATTCCTGAAGAAGGATACCGGCAGCGAAAGCAGCCGGTCCCATAGCGCGGCTTGTACCGAGCTGTCCATCCTGCCTTCCACCCGAAGCTGCGCGATGCCCCTCGTAATGTCGAATGCCAGGGTCGCCAGGGCGCCGGCGGCCAGGATGATCGCCAACTGGATCAGCCGGTTCCCTTCCGCTTCCGGGATGATGGTGTCGAAGAGCAATCCCGTCATCCACGGGCCGAGCAGGCTGAGGATCGCGCCGCCGAGACCCACCGCCAATGCCGTGCCGATATCACGGGCGCAGGAGCGGAGCCCGAAGCGGACCAGGTCCATGCCTTTCAGCGCAGCGTCAGGGAACGGACGATAGAAGACGAAAGCCTCGGCGGCGAGGGCGTCGGCCGTCGTCCGGTCGATCGCGGCGGCCGTGCCTTCCACCGGATCGAACAGTTCGTACCGCCCCGCCGATACGGGTATCGCCGCCAGCGGGCGCCCGTCGGCTTCCCGGTACGCCAGCAGGGGGCCGTTATCCGTTTTCCACCAATCTCCCCGCAGGACGACCCGCCGCGTCCTGAAACCGGAGGCGCGGGAGATGTCCTCAAGCGACCCGGCCGGCAGCACCTCGATTCCCGCGGACTGTCCCACCATGCGGCAGGCGGCCAGGAGCGGTTCCCGCGGGCTGGCCTCCGCCGCGAGCTGCTGTTTGGGCGATTTAAGGATGAGGACGAGGCGCGAAAGGCCGCGGGACAGCAACGACCGCTGCGCTTCCTCCCGGAGTTCCATTCTGGTCCGCTCGTTCGCCTCCGTCCGGTCGGCATTCACCGTTGCGCATTCGAGAATGAATGAGCTGAATGCTTCAAGCGTCTGCCTGAGCTCGTCCCCGTCAATGGACGGCCACTCTTCCCGGAACGAGAGGACGGACTCTTCCGATGCCTGAAGCCAGGTTCCCCTCACCAAGGGAAAGGGCCGGTCGGAAACCAGCTCCGGGTATTCCATCCGGCCCATGAACGCGGCCCGACCCGATTCCACGCGGATCCATACCGTCTTGAAGGCCGGATGAACGTTGGCTCCCGACCGGACATTTATGCGTCCGGCGCCGCTGATATCCCGGGAATCCCGCGGTATGATCTCCCTCCGGCCCGCGGCCAAGGAAGCGTTCCGCATCCAGCGCCTGATCAGCCGCTGGATGTCGTCCGCCTTGGCCGGTTGCGAGGCGAGCCGCAGGAAGTCGGCGGTAGCCATTTCCCGCAGCACCGTCCCGAAGGTGCCCACCGCCAGCATTCCCCGGCCGCGGCCGTCGCCCGGAAGATCGGCGCCGAGAAGGATGTCCCCGGCGGGCGCGGTGAAGAAAGGCAGGCGGGCACCCGTCGGACGGCCGCCCTCCAGCCGGACCGAGAATACGTCCGCGTGTCCGCCTTCGACCGACCAGACCTTGTCCGAACGGTCCAAAAGGACGGGCCTGTTTCCCCCTGTCCCGCGAATTACCCCCGACCCGCCCAGCAGGTCCGTCCGGTCGACCGTATCCATCACTGCATCCTGATCATTTCTGCGTACAGGCCTCCGGCCTCCCGCAGTTCCTCGTGCGTCCCCCGCTGCACCGTTTCGCCCTTATCCAGCACGATGATCTCGTCGCAATCCCGGATCGTGCTCAGGCGATGGGCGATGATCAGGCAGGTGCATCCCCTGCGCCTCAGGTTTTCGTCGACTACCTTCTCGGTGGCCGGATCCAGGGCGCTGGTCGCCTCGTCCAGGATCAGCAGGCTCGGGTTGTTGACCAGGGCCCTGGCGATTTCCAGACGCTGGCGCTGTCCTCCGGAGAAATTATTCCCCGACTCGCCGACCCTGCTGCGGTAGGCTCCTGGCCGGGCCGCGATATCGTCGTGGATGGAAGCGTCCCTGGCCGCATCGTTGATATCCACTTCGTTCACGGTCTCGTCCCACATGGCGAGATTCGCCCTCACGCTATCCCCGAAAAGGAAGATGTCCTGATCGACCATGGAAACGGAATTGGCCAAAAGCGAGCGGGGCAGCTGCCCGCGCGGTTTTCCGTCGAACAGGATCTGACCCTCCCAGGGTTCGTACAGCCCGGACACCAGCTTGGCCACGGTCGACTTTCCCGAACCGGAAAGGCCGACGAGGGCCACCCGCGCGCCGGGCGCAAGAAGCAGGCTGAAATTGCGGATCAGCGGTGGAGCCAGCCGGCTGTAGCCGAAAGTTACGTTCCTGAGTTCCAGTTCCCCGGAGAGCTTGGCCGCCCCTCCGGCCCGGGCCGGCTCCGCCTCTTCCCCTTCCTGCGCGAATCGCAGGTCGGTCCGATGCAGGAGCACGTCGTCAAGCCGTTTCATGTCGGCCTCCGCCTCCTGGAGTTTCGATCCCAAGGCCACCATTTGGTTCACGGGACCCATGAAACTGGCCATCAAACTCTGGAACGCGACAAGCATCCCCATGCTCAGGCGTCCGTCGATCACGCGGAAGCCTCCCACCGAGAGGATGACGGCGTTATTCAGCGCCGTCAGGAAAGCCGGCACGGACGAGAGCAACTGCGTCGGAACGGCGAGCTCCTGCTGCGCGTTGACCGCTTTCGCCTGGTAGCCGGCCCACTGTTCGAAGAAATCGTTTTCCGAGCCGCCCGCTTTCAGGGTTTCGATCATCTGGAGCCCGCTCATGGAGAGCCCCATGATTTTTCCCGTTTCCTGCTGCAGCCGCTGGTTCATGACGCTCCGTTTCGCGGAGACGTACTTCAGGGCGACCAGGTTCAAAGCCGCCATGCCTATCCCGACAAGGGTCAGCGGCACGTCGTACCGCAGCATAATAAGGGCATAGAACGCGATCATGGCGAGATTGAGGATATTGGCGGCCAGCCTTCCGGACAGGAGTTCGGCCACCTTGTCGTTCAGCAGGATTCGGGAGCCGATCTCGCCCCCCATCCGCTGCGTAAAGAATTCCGCGGGCAAACGCAATACGTGGCGGAAGAATTTGGCCGAACTGGTGACGGCGAGTTTGACTTCCAGGCGCAACAGGTAGGATTCCTGGCACCAGGTCAGCAGGCCGCGGAACGCGGCGGTGAGGGCCATCGCCAGGAGCAGCGGTTTGAACCAGCCCTCCATTCGGGCGACCAGTATGCTGTCCACGAAGACCCTGGAGAACGCCGGGATGATGAGGCCGGGAATCACCAGCATCAGTCCGGCCAGGATCACGTAGGCCAGCGCCGACTCCAACCCCCGCAACCGGCTGCCCAGGGAGGCGAGCAGGGGGCGATCCGATCCGCCCTTAAGGAATTCGGGACCGGGCTCGAAGCTCAGAACAACGCCCGTGAAGGATTGGTCGAATTCCGCGATCGGTATGACGCGGGGGCCGGAAGCGGGATCGTTGACCCAAGCCTGCCCTTTCTTCATCCCTTCGAACACCACGAAATGGTTGAAATTCCAGAATACGATCATGGGCAAGGGGAGGCCCTTGAGTTCCTCCGGTTCCATGCTGAAGCCGCGCGCTTCAAGTCCGTACTTTCGGGCGGCCAGGAGCATGTTGGACGCCTTGCTGCCGTCCCGGGAGACGCCGCACTCCACACGCAACTCCTCCAGCGGCACGATGCGGCCGTAATGCGCCAGGATCATGCCGAGGGCCGCGGCTCCGCATTCGACCGCCTCCATCTGAAGGACGGTGGGAGTCCGTATCCTTTTTTCGTTCCACGGCGGCTGCGCCGATCGACCGATCCTTGCCATTCGCGCGGCTCTCCTTACCGCATCCCAGAAACGCGCTTGCTCAATCGGGGAATCACCAGATCGATCGGTCGTTGCCTCGACACGGTCACCGAAACGGAACAGATCGTTCCGGTCTGCAGCTTGAGATCCGGTCCTTTGGAAGAGGACCACGCGTAGCCGCTCGCCGTGGACGGATCCGGTATGAGGTCCGCAAGGACTTCGATCATAGCGCCGTCTTGGGCAACCGCCTGTACCAGCGTCTCATTCTGCAGCATCCGCATCATGCCCTGACGGGAAGACGGGTATTCGGCGACATGGGTGACGAGGCCGCGCAGAAAACCGTATTCCGACCGCTCCGCCACGAGCGGCGCGATCTGGGCTTCCATCCCCCGTCGGATCTTTTCCCCCGAGCCGACCGGAAAATACATCACCGCCTGCATACTGCCCACCTCGGTCCCCGCCGGTTCCATTTTAAGCACAGGGGTCCCCACGGACACGAACTCGCCGACCCTGATCATCAATTCGAGGATGCGGCCGGTGAATGGGCTCGTGATTCTGGAGGCGGCGTCGAATTCGTCCTGGAGGGCTTTCAGCGAACGCTCGGCCTGACGGATGCGGTCCTCCGGCGGGCCGGTGTCCTGCGGCTTGTCGCCGCTTCCCGCCAGGGGACCGCGGCCGGCGCGCAATTCCGCCAATACGGCCGAAGCTTCCCTGATGCGGCCGAGGAGCCCGCTCTGGTCCAGGCGCCCGACGGTACGGCCCTTCTCAATGATTTCCCCTGGCTCGAAGTACAGCCCCTTCACCTCTCCCGAACTGCCGGCGACCAGTTCGTACACCCCGCCCGTGCTTGTCAGCATCCCCTGGCCGTTCACCTTGACCGGGACCGAGGCGAACCAGCCCCAGAGCAGAGCGCAGAGCAACAGTCCGCCCAAAGTTGCCAGCGACAGCCACCCCTTCGGGGAAACGACCTGCATGAGGGCATCCAATTGTTCCGGAGACGACTGGCGTTCAAGGGAGACTTTTCGGAATAATCGCTCTGCCATTATCCCTGAGAGTATAATCGAATCGGCGATAATGCAAATTCGGATAGCGCGATCGAAGCCGATGGCGGGGCTGCTTCGGCGGGATCGAGCCGCGCGACGTGCTGATCAGCGGAAGAGGAAAGACGCCGCCAGGCAACGGCGGTACGATCTTCACGGGGAAAATGGAAGAGGCCGCCTTGCGGCGGCCTCGGTTTCTCTCGATCCCCGGAACTTACAGTGCGGGGTAGGTGAAGTCCTCATCGCCCGTGTGGGTGATGGTGATCACTTCGGCGCCGGTGGCGTTGATCGTGACACGGCCGTTTCCGGTGTTCGTGACGGTCACGGTGCCGGTGGCGGTGCTGTTGATCGTCATCAGGCCGTTTCCGGTGTTGGTCGCGGTCATGAGTCCGCCGTCGTTGGCGATGTCGATGGTGCCGGTTCCGGTTTCGGTCACCGTGACCAGTCCGCCGTTGTTCTCGACCACGATGAAGCCGCCGCCTGCGACCACCGCCACGACGTTGGCCGCGGAGGTTCCGCTGATGGTGATCGGGGAGGCCGGTTCAACAGGGGGTTCCACCGGAGTCTCGACCGGGACCGCAGCGGATACGCCGTCGGCCGCGATGACGGTGTTCACCATGGTGACAGCCGCGAACAGGGACAGGGCACGGCCGTTGAGCAGGGTAGCCGACGCGTTGCCGGCGGTGGAGAAGGTCATTCCGGCGCTGGCGATGATGGTTCCCGCCATGATGCCGCCGCCCGCTCCGTTGACGGTCGCCGCGCTGCCTACCTGCCAGTACACGTTGGAGGCCTGGGCGCCGTTGACGAGGATGACGCTGCGGGCTTCAAGGGGAGTTCCGACCGTCAGCGAGCTGGCCATCTGGAAGACCCAGACCGCGTCGGCATCGCCCTGCGCATCGAGGGTAAGGTCCGAACCGGTGAGCAGGAAGGCGCCTGAAGCCGACTTGTAGACGCCGGGGATCAGGGTGAGCCCGCCGAGCTGGCCGGCGCCGGGATCGGTGCCGTCGGGCAGGGAAGCCAGATAATTGAAGGCGGTCAGGGCATCGGATGCGACCGCTTTGGCGATCTCGAAGTCCTCGGCCGAACCCTGGGGGGCGTCGGTGTATACCAGCCCGTCCACCGCGCCGACATTGAGGGGAGTCTCGGCGTAGCTGAAGCTCGCGCTGTGGAAACCGGTGATCATGGTGGAAGCGCCGGTAGTGCCCATGTCTCCCTTGATCGCGGTCAGGGTGCCCTGGTTGGTGATACCGGCTCCGCCGCCGAATACGGCGAAGGATTCCGCCATGCCCAGGATCGGAGATCCGTCGAGCAACGTGAGTGACCGGGCCGCACTCCGGGAAGAAAGGCTTTCCGCCCCGGCGCTGTCCGCCATCGGGTTGCTGCAAGCCATTATGAAGGAAGATGCCATCAGCACCCCGATTCCGCCTAAAACGCTTTTCGTGAACTTATTCATTCTGTACCTCTTGTTAAATACTATACATCAATATTAATTAAAAAGCAATAGAAAGATTAATTAATCGTATAATTAATAAACCACGCTACTATTCATGATACCGGTCGGGCCACCCCGCCCTGCAACTCCTCCCTGCAACCCCGACCGGCCACCACGCCGTGCAACCGGGATTCTCCCTCCAGTCCTCAGCATGCATTCCTTCGGGCCGCGTTCCGAACGGAATCGGCGCGCCCTCGGTTCGAGTCCGGGATGCCGCCTTAAATAGAAGAAGGCCGCCTTGCGGCGACCTTCGGAAATTCTCTTTCGGGCATCCCGGACTCGCCCTCCAGTCCTCGTAATCGTGGCTCGGACTTCCGGGCCGCCTCGGGAGCTGGCGGCGGACGTGCGTCCCTGCGGGTCGCGTCCGAGCGGAAGTGATTGAAAGCGCCACGTGTCCGTGGCGCGACGGAATCCTGTCCGCCTTCTCGCGCTTCCGCGCGGCGCGCCCTCGGTTCGAGTCCGGGATGCGCTTATCAAAAAGTAAAAGATCGCCTTTCGGCGATCTTTTGGATTGTTTCTTCGGGCATCCCGGACTCGAACCGGGGACCCAACGCGTCGCAAAGCGACGCGCGTCCCCCAGACTGCGATCCGATCGACATTCAAAAAGAAGATTTTTTAGTCGGGCATCCCGGACTCGAACCGGGGACCCCAAGTCCCCCAGACTTGTACGCTAACCACCTGCGCTAATGCCCGACTAAAAAATCTTGGGTCTGTCGATCGGATCGGACGCTAACCACCTGCGCTAATGCCCGTATGTCCTGGCGTTGCCGCCGGAACGGGGGCAAAAGTACCACAAGGCGGAGGCAGTGTCAACCGGACGGGCGCGGCGCAATGGTTTATAGTCGGCGCGCGTATTATTATCGTAACGGGGTTCGTCAGGTGCCAGCGCAAATACTGCATGTGCTTTTCGGAGAAGACTCGATCCTGCGCGCTGTGGATAGCCTGCGTGCGGCCGCGGCCTCGGATGCGGGGGCGAAGGCTGGCGCGGACGCGGAGGCTGGGGCGGGCGGGGGGCTGGCATCCTTGCAGGCGGCGGATCTGCTGTCGTCGGTGTTAGTCGAAGGTGAGGGAGCGGCGCTCTTCAGGCTCGGATGCCAGGGGCCGGATCTTTTCTACCACAACCAGAGGACGCGCCCTCTTTCCATTTCGTACGGGACATTGCTGCACAGGCGGGGGTACGGGACTTTCTGCGCCGCCCTGCTCGCGCGTACCTTGGCTCAACGCGGGCGAGCGGAGGCGGCCGCCACGGAGGCGGCAACTCTGGGTGCGGCTGTGACGAAAATCACGCCCGAGGCCGCCTATGCGCTCGGCTTTTCGACACATGCGTTCCTGGACCGTTCACTCCATCCCTACATCGTGTGCAAAGCGGGCTGGGTGTCGCCGACGCGGCCAGAGACGGAACGCTTCGCCCGCTGCCATGCTTTTTTCGAACGGATTATCGATTCCCTGATGCTCGGACGACTGAGGGGGACAGCGGTGGCGGCATGGGACCAGGATTCCCTGCTTGCGGCACCCTGCGCCGACCCGGGGGATTTGCTGAAGCCGATGATAGCGGCGGCTCTGGCCGATACCTACGAGCGGGCGAAGATCGATGAGAAGCTCGCCAAGCGAATGGAGAACGCCTTCAAGGACTCGGCCGGTTTCTACCGGGTCACCAATCCAGCGCGGACTTCGTTCGGCACGCGGATCAATGACGGATATGAATACCTGTCTTCGGATCGGGGCCGTTCCGCCGTGGCTCTGATGTACCCGGAAGGTTTCACGCCGGGACTGGATTACCTGAACCTCGCCCGGGCGTCCTGGCGCCATCCCTGCGAAACCGGGGGAGCGGACGTCCGCTCCGTGCCGGAACTTTACGAAGAGGCGCTGGTCGAATCGACGGCATTCCTGACGGCGACCGCGTCGGCGCTCGCCATTTCGGGAAAGATACCCGCGGAAACTGCAGCAATGATCGGCGACGAGGGCCTTTCAATCCTCGACGGGGCCGGCGTTCCCTGCGCGCCGGTGCATGCGGAACCGCTGCCTCTGGACGAAGTCCTGGATGCCCAGTACGCCCTCCGTCTTCAGTGGATCGCAAGCCGCGGGAACGTCGGGGCGGGGCGCGACTTCAATTGACCGCGCTCCCCGGCGCCTGTATGATGGACGGATGAAAGCGCCGAACGATCAACGAGATGCGCAACGCCTCGCGGCGTACCGGAAGACGATAGGGAAGGGCGACGCGCCGCCTCCCGCGACGGCTCCCGTGGTGTTAGCGTCGGCACCCCTGCCATCTCTGCCGGTTTTCGCCAAATCCGCAAAACCCACCGTCGCCGGCGCCCCGGCCGCCGGCGATACGGCCGCGCGCGCCCTCCAAAACGCTGGCTTCGTCAAGACCACCGGTGGCGAGACCAATTACCGGAAAGTCGCCAAATTCCTCATCCTGGTCGGGAAGGACGAAGCCGCCAAGATCCTGGCAAAATTGGATCCGGGCCAGGTGGAGAAGATTTCCCGCGAGATCGCGTCCATCAGGAGGATCGAGGATTCGGAGGCGGAAGCCCTATTGGCCGAATTCCGGGCGCTCCTGCGCGCCGGGGCCGAGAGGGGCGGATTTTCGGGTACCGGGGGAGTGGAGACGGCGAGGGAAGTCCTGCACGCGGCCTTCGGGAAGGAAAAGGGAGACGCGCTGCTCCGGCGGGCCATCCCGGAGACCGCCGAAAATCCCTTCGCCTTCCTTGAGGATTTCGAGGGCGACCAGACAGCCCTGCTGCTGAAGGACGAGGCGCCTTCGACCATCGCCCTGGTGCTCTCCCGGATTTCGGCCAAGGCGGCGGCGGCGGTGCTCAGGCTCATGGAAGGCGAGCGGCGCATGGAAATCGTACGGCGCCTCGCGAAAATCGGCAAAACCACGCCGGACACCCTGGAACGGGTGGCGGCGGCGCTGCGCGAGAAGGCCCGCTCGGTGGGACGCGCGGACACCCAGGCGGTGGACGGCAGGGCGGCCTTGGCCGAGATCCTGAAACGTTCGGATCCGAGGCTCGGCGACCGGCTCCTGGAAGAGCTGGACGAAGCCGATCCGGAGCTCGCGACGGATCTCAAGGGACGGCTCCATACCCTCTCCGATGTGGTCAATGCGGAGTCGCGTCCGGTGCAGGAACGGCTGCGTTCCATGTCGGACAGGGACATCGCGATGCTGATAAAGGGGCGCGACGACGACTTCCGGGAAAAGATACTCACTAATCTTTCCTCCGCGCGCAGGACCCTGGTGGAGGAAGAACGTCAAATCATGGGGGCGGTCCCCCGCAAGGAAGCGGACGAGGTCGCGCGCGAATTCCTGGACTGGTTCAGGAAAGGCCGCGAAGAAGGACGCATCCTGCTTCTCGACGACGACGATGTCGTCGTATAACGCGAAAAAACAACGGAGCACGCAATTGGGCAATCAGATCCAGGTCGGAAACGTCATCCACGGATTCGAGATAATCGAATCGAGGCCGCTCGAAGAACTCAAGGCGACCGGAGTGCTCGCGCGCCATGTGGCCAGCGGCGCCGAGGTCTTCCATCTCGTCAACGACGACGACGAGAACCTCTTCGCGTTCGCCTTCGCCACGCCGAGTTCCGATTCAACCGGAGCCGCCCATATCCTGGAGCATTCGGTGCTCTGCGGCTCGGAGCGTCATCCGCTCAAGGACGCCTTCATCGTGCTGGCGCAGGGGAGCCTGCAGACCTTCCTGAACGCGATGACCTTCCCCGACAAGACCGTCTATCCGGCGAGTTCGGTGAACGAGCGGGACTATTTCAACCTGATGTCCGTATACGGCGACGCGGTGTTCAGCCCCCTTCTGGCCGAATGGACCTTCCACCAGGAAGGGCGCCGCTACGAGCCGAAGGAGGACGGATCGCTTTCGCTTACCGGCGTCGTCTACAACGAGATGAAGGGCAACTATTCCTCGATGGACTCCATCGCGGGGGATTGGGCTTTCCGCGCGGTCTTCCCCGGCACGGTCTACGACCACGACTCCGGGGGCGATCCGGACGAGATCCCCTCGCTCAGCTGGGAGCGCCTGAAAGCCTTCCACAAGCTTCGTTACACTGCCGCCAACTGCCGGGTGTTCCTGTGCGGCAACATCCCGACGGAAAAGCAGCTAGCCTTCCTGGAAGAGCGATTCTTCTCCACCGCGGCCAAGGGCGAACGGGCTACTCCGATCCCGAAAGCGGCGCGCTGGACCGAGCCGCGGACTCTCCGCGAGCGCTACCCCGCAGGCCCCGACGGCAAGTCCACGGTGATGCTCTCCTGGCTGTGCGGCGATTCGACCGACCCTGCGGAAACCCTGTCGCTGGCGGTCCTCGTGGAAGCCCTGCTCGGCCACGACGGCTCGCCCTTGGCCAGGGCGCTCGTGGAATCGCGCCTGGGAGAGGACCTCGCTTCGGCCTGCGGGCTCGAAGGCGAGCTCCGGGAGACGGTGATCACCGCGGGCCTGCGCGGCTGCGCCGCAACGGACGCCGGGAAGGTCGAAGACCTCATAATGAAGACGCTGGCGCGCCTGGCCGAGGACGGAGTGCCTGCCGAGGACGTCGAGGCCGCTTTGCGCACCCTGGAGTTCTCCAACCGGGAAATCAGGCGTTCCGGCGGGCCTTTTTCCCTGTCCTGGCTGCGCCGTTCCCTTCGCGGCTGGCTGCACGGCGGCAAGCCCTGGGATACCCTGCTCTTCGCCGGTCCGCTGGCCGCCTTCAAGGCTTCGCTCGCCGCCGAGCCCCGTCTGCTGGAGAACATGATCCGCCTCTACCTGCTGGACAATGCGCACCGTGCCCTCGTGATCGTTGAGCCCGACACCGGAATGGGAGAGCGCAAGGAAAAGGAACTGGCCGAATTCCTACTGGGCGAAAAGGAACGGCTCGGAGAAGAAGGTCTGGCCGCCTGCAGGGCCGCCGCCGCCGAACTGGCACGGGTACAGGGAGAAGCCGACAGCGCCGAAGCCCTGGCCACCATTCCTCACCTTGCCAGGGCGGACCTTTCCCGCGAGGTGGAGATCATTCCCCGCGAACTGTCCGACCGGGGCGGCGTTCCCCTGGTTTCCCACGAGCTGTTCACCAACGGCGTCGCCTACGTGGACCTGGCCTTCCCGATCGACGTTCTCGTTCCCGAGGACTATCCGTACCTTACCCTGCTGTCGCGGGCGGCGGTCGCGTCGGGCCTTCCCGGCCTTGATTACGGGGAAACCTCCAGCCTCCTGGCTCGCACGACGGGCGGCTTCCACTCCGTCCTCCAGACCTCCTCCCTCGCGCCCGGTGCCGCGCGGGCTATCGCGACCCCATCCGGAGTCCTGGACCTCGGCGGCCGCGACTGGCTCGTGTTCCGCCTGAAGGCCTTGGACGAGAAGCTGGAGGAAGGTCTGGACCTCGCCCTCCGGCTCATCCGGGAAGCCGATTTTTCCGATACGCGCCGGCTCACGGACCTCGTGCTGGAGCTCCGCAACGACTTCGATTCCTCGCTCGCCCCCGGCGGGCATTCCTACGCAATGTCGCGCACCGGCCGCCGTTTTTCCCGCTCGCGGGCCGTCGACGAGGTGCTGGGCGGCATCGTCCAGCTCGAATTCGCCCATGCGCTCCCGGAGGCGGATATCAAGGCCATTTCCGCGCGCCTCATCGCCATACGGGACGCGGTCTGCGTCCGCGGCGGCTGCGTGGCGAACGTCACCGGCTCGGCGGAGGTCATCGAACGCGCGGGCTGTTTCGTAGCCGGGCGTTTCGCCGGAATCGGCGCTCCCCGTCCCCGGAACGCCGCGGGCGAAGGAGCCGAGGCGTTCTTCGCGCTCGCCGACGGCGGCGTTGACGGGAGCGCCGACGGCGGCGCGGGCCGCGGCGGCGCGGGCCGTAGCGGCAAATCGGGCGAGGTCCTTTCCTCGGCCACCCTGCAGGTCGGTTTCGCCGCGCTCTCCATGGACGCGGCGCCTTTCGCCACCAAGGAACAGGCCGCTGAACTCGCCTTGGCGCACCGGCTTTCCACGGGAGCGCTCTGGGAGGACATCCGCATGAAGGGAGGAGCCTACGGCGCCTTCGCCTTCCCCGACGGGCTGGAGCCCGTCTTCACCTTCGCCACCTACCGCGACCCCTCGCCTTCGCGCTCGCTGGATTCCTTCAGGACCGCGCTTGGCGCGGCCGCGGCCGAGCGGATTGACGACGAAGAATTGGAGAAATGCATAATCGGGACCTACGCCAAGGAGACCCGTCCCCGCGCTCCGGCGGAGAAGGGCATGGCCGACTTCATGCGCCTGCTGTGCGGCATCGACGCCGGGGCCCGCAAACGCAAGCTCTCCGCCATCGTGGACCTGCGCTCGGAGGATCTGGCCGCCGCAGCCGCCCGGCTGGCGGAAGGCCCGGGCAGGACCGCGATCGTGGCTCCCGCGACGGAAGCCTCCAGGATCGCCGCGGCAAGCGGCGCGACCGTCAGGAACCTGCCGCTGTAGTAGCCGTTCAGACGAGCTTCGGCGGATTTTTCCTCATGTATTCATGTTCGCCTGCAACTTCCGAAAGGAGCTCGGAGACCTTCCACTCCACGTTGGTCGGCGTGGTGGTCGCGAAGGCTATGGCGGCGGGATCGGCCCCGGCCTCGGAGGCCGCCTTTCGGGCGGCCCGCATGATCGCGATGGCCTGTTCGTTGGTGAAGCCGTGCATGACGACGACGGGTGAGTTCATGGATGCGAATATAGTTCCGCCGGCCGCACACGGTCAATGAAGCGCCGGGGCGCGGCGTTGCCGCCCGCGCTCCGGCGCAGTACATTGAACCTATCATGGATTACGATAAATTCACCGTAAAGGCCCAGGAAGCCCTCCGCGACGCTTCCTCCACCGCGCAGAAGAACGACCAGACGCAGGTTGATCCGGAACACCTGCTGCTCGCCCTTATCGAGCAGGAGGACGGAATCGTCTCCCCCCTGCTGGAACGCATCGGCGCCGATCCGGAAAAACTCGCCGGTGAGCTCGGTGCCTTCCTGGCTTCCAAGCCCAAGGTCTACGGGGACGTGGCCCAGCTCTACTTCGCCCCCGCATCCTCCCGCATTCTGGCCAAGGCCGAGGCCGAAGCTGAAGCGCTGAAGGATGATTTCGTTTCCACCGAGCACATCCTCATCGCCCTCGCCCAGTCGGAAGGAAAGGCCGCCGAGCTGCTCAGGAAGGCGGGGGTCGCCAAGGACGCCATACTCTCGGCGCTGAAAGCCGTCCGCGGTTCTTCCCGCGTGACCGACCAGAATCCCGAGGAAAAATACCAGGTCCTGGACAAGTACTGCCGGGATCTCACGGCCCTCGCGCGCCAGGAAAAGCTGGATCCCGTGATCGGCAGGGACGAAGAGATCCGGCGCGTGATGCAGGTACTCTCCCGCCGGACCAAGAACAATCCGGTTCTCATCGGAGAGCCGGGCGTCGGCAAGACCGCGATAGCCGAAGGTCTCGCGCGCCGTGTGGTGGCCGGGGACGTGCCGGAAAGCCTTAAAAACAAGAAGCTCCTGGCCCTGGACCTCGGAGCCCTCGTGGCGGGAGCCAAGTTCCGCGGCGAGTTCGAAGAGCGGCTGAAGGCCGTCATCCACGAAGTCCAGGCGGCCGAGGGGAAGGTGATCCTCTTCATCGACGAACTCCATACCCTGGTCGGCGCGGGCGCCGCCGAGGGCGCAACCGACGCCTCCAACCTCCTGAAGCCCGCCCTCGCCCGCGGAGAGCTGCGCTGCATCGGCGCGACGACCCTGGACGAATACCGCAATCACATAGAAAAGGACGCCGCCCTTGAGCGGCGCTTCCAGCCGGTGATGTGCGCCGAACCTTCGGTGATCGACACCATCGCCATCCTGCGTGGCCTGAAAGAGCGCTACGAGGTCCACCACGGCGTGCGCATCAAGGACGAGGCCCTGGTGGCCGCGGCCACCCTGTCCGACCGATACATCACCAGCCGCTTTCTACCGGACAAGGCCATCGACCTTGTGGACGAAGCCGCCAGCCGGCTCAAGATGGAGCTGGAAAGCCGGCCGACCGAATTGGACAAGCTGGAACGGCGCCTCCTGCAGCTCTCCATCGAAAGGCAGGCCCTGCAACGGGAGGAGGACGAGGCATCGATCGACCGGCGGAACAAGCTGGAACGCGAGATCGCCGATCTGGGCGCGGAACGGGATGCGATGAAGGCCCGCTGGGAAGGCGAGAAGAAGGAAATCGACGGACTGCGCGCGCTGAAGCAGAGGATAGAGGAACTCAAGGTCGAAGAGACCCGCTGGGAAAGGGAAGGCAACCTTTCCAAGGCGGCCGAGGTCAAACACGGCCTCATCCCCGAGGCCCAGCGCAAACTGGCCGAGGTCTCCGCCCGTATGGAGGAGAAACGGGGAGATTCGGCCCTGCTGCGCGAAGAAGTCTGCGAGGAGGATATCGCCTCCGTCGTTTCCGCCTGGACCGGAATCCCCGTTTCCAAGATGCTCGCGGCCGAACTGCAGAAATACCTCGAGCTGGAGAAGGTGCTGGAGAAACGCGTGGTCGGCCAGGACGCCGCCGTGGAGGCCGTCTCCGACGCGATCAGGCGCAACAAGGCCGGCCTCTCGGACGCCTCGCGCCCCCTCGGCTCCTTCCTGTTCCTGGGGCCCACCGGCGTGGGCAAGACCGAGCTGGCCAAGACCCTGGCCGACTTCCTGTTCAACGACGAAAAGGCGCTCACGCGTATCGACATGAGCGAGTATGGCGAGAAATTCGCGGTGAGCCGCCTCATCGGCGCACCCCCCGGCTACGTCGGCTACGACCAGGGCGGCCAGCTCACCGAGGCGGTGCGGCGCAGGCCGTACTGCGTGGTCCTGTTCGACGAGATCGAAAAGGCGCATCCGGAAGTCTTCAACGTCTTCCTGCAGATCCTGGACGAAGGACGGCTCACCGACAGCCAGGGCCGGGTGGTGGACTTCAAGAACGCCATCGTGGTGATGACGAGCAACCTCGGCTCGGACATGATCCTCGGCGCCGCCAATTCCGCCGAGATCCGCGGCTCCCTGAACGAATTGCTGAAGGCGAGCTTCCGTCCCGAATTCCTGAACCGCATCGACGAGACCGTCATCTTCGAACGGCTAGGCAAGAAGGAAATCGGCAAGATCACGGAGATCCAGCTGGAGCGCCTGGCCAGGCGCCTGGAAGACCGGAAGCTCCGTCTCACGGTCTCCGAGGAGGCCAAGCTCTTCCTCGCCGAACGCGGCTACGATCCCCTGTTCGGCGCGCGCCCCCTGAAGCGGGCCATCCAGGCCGAGCTGGAAAATCCCCTTGCCAAGGCCGTGATCTCCGGCCGGTTCAAGGAAGGCGACGAAGTCGCTGTGGAAAGGAAGGGGGAGGGGTTGGCGTTCGGAGGGCGTTGACGAATACGTGAGGGTCGCGTCGCGCGGTTTTTACAGGGATGGGTTTTTCTCCCGATTTCTTGAGAAGCAGTTAATGGGAATTGACGGCGGTCGTGAAGCGTGTGTGCGGCCTAACGCCTAGATAACCTGTGGTTCTGCGTAGCAAAAGCATCAGGTTGATCTAGATGTTAGGTTATTCAGAATTCTTCGGACACGTGAGTTACACGATCAGGCCAAAGTGCCGCAATTGACGGTAGGTGTCTAATACGGATTATACCGAACAACAACAGGACTATTGGATCCGTTAGCACCCGTGATGACCAATGTCTTTGAGTATCCAATTGTGCGCTGAAAATAACCCGCTGCCAGTGGATGGTCCAAACTGTCGACTGTAATCGCGAAGAAGTTGTTGTTGTCGCCACTTGTGACTCCGGGCGCAACGAAACTCGATTGGGCCCACTGTGCATCTCCCGCCGCATTGTACTTGACCACAACCGGATTATTGCCGGAGAACGGTTCATTGAGGATGATTCCGTTTCCGAAACCATGAATTCCCGTCCCGTTAGTTACCCCAGATACATAGGGCTGTCCAATACTGTCAAGTGCGACTCCCGTAAACTGATCGGAACCCTGACCTGAGGTGAGAGTGCGTGCCCAAATAGTGTTCCCTGACGAATCGAGCTTTATTAGCATCGGGTTAACGCCAGTCGAGCTCCCCGTGGCTTTCACTGAGTTGCCGAAGTCGATCTCGGTAGAGCCCGAATAGCCCCCTACAGCATAGATTTGGCCCAATGTGTCCACTGAGACCCCAAGAAGCTGGTTATTGGTGGAAGGGGTATCCAGCAACTTTGTCCACAAAGGCGCGCTTAGAGACGAACTAAACTGAACAATGAAACTTCTTCCAGTCCCACTTGAATTCGAGCCATTGATATAGCCGACTGCGCAGACATCCCCTGCGGGACTAACTGCAACAGATTGAAATGCTTGCAGGAATCCAGTTCCGGTCGTTATTACGTTTGCTGCTTGTGCAACGCCAGAAGCATTATACTCAACAATACTTGGGAAGTACTGATTACCAGTATGCGAATAAGAAACGCCATTTCCGAAGGACTCAGTACCGTCAACTATGCTGTAGCCAACGCAATAGACATTACCAAAAGTGTCCGTCGCTACACCGTTCCAATAGCTAGTCGTCGTTGAGGAAGTGCTGGTTGTCGCCCATAGTGCAGTCCCAGAAGAATCATACTTCACTAGTACAGGCCCGAAAAAGCTATCTCGAGTAGCAGTCACGTTGTTGCCAAAACCATAGGTTCCGGCCCCTGCCAACCAACCTGCGGCGAGCACATTACCAGTCGGATCAACGCTGATTCCAGAGAACGCTGCAGAACTGCCTCCGTTTGTCGTGGATGTCCTTGCCCAAAGAGCCATCCCTGCTGAATTGTACTTCACGATGACTGTACCGCCAGAGACTGCGCCTGTCACCGAAACACCATTTCCGAAGTCGACTACGCCGGTGGCGGCAATGGTACCGACGGCATAGGTATTGCCCGAAGAATCGGAAGCAATGCCATTAAAATAGCAGGGCACATTTGAGGTACTTGTCGATGCCCATTGAGCCAACTGAAGTAGTGGCAAGTCACTGGCCTGAGCGGAAGCGGAAGATTCACCACCGGCATTCACAGCGGTCACGATGTAGTAGTAGGTCGTTCCGTTGGTAAGGCCCGGGTGAGTGTTGTCGAGGCGCGCGATCTTTTCTAAGGAATGCGGTTTTTCTCCCGATTTCTTGAGTAGCAACTCATCGGGGGGAAAAGATAAGGAGAGCGGGAACAAAGGTCTGCCAACCTCCCGCTCTCCTGTCCA
>Ga0209727_1000074_pt1 | contig 125487 bp, 176 predicted proteins | sample RifGroC1_FD_183995 | JGI IMG/M metagenome (GOLD analysis project Ga0209727, IMG submission 183995) | Groundwater microbial communities from Rifle, Colorado, USA - Groundwater C1 (SPAdes) (version 2) | ecosystem: Environmental > Aquatic > Deep subsurface > Groundwater | place: Rifle, Colorado... | reverse complement strand
CTTAAACATCAAGGAGGGCGCAATGACCGAGAGCAAGACTGCGACGAGAGAAAACTTTGCTGCACGTCCGTTCGTTTTACATTCCCTTGAAACTATCTACGCACCAAAGTTAAAAATGGTTCTTGTGCCCATCGTTCGATTCCTCATCAAAAAATTCGATCTTCCCTTCTATCATCCTGATGAACTCCAAGCATGGGGACACTGCGGATGTTGCGGGAAATCCATATTCAATGAGGTATTCCCCAAATATTGGTCTTGGGGATTATGCGAAGAATGCCAAAAGGAGGATAAGATATGAAAAAAGGAAAATTTATCATTCTTAATTGGTGGGAAAAAGATGGGACAGATGCTATTCTGATAATTGTACCTACTATAGGAATTAACAAAATCTTTTCTACCAGAGAAGAAGCCGAAGAATATTGCAATACGGAACTTGATGGATTTTACAAAGTAATAGATTTGGAGGAGTGAATGAAAAGAAAAAGGAAACCAGAAGCAATAGTAACTGCAAGCATAAAAGGATCAAGCAAAAAAGTAACAATTGCTTGGTTCCCGTGGAAACATAAAGAAGGAGATGTTTGGTGGATACAGACTACTAGAATTGTTAAAAGAAAAAGGATAGCGGCACCCCTCATCCGTATAACTGACCAAACAATAGATGTATTATTGGAAACAATTCATAGAATGCGAACTCTTGGGGAATTCAAAGTAAAGAAGGAGAAAAATAAATGAAAGGCGAACTTCATGGTAGGGCTAAAGTAACAAGAAAACAAGTGAATTGGATAAGACGTACTTATCAACCCAATGTGAACTATCCAATATGAAGCAACTTTCGTCGCTTCAACATAGGATTTCCGGTTTCACAAGCACTAGCAAGGACAGAGGACTTGCGTCCTCTGCCTTGGCTAACGGTGCCTCCACCGGCAGTCACGGCGATCCCCGCCGCGATGAAACGTTGTGCCTCGTTTCTAATGTTCTTAGCGGCATTGATATCGCGGTCGTGAAGGGTTCCGCATTTGTCACATCGCCAAGAACGAATATTAAGAGGCATAGATCCTTGAACATGAAGACAAATAGAACATGCTTTGCTAGAAGGAAAGAAACGATTTACTTTAATGAAACCTTTCCCTTCCCTTTCAGTTTTGTATCTAAGAAACTCCACCAAAGTTCCCCATCCTACGTCACTGATAGCCTTAGCAAGTTTATGATTCTTCATCATACCTTTAACATGCAAATCCTCGACGGCGATGACTTGGTTTTCGTCAACAAGCCGACGAGAAATCTTGTGCAAATAGTCTTTCCTACAATTAGCAACTTTTTCATGGGCCTTCGCTACAATGATTCTGGCTTTGTTTCTAGATTTACTTCCTTTCATTTTACGAGAGAGTTTTTGTTGCTTCCTTTTCAAATTCTTTTCGGCCCTGATAAGAAATTTAGGATTATCAAATTTAGATCTGTCACTAGTGATAACAATATGAGTCAAACCCACATCAATTCCAATAACTTTTCCTTCAAAAGAAACCGAAGGAATTGGAATCCCGTTATCAGTCAATATCGAAGCAAAATATTTACCAGAAGGAACACGACTAACCGTAACTGTTTTAATTTTACCGACGATTTCTCTATGGATTACGGCTTTTACCAAACCTATTTTAGGGAGATACATTCTATCTTTAATAATTTTTACCCCTTGGGGATATTGGATAGATTGCTTACTTTTCTTCGATTTAAATTTGGGGTATTTTGCCCTACGTTCAAAGAAATTTATGAAAGCCCGAGACGTATTCAAACTTACATATTGCAATACTTGACTATGTGTTTCAGCAAGCCAAGGAAACTTTTCCTTGAGTTTAGGCAATCTAGCATTCAATTCATATTGCCCAAGACCTTTCCCCGTTTCTTGGTAAACTTTTTGGGTTTCTGCGAGGCTGTTGTTCCAAAGCCATCTAGCACACCCGAATGCTTTTGTAAGGGATTCTTCTTGCAAGGAATTTGGATAGATACGAATCTTGGTGGCGGTTAGCATGTATTTAGTATATATTAAATTTGTAAGAAGTAAAGAAATTTATTAATTAAATGGAAAGAAAGGAGGAATAATGGAAAAATATACAGTTGATCGAGTAATAGGCACCAAGTACTGTCTTGGTTGTGGGGGACTTATATCCCTGGAAGGATACACTATTCCAGAAGTAGCGAGCAGACTAACCAATGAAAAAGTATGCCAAAAAATGATTGCTATTCTAGAATTATCTGATAAGAAATGTGGTCATAATCTATTTTCCGAACCCAAATTTGAAGTTAAGATGAAGCAATACAAAAATTGGATAAACCCTCTTATGAAGAGGATGAGTAAATGAAAATTATTTTAACCAAATTTGAAGTAGTAGATGGAAACGTTCGATGGACTTGTCAACAGGAAAATTGTAGTCATTCCTCAGAATTCATGACGGTGGCTATTTTTCATCAACACGATACTCATAATTTTCCAATGGAAAATGTAAAATTGAGTGAAAATAATACTCAATTGATTATGTTCAAGAGAAATTGAAGGAGATGATGAAATGAAAAAAAGAGAGGTACCATCCGAGCATTTTTGTCGTATTTTAAACGTAAACGTGGATAATAAAAAGCTAACAGATGCAGAATTTAGACAAATGGTAAGAAACACCCTTCCAATAGTAATATTTGAAAGGCCAGAGGACGAGAAAAAATGATGGGGTTATTCGATACAGAACCGGAGGAGAAGAAACCTGAATCTTCCCCAGTTCTAGAATATCTGGAAAAATTTTTCAGATTGAATAATCTTAGGTATGACCAACTCATTGTACATGCTGTCGGAGATGAAAAGATAATAGGGATCATAGAAGTAACGGGATTGTCCAAGGCTATGAGTGGAATAGTATCCGCCACCATGTATTCCGATTTGGGATATGATAATTGGTACGAATTAGTAGATTATTTTTTGGAAAAGAAAGTGTGTGTAATAAATAGGAGCAGCATTATAACAAATTTACCTGAGGTATGTTTTGATCCCCCAAAAGCACCAACTATGTTAATGAGAAGGAGGTAATAATGGGATGGATAGGAAGTAAAGAAGAATTGATGAACGTATTAGCAGTTCACGGAGCCGATAAAGATGATGAAGGAAACTATTTGGTTTATGTAGATCCCCCTGTTTCCTTTTTGGGAATGGGGGAAGAGTGGGTAGTGAGTAATAAAACTGAAATTTCTTATAAGGGAAAGAGAATCAATTTGGCTTGGTTGTTGGGGCAAACCTCGTATGGATCTAAAGTCCAAGTAATTTGAAAGGGGGAAATATGAATTGTCAATGTTGTAAAGGAGATAAAGCTGAAATAATCCGTAAGAAATGTGGATGTTGGATATTTCATTTTTCTATCCGACCTTGGTAGGGAGGAAATAGTGAAAAATAAAATGGAATATTATGGAATAACTCATGGAAAGACAACTGATGGAGAAGTGAATCGCCATAAAGGATGTAAGGAGGGGATTCACTTGTTTGATGAGGTATCTTCAAGTTGGAACCACTATCTGATCTGTGACAAATGCGGAATGGTTATAACTCTTACCAGTGTTATGAAGGGAGTCATACAATTACATACCAAGGTTCTCTTACGCTACCTTGATAAGGCGAGAAAATGCGGGGGATTCTACAGCCCTGGCTACAAGGGAGGACATGGGTATTCGATGGAAATGTTAAAGGCTGAACTTGCAACCAGGGAGCACGTTCCCAACAAAGTTGAAGCGAAGAAAATTCGCCAAGAGAAAGCCAAAGGAAGGAAATAATGGAAAAATTAAAAGCACGACAAATAGAAAAAAGCACCATTGATGAAGATTACTACCAACTTCAGTGGCGCGTCCTAGATCCCACGAGCCATTACTCAAAGAAATGGACATCCCTCAACTATGACAACCAACCAAAGGAAGTGTACGAAGCAGGTTGTAGAGGATGGGATAAGTATGGATTCCCCAGTTTCTTAGATGAAGATATAGGTATGAGGTGCTTCCGTATCGTACAAAAGAGATGGAGAGGAGATCCGGAGTGCGAAGGCACGTTACTTAGATTGGTACATATAGTAAAACACATTCATGTTGAGGTTGAGCAAATAGTCCAAAATTGAAAGGAGGATACATGGAACCCTTCTGGAACATATTAAACAGATTAATGGATTATATAGGAACATTGGCAGTGGCCATATTATTTGCTATGTTGGCGTTTTCTGTAGGATACCATATTGGATTCTCATCGGGGCTAGACACCAAAGTTACTTGGGTGGGGGAGAAATACACCATGAAGGTAACTGGAAAGGCTACAAAAAGATGAAAGAAAACCTTATCCATCAAGAGAAATACAAAGACTTTGAAATTGAAATCTATCAAGACTTTGACCCAAGGGATCCAAGAGATGACGACAATTTAGGAACTATGGCTTGTTTTCACGGTAGATATAAGTTGGGAGATTATCGTAATAACAGTATGTGTATTCAAGAACTCAACGATTATATCAAAAGAAAGGACATAATCTCACTCCCCCTCTACCTATACGATCATTCCGGAATAACTATGAAAACAACTCCGTTTTCATGCCCATGGGATTCCGGACAAGTTGGTTTTATCTATGTCACTTATGAAAATATTCGAAAGAATTTTCTAAGAAAGCATATCACCAAAGTTTTAATTGAAAAAGTTTATAAACAACTAGAAGCAGAAGTAAAGGAATACAACGATTACATAATGGGAAACGTTTATGGCTACATTATGAAAAGGGATAGGGTAGAGATTGATTCTTGTTGGGGATTCATTGGGGATTGGGATGGAAAAGAATGGGGGGCGTTGGCAGCTGCCAAGGAATTCGTTGATGGATATAAATCTTCAAAATGTTTCATAAAGGAGGGAATATGAAAATCAAAACACTTATGAGATATGCAAGAGCATCTGCGAGATATAAGGGCCACGATATGAAAAAGTTTGTATGGCGAAGTTCTACTCGGTGCTTTTCAAAATGTAAAGTTTGTGGGGCATCTATGGAAGTAAATAGTAATACTGCCCCCAATGAAATTGATATTGGGGGGAAAGCAGTAGCAATAAATTGTGTGGGGAAGAAGAAATGAAATCATATGACTACTACGCCGTTATTTATGAAGGGGAAGTATATTGTACCCATTGTCTTCCTTTCAACGTAAGCATAAACGACGATGGTGTATCTCCAATATTTGCAGATTCGGAGTGGGGTTATATTCCAACTTGTGATGTAGAGGATAAATCATGACAATTCTATACAAAAAAATAGAATGCCCCTATTGTGGGGTAGAACAAAGAGTTGGAGGAGACCACGGAGAAACAAAAATAGTTCGTTGTGATAATGAAATAGAAGGATGCGATGAAGCATTCTCTATATTTATTTGGTATAAAGTTGAAATAACTACGTTCAAGATGAGTCAATTCAGAAAGTATACTGCCGATGAGGAATAGGCCAAGGGGTGCGAGGCCCCTCAAGAAGGAGAAAAATAATGAAATTTACCATCGTTTGGGATGAAAGGAAAAGCATTGAGGTGAAAGCAAATTCTGAAATAGAAGCGAGAGAAAAATTTGAAAACAATGGTTTTCCTTTTAGTGAAGTGGAATGCAATAGTTCTGAAATTGTAGAAGTATACAAATTCAAAATTTAATAAGGGGGGCCTTCATGCCAGAAATCGCTGTTCCTAAGATTTACGGCCAACCGGAAAAGAAATTCAAGGTATCCGTTCCCAAATCCAGATTGGTGACGATGGGGGAATGGAATGAACCAAGAAGGTTAGAAAACATGCCCATTGCCATTTACAGTGAGAATGGGGAATTGAAGGAGGTTGTCACTCGTACAGGTAGGCCCGTGTCTCCGGGGGCTGATCAATGGGCTTTCAAGTACCGAGGGGAATGGTATACCACTGTCTTGGACCCCGTATTCAGATGTGGGTTACATAAGATTGGAAATCAGAAGCCGATGAAAAGGGGAGGGAGCCATGCCTGAACATCCTACGAATGTTTGTAAAGGTTGTGGCTTTCAATACAACTTTCGAGATTCCAGTATGGAAATTGCTGGATACTGTACTCAGGGGTGCGTAAGATCCCAAGCCAGACGATTGGGGTGGAAAGAAAAAAGTGGAATAACTATTTATCAATTTATGAAGGAGAAAAATAATGCTTGAAAAAGTAATCAGCGGGGGGCAGCAAGGAGTAGACCGAGCAGCATTAGATTGTGCAATTTTCCTCGGAATCCCCCATGGAGGGTGGTGCCCAAAGGGGAGAACGGCAAAGGATGGGGTTATTCCTGCTAAATATAGATTACAGGAAACTGTTTCTGCTACCTATCCTCCACGAACCAGATTTAATATTGAGGATTCTGATGGTACTTTAATTTATACAGATGGGAAATATTCAAGGGGAACCGAATTAACTTTGAAAATCCTCAAAGAATGGAATAAGCCATATATAGTGGTTCCTTATAATGAAGCATTTCCCAAAGGGATGCCCCTACCGTTCACTTCCGCTAAGGATTGGATTCTTGCCAAAGGAATTCATATTCTGAACGTGGCTGGACCTAGTGAATATAAACATGAAGGAATTTATAGGGAAGCGTATAACTTTCTGATTGAATTATTCCGAGAAGTAGGGAGGAAATAATGGACATAGAAGAAACTGATATTGAAGTGTTGAAGGCGGCCGGTAGGATGTGGGACAATATCATAGCCAAAATCTCTGGTGGGGAAGGACATTATGAGAAAGAAAAGAAATCTTGCCAAGAGATGGGAATGACATATCAAGAGATGAAAGGAGAAGAAAATGCATGTAAATGAAATTATCACTAAAAAAATTATAGATCAACTGGAAAAGGGGGTAGTGCCCTGGCATAAACCATGGAAAGTTTCATTTCCCAAGAATTTGGTCAGCAAGAAAGAATACAGAGGAATCAACGTTATTCTTTTGACGATGGAGGGGAGAGAGAGTCCCTACTGGCTGACGTTTAAGCAATCGAAGGATTTAGGTGGAAATGTAAAGAAGGGTGCCACTGGAGCGATTGTGTGTTACTTCAAGAGTTTAGAATACCTGGATGAGAATAGCAAAGACGGATTGAAAATAGTTCCTCTACTCAGATTTTACAAAGTATTTAACACAGATGATTGCGAAGGGATTGAAAACAAGATTCCTCCAACGGTGAGCAGAATTATCAACAGAATTGAGGAATGTGAAAAGGTGGTAGAGAGTTACACAGATAAACCTGAAATATTTGGATCAGACCATGCAGCGTATGCCCCTCGCTCAGATGTAGTATATATGCCCGATATGAAAACGTTCGAATCTTCTGAAGCATATTACCAAGTTCTCTTTCATGAATTCGTTCACTCCACGGGGAATCCAAAGAGGGCCAACAGAGATGGATTTGATCGAGATACTTTTCCATCATTTGGATCGCCAGATTACAGCAAAGAGGAATTAATTGCAGAGATAGGATCAACTTTCCTTTACAGCAATGTGGGACTGGAATCCACGTTTGAGAATTCAGTTGCTTATATTCAAAGTTGGATGAAACGGTTGAAGGAGGAACCAAGTTTGGTAATATCTGCAGCAAGTAAAGCGCAGAAGGCATTTGAATACATTCTCAAGATTTCCGAGAACAGGGTGCGCGAGACCGCTGAGAAAAAGGAGGGGGTGGCGTAAATGACTGAAAATAAATTAGTCGATTTTTTGTACATTTTGCTACGTGATGATATTACAGCGGGCAGAATAGAGCAAATTTTAAGAGATCATATTGAGAAGTCAAGGGGAAAGACATCAGAATTTTGCAATCCTTATATACATGCATACTCCGTAGAATTAGCAAGACGAATTCAAGAGCAGGAGGTGGCATAATGTTGAAAGAAGAAAGGATTCTCAGGCAAAGTACAATGGTATGTGCCAAACCTTGTAATCATTGTAGGAATATATCAAAGGAAATAAATGCCTTGGTCGATGCAGTAGAAGACAGATGTGCAGAAATTATAAGGAAATGTAAAGGAATTCCCTTTGGTAGAATCGACACCGGAGGAAGAAAATGGATTTATGCTCAGTCTGATTTAGTGGCGGCAGCTATTCAAACAAAGAGGAAAAAATAATGGATAAAATAAGACCGTCCCATAGAATATTTTGCTTTAGGTGGGAATGTACCAATTGCAAATACATAGTAGGATTTCTTCCTAATGATTTAGAACTTCCTTGCCCAAGATGCGATAAGGGGAAGGCAAAAGATTTCATATCTTTGGGATATGGACCACTTGAGAAGGAGGAAGAAAGTGATTCAAGTTAAAGCATACAAAAAAGACAGAAAAAGAAAATATTGGATTACCTTGGTAACAGGCTCTAACAGAACCCATTTGAGTACAATGGAGGCCGTTAGATTAATGACAGAGTTAAACCTAACTCTCACACTTGATAGGTCAGAAAGAATAAAAGCATTGAAAGGAAAAAAGAAATGATAGAAATTAAAATTGAAACAAATAACGATGTTTTCAAATCTAATTATTCTCAAGCTGTAAATTATGTAATTATGCAAGTTCAAAATATAGCTGATAGAATTGACCATAAAAAAATAACAATTCCGGTAGCATTTAAACTTTGGGATGAGAATGGAAATTCAATTGGATGGGCAAAGTTTGATAACAAATAAAGGAGGGACCATGGTAAATCATTATGGAGTTCAAGTAGATGTAGACAAACTAATTACAGGGGTATTTCAAATGAACAATTTAGAATTCATCGACGAAGATGCTTGGGCAGGAATTGATATGGCAATGGAAGAACATCTAGAAACTTGCGAAGATTACAAAGAAAAGGGGTACTGTAATTGCGGTCAAGTAGATGCAGATACCCATTTAATAGGATTTACCAAAGACGATCAGGGATTCTTCAACCCTGATAAGGAATCAGAATATTCTGCTATCGTTAGATGGGATAGCAATGTTGTCCAAGTAATCCGATCCAATTGGGGAATTCGTTGTGCTCTCTGTTCCCCTTGCTATCCCGGTCAGGGGGATGGAGATACCCCAGGAGAATATTTAGCATACTCCGTACCGCCTGATGTGGTGGGGGATCACGGGAATCAAGAATTGAAGAAAAGAATATTTCTGGTAGGGGAGGAGGAGAAAAATGGAAAAGATTGAAAACATTGAAGAATTAATAGAAGAGATTGCTGAAGAAGTAGGTGGAGAGGTACGAGACAATTATAGTGGAAGGGCAATGTATGGAAGAACTTGCTATGGAATAGATTGCGATAATTTTTCCCGTTGCTTAGAAGTAGCAGGATCTAAGGGGGTATTTGGGGGCAAAGTAGATAACATGGGGAAAGGATGGATTGTTTACTGGCCCCAATATACCAAAAAGGAGGAATAAATGGGAGAAAAACAATGTGCGGATTGCCGAAATGAGGAGCATGAAAACTATGACGATGATGTTCATCTCATGGCAGTACGGGACCCAAAAACTAAGAAAATTCATCGTCGTGCTTACCTATGCGGAGAGCACCGAGGGATGTATTTAGACGATGGTTGGGAATTGTTAGATAATCATTCATAAAGGAGGAATAAAATGGCCATGAAACTATTAACAAAAGAAATTTTAAGCAAGTTGCCCCCTTTATACAGTCAGGAAAATAACCCCGATCCCACCGTTTGGGTAAAATTCTTCGATCCTACAGGAAGTTGGACTTGGTATGCAACGGAGGGATCTCCAGAGGGAGAGGATTTTTACTTTTTTGGGCTAGTTCAAGGATTTGAAGATGAATTGGGAATGTTCTCTTTGAAGGAATTAACCAAGTTTAGAGGTAAGTTTGGATTAGGAATTGAAAGAGATAGATATTTCAAGCCCGTTCCATTATCCCAATTGAAAAGGAGGAATTAAAATGAGCATAACATTTAGGATTAACAAAAAAGAATTGACGCTCGTGGAAAAAATAGCCCACCGAGCGGTTAAAATGGCCGATAGCGGGGGATGGCAATATGGAGAAAGGGATGCCCAAATGGATATAACTGCTTGTCATTGTAATGAAAATCCTTTGATGCTAAAAGAACTTTTAGATGCTGATGATTTTAATTTCGCCCACGATGTATTCGGCATCCGGAAAAACCTCGATCGCAATACCGGAAAGTTGTTAAATTTCTTTTTACCACGCTATTCAATCAAGAAAGGAGAAAAAGCATGAAAAAATGGGAATGCAAAAATTGTAGTAGAGTATTTGAAAAAGAGGATGAAGTAGTAATTGCCAGATGCCCCAACTGTAAGCAAACAAAAACCAAGAAGGTTAGTTTGACTCCTACAAAGGCTTATATCAAAGCCTTCATTCTGTACGAATCCGTCAAATGTCGGGAATGCGGTAGAAAGTTGAAAAGTGAGAAATCCATTAAGAGAGGATTTGGGCCAACTTGCGGAGCGTACTACGCTGAGAAATGGTTTGATAATCATCCTACTGAACTGGGGGACCGCGCCAAGAAAAAATGGACTTCAGAGGAAGTGGAATCCTTAATCAAGTTTGCTACTACCAGAAAGGAAAGCAAATGAAAAACATAGAATTGGCTTATATGCAAATAAGTGCCAAGCCTGGAACTAATATAGGGGAATGTTTCCAAGAGGCTCTCATTTTGGCAACTACCGAATGGAGGAACGTTAGATTAATGCATAATAGCAAAATGTATTATATATAACCAAATGATTTGATAGGGGCAATAAAAGATAAAGGAGAAATTCAAGAAGAAAGAAAGGAGAAATTTGTCACCCCAGAAAAACATAGGGAAGACATATACAAATTGGATAATGCTGCTCATGATGCCATCTCCTATGTAGGCCTAGCGAATTATAAGGGGAGAGAAGCAGAAGCCCACCAAAGGATCACCAAATTAGAAAAGGAACTTTTATCATGAAAATAACTCTGGAACGTAAAAATGATCCTATCCTTAGATCCCCCATTTACATATTAACGGTGGGTCTTCATAAGTATCATTACGAGAAACTCACTGATGTTTTACTCAGAGAGGCTATTTTGTTTGAACCTTCTCAGAAAGAAAAGAAACCTAGACATACCATGAAAGTTTCTAAGAAACCAAAGAAGTTTCCATTGGGAGATGTCATATTAAAAATATTACCAAAAAATGATTCTCCTGGTATACCAATGGGGGATGTGATTCAACTTACTAAAACCCCCAGATCATTTAGTGCGTCAATTTGGGGAGCAGTGATGGGGAAATTGGTAAAGAAGGGAAAAGTTAAAAGTACAATAGTGAAAGGCATTAATTATTATAGGAGGGCAAAATGAAGAAAGATCCTATGAGCAGACAAATAGCACCAAGATGGGGAGGATTAAGTAATCTCAGAATGGCAGAGAAATTAACCTCTGGAGAATGCGTTGATCTGTCTTCTTGCAAAAGAACCAAGGAAGGGGATTATATCCTCACTCAATTTACTGAAGGGGTGGATTATTGCGATGCTGATACAGAAAATTGGATTTGGTCTATCGGTTGTAATAATAAAACAGGGAAAATATTAGCATCTACCAGTGCTAAGTTTTATGATAATCCCTCATTCGTGTGTCTTTGGTTGAGGTGAATATGGATAACAATATAATTGAACACTGGGACAAAGATGAATTAGTTGCTATGGCAAACTCCGTTATATCTGATGCAGATGAGATTCAAGGATTCTTGGCACTCCCACCAAATCCATTAAAAGGGCCGATAAATAAATTGGCGGGGAATATTTTAGTTTTAGGTATGTTGGTCAAAGAGATTTTGAGAAGATCAAATATTAAGTAAGGAGAAAATATGAGATTAGAAAGAAGAGATATATGGTTAGTGGGGTGGTGGAAAATACAAACAAGATCAAAAGAATTTACCGTAATGTCTGCTTTCTCAACCGAGAAGGAAGCGGAGGAAAAACAAGAATGGTATGAAAAAACATATACAAATAGGGAAGAAACGTATGTAATTCAAAAAGTAAAAAGTTGGTTTCCAACGGAATGTTGAAGGAGAAAAAAAATAATGGCCAATTATATAGAACTAAAAACAGAAGATTTCAAAGAAATTTTTAATTCTTTACGCTTAAATTATCAAGAATTCGATAACCCCCGATCTGGAGAAATTCAATTCAAAGTTAAAACAGAACACCCCATAATTAGTGTTATGATTTATTCTAGTGTAGACAAAAAAATGGGGGTAACAAGAGGAGTGGGGGAAGATGCAATTAGATTAGTTTTTTGGTCAGATAGAGATAATCGGCCTTTGGGAAAAGGAAAAAGGATCTACCGAGTTACCAATATGAAATCAATTTCCGATAGAATATCAAAAACAATAAAAGAGTTTCTTTCAAAAGCTCCTAATGAATCTTTAACCGACTGGAGATATATCAAAGCCATATTAGAAGAAACGGTCAGAATTTCATCCAATCTGTCATTCGCAGAGAATCTTCTCACCGGATTGGAAAAGTACAAAAGTTTGACAGATGGGCAACTTGCCTATGTTTTGGGGGAAGTTTCTCCCAAAGGGTATGCAACCATGGAGGCGAAAATCCTGTCAAAAGGTTGGGTATATGATCCTACTTTCGTTGAAGTAGAAGAGGAAATCAGAGAACCAGGAGCCGACGAAAATGAATACGAAGCCCCTATCAAAGGGTGCGAGGCCCCTCAAGAAAACGGGAACGGGGGAGAGGACAGGGGGGAAAGAGATCGCCAAGTTCAAGTGGGAAAGTATAGCAACATAACAGTAGTATCGGACACTCCGGGGATGGAATTAGTGCCCACTACCGGATACCCCTACAAATTTGAAAAATTTAACCCTGTTCAAAGTTTAGTATTCCCGTTTAGAAAAGATGATTGCAATTTGATTCTAGGATCTTCAACGAGTAGTGGTAAGACAATTGCAGCGGAGATAATTATGGAAGAAATTTTACGAGGGGGGAATCGGTGAAAAGAAAGTTACTTTTAATAAAACGAACCATTCCCAAATGTTTGTGTGGGTGCGGCAAAATAGTTAAATCAATAAGACATAATTTTATACATGGACATAATATTGTAATATTAATGAAAAATGATCCTAATTGGCATAAAAAATTAGAAAAGACAATGATGAAAAAATATGGAGTTAAAAATATTCAACAAATCCCAGAAGTAAGAAGTAGATCAGTAAAAACTAGAAAAGAAAGATATTCTCATTGGATGGGAAATCTAACAAAAAGTCAAATAGAAGAATTTAAACAAAATTGTTCAAAAGGTGGAAAAATAGGAGGAAAATCCACCGCAAAAAGATGGAAAGATAACCCAGAAGAATTTAACGAATTTTTAAGAAAAGGCCATGAATCTCAAAAAGGCCCCGGTAATCATTATGAAAATAGTAGAGGGATTAATAACCCCATGAATTTTCCGGGGATAAGAGAAAAACATAAACAAGCTGTTATAATAGCTATGAACAAAGAAGAAACGAAGAGGAAACAACGGGAAGGATACTACAAAAAATACGGAGTGCCCTATTTTGTACTAACTGAAGAACATATGAAAAGATTAAAAAATTGTTATTCAAAACCACATAAAGATCTATTTAATGCCTTACATAATATTGACCCCTCTTTTCAAAAAGAAAAATTAGTTCATACCAAAAAATCTTCTTATAGAGTTGATATTATAAACAAGCCCACAAAATTAATTATAGAATGCTACGGAGATTACTGGCATTGTAACCCTTTAATATGGAATCCAAATGATTATAATAAATCAATAAAAAGAACTGCCCAAGAAAAATGGAAAGAAGATGAAAGTAGAATTCAATCCATACAATCTGAAGGATTTAAAGTTTTAGTATTTTGGGAAATGGATATTATTCAAGATTTAGAGCAAATACTGCAAATTATAATAGGAGTAAAAAATGACAATTAAGCAAGAAACAAAAAAAATATTGTACATGGCTCCGTTAAAATCGCTCAGTATGGAAAAATATAATGATTGGAAAATCAGATTCCCCGACAAAAAAATATGTATTTTGACGGGGGATTACACCTTAACGGAAGAGAAATCAAGAGAACTTAATCAAGCCGATATAATCATTTGTACAAGCGAAATGGTAGACTCTCGTACCAGGAGAATGGGAACTGAGAAAGGATTTTGGCTGCACCAAGTGGGACTCCTAATAGTAGACGAATCTCATATTTTAACTACATCAAGAGGTTCAGCAGTAGAAGCTGGAGTTATGAGATTTACGTCTATTAATAAAAATGCAAGAATTATTTTTCTATCCGCCACGATGCCAAACGTGGATGAACTAGGAGCTTGGCTTAAAACTTTAAACGGAAAAGAAACAAAGGTGATTTATTCTACTTGGCGTCCTGTAATTCTTCAATTTCATTATAAAGAATACCCCATCATAAGAACACGATTTGGAGGAGAAAGTTACCAAGCTGCTCAAGAAGCTAAAAAATCCATCGCTATTGAAATTGTTAAATCAAAACCTACTGAAAAGTTTTTAGTGTTTACTCATGATAAAGGAATTGGTAGAAGTCTTGTAAAACGATTTGCTGAAGAAGGAATAGAATCTCAATTTCATAATGCAGATTTAGATTTAAATGAAAGACAAGAAATAGAGTCATCTTTTAGAAAAAGAGATGGTGGATTAAGAACTATGATTTCTACATCTACCACTGCATGGGGTGTCAATCTCCCAGCAAGAAACGTAATTATAGTAGGCATTCATAGAGGAATTACAGAAGTAGATGAACTAGATATTCTGCAGATGTCAGGCAGAGCCGGAAGATACGGAATTGACTTGCAAGGAGACGTTTATTTAATCATTCCAGAAATGACTACAGAATCTTGGAAAGAAGTTTTTAGAAATCCAAGACCTGTTACCTCCGTACTAAAATCTCACCAAGTTCTCGCATTTCACGTTTTAGCAGAAATTCAAAATAAAGTAGTAACGGACGCCAAATCTCTTCTTGCTTGGTACTCTCGTTCTCTAGCATATTTTCAAAAAGAAGAATTTACTATTGAAGATGCTAAAGGACTTTTAAACGATCTGGAAAAAATGGAAATGGTAATAAATAAGGAGACTCATTACATTTTAACGGGGTTAGGAAAAGTATCAGGGTGGTTATATTTTTCACCTTACGACGTTTATCACTGGTTCAAGAATTTTGACCAATTATTCGGAACCCCAAAAACAAACGATGTTTGTCCAGTTTGTAAACTTCCCAATATTATAACAGAACCCAAAATTTGTTGCGGATATTGTGGATGGTCTTATACAAAACCCATAGTAGATGATATATCCATATCATGGGCTTTAACAGATATTCCCTCGCATGATTGGGGGTACCTACCTAAAGAAATAAAAGATTTAGCGGAGGAAATGAGATGGAAACTTCGTAACCGGGGAATTATGGCGTCAGATGCTATACATTTTTCGTTGGCTGCTTATAAATTACTAAATGGAGATGAATTAGACGGTCCTTTGAAAACTAATGCTCGAACTATTAAATATGATATTCAACGAGTAATTCAGGCATTAAGTTTAATAGATTTTCATCATGGACGTTGGGACAAAAAAGAATTTTGGAAAATTATCCCAATTAGAATTCAATATGGAATACCAGAGGAAATGATCCCCCTCGTAAAAATTCCAGGGATCGGGGGAGTTAAGGCACGCAAACTTTTTGATAGAGGGATTCATTCTTTACAAGATATCCTTGAAAAGACGGAGGTTTTGAAATCTATTTTTGTCCCCACATTCGTCAAGAAAATACAAAATGACGCCCGTAAAATAATATTAGCGGAGGGGAAATGATTCTAAAGAAAAGATATATAGAATACGTTAGAATAGAAAACCTTCGAACACCATCTAACAGTAGAGATCATAGAATGCGACGCCCCTGTATTCAAAACGAGGGTCCTTATCTCAATGGTAGAGAAAGCGGCCCATAACCGCTGCTATCCCGGTTCGAATCTGGGAGGACCCACCAAATATTAAGGGGGGATGAAAATGAAAACGTGGGACGAGATTCAGAAAGATGCTAAAAAGGGGCCTTTGAAAAAGAACAAGAATTGGTTCTTAAATGAAAAAGAAAGGTTAGTTATATTGGCAGTTGGAAAATTGGTAGAAGAAGTCCAACGAAAAGTGGTGGAAGACTTCCATGACGGAGATAAAAATTACGATTGCGATAGTTCTTTATGTAAAGCATTAAAAGAATTTAATAATATTAAATAATAGAAATAATGATTTACTTTTTAATGGGGACATTATTTAAAAGACTATGAAAAAAGTGGATAGAATGAAAGTCGCATGATTAAACGGAGGAGAATACTTTGATTTGGTTCCTTAGCGATACGCATTTCAACCATAGTGCGATAGTCACTTATTGCGGTCGCCCGTTTAAAGATGCGAAAGATATGGACGATACTATTATTCGAAATTGGAATGAAATAGTAAAACCAGAAGATACCGTTTATCGTTTAGGGGACTTCGCCTTATGCTATACAATGAATTTCTGGACAGAAATAAAGGAGAAAAAATGACAAAAAGAAATCCAGAGGATTACAAGAAAATTATCATAAGATGGGCCGTTCAATTCTCCCCATCTTTGAAAGAAGACATAGATGATCTAATTCAAGAGGGGTATATGTGCTACATGGAACTATTAAAATATGAAGAAGAATATGGATTGGATTGCTCTTTCGAAGCTGCACTATCTAATCATATCAAAACTACTTTTCTTATTTTCTACAAAAAAAATAAGGCCGCAAAGAGAACGGGGGAAATGATAGATTTTGCTTATATGGAAGAAATGATGGGGAAAAACCCCTGGAGGAAAATAGAAGAATATATCAGTCTTTCGAAGGAAATGAGGGAGGTGGCAGATGTAGTTCTATCCGCTCCACAAGAGTTTATTGACTTAATACGAATGGAAGATTTTAAAACGGGTTTGTCCAAATATATGAGAAAATATAAAGGGTGGTCATTAAAGAAAGTAAACCAATTCTGGGAAGAATTCAAGTTAAAGGAAAACGTATAGGGTGAAAGTGTTAGAAATCCTGTAGTATACGTAGAGAGAATTTTTATAAGACATGAAAGGTAAATTCATACCTTTAAGAAAGAGGGCGTATGTTCAACCATTTTAAGGTAGCGGTAAGTAAACAATTTGATAAAATGAGAAAACATGATCTTTTCCGAACTCAGGTAGAGAAAGACTTACTTTGGGATACCTACCTCAAGAGTTTCCCCCCTGGATCAAATCCAATTTTTCGAGAAAGGACTGAGTACGACTGTCAGTGTTGCAAACAATTCATCAGGGCTGTTGGAAATGTCGTCGCTATAATTGATGGAAAAGTCGAGAGCATTTGGGACATTCAGGTAGATGTGGAACACTATCAAGCTGTCACCGATGCGATGGCAAATCTGGTCAAATCCAGTCCAATTGACAACGTGTTCTTTCATACCGAACGTATCGCTGGGACGGATAAGAACTTTCACCAACTACTTGGTCAAGTAAAAACGTGGGAGCACTTCTTCATCAATATTCCTGAAGAATATGTCTGTAAGAAAATCGACATTGGTCCCAAGTTATCTGATTCCCGCGCAACTCACGATGTACTGCTCCGAAGTCTGGAGGAGATAACTGACGATGCTACCGATACAGTTCTAGAACTAATAGCGCAAAACTCATTGTATCGGGGACAAGAATATAAATTTGTGGTTGAAAGTTTTGTAACATTGAAAAAAAGGTTTAGCAATTCAAAGACCAGCGAGGGGAAAAATTCTTTCGTGTGGTCACAGATCAAAATAGTGCAACCATCTATATCTAGGATTAGGAGTACCGTTATAGGGACCCTGTTAACAGATCTTTCTGAAGGTAAGGAAATGGACGCAGCCGTAACATCCTTTGAATCGAAGGTAGCGCCAACTAATTACAAGCGTCCGACTGCTCTTGTCACAAAGGCCATGATTGAACAGGCGAAGAACAAAATTGAAGAGATGGGGCTTACTTCGGCCCTTGAACGTAGGTACGCCACAATTACCGATATTACCGTTAACAACATCATATTTGCAAATCGTGAAGCCCGTAAGAAGATGTCTGGTAACGTGTTTGATGATATTGCGGGCCAGGTTTCCGAGAAACCTAAGAATCTGGATAAGGTAGAAGAGGTTTCAATTGATAAGTTCCTTACTGATATCCTACCCAAGGCTGATTCAATTGAAGTTCTATTTGAAAATCGCCATACTGGCAATCTAGTTAGTTTGGTAGCTCCAGTCAATCCAACTGCAGGATTTTTATTCAAATGGCCTAATAATTTCAGTTGGTCTTATAAAGGAGAGTTGGCAGACTCCATTAAAGAACGAGTCAAGAAGGCCGGGGGAAACGTTTCTGGAGATTGGTGTAACCGACTGGCATGGTACAATCATGATGACTTAGACTTTCATATGAAAGAACCAAACGGAAACGAAATATACTTTGCTAACAAGGGGACTTCCCCATGCGGTGGACGGCTAGATGTAGATATGAACGCTGGCCACGGGACTACACGTGAACCTGTCGAAAACATCTTCTATTCGGACAAACGAAAGCTACAGGAAGGTAATTATTCCTTACGAGTTCATAACTACTGCAGACGAGAATCAGTTGATGTAGGATTTGAAGTTGAAATGGACTGGTTGGGAACTATCTACCGGTTTGCTTACGATAAGCCCGTCAAAAGCAATGAAACGATTGTAGTTGCAGAGATCAAGTATTCCCATGTTAAAGGGGTTGAAATTGTCAAATCTCTCCCATCATCTCAGTCAGTGAGAGAAGTATGGGGAATTCCAACCCAGACGTTCCATAAAGTCAACGTAATGATGTTATCTCCCAATTATTGGGATAACAAGACGGTAGGAAATAAGCACTTCTTCTTCATGATTGACGGATGTTTAAATGATGGAAAGGCTCGTGGATTTTTTAACGAATTCTTAAAGGGGGAATTCAATGCACATAGAAAGGTATTTGAAATTGTAGGTGCCAAGATGAAAACGGAAGAATCCAACAACCAACTAAGCGGCATCGGCTTTTCCAGCACTCAACGTAGCAACGTGTTATGCAGAGTTAAGGGCAGTTTCTCTCGCACCATCAAAATCAACTTCTAGGAAGAAAGGAGAACAAAATGTTTGAAAAAGCATCTCGGTTCAAGCTTCGGTTTGATACAACCCAGGGACAACTCGATGTAGAAGATTTATGGGACCTTCCGTTAACCAGCGGAAATAGGGCCAATCTGGATGATATCGCCAGAGGACTTTCCAAACAAGTGAAGGAAGCCGAAACGGAATCCTTTATAGTAAAACCCGCAAAAGCCAACGAGATTACCTTGCTGAAATTTGATATCATAAAGCATGTAATAGAAATTCGTCTGGCAGAGAATGAGGCCGCTGCAACAGCCAGGGCCAACAAGGAACGGAAACAGAAGATCCTTGCCATCATTGCAAACAAACAAGACGAACAACTTGCTACGTCTTCCATCGAAGACCTGCAGAAGTTGGCTGAAGCTCTTTAATAAATATTTGAACTCCCGGACCCAGTAGGTTAAGCCGGACGACAACCAACCTTCGGGCTAGTCACCTTGAAGGGGCTGATCTGGGTCTGGGGGTACGACACCAAAAAATATTTGAAAAGGGGTAAAATGTTTGTACTTGACGGTTGGAATAAACCGATAAAAGTATGGCTAGATTCTCAAAAAGATATTGAAGACAGTTGTTTAGAACAAGCAAATAACTTATCAAAATTACCATTCATATTCAAACAGGTATCCCTAATGCCGGATACCCATAGCGGGTATGGAATGCCCATCGGAGGGGTGATAGCCACTCAAGATGTTATTATTCCTAATGCAGTTGGCGTTGACATCGGATGTGGAGTTTCTCACACCGCAACAGAAATTCCAGTTAAGGATTTTAGAATATTCCTTCCTGAAATTGTAGAAAAAATCATGGTTCGTATTCCTGTAGGATTTAATCATCATAAGAAATCCCAAACTTGTAACTCCATCAGTAAATGGTTATCTGGGAGATGGAAAGGGGAGCCAGAAGAAATCATATTGGTTAAAGAACTACAACCGGAACTTAATAGAGGATATTACCAAATTGGCACGTTGGGTGGGGGCAACCACTTTATCGAATTGCAAGAGGATACTAAACGTGAGACAATGGGTATTATGATTCACTCTGGATCAAGAAATTTTGGATTAAAAATTGCTAAATTATTTAATGATAAAGCAAAAAAGTTAAACAAGGAATGGTTCTCCTCCGTTCCTGAGAAACATGATTTGGCTTTTCTTCCCATAGATTCAGATGAGGGAAAATTATATCTTTGGTGGATGAATCTTGCTTTATCTTTTGCAGAAGAAAGTCGTAAACATATGATGGGAGTTGTAGAAAATATCATTTTAGAATACACTGACGGACCCGGATTTTCCGGGACTATCGACGTTCCCCACAACTACGCAGCCATAGAGCACCATTTTGGAAAAGACGTATGGGTTCACCGAAAGGGGGCCATTAGAGCAAGAGAAGGAGAGGTAGGTATCATCCCCGGATCTATGGGATCATTTTCTTACATTGTCGAAGGGAAAGGTAATAAAGAATCCTTCCAATCCTGTTCCCACGGAGCGGGAAGGAAGATGTCTCGCAAGAAAGCAAAAGAGTTGTTCCCCTATGATTACGTTATGTCTGATTTAAATGCGAAAGGAATAGTAGTGGGAGTTCCTGATCCATCTACTATTGGAGATGAGTGTTCAAGTGCCTATAAAGATATCAAATATGTTATGGATCAGCAGAAGGATTTGGTAGATATTATTACTGAATTAAAAACTATTGCGGTGGTAAAAGGATAATGAAAGAAGATGAAAATGGTTGGTGGGATGTTCCTGCACTTAAGAAATGGATATGCCCAAATTGTAAAGTAAAATCGGCGGCAGAATTATGGTCCAAATGCGAACCCTACTGTAGTGATTGCGGAAACCATGACGGAAGAAAATGCCCGAATTGTGGGGATGAATTTGACCACGTATGGGGAGCAAGGGATATAGCTAATGCTAATTTAAAAGCAGGAGGGTCTGATGCTTAAAATGACCATATACGTAGAAAAAGATCCTCTGGCTTCTATCGGTAAATATGAATATAATGGTAATAACGAAATCGGTAAGATATTGGTAATAATTTCGGAGTCATTATTAAAACACCTAATTATTGGTATGGACAAAAATTAAATAAAATAGAGATAGTGAGTGAATAAATGAAATATAAAATAGTAAAAGTTCAAACTAGTGTAGAACCTCCTGGTCAAGTATTGATATATAATGAAGATAGGTCCATTGTGTACCAAGGACCTATTCCAAAAGAAATAAAAAAATTAATGTTATGTAAACGAAAAGAATTTTTTTATGCTCATATAGAAGGAACTAATATCGTTTTAGGCCCTTTATCCAAATGGCAGAATTGGTAATGAGTTGCTGCTTATGCACCAAAAAGGAAAAAGGGGCTGACCGCCATGCCATCTACATTTGTTCAACATGTACCTACAAATTGAATTCTATCCCCCGATCTGAGGTAAGAAATGCCATCGACAGATTATATCTAGCCAATCGTGTTGAAGATGCCAGATTCGTAGAAAGAGTTGCATTTGGAAGTAACGCCTACTCTCCTGAACCTCCCAAAATGTTGAAAAGAACCGTAGCCATAAAATTGCGGAAAAAATCTATATGACGGAAGACTTATTGATTCATACGTCCAATGTAAAAGTTAGTGTATTAAAACCCAACAAAATTTATGAATGGGATAAACCCTGCATATATTTTAGTCTCAATTAGTTTATATCTTTTTTTGGGAAATATATTTATTTATTCCAAAAAAAAGTTCTGGAAGAAAACTTTTTTGTTGAAAAATGTTCTTCCAAAGGAGTTGAAACGAGTTCTATAGTTTATATGAAAACAATTCCAATAGAATATAGGTATCGAAGCGAGGACTTGGGGCATGAATTTAGGGTATACCAACCTATAGATGTTCAACGTTACTGTTTAGGAGTGATAACAAATTTCAATCATTTAAAAGGGGTTTTAGAAAGAAAAATAAATGAAAAAATAATAATAGACCAAGTAGATTTTTCTTTAGGTGACTACCCCCCTGCATGAATGCAGGGGCTTCTTGGGGCACGCCCCAGGCTGTGTAGCCCCACAGCCAAAATATTTAAGGAGGCATTGTGATCGCCGGTGGAAGGACCATTCACACCGCCATCGCCGCCCGTGCGTATGATTGATTCAATCTTATGTGGGGAATGTAGATCTCCTATGAGGCTTCTAGAATCTAGAAAATTTGGAAAATTCTACGGGTGTACCAAATGGCCAGAATGTAATGGAACTCATGGTGCCCATCAAAAGACGGGGAAACCTTTGGGAATCCCCACCAACGCAGAAACAAAGAAAGCTAGGATACTAGCGCACGAGGTGTTCGATATTTTATGGAAGAGGGGAAAGATGACTAGAAAAGAGGCATATAAGTGGATGAGAAAAAATCTATCCCTTTCCTCTGAAGATGCCCATATATCTAGGTTTGATATAGCAACTTGTGAATTATTGATATCTGCTATAAAAGAGAAAAGAAAATAACTCAAGGAGCAACCATGACCGCCCCGCCCTTGCGCGGGGAATAGGAGGGGGGAAGATGATGACGGAGATTAAGCCCTGTCCGTTTTGTGGTGGTACGACTGTCGAGTGTTTGCAATACGACGAGGATGGCGATTACGCTGCAATCTTTTGTCGTAAAAAGGAGTGCCACGCATCGGGGCCGCCAGTTGATGCCATCCACGGTGAGGACGAGGACGACGACGAAGAGATGTCTTACAACAAGGCATTGGAAGCGTGGAACCTGCGCTCGTTGGAGGGGGTTTCCAACCCCCAACCGAAAGGAGAATCAAAATGAAAAGACTGGTCGAGGAAATCGAGGATGACGGCTTCACCCCGTTCATAGGCCAACGCATCACTCTGCTTTGTATGAATTACTTCTATACCGGGAAGTTGATCGCGATGAACGAGGATTTCCTGGAATTGGCAGATGCGGCGATCATCTACAAGACGGGGGCGTGGGTCGATAAAATATGGAAGGACGCCCAACCTCTCCCCGGCAATGTGCGTGTGCGGGTGGCGACGATCGAAGCGTACGGAGTGTGGAAATGAGACCACGAAAGCGTAAACAATTGTTGGGGTCGCGGTCGGGGTCGTGGTCGGAGTGATATGTGCTCGCTGAACAAGGAGGGTATAGGATGACGGACGAAGAACAGAAAGATTGGGAAGATTTCATCGTGTGGCTTGACTCGGAGGATGCGTACAAGGTGTGCTTCGATTCCGATTCTGATACCGCTCACGCCATTCGCATGGTGGCGAAGGAACTGAAGGAGCGCAGGGAGGACGAGGAGTGGCTGATGAAGAATCACTATAACACCCGCATCCATATCCATCCGAAGGCGTTCACAATCGACCATGATTACCAGCCGTGTGTACCTCATGAAACGCTCCACGCCGCTATCACCGCCGCACGGGGGAAATGAAGATGCTGAAGAAATCAGAATGGTCTGTTATCGAATGGGCCGCAATACGCTGGTGGCAGGGGTATAGGCCGTATGATTGGAATATAAAGAAACACCTTTTGTCACCAACAATCAATATGTCCAGTCCGAGAGAACACGATTTAGCGAAAGCAGTAGTAGAAGCCATCCGGCGGAAATAGGGGGAGGAGAGATGAGTAAAGATAAGTGCCTGTGTGACATCAAGGGATATGTTACTGAGAGTTGCAATGAACATGCTTACTTACTCAAAGAAATAGAGTGTCCTCAATGCGTCCGCTTCCGGGAGAAGTTGGACCGGGAGAAGATGGCGAAGGTGATCCATCGTAATGACCATGAGTGTGCCGAGTCGCTTGACTGGTGGAAAGAACAAGGGGAAGCGAGGGAGACATACCGGAGACTCGCCGATGCCCTCATCAAATATCTCACCGAGTAGGAGGAAACGTGGAACTGATAACGAAAGCGGATGATCCGAGACTTACCGGCAATGATATCCTCAACGGGTTAGTGCCGGGTGATCTCGTGACGGAATCTTTACGCGCCGTGTTGAAGGAACGGGATTCCGCGAGAGCGGAGAAGGAGGGGCAGGTGTGCGCCATGAAGCCGCCCATTGTCTGTATCTGCGGATCAACGCGCTTCAAGCAGGCGTGGATCGCTGAGAACGCCAGGCTTACCGGTGAAGGAAATATCGTCCTTGCGGTCGGGCTGTGGGGGCATCACGAGCGTGTTTTCCCTGACGCGGAGACGAAGAAGAAATTGGATGAACTTCACCTACGTAAGATCGACCTATGTGATTGGGTGTGGGTGCTCGACATCGGCGGGTACATCGGCGAAAGCACACGGAACGAAATCGCCTACGCTGAGACGCACGGGAAATTTGTTCGTTACTTGTCGAAGGAGATACCCGATTACATCGAGCCGGTTGATCCGTTACTCGCCGCCCTCTCCCGGCTCGCGGAGAAGGAGGGAAAATGATACATCTGCTAATCGTTGCGATGCTGATAGCGGGAACGGGAGGATATGTAAGGAATGCATGAGGATGTTCAGGACGAATTACAGAGTCCGCCGCCCGCGCAGGGGGTGAGAGATGAAGGATGAAATAAACGTGTTGTAAGGAGGGGTGATGAAAATTGAATTGTACGGTAAAATTTATGAATGGGATGAAAAATCCGTAGCAGAAACCCATAACATATCAAATAGAAAAGTTTGTCTGGTTCATCATAATTTTATTAATGCCAATCTCCATTGGAGTAAAAAAGTTCCTTCCGGAGAATATCATATATCCCTACAAAATAATGGGGAAGACGAACGTTTTGGATCTCCTTGGGGTAGGGGGTACGGGGGGATAAGATTTTGTAAAAATTGTAAATATATAGATTGTATCCATATTTGGGAAGATGAAAAAGAAAAAGACGAATCTTGGAAAATTTGTAATCATAGTTGGCATGGGGGATTAGCAAGAAGTTATAATAACAACGGTGCAGAATGGATTTGTAATAAATGTGGTGCTGTTTATAGATTTATGTATGGTCATGGGGGAAGCCTATATGTATGCGATCCCTGCTATAAAGCATCAATTGAGAGTATGACCCAACAGGGAGGAACATTGGAGAAGTATCTTTCAGAATATTGTTGTTCTCCCCGATTGCCTTTTATAAAAACTTGTGTAATTTGTAAAAGAAAAATAAGAATAACGTGAGGGGAAGATGGAAAAACCAATTGCTTACAAAATTAATGCAAAAAAAGCATACTTGAAAGATGGAACAGAGTTATGGATTCTTGAAAACGATAAATTTTTAATAGATCAAGCACCAAAAAATATAAAGGAACACAAGGGTCCCTTAGATGTAGTAGTTGATATTGGAGCACATATTGGGATAGTATCCATAGCAGCAGCTAAATTGGGGGCAAAGGTATATGCCTTCGAACCTTCAGAGCTAAATATTCAAATTCTTACCAGAAATATTATAGAGAATAAATTAACAAATAAAATAACCGTAATTCCTATGGCAGTAACAAACCATTCTGGAGACTCTTTGCCATTATTTATGGCCACCAATATGAACAGTTCTGGCCAACGTTCTTTAGTTTTTAAAATGGATGGGGATTTTCCTATTGAAAGTATGGCTACTACTATATCACTCAAAGATTTACTTATAAGGGTTTTCCAGATCGAAGAAAAAATTGACTACTTGAAATGTGACATAGAAGGCGGGGAGTGGATACTTATTGAAGAGGACCCCGAACTGAAAGAGTTGGTAAGCAAAGTAGGATTCATAGAAATGTCTGTTCACCCCCTAGGAGATAGTAGGTATTTCAGTGGAATACCTGGAGATTACGTTCAAACAATGGAAAGGTGGTTGGAATCCTGCGTACCTGGGCGTTGGTGTATCCCGTGGGGAACTCCGACAGATAGAGACTTGTTAATCCAATTGGGGGGTGGAAAATGAAAAAGAATCCTAAAGTTACTGAATTTGTAGTTACTGGGCAAGAAAAACGTAATTTTCATATGCGACCGGGGGATACATTAACCGTAACATTCAGAGAAGTAGGTACTTTTCCTAATGGTAAACAAACAACAATATCAGAAGTTCCAGTTCTTACAGAAAAAATTACTGAACATATGACTACAGATGATATTTTTATTGCAAGGGCAAACATAGACGGTCAACCTGCTAAAATGGGGGGATTTACGATTAAGAAAGAGGGAAAATAATGAACGCCATCCCATTATTTACGAAAGAGGGAAACCCAACGAATATTTCTTATTGTTCTTCCTGCAAACTCCCCCACGTTCACGACATAGCAGAGAATTGTTGTAAGAAGGGCATCTGTAAAATTTGTGAAAAGGAAACCCCCTCCGTACATAATCTGATGTGCTACGACTGTCGAGATAAAGAACAAATGGAGAAGGCAGAGAAATTAGAAAATTGGGACGGTCCCGTAGTATTCAATGATTCTTATTATGCTACTTTAGAAGATTTAATATGTTGTAATGATGAAGAAAAACTACCTGAATTCGTATATATCGCAGAAACTGAAAATATTCTTAAACTTGATGTAGAAGATATTTTGGAAAGACTTTGCGAGAACCTTTACGAAGATGCCTATGAAGATTTAAATGGCGTCGATGAATTTAAGAACGCCGTGAAGGATTTCAACGAAGCTAATGGGAGAAATACTTATCGGATGGAAAGTGGAAAAAAGGCTGTAAGAGTACCAAAGGGAGAAAAATAATGAATCTAATAATACAAAACACCGACGAAAGATTAAGAAATATAGAAAGGGAAATAATAGCAAATGGTTGCAAAGGACCAGAAGGGGTTCTCGTAAAATCCCTCCGTGCATCTCTTCTCAAAGAAGAGGAATTGAAAAATTGGATAGATGATCTCCAATCAGGAAATTGGATCACATGTGTCTACTGTGGTCACCGATATGGACCCAAGGAGAGCACCCCTGTATCAATGGCCGATATTCTCAAAGAGCACATTGAAAAATGCCCGGAACATCCTATGTCAAAATTGAAATCCCAACTAAATCAAATAAAAGAAACCATACAAGATTGCATATGTCAAAAGTATGGTTCTGATAGAATCCTCCCGCATGATATATGCAAAAAAATTAATGCTATACTATCCCCACCAGAGGAGAAATAAAATGAAAAAATTAGTTAAATTCAGTCTAATTTTATCCATTATCTTATTTGGATGTGCTGAGAAAAGATGGGTATGCTATGTGGATAAAAATGCAGATAGCAATTGCATCAAAGGAGATTGCGTTGAGATGGCAGAGAAAGGACAATTGAATTGTAGAAAGGGAAATAGGATAATGAAAATATATCCGCTCAAGGAAGCGTTCATTTACTCAGTTAATCCGCCAACTGATATTCAAAAATGTAGAGAAAGTGGTGATAAGGGAGAAATAAAATGACTCCAGCTATAGAAATAGCAATTTGCGGATTTCTAATTCTCATAATATTAATATTAGTTTGGTGGTGGGGGTATCGAGAGGGAAAACAACGAAATTTACAAGAAGAAAAAGAAGTCGAATTATTAAAAATAGTTTATAAAATGGGGCAAATTTTGAGAGAATGCCCCAACTGTGGTGAATGGCATAGTAATTGGAAAAAATTTATAGATTCTGTAGATATATTAAAAGCTCATTATTCTCAAGAAAAAGAAATTAGGGAGAGTAAATGAGCCATAAAGTTTTACATACTGAAGAATGGTATGAGGATCATTGCGATACTTGCGAGCACAGTAAAGAACTTCATTGTTTAATTTCGAAAGAAGTAGTCATAAATGGAAAAAATAAATACATAGCATCGGGGTGTATGGTATTTATGGATAATGGACGGAGGCTTGAGGGGAATAATCCTCACCTGAGATGCAAATGTGGGGGGTTTAAGTAATGAGAAAATTAATATGGCCTACTTATGGCGGAGTATACAAGATATTAAATGTAATGAATGGTAAAGTTTATGTGGGGTCCGCTGCTAATTTTAAATCTAGATGGAAGTTTCATTTAGGCCAACTTCGTTACGGAAACCATCACTCTATAACTCTTCAAAGAGCTTATAACAAATATGGTGAAAGGAATTTTATGTTCGTAATTATAGAAGTAATAAAAGATAAAACAAAATTGAAAGAAAGAGAACAAATTTGGAAAGATTTTTATAAATCATATGATCCGAGATATGGATATGATATATGTCCTAAAGCTGAAAATTGCTTAGGAGTAAAACATACTCCAGAAACATGTGCCAAAAGATCTGTGGCCACCAAAAGAAATTGGGCAAATCCTGAATGCAGAGAAAGAATTATGACAAATCTAAAAAAAAGTCTATCCGATCCAGAATATAAATCTAAAATGGCAAAGATAACTAAAAAGATGTGGGAAAATCCAGAACTAAGAAAAAAAATGTTAGATGGCCAAAATAATAGAAAACCTCTAAGTACGGAAACCAAAAATAAAATCGCCTTTAGAAATAGAGAAATAGCCAAAGATCCTGAATGGAGAGCTAAAGTGTCCGCATCAAACAAAGGAAAAGTTAGGAGTGAAGAAGCTAGAGCTAATATGTCTATAGCCCAAAAGGGAAGGCCGAGAAAACCCCACTCTGCAGAGACTAAAGCAAAAATAGCAAAAGCTGCCCATAAACGATGGGCAAATCCTAAATTTCAAGAAAAAATGAAAAACATAATGGATAGTAAAGAATACCACGATAAAATATCTAAATCTCAAAAGATAAGATACAATAAACAAAAAGAAACTAAGCAATGAATATAAAAATAATAAATTCTATATTCAGCAAGGTTAATACTTATGAAGACGCTAAAATTTTGGCAGATTTCCTAAAATATAAAGAAACGTATTGGCGCCAAACTCAATTTAGACGAGTGGAAAAAGAATATTATAAACCATTAGTTAAAAAAGGCGAATTTTTAACCGGGTTTATTCCTAGAGTAAAAAATTATTGTATATCAAACAACATACCTATTAACATAGAGGAACCACCATTACCACTAATACCATATTTTACTGATGACCAAATAGAAAATATCACTATTCCGAGAGGACTTAAATTAAAACCGGATCAAGTCTTTGCTATAAAAAATATTCTTACGAATATACGAGGGGTAATTTTTCACCCTACCGGCTCGGGAAAAACAATAATTTTTCTATCTTTTATTTCTTTATTTCCTGATTTAAACAGTCTTATTGTAGTAAATACTAAAGACATATTAGAGCAAACATTTGAACGCGCCTCTGAGTTTTTTCCCAAAGAAGTAGGCAAACTGGGGGGAGGATATAATTCCCCAAATAGAATAACTATAGCGACGATTCAAACATTAAAAGATATTCCATCGGATAGTTTATTTTTCAAAGAAATAGATATAGTAGTAATCGACGAAACTCATCACTGCGCTAGATTTTCAAAACCGTTTAGTACGGAGGGTGGTGGATCCTACGCTAAAGTATTATCATCAATTGATTGCCCATTCAAAATTGGGTTTACTGCCACCCTCCCTCATGAGGGGAAAGGACAACTAGCACTTGAAGGTTACATAGGGCCAGTCATTTCAAAAAAGAAAATTTCAGAGGTGGAAAGATTGGCAAAAATAAAAGTTATTCTAAAAAAGTTGCCCATTACGTTGGCCGCTAGAGAAGCGAAGTCATATCAGGAAGTATATAAATATTCCGTAACGTTCAATAGCCGACGCCATAAACTAGTTCTACAAACGGCTGATAATTTAGTAAAAGCTGGCAGAACCGTACTTATCATCGTATCACTTGTACAACATGGAAATAATATTCTTGATATGGCACATAGATTATTTCCTCATCTACGAATTGAATTTGTTTGGAGTAAGATACCTGGAACCACTCGTACAACAATAAAAAAAGATTTAAATGAAGGATTGGTAGATGTAGTAATTGCAGATGCAGTTTGGAAAGAAGGGGTCGATATTCCTACATTAGGGGCAATTATAAACGCTGCCGGAGGAAAATCAGAAATTAATACAATACAATCCCTCGGGAGGGGATTGCGCACCGTTCCTGGAATAAAAGATGATGTTATTTTGGTAGATATTCTAGATATTAGTTCACGCTATTTAGTTGAGCATTTTGGACTAAGGTTAGTTTTATATTTTGACGAGGGATGGATGGGAAATGAACAATTTTAATAAAACATATATTATTTATAAAACTACAAATTTAATAAATAAGAAGATTTATGTCGGAAAAGATGAGCATAATAATTCCATTTAATAGAGATAAACGATGGCAATGAATATACCCATAGAAAAAATATTACCTACCATTATGGTAATACTAGCATTAGGATCTTCTATTGGGTACGCTATCAAAGGGATATCAGAATGGAGAATGGCCCTATATTGGCTTGCTGCGGCTACTCTAAATTATGTAGTAACGTGGTGAGGAGGATAAGATGAAATATGGATGCTACCACGTTATAACGGAACAAGCTGAAAATGCATTACCATATTGCCAAATATGCGCCCCAGAATATATCAAATCCTTCCGCAACAAACTAGACCGGAGTAAGTTAGCATCTGAATTTATCTACAAACATACAGTGTCCTACCTTCATCCAGATAAGACAAGATCCCTTCGGTGGGACGAATTAACCGATGACCAAAAGGAACCTTATTATCAAGATGCCGACGCACTCATTAAATATTTCGAGGGGTAAAATAATGAAAATTAAATTGAAGACTAAAATTGAAAAAGAAATTACAGTAGACGTAGAATTCCCCATTTATGTAAAACATGATTGTAGCGAGGATGATTATGAATCCATTCACTATATTAAAAGAGAATCTGAAACTATGCATATAGAACTTCATAAATCCCATAGTTATATTTCTGGCGGTACATTATACGAATTGGAGATAAGCAAACGTAAAGTGAATGGTACTGCCGATTACTTTTTAGGCACCGGAGAATTTAAATCCAGCAAAAAAGAATTTGAATCTGTACTAAAGGAATTCAAAGAAAAACTTAATTCAATATCATAATAAGAAAAAGAGTGTTAAAAAGAAAGGAAAAATAATGGAAAAAGTATTCGTAGCTAGACATCCATTGACCTATATCAAAGACGTAAAGTTTCATACAAATGCAGATTGCCCTTCATTTCGAAGAGCAGACCCAAGATACAAAACAAGCGTAGATAGAAACGAAGCTGAACAACTATATAGATATTGCAGACTATGTGAAAATCATAGGACAAAACGTGGACATAAATAAAGTAGGAAACATTGAGGTTGGTTCTATAGTAAAAATAACGCGTGTTGGGGGAAACTTTATTTTTGCTAGAATAGAAAAATTTACCCCGAACATAATACCAGATTGGTATAATATGGATTTTACTATAATTTTTTTCTCCCCAGAACAATGTTCTAAAATGTCTTGGGTATTAAGAGCACCACAAATAAATGGAGAACAGTTTGAAATGGGGGATAAAAAAATGATTATAGATTTAATACTTCCCCCCATAGGAACTTCTGCCGAAACTCCTACAGAAATAGCAAAAGAAATGCCAAAAGAGGGAAAAGTGATCCCCTTCAAAAAAAACACACAATGATCTACGTCGATGAATTAAAAGAATATGATTGGGTAGTTTGGGGGAAAGAAACTGCAAATTGCCATATGTTCACTGACGGAGATTTAGAAGAACTACATATCTTTGCAAATAAGATAGGAATGAAAAAAGAGTGGATTCATAATAGCAAACACCCTCATTATGATCTCACTCCATCTAAGAGAAAATTAGCAGTAGAATATGGAGCCAAAGAAATTACTACTAAGGATTGGATGAAAAGGGAAAGAGCAAAAATAATATCAGATGCCATGGCCAAAGTGGCATTTGAAATATTAGACCCTGAATTTTCTAATATTGAGAAAAAAATATTAGCTAAAATAGATGGAATAAATAATATAGGGGAATTCATAGTAAATGAGCCAGAAGCAGAAATAATGGCTGCTAATCATCTAATAGCTATAAACATAAAAAGAGATGAAAAAGGAAAAATTGTCTCCCTTATATGGGGAGGATATAAATTCAAAGTTAGTCAATTTATTCCAACAAGAGACAGTAATGAATGATTTAACCATAGCCCTGTTTGATGTAGTATCCTATCTGAACGATAAAGGAATATCTTTCAATTCTGAGAGAATGGATCGAGGATGGATTGGTATTTCGTGTCTGTGGTGTTCGGATTCGGGGGAACACTTGGGAGTGAATATCAACTCAAATTTTGTCTCCTGTTGGAAGTGCGGGAAAAAAGGGAGTATCGCTAAACTGGTAAAAGCAATAGAGAACCACGTCACTTTTTCTGAAACTTTAGAAGTGATTGAGAAGTATCAAGACTTTAACCGGATGGGATTATTCAATCTTCCAGAAGAATCTAATTCTAAGATATCTCATTTAAAAATACCTAAAAATTTTATAAAATTATCTTGGCCGATTGTTCCTGATATAGTAATAAAATTCTTGGTCAAAAGAGGATTTGATCCAGAAGTGTTCATAAGAAGTAGAGAATTTTATTATGGTGGGCACGTAGGTCATTTTAAATTTCGTTTAATTCTCCCAATAACACTTCGAGGACGATTAGTGACTTGGGTGGGTCGAGATGTAACGGGGAGGTCAGAAATAAAATATAGAAATCTTGAGGAGGAAAAGAGCATTTTACCAGCAAAAAACACACTGTATGGATTTGACGAAGCCCCCCCAGGGAGTAACCTTCTGGTTGTAGAGGGGCCTATTGATCAATTGAAGTGTGGTGCCGGCTCCGTAGCCACTTACGGAACGGCGTGGACTGACCGACAAGTTACTCTACTGAGGGAACTAAATCCCCAGAATGTAACCATACTGTACGATAGTGAAATAGAAGCTCAGAAATCCGCTAACCGCTTGGCAAGGATGATATGGTGGTGCCCCTGCGAGATAGTTATGCTAAATAATGTGAAAGATCCCGGAGAATTAACGGTGGAGCAGGGGAAAGAGTTGATGGGATCGTTACGATGAAAACCAAAATAACCAACATAGAAAAAGTATTTGCTCTAGCAGATTCCATCGATATTGAAGAAGGAAAAGTTGCCTACGCAAGATATAACAAAATGCTAAAAAGCATAGCCGATTACTATGAATTTGGATTCTGTCAAACAGTCGCCACTTTCGTTGCTCTATCCCCAAATAATGATTACCAAGGAAATTTACGATCTCTAGTCAGTATTATGATTGGGGCCAATAAAAAAATATCCCCAAAAGAAATCACTGTATCTACCTACAATCAATGCAGAAATAGAGCGTATGATTTTTTAGTGGGAAATAAAGATTTCTTAGCAGAAACGGACGGAGTGAAAACTAGAAATTTTTACTTGAATATTCTATACCCCAAAAATCCTAAATATATAACACTTGACGGACACATGTGTTCTATTTATTCTGGTAGACGATATCGAATGAAAGAAGTAGCGGAATTGAAATTAGTGTCTTCCCTGAAAAGATACAATGAAATGGCCGAAGCATTTTTCAAAGTAGCTAAAAAACATAAATTATTGCCTAATCAATTACAAGTTATTTTATGGTTTACTTGGAAGAGAATAGAGAATATAGTATTTTTCCCGCAGTTAAGTCTGTGGAATGAGGGAAATCATTGGAATATTACTAAAGATCCTAGTGTAATTCAACCATATAAAACGGGGGGGAATAGAAATGGACAAAAAAACTGATAAAACTATTCAAGATTTAGAAGCTAGAATTGCAGAGTTGGAGGGGAAAAATAAAGTAAAAAATATAATAATGGCTGTTCAAGACGAAGGGATTTTGGTCCTAGAAATAGACTTAAATAAAGAATTTGGGGAATCCAAATCTGGAAAAAGTATCACGGTCGCCAGCACGGGAGGATTCCTTCGCATTCCAAATCACGAAGAGTTTTCCATCAATATAAATGTAGTCCAAAAAAAGTAGTTTTACATGCTCAGACGGATTCACCATTCCGACAGGGGGGTCGAAAAAAGGATACTTACGGGTATAATCATATCCGATAAGATTGCTGCACACCTTCTACCATTTTCCGACCCAAATATTTTCGAGTTGGAAGTCAGCAAAAACATAATTAGATGGGTTATTGAATATTATGATAAATATAAAGTAGCTCCAAAGAAGCATATCAAAGATTTATATGAAACAGAAAAAGGGAAACTCAAACAGGGATTAGATGAAGAGGTTGGATTATTCCTGACTAAACTATCAGAAGAATATTTATCAGAAGGAGGCCCTGACGGAATCAATGAAGATTTTATTATTGATAAAGGGAGGGAATATTTAAAAACCCGTCATTTACGGAGGGTTGCTGAGGGGATTAATTCTCTGTTAGATATTGGAAAGAACGAAGAAGCAGAAAAATTCTACGAAAACCATAAAAAGATAGTTGATGCTATTTCGTATAATTGGTCCAAACCATTAGATGACTCTACTTTTTTAAATTCAGTTTTCGAAGAAAAAGACATTCCGTTATTTAGAATGAAAGGCAAGTTAGGAGATTTATTAGGTGATTTATATAGAGGATGGTTGGTAGCTGTAATGGGGCCAATGAAACGTGGAAAAAGTTTTTCGTTACAAGATTTTGCATTCGATGCTATGTTATCTAGAAAAAGAGTAGTTTACATGTCCTTCGAAATGAAAGATAAACACCAAGCCGTCAGAATATATAAACAACTTGGTGTTATGGGGGAAGGAGAAGAAAATCAAGAATATATTTTCCCTTGCTTCGATTGTTTAAATAATCAAGATAACTCTTGCAATAACGTCCAAAGGATGAATAGAGAAAATCGGCCCCCTAAATTCGACCCTAAAGCCCCCGGACAATATAAACCCTGTACGGCCTGTAGGTCGATACCCGGAGGGGGCAATTTCTTGGCTACAACGTGGTTCTTCACGGCAGATCGGCCTAAATTAACGTTGCCTAATACCCGTAAAGAGATTAAAAAGTTTCAGAAGATGTTTGGAAAAAACTTATTAAGAATCATTAGTTTCCCCGCTTATTCAGCTACCATGGCTGACGTAGAAGAAAGCCTGGATGAATTAGAAATGGTAGAGGGTTTTATTCCTGACGTCATTATTACAGACTATGCCTCCATTATACGACCAGAACAAAAATATAATGATCCTAGACACGAAGTGGATGACGTATTTAAAGCCCATAAAAGATTAGCCCAAACTAGATCAGCCTTAGTAGTAACCGGGGCGCAATCATTGGGGGTAGGCAGATCGGCGCTTAAAAAAGATATGCAAGATGAGGGGGATATCGGAGTAAATGCTTATATCCTTGCACACGTTGATATTATGATGACATTAGATCAAACACCCGACGAAAAAGAGAGGGGAGTATGGAGAATGGGGGTTATCGAACATAGATGGAAACATTTCAATAAAAGACGACAAGTAATGGCTTTACAACAACTGGAAACAGGAATGCCCGTTTTGGATACAGAAATTATATTTTATGATGGAAATAAAAGTGGGGAGAAAAAGAAAGATGAGTAACTTTAAAAGTATTATCCAAAATTACGTAGTAGATAAAAATAATAAAAATAACATAGGTTTAAATATTTCCGTAGGAAAAAATTTAGGTTGGGACACCTCCTTTTTTCTTTCAGAGCTAATAAGTTATCAATTTCTTTTAGAAAACGATCAACGCATTTTACTGGGGGAATCTTTTTTCGTAGGCAGAAAATTTATAAAAAAAAGAACTGGGTTAAGCCCATATAAACAAAAAATAGCAACCAGAAAACTAATAAACGTGGGAATTTTATCTGTAAAAAGAATAGGGTTTCCCCCAAAAAATAAATATTCAATAAATTTTGATTATTTAGAAAAATTCTTATTAAAAACAAAAGAACCGTAGATTAAAAAATTTAATCTATAAACAAATAAAAATATATAATAAAAATATAAACGATCTCTACTAGGGGGAAAATAAATGAAAATTGGGGAACTTTTCAATCCTAATATAACTTTTGATGGAGTTAAAATCCCCTATGCCATTTCCAGAAATCCTGATTTATCTTCCTCCGCTAAACTTTGCTACGGCCAACTAGCTAGATATGCGGGGGAAAAAGGATTTTGTTACCCGTCACAAAATACTTTATCAAGAGAATTAGGAATATCAGAACGACAAATTAGAAATATTCTTAAAGAACTAGAGAGTGGGGGTTTCATTATATTAATAGCTCCTACGGGGATAGAGAGAGTAAAACATTTTCATAATAATTATGTATTTCCTTGGCACCCTTTCTTCGAGGATCAAATCAAAATGAATATATCTTATACCGAGTGTAAAAAATTAACCTATGGACCGGAAAATGATTTCCGGTCTGGAGCGGAAAGGTTTTCCGGTCCTAGTAAAGAACTAAAAGATCTAAATCTAAAATCTAAAGAACCAGAGTCTTTAAGTTCGAAAGAACTTCGTTCTTTCTCTCATAAAGACTCCTCGGTTTCACCAGAAGCGGGTGAAACCGGTATGAATGGTTTAAGTCTAAATTCAACCCTCTCTTTAATCAAAAGAAAAATAAATTCTCCGATTGTTTTTGAAAAACCCCCCCGTCAACAATATAGAAAAGAAACGTTAGATATTATTAATTATTGGAATAGTTCCCCCGGATTACCCCATCATCACATTCCTCCAATCAATGGACAAGGATATGGTTTTCCCACAAAAACATTTTTAAATATAGTTTCTACTATAGAAAAAGTATTGGACGGGGAATTTTTTATAGGAGAGGGTTTAACTGATAATAAGAAGTATTCAAAAGAAGAAATAATTTCAGGGATAGATAAATATAAATTAATGGCTACTAATTTGGATTATCAACCCATAAATAAATCATTTTTTAAAAACTTGGGATTAGCTACTTTTTTTTATAATCGTTTTGCTTCATTGATTAAGAGTCAATTTTTGTATTGTTTGGAAAATGAACCCAAACCAGTCACCTCCGTTGTAAAGAGTGAAAAAGAAAAGAACCCCCAAACCACAATTTGGTTAAAAGAAATCTATATTGATAAAGTTTTATTGGGAATTCCTAAGAAACTTACTCGACTAGAAGAAAATCAATTTATTAGAGGAGCCAATCGTTTATTTGATATTCCAAGACAATTGAATCCTAGATTAAATTTGTTAACGGGGCCTCGTGAATGGGTGGAAATTTTCATAAACGCCTTAATAGATCATTGGAAAATGGATAAAATGCAAATAGGCCGTGTTTGTTCTGATCATTCGTTTAGTATTGTTCTGCCCCAATACCTACATAAAAAAGGAAGAATTGAACCAGAAAGTTTTTCTAGTAAGGGAATACATCCATATCAAAAAGATAGAGGATAAATTATAATGAACGAACCAGAAAATATTTGGGGTAAATTATCTGATATCTCGATAGCAAGAATTCAGAATTTTGAACCTCCTGATGGGTACTACATCGCATTTTCTGGTGGAAAAGATTCTGTGGTGATATTGGATTTAGTTAAAAGAGCAAAAGTTAAATTTGATGCCCATTATAATTTAACTACGGTGGATCCCCCTGAATTGGTTAAGTTTATTCGTGATCAACACCCTGAAGTTCATATATCGTACCCCGAAATAAGTATGTGGGGCTTAATAGTAAAGAAAAGAATGCCTCCTACCAGAGTAGTACGATATTGTTGTGGATATCTGAAGGAGAGAGGGGGGGGGTCCGACAGATTAGTGATGACTGGAATTAGGGCACAAGAATCAAATAAAAGATCCAAAAGAGGAATGGTAGAAATTTGTAGACGAGATCATAGTAAAAGATATCTACATCCTATTATTGATTGGTCTATTGGCAACGTTTGGAGTTATATAAAATTCAACAATTTATCGTATTGTAAATTATATGATGAAGGATTTAAAAGATTAGGTTGCATTATGTGCCCATTACAGACTACTAAGCAAATGATAAGAGATGGGGAAAGATGGCCAAAATATAGAGAAGCGTATATTAGGGCTTTTCAAAGATGTATAGATAAAAGAAATATAGACGGATTGAAAGTAACCTCTGGTTTTTCTAAATGGGAAACTGGAGAAGAAATGATGAAATGGTGGCTAAATCAGAAAGAGTCGGATAAGAATAAAATAATAAATGATAAGGAAGGGGGATTTTCAATATTCTGTCTTCTGAACGAAGAAGAAAACGATCAATAGTAATTTAATATGATTTCGTGGGGAATCCTGTAGTAATAACTACAGGGGAAAAAGGCCGGGGAAGGTGGTGGTTATGCATGGCATCTGGGGTGTATAGAATCACAAACAGGGAAAATAGAAAAATATATGTGGGGTCTACTAAAGATTTGTTTGGTAGATGGAACACCCATTTGCGATTACTTCGTAAGGGGATCAACCCTTGTCTTCGCCTTCAAGAAGCCTATAATGAATTTGGGGAAGAAGCATTTGTTTTTATGATAATAGAAATTGTTAAAGACAAATACAAATTGAAAAAAGAGAACAAATTTGGATAGATTACTATAAATCATATCTTCCAGAAAATGGATATAATCTTTGCAGAATAGTTGCATCTTCGTATTGGTTTGATGAATCAAAACAAAGGTTGAGTTTAACCAGAAGAGGAGAAAATAATAATAGGTGGGGTAAACACCATAGTGAAGAAACTAAAGAAAGAATAAGATTATCCAACTTAGGAAAACGACGCACCGAAGAAAATAATAGGAATAATAGTTTAGCAAGGAAAGGAAAACCTCTGCCTGAAGAAACTAAAAGAAAAATGAGAGAAAAATGGTTAGATCCTGAGTATAAAAAAATGAGTGTAGATAAGATAAGAGAAAGATGGGCAGATCCCAATTATAAAAAGATGGTGTTGGATAAAAGAAAACAAAAACAATTACTTGTAGCAAAGGGGTGACTATGTCAGAAAGGAGGGGTGAATATTTTACTAGCAGCAACTTTAAGTTATCCCTATTTGTTGGCTGTAGTATGCAGTAGTACAAAAACTCTATTGGAGGGCAAAGTCATGCCGAATTTTGACCCGAAGCTCGTGAAGAAAATTGTTCACAGTAAGTTAATCGCATGTGCTACAGAAGTTGGGGTCAAGAATGCAGACAAGGTTTCCAAGGAACTTTTGATCCCTGCGTTTCTTGACGCAGTGGAAAAGGCCGAGGTGGATGCCCCTGGAACCTTCAATGCAAATATTATCAACCTGTACAATGAGATTCTGACTACTTTGGGTCTGGATCAGGGAGAGGAAGCCCCCCCAGAGACAGAACTGGAGCCGCCTCCTGCTCCTGAGCCGCCCCCCCCGCCTCCTCCAATTGCAGCCCGTCGTGTTGGACGTCCTCCTGCGGCTCCTGCCCCGGCTCCTGCTGCTCCTGCCCCTGTAGCGAGTACCCCAGCCCCGGCTCCCCCGGCACCGGCTACGACAGCACCTACCCCAGTAGCAGCTGCTCCTGCTGTGGCAAAGGCCCCGGCTTCCGCAAAGGCCCCCAAGCCCCCCAAGGAGAAGGTTGCTCGGAAGGGTCCGACTCCCAAAGCGTTCAATCGTTGGTCATCTTTGGGGGGCACTCTTACTGCGTTAAAAACGGGGACTATCGAGGAGTTGGTAGCGTCGGCTAATCAGCATTATATTGATCAGGGCGGAAAGAATAACGCAAAGGAATCTGCTACGGTGGTGAAGTCCTCCTTGAATGTTTTAGAAAAGATGGGGGTAGTCACTGTGGCCAACGGGTCGTTCACGGTTAATTGAAATAAAATCATACCGCTACTTGAGGAAGCGCGATTACCAACGGGTTATCCAGAACCGATAGCGGAACTCAAGTTGGTGTTAAGGCGGGCAGCCAGATACTACCTAACTCTGGCCCGATTTTAGGAGAATAGATGGCAGCAAATGAAAAATCTGGGGTATCTGAATGGCGAGTGATATTTAAATTAATGGGGAAAGAAATATGGGTAGATGTAGCATCCCCAAACTCTATATTGGCAAAAAGTGTCGCTAAAGATACTTTAGCAGAAATAATAAACAATTCCAAAACTATAGTATTACCAATAGCGAGGTTATAATTGATTCAATTTCATAGGGAAACAGATTACGCAAATTTGAAGTTAGAAAATATCCCCCGAGAGTTTTGGCAATACTTTCCTGATTGCCACGGTAAAAAGATTTTCGTAAAGCCCAATCTAGTTTGCCCTCCTACAAAATGGGATATAGCATCTACTACTAGAGTTGAAGTTATTTCTATAGTAATTGAATATTTAATGAATAATGGAGCTAATGATATAGTAGTGGGAGATTGCGGATTTAAAGACCAATTCGAGTACACAATTAAATTATCTGGATATGACCAACTTCCAAAACGATACGGAGTTCAGTTAATAGGACTTCAAGAAGGCCCAAGATTTCACGAATTTACCTTGCATAGAAGAGATGGGTATCTATCATTATTTGGGGCTAAATTTTCTAACACGATGCTAGAATGCGATTTTGTTATCAACGTTCCCAAACTAAAGGTTCATAATATTGCAATTGTAACGGGGGCTATAAAAAATACGATGGGCATGATGGCCCAAAAGGGAAGCATGCATCCTCGCGGAAGTTATGATATTCTTCATAAGAGACTCCATGATTTATATTTTCTTATCAAAGATAGAATAGCTGCTTGCGTAATGGATGGTATAGTGGGATCAGAATATTCAGAACAATGTGGGATACCCAAACCAGCAAATGTTTTAATTTCCTCAAAAGATATGTGGGCAATGGACGTGGCAGCTTCTTTAATCATGAATATTTATCCATCTGATGTTCCCTATTTGGAATATATTAGGAAATCTCTGAATAAATATTTTAGTGAAGTTATCGTCCCCGTAGAATATTGTTCTCCGTTTGAACTCCCAGTGGGGTATTGATGAAAGAAAATACTAGGATTAAGGAGAATCAATAAATGGATGGAGAATTTCCATTTAGTCTAGACACCTATAATATGTGGGACGAAAGTTGTAAGAATAAAAATATTACTAAAAAACAGAGAGATACATTATTTATTGAATTAGAGTATTTTTATTCTCGTGTAAAAATAGCTCACGTTATTACATATCTTAATGGTTTTGTTGGGGCTGGTACACTAATAAAACCAACTTCTCATATAATACCCAATATCAATAAAATTTGGATTTACAATGTGGGATTTAATTTAAAGGGCGATAAAATTATTCCTATTTATAACGCAGAAATGACAATAGATGAAGCAGAAGACCAAAAAAGATGTTTACAAAAAGTTTTGGGGAATTTTAGTCTAAAAGATAGAAAAGGTCCCTTCGAATTAAAAGAAAAGGCCGTATCTTGAAAAAAGATATTAGAGAATTAAAATTTGGTTCCATCGTAGGATTTCGTTCAGATAGTCTTTGTTGTCCTCAAGCATTCGGGGGGGATTGCTTTGCTGGTTGCAGTGCAGGTTGCAATTGGATGTGTCTATCAGGAGATACACCAATTAACTTATCAAATGGTACTTCTAAACCTATAGAAGAGTTGAAAGTAGGGGATAAAGTATTAACTTATAATGAAAAAACATTTGAAGTAGAATCTAAATTAATTAAACATACTATGAATAGGAGTTCAGAAATTATCAAAATAAAAATAGGAAATAAATTATTGAAAATAACTAAAAATCATAAAGTATTTACTGATCGGGGGTGGGTGGAAGCAGGGGAATTAATAAAGGGGGATAAAGTATTAATTTATGAAAAATGAAATCCCTACTTGCATAGATTGTGGTAAAATAGTTTGGAGGGGCACTTCTAAAAGATGTTGGGATTGTTGGAAAAAATTAGTATCTATAAAAGACCCTAGATGTAGACCTACCCCTAAAATTAAGCCTAAAATAGTATCCCATTGCGTTGTTTGTGGGGAGGAAATTTTTAAGGATCATAAACATTGTAGAAAATGTTGGGATATTTTATTAACCACCGATCAAAACCCGATGAAATTAAAAAAGAAAAAATACCCAGAAGGATCTTTAGAATCAGTTATTTGTATTTGCGGTTCTAAAAAATGTTCGGGGAGCAAAATTTGTATGAGCTGTAGAAAAATAGAACTATCTTCAGATAAAAATCCTTGCCATAATTCTAATAATTTCTTTAAAAGAACAAATCCTATGAAAGATCCTAAAATTTTAGCAAAATCCTTAGTTAGTCATAGAAAAACCTATGCTCAAGAAGGATACGTTCATCCTAATACGGGGAAGAGAAACGAGTGGTCTATAGAAAGAATGACTAATAATAATCCAATGAAAGATCCTATTATAGCTGCAAAATCTTCTGGGGAACGACATTGGTCCCATACTCAACCTGAAAACTTTGCTAAACACTTAAAAAATATATTCGCTATTTTAAATACTAACGGCCATATATCAAAGGGACAAAAAGCATTATATTCCGCTTTGAATAATTTAAAAATAAAATTTTTCCCCGAACAACAATTTATTTTCAAAGGAGAACCGTATTCTTATATTTTCGTAGATGCCTACGACCCGATAAACAACATAGCTTGGGAATATGACGGGTTTTATACTCATCGAGATGGGAAAGGACCAAAATTAGATTCTATAAGAGACCGATTACTGAAATTTTGTTATGGGGTTAAAACTATCCGAATATTGCCAGAAGACCTCCCAAATTTAGAAAGTATAATCGTGGAGAAATTGCAATGCTTAAATGGGTAGAAATATCAAAAGTTATGCCTGAAGAAGAAACTATTCAAGTATTTAATATAGAAGTGGAAGATAACCCCAATTATTTTGCAGACGGGGTACTAGTTCATAATTGTTTTTGTAGAGAAATGGAGGCAGGACTATATAACCATTATTATACGGGGTGGACAAGAGATTTAGTAAGGGCCTGTAATCCAGATGACTTTAAACAATTATTTGATAAAGCCTTTGGATCAGATAAATATTACGATAATTGGAATATTCAATGTCTTCGTAGAGGACTCCCTTTTAATATGGGAAGCAAAGCAGAAACATTCTGTTTAGAAGATATGAGGGATAACGTAGTTGTCCCAGTTCTCAAATTATTCAAAGAATATAAAGTACCCATGATCATCGAAACGAAAAGCCATTACGTCGGATTAAAAAAATATTTGGACCTTCTGAAAGATATAAACGTAGCTATTATCATTTCTATCATGGGGGGAAGTGACACTCTGAATTATAAATTGGAGCCGGGATTACCTCCCCCATCTATGAGATGGTCCCTAGTTAAGACGCTAAACGACATGGGTATTTGGACGGCTGTGCGTTGGGAACCAATCCTAGTGGGAATCAATTCAAAAGAAGACATGTTGGAAGGGTACGCTGAGATGGCATCTCGTACTGGAGCTAAACATGTTAGTTTTTTCAATTATCGAACGTCAAATTACAAAATAGCTCAAAAAGAATTCGAAAGCAGAGGATATAATTACGTCAAACTTTTGGAAAAGAATCTAGATGAAAATTGGACTCCCGTAGGAAAACAATTTAGAGAAATTTTGAAAAATAAAAACGTCCCTGCGTCCTCCCCTGATTTTGTAAATTTTCCATTTAGTAATTCTTGTGAAAGTTGTTGTGGAGTTGATGGGCTATTCGTTCCCTACGAATTTACTTTTCAACATGCTTGTAAAATAATAATGGAAAAGGGGTTAGTTTGTTGGGATGATATGGAAGCAATAACCTTTCGACAGCCTGAGGCTTATGATCGAATGAAAGAAATTTGGAATGGAAAGGGACAATATTTCTCTTTGAATGATAGCCCAGAAATTAAAGTTTTAGATAAAGATAAAAATGGTATGAATATTTATGGAAGAAAAGAAGAAGGCTCCGTTGAAGATAAGAAAGGACTTCTATTTTGAAAAGAATATTAGTAACGGGGGGAGCCGGTTTTATTGGATCTCACCTATGTAAAAAATTATTGGAATTGAGAAATGAAGTTATTTGCTTAGACAATTTTTTTTCTTCTACCAAAAAAAATATTATTCCATTAATGACTAATCCTAATTTTGAATTATTACGTCATGATGTAACCTTTCCCCTATATATTGAAGTAGACGAGATATATAATCTAGCGGCTCCGGCATCCCCAATTTATTACCAAAAGGACCCCGTTCAAACCACTAAGACGATAGTTCACGGGGCTATAAATATGCTAGGATTAGCCAAGAGGACTAAAGCTAAAATATTGCAAGCATCCACATCAGAAGTATACGGGAATCCCCAAGAACATCCTCAAACGGAGGAATATTGGGGCAATGTAAATCCAATCGGAATTAGATCATGCTATGATGAAGGGAAAAGATGTGCAGAGACGTTATTTTTCGATTACTACAGACAAAATAATGTTCCCATCCGGGTGGTTAGAATATTCAATAGTCTTACGGGGGACCAAAAAGTTATTTACTATAAAAATGGTATTTTAAAGTATAAAAAATTTATAGATTGCTATGACGATATAAAAAATGAGATAGAAAATATAATAGTTCCTTGCTTTGGTAAAGATAACCGATATGTTCTTTCCCCTATTAGTGGAATCCATAAACATAAAGTGACAAAAAACGGCTACGAATTATTTTTAACTTGGGGAAAACAAATAAAATTGACGGAGGATCATGGAGTTTTCATTTTAAATAAAAATCAGAAAATTCAAGAAAAATTTGTCAAAGATTTGGTAATTGGTGATATTATTGCTATACCAAATCAAATAAAATGGATAGATATTCCATTAATGCCATTTAAAATATCAAATATTCTAAAACAAGATTTTAATTTTTATGTATCTAATGATGATGATTTAGAAAGGATTATTAACAATAAATATTTTATAAATAAATGTAAACAAAGTGGTGTTGGATTACCATCAACTATAAATAATTTCAAAAGAGTCAAAAGAATAAAATCCAGTTTTCTCAAAAGTAATAATATTATACTAAACTCCAATGATTATATCGTTCTAGATGATTCTAAGCATATTATTAAAAATAATATTAATATTATGGAGGAATTTTTGTGGTTTTTAGGTTTTTATGTTGCAGAAGGAAGTTTAGTAAATAATAATGGGGGGGATTATCAATTACATTTTTATTCTGATTTGAAATACCTTCAAAAATTAAATCAAATAATTTATAATTTATTTGAATTAGAAACAAAAATTTATTCCTCAGATACAAAACCTCATATTTGTATTCGTAGTAAAATCATTTTTGAATTGGTAACTAAATATTTTGAATTTGGAATTAAAAAACAACTAGAAAAAATTATTCCAGATTGGATTATACAATTACCCAAAGATCAACTTAAATGGTTCCTTTTAGGATTTTGGGAAGGGGATGGAAACCACGATGCTAAAACTACTGGTAATAAATTAATTTTTAGTTCATCTAGCATAAATTTGATAGACAATTTAAATTTAATTTTATTAAAATTTGGGATAATTGGGAGTACCTGTTGCTATTATACTACATGCAGTAAAGATAATCCCAAACTTTATAAAGGATACTTAATAACGGTGCAAGGATTAAGCCATTATGATATATCTAGATTAGATACCGTAGTTCAAAAATTACAAAGAAAAAAGAATAGCGATATTCAATGGGCGCATATCAAAGATATAAAAAAATTTGATTTAATAGAAGAGAATGTTTATGATTTCTCCGTGAAAAATTTTGAAAATTTTATTGGAGGAGATTTAATATCTTGCCATAATACTTATGGCCCCAATATGAAAATAAACGATGGAAGGGTAGTATCTAATTTTATAGTTCAAGCATTAACGAGTAAACCTATAACCATTTATGGAAATGGAAAACAAACTCGATCTTTTTGCTATATAAGTGATACTGTGAATGGTTTGATATCTATGATGGAACAGGATAAATATGTGGGCCCTATTAATTTGGGGAATCCAGAAGAATTGAAAATAGTGGACGTAGCAAATCTCATAGTAAATTTAACCGAATCTGATTCTAAATTAGAATTCAAATCTTTGCCATTAGATGATCCTACTAGGAGAAAGCCAGATATATCTTTGGCCAAAGAAATATTAAAATGGAGGCCAAAAGTAAATTTTAAAGAAGGATTGCAATATACAATAAAATATTTTAAAGATACGTTAGGGAGATAAAATGGGAATTTCGGTGACTAGAACTATTTTAATAAATAATGATATGCTAGAGGTTGATAATCAAAGATTGTATACAGCTAAATGGGAAGTTCTTCAATTTATCAAGAGAATTCCAAAAGGAACTTATTATACAGTAACATATACATTGGATGAAAAGGGACCACTTTTGGTGGTTAAAAAATTAATAATGATCGTAGTAAATATCAAAACGAAAGAGGATATGGGAGCTTGTTTTTTACCAAAAACTTGGGATGGAAAAAGGGCGAGGAGATGCGTGACCGTGCCAATATATGAAGATATACAATAAATATTATAAATTTTAGGGTGAAACGACAAGAAATCCTGTAGTATATATAGGGAGGGCGATATATAGTGCACGTTACGATGTATACTTGGGAAGACCTCATCCTTTTTCTAGCTTGGGGATTAGTGTGCTATTTATGGGGGGCTGGGGAAAGAAAATACAAACGAAGAAGTTACCAACCTAGAATGCCTACTAAAATGCCTAACGTTCCAACCCCTCCGCCACCCCCTACTCCCCTTAACAATATGTGCAAAGGGGGATGGAATTCCCCTCCTACTACTCCAAGACCAACTAATTCTCCCCCCGGACAAGGAAGGAGAGATAATTGACCAAACGAGAATATATGGATGGGTTTGAGAAATAAAATACGATGATAGGGCTTTAAATGAAAAGAATATCTGGGGTATATATGATTCTTAATAGAATCAACGGAAAGAAATATATAGGATCTTCTAAAGACGTGTATAACAGATGGAATCAACATTTGACGGAACTTCGTAAGGGAAAACATACTAAACATATACAAGCAGCTTATTATAAATATGGGGAAGAATCTTTTGTATTTATGGTAATAGAAATAATTAAATATTTAGATCAATTAACTACTAGGGAACAATATTGGAAAGACTTTTATAAATCATATGATCGAATATATGGATATGATATTTGTAGATATGCTAGTTCTACTTTGGGGTATAAGCATACAGAAAAAACTAAGAAAAAAATAAGTTTAGCTCATAATGGAAAAATAAATTCAGAAGAAACGAGGGGGAAAATAAGTTTAGCTAATAAAGGAGAAAATCACCCTTTATTTGGGAAACACCATACAGAAGAAACTAGAAAAAGAATGAGTTTAATACATATAGGAAAACATCCTTCTGAAGAAACTAAAGCAAAAATAGGTTTGGCCAATAAAGGAAAACATATTCTTTCGGAGGAGTTAAAAAGAAAATTAAGTTTAGCTAATAAAGGAAAACATCTTTCTAAAGAACATAAAGAAAAAATAAGTTTAGCTTTAAAAGGAAAACCTCTTTCTGAGGAGACTAAGAAAAAAATGAGTTTATCCGGTAAAGGAAAACCAAAATCTGAAGAAACTAAAATAAAGATGAGAATAGCAGCTAAGAAAAGAGCGAATCATTGACCAAATACGAATTGACTTTAAATATTGAAGTTTCTAATATGGAAGAATGGAAATTTGTAAGCGATTTGGCTATGGCCGAAGATAGTAAACATTGGTGGGCAGCGGGGACATATGATGACGAAGGAATTATGTATAGGGATATGGAATGGTTATTCGATACTAAGTTAGAGGCGTTAGCATTTAAAAGAAAATTGAAAAAAGCATTTTTCAGATATTGGTATAAAATAGAAATTGATATTGACGAATTTGATGAAAATGAATTGGAAGAAGAAATAGGAGATATTAAAATAAATGAAATTATTTAACGGATATTGGGAGTTGCGTGAACTGGTGAAGAACATCATCCCAAGAAGAGGAATGCTGGACTTTCTAGAAAAACATAAAGGACTAGTTAAAGAAAAGGGTAGAAAAATTGGATACAAGGAATTTTCATTCGATAGTGAAAAATTTGAAATAAAACAAAGATTGCTCAATAAAGATGAAATTACTTCTTTCCTTGAAGTGAGCCTAAGAAAAAATCATTGCCCCATGCCCCTTAATGCAGATGTTTATGATGCACTATACTGCATAGCAAAAGGTCAATTGATTACTACTAAAACAGGATTCAAAAAAATTGAAGATATAAAGGTGGGGGATGAGATAGCCTCATATAACGAATCGACCAAAAAAGTAGAGTTTACCCAAGTTTTGTTATCATCTTCTTCAGAAAAAACTAATTTAGTAGAAATAGAAACTGAAAAAGGACTTCTAGTTGTTACGGAAGATCACCAAATTTTTACCAAACGAGGGTGGGTAGAAGCCGGGCAACTTAATGAAGACGACTTACTTTTGGAGATATATTAATGGGTAAACGAGGACCAGCCAAAGGCTGCATTCCTTGGAATAAAGGGAAAACAGGGGTGCAAGCAGCTTGGAATAAAGGTATTCCAAGGACAGAAAAAGAAAAAGAAGCTATCAGAAATGGAATATCAGAAGAATCCCGACAAATTCAATCTGAAATAAAGAAAGAACAATGGAAGCAAGGAAAATATGATAGTATGTTCGGAGATACTAATCCTGCCTGCAGAGAAGAAGTTAAGAAAAAAATAGGAGATGCTAATAGAAGAAGAATTTGTTCAGAACAGACTAGGGAAAGGATATCAAAATCCCGGACGGGAAAACCGGGGGCAATTTGGACAAAGAAAATGAAAGAAAATGCCTCTGTTAGAATGAAAGAAAATAATCCTATGAAAGATGAAGAGATTAAAAATAAAAGTCATGAATCTCTAATGAAAACATTAAATGATCCTAATTTTGTTCACCCAAATAAAGGTAGATTAAGGCCTGATTTATTAGGAAAACCTAGCAAAATGTCTGAGGAAGCCAAGGATATAGCTTCTGCTAGAATGAAGGAAGATAACCCCATGAAGGTTCTGGAGATAAGAAATAGAATGATCGAGTCTTATAAAAGAACTTGTGCTTTAGATGGTTATGTACATCCTAATAAAGGAAGAGAACGTTTGGATGCTAAGAATAGAATGTTATCTAATAACAATCCCATGAAGGATCCAGAAACTGCTAGACTAGTTTGGGCTAAAGCAAAAGAAACCATAAAGAAAAACGGGGGGATATCCGAAGGGCAAAGGAAACTTTATGAATATTTAGATTCTATGGGATTTAAATACGAACCGGAGTGCTTCTTTCAATTGGGACAATTAGATTTTTCTTATATTCTTGCCGATGCTTATTTGCCGGATTTTAAAATAATTATAGAATACGATGGTTATAGTGACCATTATTCAGAAGAGGGGATAAAAAGAGATCGTAAAAGAGATGATTATGTAGATAAATTATTTCAAATATCAGTCATAAGAATAGACACTAATTCTATTTTTGCTAAAGATGTGGATAAAACTATTTTAAAAGCCATTGACGAACTTAAAACAGTTTCTTCCCCTAAAACTATTTACATTGGAAAAATCAGGGAGATTTTAATAAATGCAAACTAGATTTAAGAAAATAAAAAGTCTACGGAAAATTAGTAAACCTACTGCTGTATTTGATTTAACTGTAGATAGAAATAGCAATTTCTTTGCATCTTCCCAATTAGTTCATAATTGCAGCTACGCATGCAAATATTGTTTACCTCCTAAAACCAAAATACAAATGTGGAATGGTATAAAAAAGAATATAGAAAAAATTAAAGAGGGAGATGAGGTTGTTTCTCTAAATACTTATAATAGTTTATTGATAGAAGAAAAATCAATCGTTCAAAAAATAATGAGCAGAGCTACCGAAGACTTAATAGTTATCAAAACTAAAAATAATATTCTAAAGTTAACCCCAGAGCATACAATATTTACTACTAGGGGTTGGATAGAAGCAAATAAATTAAATATGCATGATATGATGATATCCCCATATTATTCTAAATCTAATAGTGTTTCTAAATGGGAATGGAGTAGAATTGAATCTATATCTAGAGCAAAAACTAGTGGTAAAAAAATAGTCTATAATTTTGAGTGTCAACCTAATAATAATTATTTTGCAGAGGGAATTCTTGTACATAATTGTTTTGCGGACTCTTTTCGCAGTTCTCTTTATACTTCATTCTTTGATAACCCCAAGGAAATTGGAATACGCCACTGCCGTCCAGAATACTTTCGAGCAGAGATGGATAAATTAATGCCATATAGGGGAAAGAAAATAGATGGCCCAGAATTAAATAAAGCAATCAGTCTACAAATTCCCATCCGTCTAGGAATTCGATTTGAAGATTTTCTTCCTATCGAAGCTCAAAAAGGAATCAGTTTGAATTTTATGCAATATTTATCTGATATTGCATATCCCATAATGGTGAACACTAAGTCTGCGTTAATCGGAAGAGAAGATTACGTTAGGGCACTAGCAGATAATAAAGGTGGTGCTGCTGTTCATATGACGGCGATATCTTCAGATGGTATTCTAAATAAAAAGTTGGAACCTGGCGCCCCGTCTTTTGAGAAACGCATGCTTGCTGTAAAAGCCCTTACGGATGCAGGGGTTAGGGTTGTCGCAAGGATCGAGCCATTCATGGTCTTTGTGAACGATGATCCTTATTATGTTCAAAAATGGATACAGGGAGTCAGGGAAGCAGGGATTAAACATATCACTTTTGATACATATAGCTACTCCGCTTCTGCCCCTGGAGTTGAACGCCAAATGGAAATGGAAGGAATAGATTTTCGTAGAATGTTTTTGCTAATGTCAGATAGTCAGTGGTTGGGTTCTTTGATTTTAGGAGAATTTATGAAAATGATGAAATCCGAGGGATTTTCAACTTCCACCTTCGATTTCGGGAATTCCCCGATCAATAATGATGAAATCTGCTGCTCCGTATCAGATGTTTACTTACCCCTGGGTGGAGGGTTCTCCTACGGGAACAACATGATTGCTGCTAGGTTTGTTCGGGATAACGGACCCCACCCAGTAACGTGGGGGAAATATAACGCTTTCGTAGAGGAACGTGGGGGGTGGTTATCAGAAACCTTAATGCAAGAAGTAAAGAATTCGTGGAATCTTGGGGGACATCAAGCATATCAGGTGGATTGGGCCCAGGGAATTGAACCTTATGGAAGAGATCGAGAAGGAAATATAGTTTGGAGATATATTGAAAGTTCTGACTTCCGCTTAGAAATGTTAGAAAATTTGGTCCGGTGAAAAATAAAGGATTCTTTTCAAGACACTGGAGCGAATCTGACGAAAGAGTACTCAAATATTTGGGGGACTTTTTCAAAGATCCTCCGATTAAACCAGATTATAAAGCTGGATACGACGTTACGGTGGGAGATGCAAAGATAGAAATAAAATCGTGCCAAGAATGGATACATTCAGAAAGTGTTAAGGGAAAATGGAAGAGAAGAAGAGGGAGATTCCACTTTGATAAGGGAACAGAGGCCGATATGATTTTATTTGTATTAGTCAAAGAATCGGGGGAGTTGGAATTTGCTATCCGATTTCCAGAACAATATGGAGTACGGAAATTGAAAATACCTATAACGATATTATGGAATAAAGTATTTACAGAGGCGAGGATATGAATTTACGTTGTTTTTGGGGAATTCATAAGCCTGTTGCTACCAATCCTAAAAGGGGGATATTAATAGGGGGAACCCATTGTAAAAGATGTGGGAGTATTCTAACTAATCCCATAGAATGGCCTAACCCCCTTCCTTCGCAAACTATTCAACCTTTTTGTGAAAACTCTAAATGCCCTATATGTCATTCTAGCCCTATATATACCTATTTTTGCTTAGGAATACGTTGGGATTTAGAAACAAAATATCCGTATTATATACCAAATGAAAATTTAAAATGCCCCTACGGAGAAAAAGGGCATCTCCATCGTAGTTGTTCTTGTAAATATAAGTGGGTGGAAAAAACAGCCATAGATGCCGAATTAACGGAAGGCGAATAAATGGATTATACAAAAAAATTGATCAAGGCTGCTAAAGATTATTTAAGGGCATCTACTTGCAATTGTAAATATAATGGCGGTTGCCCACAAGAAGTTTTGCAATCTTTAATAGATGAATATAAACCTCCTCTAATTATTCCTACCAAGAAAAAGAAAGGTTCCAAATGAAACTGAAAATTGTTAGTCCTACAGGATTGGTCAAAGATGTTAAAGTGGTTAATGCAGAAACCAACGAAATGCTTGATGATGTTAAGGAATTTACCATCCATGCCAAATCCAATATGGGATTAGTAGAAGTTTCAATTAAATTTTCTCGTTTAGCTTTTGAAGTAACTGCGGAAAAAAAGAAAAGAACAAAGAAACCCAAATATCCTGACTCTACTGCATATTCTAAAAGTTGTATAGAGGCCAACAAAAAAACAGTTATGGATGGGGAGGGGAGAGTTGATTTAGACTACGTGGAAAATCATGGGGTGAATCCTAATGATCGCCTCAGTTGGTATATGTGGCGATATTTTATCAAAATATATTCTGAAAATAAATTAACTAAAATAAAAGTTCCAGATATTGTAGATTTCATTAGAAGAGAATTTGGGCCAGATCAATCAGCAATTGAATTTAAGTTTGACAGGACGACTGCAAATCATTGCATAAATAAATTTTGTTTCATTGGACTATTAAATAAACATAAAAAATCAGATGAATGCTTTTATACTTTCTCCAACTCCGTAAAAAGAAGGGGGTTAGAGTGGTTTTTACAAGGGAATAAATATATGAAAGGCCATTTTCAATCGGGAGCAGAGGGGTTTTTTAATCTATTGGAAATAAAGGAATAAAAATAATGGCTTCTGGGATATATGTAATAGTTAATAAAATAAATAGAATGATGCACGAACCTTGGAGCAAAGAAAGAAAGACCAAATTATCGGAATTCAAAATAAAATATTATCAAGAACATCCTATGAGCAAAGAAACTAGACAAAAAATGTCAGAAGCTAAAATAGAATATCATAGAAAAATGAGGGAGAAAAAAATTGAAAAATGAACTAAAAATAGAGAGGTCATTTCCAATCGGACACACAAGGATTATTCAATCTACAGGATGTTACAAATGAATCTTAAAAAAGAAGGAAAAGATTTAGTCCAACGGGGGGTTAAATTGGGGAAATCTTTTGTATTAACAATTATATTATTATTGCAATTGGCCATTCAAGTTTGTATACTATTCTTTACTGTATGGATAACCGTATTTACCAAGGGGAAGGAAATTGCAGATAGAAAAACATTTGAGATATCCAAGGGATCTACAGTTCCTATGACTCTATTTCCAAGGGGGAATTGAATTGGGACTTCGAAATGAATTAGAGGTTGAAAGGGTATTCACTTACGGAGTTGCTTTGGAACAGGGGGGTACTCAAAAAAACGCTGTATTCTGTTGGGAAAATATCATTTATATTATGAACTCCGATAAGACTATACTACTTCGGTTTGAAACATCGGTTAATGAATTCAAAGACCCCATTAGATTTTTCTTGAGCGATTATGATTCCCCAAATTTTACTGCGGACGGAAGTAATATAACTTTCCTTCAAAAAGGGGAGGAATTCATACGTAGCAAGAGATGCCGAATCCCCAATCAAACTTTTCAAGAAGTTGAAGAATTGTTTTATAAATTTTATAGTCCTGATAAAATGAAATGGAAAATTTCCTTTAGCAAATCTTCGTTGGATCTCTTGGACGAGAATTTATCGCATATTGAATTTGTAACTAAAGGGGGGGAACTAAAAATACTCCAACGAGATATCTATGTCGGATCTCTAATCCAACTCGAAAGAAAAATGGAAATGGAGGGCCTCGGCCTAACAGAACCAGAAGATGTTCTTCCAGATTCTCTTTCCCCCATGGGAATGAGGACTGGTGATTTCTTGGCACTATTTAATTTCAATGAGAAGGTAGACATTTATTTTCCAGAAGAACTGCAATACTTTATAATTGAGGGATTGCATAATAATATATCAGGGGTTATTGCGGGGTGCATTTATGACGACTGCGGGACAATAGCTGATTTAGGGGAGGTTATGCATGGGCGGAAAAAGTCGGAAAACGGGGAGTATATCCAAAAAGTTAGTCGAACGGTTGCTGAGCCAATCCTCAAAAGGAGGAAAATCATCTAAGTCGGGGGTTTCTCCAAAGGGATTATTGGATAAGGGGGGACTTGATTGGACGAAGGATTTTCCTGGGGATGAGGAAAGAAAGAAACGCGAAGCCGAGGGAGGGGGAAATAAATGAATCCCGACGATATGCTCACAGGACGCGAGATGGACGCGCTGGTGGCGGAGAAGATCATGGGGTCTGTGCCATGCGACGGATGGAGTCGCTTTCATATAGGCGAGATGATGAATGACATGAAGTGTGAGCATGAAATGGGCAAGTGTTTCCCAAAGAAAGCTGGGCCTCCGATGTATTCCACCTCCATTTCCGCTGCGTGGCAGGTCATGGAGCATTTCAGACAAAACCAATGGAAAGTAAGCGTTATTGGTAATGAATGGTATGACGGAGCGTCGTGGATTTGTGTTATGAGAGACGCGATAGGCGAAGAGAGGGGAACCGGGATCGACAAAAAGTCATGTACTGTCGTTGATGGTAAGCAGGGATGGGATGAACCGTCCGCCCCTCTCGCCATCTGCCGCGCCGCGCTGAAGACGGTGGGAAAAAATGAGACTTTCTAATTGTACCCACGAAGTACCTCCCTTTGCCCTATGTGGGATATGCGAACCAGAGGAATTGAAGTCAATACTTAAAGAGATAAATCGACTATGGGGAAAGTTAGATGGCCCATGCCCCTATTGCAAAGTAAATGGTCCCTGCAAACATTGGTCTGGATGTGGATGGTCCGCCTCGTTTAAAACTGTAGAGGAAAAAATATGAACGAAATTGAGTTTGTTAAAAGTGTTCAAACGCTAGAAGTTAGAGAAAACGATCTAATGATTATCAAGATTCCTTACAAAATTAAACCAGAAAATTCTGAAAAAATTAGAAAACTAGCAGAAGATAATTTGCCTATAGGAATGAAAGGAAAAGTAAAAATATTCATCCTTGAAGAAGGGGTTGATATAGGAATTATACGAGCAGAGGAGGATAACCATAAATGTGTCAAGAATGTAGTTGGGAAAATTTCATAGAAGAAATAAATGATTATTTATCAGACCCAGATTACGATTGGGCCGAAGAAACGCTGTCGGGGATTGCAAATACTGTAGAAGAAAATAGTCATGTAACGGATAGGCAAAAAGAAGCGGTGGAGAATATCGTTGAGGCTGTTGAAAGGAAAAGTCGGTGAAAAGTAATTACTTAAAATTGCTTGAGAAATATAAAATTACTCCAACTTTTCCATGCAGTCAAGAATATTTTGAACGATCTGGAATTGAAGAGCAAACTTGTGGAGATTATGTATATTGGAAACAACACGAGTGGTTCATAGGGCCGCCAATAAATTCACTAACGGGGGAGTTAGTTAAAAGCCCTCCTTCAGATTGGATTATTCCCATGAACAAAATTTGGGCTTGTTTTCATAATTGGGAAATGTCCTCAGATTATAAGAAGGAATTTTTATCCTTTGAGTATATCTATGATCCCAAAAACTTTTTGAAAATGGAAGGGGGTCGTTGGTCTATCTTTAGGAAAAATATTCGCAAATTCCCTGGCCGATATGGGAATGCCCCCCTACGATATATTGAAGCAACCTCTGATCATGAGGAGGATTTGAAAAAGTTATTTCTGGAATGGGTTGGTACCAAGGGGGAAGATCAAGAAATACATGATGATGAAGTTATGCTAAATTACCTTTTTCATGGTAATAATAGAAAAATTTTGGTAGATAAAAATAATTATATTTTGGGGGTAAATATATGGGATTTGGGGTACTCCCAAATTTATTTCCGGTTCAATTTCTCCCGAAATATCAAATTTTTAAACGAATATTTGAGATATATTTTCTATACAGATCCTATCATATTGAACCAAAATAAATTGGTTAATGATGGGGGATCTCTAGATAACAAAAATCTTGAGGCATTTAAGGACAAACTTTGCCCTTTGGAAAAAAGGGAAATTTTTTCTTATATCAAAATGGAGGAAATATGAAACCTATAGATTTTTCTGAGAAAACAAAAGATTTACAAAAACCAGCAGAAATGACAGATAAAGAATGTTCCCCACTTCCCATTTGGAATGACGGACAAATTTGTATATCTTGTTGGAAAGCAGATTGGAAAGAAAGATTATCTATTTTATTTTTCGGAAAAATTTGGATCCGAGTTTATTCAGGGGTAACTCAACCACCTATATATTTAGAAGGAACAAAAACACCATTTGCTACTCCTATGATATTAAATGTTAAAAAGTTAAAAGATGCCTGGAATAAAACTTTTATGGGGAGGGAAAAATGAAAAAAGTTGATCTGTTAAATGCTATCAAATCTGTAATGATGGGGATTGACAAATCCAGTGCCATCGGATCAGATTTTATTCTATTCGATGAAAACTGGGTCCGGTCGTACAAGGAGGATATCAGTTGCTCCTTCCCCCTTGAAACGGGAATCAGAACAGCTGTTAGAGCAGAAGAATTGTACAAGGTTTTATCCAAAATGGAAGCCGAAGAAATTGATATCAAGATGAATGACGACGGTAAATTTCAAGTTAAGGGGGGGAAGACTACTCTCAAAATGAACCCTCTTCAAAAAGAACAGATTACCAGTTCTCTAGAGAGGGCTTGGGCTGTTCAAACAGATGGATTGGAATGGTTCTATCTCCCCAAAGACTTCCAAGTGGGAATGGAACTTTGTTCATTCAGCGCAGGGACGGGGCCAGCTTTGGGACCTTTGGCAGGGGTTCATTTCTTCGAAAATAAAGCAGTTTCTACAGACAATTACCGGGTGTCCATCTATACCATGTTGGAAGCAGTCACTAGCGCATTTACCCTCCCAACCAAAACGGTGGAAGGGCTTATGAAATTAGAAGAGAACTTTGAAATTATTGCTTTATCAAAGGCATGGGCTCATTTCTCTAACGAAAGGGGAGCTATCTATAGTTCAAGGGTACTAGCAGGGGATTACCCTTCCAAGAAGATTGTGGGACTGTTCGAAGTTATGAAATTTGATATGACTGCTGATCCTCTTGAGTTTCCCAAGGGATTGGAGGCTCCGTTGGAAAGGGCTAAAATCCTGGCTGGTGCTAGTGGAGATGGATGGGATGCTTTATCAAAAGTTTCTCTTTCCTATTCCAAGGGAGTTTTAGAAATTCGGGCGGGGAAAGAAGCAGGGGAAATTGTTGACGGAGTTGATTGGAAAAAAGGTCATTTTGAAGAAGGAATTGAACTTAAAGTACAACCTGACTTTTTCAAAAAAATTTTAGGAATCACCCGTCAATTCCGTATGAGCGGAGTTAAGAAATCATTGTTGTTCTCTTCGGAGAAATTTAGTCATATTATGGTTGCATCAGTAGGAAAATAGGAGATTGTATGAGAAATTATTTTAGTAAATTAGTTGGGGCAATTTTTATAGGAATTATTATTCTTTCTGAAGTTCAATTTTCTCCTGGAATAATAGTAAAAACAGTGTGTATAGATGGACTTGAATTTGTAGTAGCCTATCCACTTAAATGGTCAATGGGAAATATCTTACCTGCTAAGGCCCCCACATCGGTGATTCAAGTGTATGATAAGAGTGATTATGCTCATGGTAGTCCTCAACCAAAAAGTTGCAAATAAAAATGAAAAAGAAAGACAAAAAGATTAAGACAAGTATTATTCTTACTCCTTCTGATGAGTCAAAATCAGTTTGTCCTCGCTGCAAAAGTTATTATGCGGGTAAAATTCCAGTGTTGGATTTCAAAGATCCAGAATATTCTGCAGGGAAAAGGGAGAAACCACCTACCATAATGGTAAAATGCCACGGGGCGCACCCCCAAGATCCTTGGGAAGGGAAAGATTAATGGATGAAGAGACTGCTAGATTCATATTAAATTTATTTTGGTTGGCTGACGGAGGGGATTGTGCTTTTTGTACTGGGGAAATGACAAGATTCTTTATTGAAAAGTTTCCTCAATTCGAATGGATAGCTGATGAAATTGCCAAGAAAAAGGGCTTCGATCCTATGTGCTGGAGGGAGCATTAATATGGACATTAATCAAATTAGGATTGAAAAAAAAAGATGGAAAATAATATGCAAAGAATAATATCACAAATGGTAGGATTATTTATAGACCAAACTGAAGTAAGAGTTGAGAATATAACTATAGCCATGATAGATGTGACTAGTCTAGGAGATACCAAACCCCGATTCGTAGTGGGACATGTGGAAGTGGGGTTGGAAAAAATATAAATGCGAGGGTTCTTTGATATACCAACTCCTGCTAAAGCAGCCCAACCAAAAACCCCCCGAGGGGCCGTAGGTTGTGACGCATGTGGGCTGAAAAATCGTACCCTATCCCCAAATATTCCCCCCACTGGTGAAGGAAAACTTAAAACCTTCATATTGGGGGAAGCTAGTGGTGAGCGAGAAGATCAACTGAACAATCAATTTATAGGAGAAACTGGCCATTTTCTTAGAAAATGCTTTAGGATTATGGGGTACGATCTAGATAGAGATTTCAGAAAAACTAATGCCGTAGCGTGTTTTGTTTATCATCAAGTTCCTATATTTACTATAGATGGGTATAAACCTGTATCTAAAGTTAAGGTGGGGGATTTAGTATTAACCCATAAAGGAAGATTTAGAAAGGTAATATCTAGAATTCAAGATCTTCCCAAGCACCTTAAAAGAATTACTGAAGAAGTTTACAAAATTAAAGTGGGGAGGATCAATTCTCCTTATAAAAATAGAAGTTTGAAAGAATTTGTTGTTACCTCTTCACATAGATTTTTATCTAAAATAGACAATAAAGAAAATTGGGTTTATGCACGTCAATTAAATAAAGGAGATAGAATAATAGCCATAGGAGAAAAATGTATAATTTGTGGGGGTATTTTTTTTAAAACTAATTCTTATGGGGAAAATATTTGTTCTTTAATCTGCGAAAGTAAATACTTAGAGGATAAATATGGAGAAAAACTTAGGGAGAAAGCCCATGAAAAAGTAAGAAGATCGGCTAAACTGGGCGTTTGGGGGAAGATGACGGGGGGGAAAGTAACTAAGGAAGCTAAGCTAAAAGGCAGAATAAAATGGGCCAAAATTAAAGAATCTGAAAATAAATTATCTAGTATATCTCCTATCACAATAGGATTTGGAGAGGGGTCTTTAGCAAATTATTTATCCGATAAAAAAATACAATTCATTTCTCAATTTGCCATTGAAACATTAAATTATGATTTCTTTTTGCCAAAGTATAATTTGCTAGTGGAAGTAGATAATCCGGATAGGAACGGACAAAAATCAGTTAAAAATGATCAAACGAAAAAAAACATACTAGCTAAAAATTATAATTATGAATTACTCCGAGTTTCCTCTAAAAATCCTATTTCCCCAATAGAAAGATTAATAAAGAATCATAATCAAGAATATCAATTCACCGAAGTAGAAATAGTTTCTATAGAAAAAATTCCTATAGGAAAAAGAATGTCTTTAACTTGCATAGAAGTAGAAGAGGACAATAGTTTTATAGCAAATAGAGTAATTCATCATAATTGCCGGCCAACCAACGAGAAGGGGAGCAACCGAACTCCGACTACACGGGAAATCAAAGCTTGCGAACCTAACTGGCGAGCAGCGATACAACAATTTCAACCGAAGTATATACTACTTTTTGGCGCAAAAGCAGTAGAGGCGTTTTTCATGAATAGGACTCAACCTATTTCAACAAATTTATCTATTGGGAGATGGAGAAAACTTTGCATTCCTGATGTTCAAACGAAGGCTTGGGTTATCCCACTATACCATCCCTCTTTCGTTATCAGAAATCCTGACGCAGAGAACATTTTCAAATTAGACCTCCAATGGGCAATGGAACAAATAACTTCAAATTTACCAGAAATAGAAGAAATTGATTATTCCCAAAAGATAAAATGTCTAACCAATACAGATGAAATTTTAGATATTCTCAAAACGATTAAAGAACAAAAACCAACGATAGCATTTGATTATGAAACTACTGGCCTCCGTCCCTACTATCCCGGCCACTCTATTGTGTCTACGGCTGTCGCTATCTACGGGGAGGACATAGCCTATGCCTGGCCCTACTCCTACCCCGGAGCGTGGCAATCAGGACAGTTAGAAGCGTTGAATAAGGCATGGCGAGGGGTACTCTCCGACCCAGAAATATTAAAAGTAGCCCAGAATATTCAGATGGAGCATCCGTGGAGTAAAATCATAATTGGAGAAGAGCCAAAAGGATGGTATTGGGATACAATGGTTTGTTCTCATATCGTAGATGAACGAGCAGGATTTACAGGGCTAGATTTTCAAACGTTTATAAATTGGGGGTATGAATACGGAGGGGATATTTCTAAATTCAAAAAGGCCCTTCCGGGAACTAAATTTAATACTATGCAGAAGTGCCCATTAAATGAGCTATTGAAATATAACGGATTAGATGCTTATTTCACGATGAGATTGGCGGAACGGCAATGGGATTTCATGGATAAGGGGAATAAGGAATCCCTCGCCGCTTCTAAAGCCTACGATTTATTTCATAAAGGAGTTCTTGCTTTTTCTGATATGGAAATGGAAGGGATCTCAGTAAACGTAGAATATTATCAAGATACCCAAATAAAATTAGAAAAAAGACTAGATTTCCTAGAAAAACAATTACTTCGCTCTCCAGAAGCAAAATTATTTAAATCTAAAACAGGAAGAGAAATAAAATTAACTTCTTCTGATGATATGAAAAAACTTTTGTTTGAATTCTTAGGAGTAAAATCCATCAAAAAAACGGAGGGTGGTGGGGACTCCGTAGATAAAGACGTTGTGGAAAGTTTGGATATACCCTTCGCAAAAGATTTGGTTAAAAAAAGAAAATTGGATAAATTGAAGACTACTTATATTGATGGAATTTTAGGTTTACAAGTCAATAAAAAATTACATCCTAATTCTAATTTACATTTAGTAAGAACAGGCAGAAGTTCTATGGACTCCCCCAATATGCAAAACATTCCCAAAAGAGATAAAGAATCTATGACTATGGTAAGAAATGGAATAATTCCCTCTCCAGGAAACCTATTAGCTGAGGCTGATTATGGGGGGCATGAAGTCGGCATTTTAGCTTGCTATTCCAAAGACCCTGTATTAATGAAAGAACGTATAGATGGAGCGGATATTCATCAAGAGTGGGCAGATTTTTTACAACTAAAGGGATTCGATGCAAAAATAATGAGATTCGATGCCAAGAACGCCATGGTTTTTGCCCTCTTTTACGGCAGTTATTATAAAAATATTCATGCAGATTTAATTAGCAGAGGATACCATGATCTACCTATAATGAGAGTTCAAAAAGCAGAGCGAGAATTTTGGCTAAAATATCGTGGGATTAAAAAATTTCAAGATGGACTAATAAAATCATACCAACAAAACGGATATGTTGAAATGATGCATGGCTTCCGACGAAGGGGATTTTTAACCAAAAATGAAATTATAAATTCCGTAATTCAAGGCACAGCATTCCACGTACTTTTAGAATCAATAATTAAAATAAATGAAATATCAAAAGAAGAAAAATGGAAATCTAAATTAATAGGACAAATCCATGATTCTATAATTATAGATACTAACCCAAACGAAATAGATCATGTAATAGAAACCACTAAAAAAGTGATGACTAAAGATGTTTTAGCGAACAATCCTTGGATCATTGTCCCATTAATATCTGATATAAAAATAGGAAAAATTAACCAATCCTGGGATTTTTTAGTATGAGGGAGTTAAAAGTTGAAAATGTAGGAAATCCTGTAGTATAAGGTAAGGAGAGAACCTATGCCTTTGCAATTGTCGTATCGCCCAAAAAATCTAGAGGAGTTTTTTGGAAATGAAAATATTAAGGAAAGCCTAAAATCAATTTTATCAAGAGAAGATAAACCACATACCATTTTACTATCTGGTCCAAGTGGATGCGGAAAAACAACCCTCGCAAGAATAATCGCTAACATGTTGAAATGTTCTGAAATGGATTTAGCTCAATATAATATATCTGATATGCGGGGGATTGATACTGCTAGAGAAATTATAGCTAGTTGCCAGTTTGAGCCATTGTATGGGGACATAAGAGTAATCATTCTGAACGAATGTCACAAATCTACCGCCGATTTTCAGAATGCAATGTTAGAAATTCTAGAAGAACCCCCAAAGGGAGTCTATTTCATTCTTTGTACTACAGAACCAGAGAAATTGTTGAAAACAATTAAAACTAGATCCACCACATATAACGTTTCAACTCTACGAAAACACGATATGATTTCCTTGATAAATTGGATTTTAACCTCAGAGAACGTTCAATTATCGGAAAAGGTGAAAAGTGACATTCTATTCTCCGCAGAAGGGTGTGCTAGAAAAGCATTGGTCATTTTGGATCAAATCATTGATATCCAAGAGGAAGAGAAACAACTTGAAGCTATCAATGAAAATTTACCTAGTGAGACTGTCATTATTGACTTGTGCCGCAAAATTATGGCTAAAGAGAAGGGCGAAAATCGTTGGAAAGAATTATCCATAATGTTGAAGGGAGTGGATCAGGAAGCTGAATCAGTTCGCAGAGCGGTTCTTGGGTATCTTGCCTCCGTACTTTTAAATGGGGACCATAAGAATGGAGAGAGAGTAGTTAGATTGATGGCTGAATTCTCAAACAATTTTTATGATTCTGGAAAAGCCGGATTAATTGCAAGTTGTTACATGTCTACTCTAATATAAGGGGAAAATATGGACGTTAATAAAATAAATGAAGGAGTTGCGAAAGTGCTTACAGGCATCAAAGAGCTAAATGGTTTTGATATAGCAGAAAAGATAGCGGTGCTCCAATCCGCTGCTTCTTTACTACAAAATACTCTAGCAGCGGAGGGAATTAAAGAAATTTATAAAAATGTGTTCGATAAAATGTTAGGGGGGAAATAAGAAATGAGCGACGAATTAGAAATTTCAGAAATTGAAAAAGACTTAGAAATTGATAAAGACAACCTCGATATTGCATGCCTCGACCAGCCAAGACGTTTCCTAAAGTGGTCAATAGAATACTCAGAAGCCATCCGAGTCAGAGACGAAGCAAAAAGGAGGGCAATGGTAATTAAATCTAATATAAATATGGATGTACGTGCTCGCCCTGCGGAGTATAAAATAGATAAAGTAACGGAGGGTTCCATAAATGCAGCTTTAGAATCCAACGAGGAGGTGAATAAAGCCGAGAAAGAAATATCAGATGCACAATATGCGGTGAATATTTATTCCGCCGCAAAAGAAGCACTAGATCAACGCCGGTCCATGTTGGAGAGATTGGTGGCTCTGTACATCTCTGGTTACTTTTCTCAAGTTCGGTTGGATACCACAGAGGTAGGAAAATTAGCAGATGACGCCACCGCCCACCAACGATCTCTCCTCAAGGCCAGAAAGAGGACCGAATGAATGATTTAAAACTGTGGGAACAAATATTAATAGCTGTAGTTGGAATACCCTTATCACTAATGGCTATATATATGGTGGTTAGGGTAATAGCCACAGCGTGTATGAACAGTTGGTGGGACACTAAAATTAGTCACACCAAAAAACTCCTTGACGTGTTCAAGGATAACCCCCAAAAGGGACCGGAGGGCAAAAGTGACGCTCCGCCACATAAATGAGGCGGCTTCTAAGAACATGTTAGCTAACACTAACATTAAGTCCTTCAGGCTGCGTCCCAGCCTGTATACCACGGGCGAGAATTACTCGCGCCGCCGCATGATCTCTGTGCGCACTATACCCACAATCACAATCATGCCTCCGCTCACTCAAGGTTTTCTTTTTAACCTTGCCGCACTCAGGACATATCTGCGAAGTATAACGCGCACTCACCTCTTCGTATCGAAGACCGGCGCTTTCAGCCTTGTTCTTCAATATCATAAGGAAGCTAGCCCAGCCAGCATCCAACACCGCTCGTGCCAATCGGTGGTTCTTGACCATCCCTTGGACGTTCAAGCTCTCCACCACAAAAGCTCCGTAGCGATTGATCAAATTCACCGCAATTTTATGATGAGCATCCTTTCGTACATTCGATATTTTCAAGTACAATTTGGAAACAATCCTTCGTTGTTTTTCTCTACTATTCGATCCTTTTTTCTTTCTACTCAAACTGCGTTGGGAGATTCGAAGTTTGCCAAGATTTGGCTTCATCGGTTGAAGAGGATAGATATGCTCTCCATCACTAGTAGTCAAGAAACTTTCCAACCCAACGTCAATACCAATAATAGGCTTACATGTAATTATTTGAGGCACCAGGGGGAATTTGCAAACCGCCGTCACATACCATTTATCCAATTCTCTTTTAATATTAATAGTTTTAACTGTACCTTCAATGAGGCGATGCAAATTGATTCGTACCAGTCCAATATGTTGAAGCCTCAGTTTATTACCTATTATCCGGGCACCATCTCCGCCACCAGATGGAAACGTTATCGAATGAAATTGATTTCTTGCTTTGAATCTCGGGTAGCCCGGCTTTCCGCCAGATTTAACACGGCGAAAGAACGCTTTGAAAGCCTTATCCAAATTGCGCATTGTTGCTTGAGCAGAGGAAAAATTGATTCTAGCATAGTATGGGTTTATCTTTCGATCAAGGGTAAATTGGGCCGATTGTTCCACATAATTAACGCCATGTTTATTTGTTTCATAAGATTCCTTTCGCCACCTCAAACAGGCATTGTAAAGTCTTCTGTGGGTTTCAAGGGATGTTTCAAGTTCCCTAGTTTGATTCACATTTGGTTCAAGTCGATATTTGAAAGCTTTGAACATCTACTTTCCCTTTTGCGAGTCTATATACATTCGTATTGTTACTCCCAAAACTTGCCCTACAGTTCCAGCATAATAACTACGACTCCAAAGAGTAGGCAATCGAGAACGCAACGAAGAAAACTCCCGACGCAATATTCGACTAGTGAAACCCTTCAGTCGATTTACAATTTCAGCAATCCCTTGACGAGGGTCAAATTCTATAAATATATGGACATAATCTGGATTTATATCCAAAGAGTAAATTACCATTTCCAATTCTTTTGTCTTGGTATAAAGCAATATCCTAAGCCTCTTTTCAATATCCTCTACAAGCACAGGGCGGCGGTATTTGGTGCACCATATCAAATGCAATTTAAGATTAAAAATTGCCTTAACATTTCGAACATATCTTGCCATGTAAATTATTATAAGTTCGGCGAGTATATAAGTCAAGTTAATCGAAAGGAGGGAGTTTCCTCTGCCACCTAAAGGCAGCAGTTACTAATTTAATAAAATAAAAGAAGGAGGAAAAAGAAATGGCCACGCTTGACAGACGTGCGGCGATGAAAGAATCTCTGGCAAAGAAAACCCAAGAGTCATACGAAAAGCGGGATGACTCTGGGCAGTTTAAAAACATTTTCAAAGATGAATACGTTAGCAAACTTTGGAAATGTGGGGAGGGGGAACATCTTATCGATATTATTCCCTTCCTTGCTGGAGACCATGATCCTAATACCAAGCCTGGGGAACCCAATTATGTATTGATTCTTTGGGTTCATTATCAGGTAGGGGTAAATCAAGATGCTTATGTTTGCCCCGCTCGCAATTATAATAAGTCCTGCCCCATTTGCGAATATCGTGAAGAGGTTCGCCGGCAGGAGGATTATGATGAGGATCTGGTAAAGGAACTCACCCCCAAACGTCGGAGTATCTACAATATCCTGTGCTACGATAATGATAAGGAAGAGAACAAGGGGGTTCAGATCTTCGATGCCGCCCACTGGTTTATGGAGAAGCATATTGCACCTTTGGCTAAGACCCCCGTTCGGGGGGCTGGAAAATCCACTGATATGTACGTGGCATTCTCAGACCCAGATACAGGGAAATCCATCTCCTTTACTCGTAAGGGAACCAAGAGGAATTCGGAATTTCTAGCCCATAAGTTTGTGGACAGAAATTACCAAATTCCTGATGAAGTTTTGGATGCGGCTTTCATTTTGGACGATTGCGTCAACTATTCTTCTTATGATGAAATTAATCTGGCTTTTCAAGGAGGGGGAGGGGATGTAGCTCCCCCAACAGAGGAATCCCCAGCACCCCAACCGACAGCGGCTCCCGCAGAATCCCGACTTCGTACCAGAGCAACTCCTGCTCCTGCTGCGGAACCTCCGATACCTGCCCCGGCTGTTAATCCAACCCCCACCCCCCGTCAACGCCCCGCCGCTACTCCAGTAACGGCTGGTGCCCAGATCTGTCCTGTTGGGGGAGTATTTGGGGCAGATTGTGAAAAGTATAACGAGTGCGCTACTTGCCCCATTTGGGATGACTGCTCGGCTGAGAAGGATAAGATTGATGCGGCTGGCGCAGAGACTTCTGCACCCTCTGCTACTCGTCCTACTCCTGCAGCCCCGGCAACTCCTAGACCAACTCCTAGACCTGCGGCTCCTGCAGCAGCGGCTCCGGTAGCAACCACTGCGGCTCCTGCCACTGCAGGACCCAGACGTGGTTTAAGACCAAGAGGGTAATACATATGGGGACGGTCACAGACGGTCGGGGTGTATTGGTTCGGGATAGCCTATCACTTCTTCCCAACTGTCCGTCCCCTTTTTGATTGCTCCAGGGAGCGTTAAGCCTTGTGTAGGGGGCTGAAACTGGTGCATTGGTTGGGGGGGTGTTCCGTATGTCTGGTTAGATTTTCCGGTACGGACACGGATGGTAACCGTGCTGACCAAGCGAATGTCTTGGGACGATGGCACCCCTAACCACCAAATTAATTAGGAGGGAAAATGATAGTAAAACAGAAATTAGATAATTGTGAAAATCACGGCCTTCAATATTCTTGGAAAGTTTTTGAGTTACATCAAAAATGGGGGGATGGGCGCAAATTAGTAAATGGTAGTTCCTTTCCTCCTACTGAAACTCCTATTAGAGAAAAACTACTTCCCCTTATTATGAAACAAACCACCCATATTAGGAAATGTCAAAATTGTTTACGAGAAGAATTATTTGAAATGGAAGAAGTTAGAAAATGGGTTGTTAAATAATGGATGATGGGGTGCCCTATACCATATTCAAACTGCGTCATCCAGACTTGGGGAGTGGGAGCTACCAGCCGGATAAGGGACTGCCTCTCTTGAGGCTTATATCCCACTTCCCAAGGACTATAAAATGAAAAAAGAAGTTATCAAAGAAGATCCTATGCACGAATGGTTTGGATTAACTTATGCATCATACTTAGTTCTTCCTAGAGTAGGATTAATTTCAATGCCATATAATTGGCAAAAGAAAATGGTCAAACTTTTAGAAGAAATGAAAGAAACTTTTTATCCAGATGATCTTATGCCGGAATTATCTCAATACAAAGTTCTACTTACAGATAAAACTGGAAGATCTATCAAAGACCCGTTACGTCATTATCGTCACCATCCTAAGTTAAAAATTAAGGAAAAAATTTGAGCAATCTTTTAATAATTGATTCTAATTTCATAGCATACAGAGCCATGCTATCAATGATGGGACTCTCTTATGAGGAACATTCCACTGGAGTTATATTTGGTTTCATGAGAGAAATTTTAAAGTTATCGGAGGATTTTGAACAACCTCGATTTACATTTGCTTGGGATTCTAGAAAATCATATCGTAGAGATGTTTACCCTGATTATAAAAAACGCCCTCAAATTGAAGATCCCGAGATGGAAGATATAATTCGTTCTGGTAAACCCCAATTTACGGAAATTCGTACAAAGATTCTTCCTAAATTAGGATTTCAAAATAATTTTATTCAAACTGGATTAGAAGCAGACGATATTATTGCTCATATAGCTAATGACCATGCTTGGGAATTTGATCATACTTATATTGTAACGTCGGACGAAGATTTATACCAATTATTAAATTCAAAAGTATCTATTTATAATCCAAGAGAAAAGAAAATTTACTCTAAAGATGATTTCATAGAAGAAAAAGGGATAGACCCTAATATGTGGTACTACGTTAAATCGGTCGCAGGGTGTTCATCTGATAATATAAAAGGAGTAGTTGGAGTTGGCGAGAAAACTGCTATAAAATATTTAAAATCAGAATTAGGAGTTAGTTCAAAAAAATATCAAGATATACATGCTTTTGATCCTACTTTTAATTATTCCTTAGTGAAACTTCCTCATAAAAGATCCACTTCGGTAGATTTAGTACCAGATAAATTAGATTTCAATATATTTGAGGGAATATGCATGGATTATGGATTTTCTAGTTTTTTAAAGAGGGATTTATACAACAAATGGAGAGTTTTATTAAAAGGAGATCAGAATGCCATTGATTAAACGCAAAATACAAGATGTAGCAAAAGGGTTAGTGGCTATACATGAAGAAGAGGAAGAAGTACTTATAGATAAAAGTCGCATGGTTTCTACGGGGTCCACGTTACTAGATTTGGCGATCAGTGGTAGACGCATACGTGGGGGAGGAGTTCCCTCCGGTATACTTATGGAAATTTCTGGACCCCCTTCTAGTGGAAAAACCTCCGTTCTTGGAGAGATGGTAGCCTATGTCCAAAATACTGGTGGTATAACCAAAATAGGAGATGCCGAACGTCGAATGACTCCAGATTGGTTAAAATATATGGGGATCAAAATTAATAAAGAAGATTTATCAAATCCTACTACTGTTAAAGAAGTAGAAAATTTAATTATGGAAACCCCTGAATCTGAAAATGGGGGAGTTAGTTTGACAGCCATAGATAGCGTTGCTGTTTTAATGTCTTCATTAGAAGATGAAAAGGGGGATAAAAGAGGTAGTTCAAGAGCGAAAGAATTCCATCAATTATGCCGAAAGGCAAAAGCAGAAATATCCAAGAAAAATCGTTTGGTCGTACTAACAAATCAAGTACAAGATATCCAAGATGCATTACCTGGGCAAAAAAGAACTAAAACTGGTGGTGGAAATGCTATCCCATTTTTAGCATCTCTACGTTTAGAAGTAACACCTACATTAGGATCTAAAATCAAGAAAAAAGTAAAAATAGGAGCAGTAGAGGTTGAAAAAGTAATTGGAGTAAAATCCAAAGTAACGGTAATAAAAAGTTCTATAGACGCCCCATATAGAGAAGCCGATATATTCATAATTTTTGATTATGGGCTTGACGATCTATGGGGAAATTTAGTGTACATTAAAGAAATGTCTGGTAACAAAAAATATTGGGCCGTAACGGAGGAATTCATTAGTCTTGAAAAATCTATTAAACATATAGAAGAGAATAATCTTCAATCTCAACTCAAAGAAGCTGTTATAAATATGTGGGAAGAAATTGATTCTCAGTTTAGAACAGAACGTTCACCAAAAAGTAGGAATTAATATGAATGAAAATAAGGTCGTCAATTTAAGTCCTAACGTTGAAGAAAAACGATGGGAATTATTTTTAACCCATTTGACTAAAGAGCTATTCGGATCAGCCATACTTTTACAATTACCAAATTGGAAATATAAAGGAACCCCCGTTCAACCTCAAGAAATAATTTTATTGCAATTATCTGGTTGGAAAAAACTGATGTTTTCCATATCAGATATAATAGTAGATCAAATTAATACGATAAAATTAGATATAACTAGTCATACCGTAACAGAATCAAAAAGAAGAGAAGAAGAAGTAAGATGGAAAACGGAGGCTTTGAAATCTATACGGGGATTATTTTGGTCTATAATTAAATTGAAATATTTCCCCGGAAAAGAACTAACGGCTAAATCATTGGATGGTGAAGTTGTTTTGGTTGAATTCTTTGGAAGTCAGAGAGGATGAAAAACCCATGAGTATAGTGATGGGGCTAGATTTATCATTATGTGCAACTGGATTGGTAGCCGTAGATAATAATTGGAGAATAGTAGAACAACGACTCATAACATCTTCTTCCAAAGAGGAAAATACACCAAGATTAACAAAAATAGCAATTAGTATTGGATTATCCGTCGGTAAGATTAAACCTGATCTAATAATGATAGAAGGTCCTGCTTTTGGTATCCTTTTATCATCGTTCCTCCAACTGTATTAAAAAAATTTGTAACTGGAAAAGGAAATTCAAAAAAAGACCTTATGCTTTTATCAGTGCACAAGAAATTTGGGGTAGATTTCGATGATGATAATTTATGCGATGCATACGTCTTAGCAAGATATGGATTTCAATTTTTGAATCCAAAAATTAAACAGAGGGTCAGAAATTGAGAAAACTACTTAGACCACATTCCCCATTCGACATTCAACCAGACTCGCTCATATTTTCTGATCTTCATCTTCATGAACGTAAAGAGTTCGAACAAGTTGATAAAAAAACAGGACTAAATTCTCGTTTAGTAGAAGGACTAAATATTCTTCAACAAATCATAGATATTTTACGAAGTCATCCTGAAATTAAATGGGTTTATTCCCTCGGAGATTTATTTGAGCTTAAAGATAAAGTTCCCTCCCACTTACTTATTGAATGTAACAAAATGTTATCAGAAATAGAAAAAGGAGAAGTTCTACATACAGCGTTACTCGGTAATCACGATTTCAACTTGCCCAAATATCCAATTGCTAAATTATTTGATCTTTGTTTGATAACGTTAACTCAAATGATTACTAGAATAGACGGAGTAAAAATTGGATTTATTCCTTATGAAAGAAAATTTGAAGATTTCCTAACAGATTTGAAAGGAATAAATTCTCAAAATCCCGACATAGTATTTTTTCATCAAGAAATCCCCGGAGTAACTTATGAAACTGGAAGAGAAATACCCGGAAGAATGGATTCATATTTTTTCAACCCCAAAACACTCTACATCTCGGGCCATGTTCATAAGTGCCAGGCAATTGGGCAAGTCCAATATGTTGGAAGCCCTTATCAAATACGATTTTCTGACGAAGGGCAGAACCGATTTATTTGGTTACTCAATTCTAAAACCAAAAAACTTGCCCCAATTAAACTTAAATACCCAGAGTTCAAATCATTGGATGTTAGATCGTTTCCTGACCAGTGGGATAAAGCAACCAACTTGGAAGGCAATTATATCAGAGTGGTCGGGGATGTTCCAACCTCCCAATGGGGTCCAGAAATCAAAAATGATATTCGATTTAAATTACAAGGTGCGGGTGCTAGGGGAATTTCCTTCCAAGTAAATATTATTCGTCATCATCAATCTCAAATTCCTCCTGAAATGGTAGAGGATGATGATTCTATCATAAATTTATATGTTCAAAATAACATTGAAGGATCTGGGCTAAACCAAGTGGATCTTATCCGGGTGGGCATTGAATTATTCAAATGAGACGGCCTCTTTTAATAAAGAGAAAAAGGGAAATCATTGTTGAAGTATCCCCAGTGCCTTTCAAAAAAGTGAAAGTAAATGAAAACCACAAAAAGGAAATTACATCCATAATTTTAATGTCAAAACGTATTGATGAATATGAAAATGAAGTGAGGAAAAAAATGGAAAGTGAAATGATTGTTTTTTCTTGTAAAGTTCATTCGCAAAAGTTTTTATGGAGTTTGATTCCCTCTGCAAACCCAAAAAGACGGAGATGATATGCTAATTCGATTAATATCTATAAGTGGAAAAGGATTCATGTCTTTCCGTAAAACATTCGAATTTTCCATGGCCAATTATGAAGGAAAAACCATCCAAATAGACGGAAGGAATTTGGATGACGAGAAGAGTCAATCAAATGGAAGTGGAAAATCGACGTTACTAGAAAGTTTTTGTTATGGGTGGTTTGGGGAACTTTGCCGAAAAAATCGGTATAAGGATGAAATTATACATAAAAAAGAAAAACAAGCCCTGATTCAAACTGTATTTACAGCAGATTCCGTTATGTATAAAACAGAGAGAACTATTGAACGAAAGAAAACACCCAATTTGAAAATTTGGAAAGAAGAAACAGAATTATTTAAAAATGCAACATACCAAGTTAAGCAAAATGAATTAGAAAAAGTATTACAAATAAATTTCATTTCTTTTCAATGCGCTGTAATGTTCGGAAGGGATTTCAATAATTTCCCAGATCTAAAACCTGCAGAACGTGCCAAAATTTTAACAGATGTTAGGGGTCTAGACAAATATGTGTCCAGTAGTCTGAAGGCGGGGGAATCGGCAAAATCATTACAGTCCTTGGTGCTTGAATTAGATAAATCTATTGGAAATAAAGAAGGAGAGTTAACTGGGGTCCGATCTACCTCATACAAAATCAATATAGATACTTTTGAATCCGAAAGAGTGGCCAGTATTTCATCTTGGAAAGAAAGTTTAGTTGAAGAAGAGAATGAATTAAATAGCATTCAACTTAGAATAGACGAAAAAACAAATAAAATTAAATTGAAGATAGCCCATTTTGAAAATAGTAAAAATATTTTGATAAAAGAAACCGGCACTAAACAAGAGGCATCCGATAGAACTAACAATATTCAGTCAGATTTAAATGCTCTTGTATTTCGTAGAGATAATTTGAAAATAGATATGAATGAAATAAATAATGAAATTCAAACTCTTACAAAACAGGGAGAAGGCCCTTGTCCATTTTGTGCCCAAACCATTACAGGGTCATATCTCCAATCCCGAATAAATCAATTAGGATTAGAGGCAATGGGAATAAAATCAGAGTGGGATACTATTCCCGATAAGGAAAGAAGTTTAAGAGATCAACTAAAAGTTAGTAAATCATTGGTAGATGAAATTGATAAAAAAATTAGGGAATTGGATACGATTAAAGATTCCATACGAGATTTGAAAGTAGAATTATCCCATGCCCAAGCTGATGGGGAATCTACTATATCCGCTTCAGTAATTACAATAACTAATTTGAAAAATGATATGCTAAAAAAATCTGAAGAAATTAATCCTTATCTAGAAATGGAGGAAAATAGGAAAAAGCAAATAAGGGAATTAGGGTCAAAGATCCGTGGAATGAATGAAACTAAAAATGGTTTACTTGATAAAAAGAAATATTTTGATTTCTGGGTAGACGGGTTCAAGAAGATTCGAATGATGTTGTTTGATTCTATGATATCCCAATTGGAATCCCTGGCCCAGCACCACCTATCAGAGTACAGTTCCGAATTAAATATTATTATGGCCACAGAAAGGGAAACTAGATCAGGAACCATTAAAGATGAATTTCATATTGCTATTGTAGATAGTAACGGAGATGAAGTTTCCTATGAAATGTATAGTGGTGGAGAAAGACAGAAAATTAGGTTGTCTATCTCCCGAGCACTTTCTCAATTTATAAAAGAAGGGTGTTCCGTAGACTTTTCTTTCATCGCTTTCGATGAACCGAATGATTCCCTCGATGACTTGGGCAAAGAGTCGAACTTCGATACATTTACTTATTTAGCAGAAAATGACGGAAAAGCAGTTTTAGTTACCGATCATGATGCTTTACTTAGAGATCGTTTCGATTGTAGAATATTGGTAATAAAAGAAGGGGGAGAAAGTATAATCCATGTCTAGAATAAAATCTAAACATCGTCCATTCATTCGCAAATTTGAAGAATTAATTTTAAAAGAAGGGCACGAAGGCATATCCATCTTCGTAAATGACTGGATTACCAAAGGGGGTACGTTTCGAACGCTCCACCAATGGTTGTTGTTAAAAGATATAGAAGTGGAGTCCAACACAGTTTATGCATCTCTAAGACCATATTTGACCGTCCCATACGATATGCCCACTTCCTTTTGGAATAAATGGGGTTCTGTTGCTCAAATTAAAGGGTTTAAAGATATAGATGATTTAATGGAAACATATAAGAAAAAATATACAAATACGGAAATGGCAATGGAGTTGGGGGTAACTACTAGAACCATAGAGTATCTAAGAATAAGAATGGATGGGGATAGAAGTCTTCCGATGAGGGAATTAATAAAGGGGAAAAGACCCTCCCACCGAGATGAAGATGGTTTTACCAAAACAGACGTTAAAGAAAAATGGAATAAAATTTTAACTGAAAAAGGATTTAAAAATTTGAGGGAAGCTGCTGCATATTATATAAAAAAGAAAATGTCTCCAGAAGCAATGGCAAATGAATTGGGGGTGACAGAGAGAGCACTCAAAATCCGAATGGAGAAAGCCGGAATTTTGATTAGTAAAGAAAATTATGCTGCAAACAATACTGAAGATTCGTTAGGACTACTTTGATTTATCAAAAAATAGGATGTATCAAAAATTTAGAAGTTTCTTCAATTTGTAACCTATCTTGTCCATATTGTCCCTGTTCTGGTCAAGGGGAGCATAGGCCAGTTGGATTGATGGAATGGCCCACCTTTGAACAAACTCTCAAATTACTTGAAATATTTGTTAAAAAAGGAACCCAAAGAGAACTCAATTTATTTGGGGTGGGGGAGCCTTTTCTACACCCCCGATATATTGAAATGGTTAAACGTTGTCGAACCATAATGCCTCGGTATCTCTGCCTCCGTACCAATACAAATGGAATTTTGGCAGACGAAGAATTAATCCGTAAAATTCTTGATGCGGGAATAGATGCAATAGATGTTACGGATCATGATGCGTTTATAGCTATGAAAACAGTAGGACTATTTAATAAATTGCGTTTAGAATATCCTAAAGTCCAATTTGGGTATTCCCGAGATGCTATCATAAGACCGAATAATTGGGGGGGACTGATAAACTGGACTCCAGAAGATTACAGATCTAGAGTCCTTTGCCCATGGCTTAAAAATGGGCAAGTAATGGTTATGAGTAATGGAGATATAACACGTTGTTGCCAAGATGCCTACTCTAGGGGGATTTTGGGAACAGTATGGGACGATTCTTTAGAGATTATTCATACACCATATATTCAATGCAATACTTGCCATGAAGATGTTCCTGAAGGAATGGCCAGGGTAAAATAATGGAATATATATGCTATGGAGATAATTGTTATTGTAAGATTATTCTAGGCTGTATCGACTATAAACCAATTTGTATAGAAATAGATCCAGATGTTTATAAATTACGAGGTTGTAGTGGGAAACATCTAATAAATGAAAGGGATAAAAATGAGAAGAACAGTTGCAAAAAGACTTCGTAAACAAGCAGCTAAAGATTTTCCTGGAGGCTCTCATAGAACTAGACGAGCGGATGGATCAATGTATTGGCAGGGAACAAGAAAGGCATACCAAGATAGTAAGAAAGAGACAAAATGAAAACTCCTGATAGCGAGTGCTCAATTTGTAGAAATCTTTCTTGTGTTTGCAATGAGAGTAAAATAAAATGTACTTGTCCCCGAACCAGATGGTATAAATGCCCTATACATTCGGCAGTTCCCCAAGATACCGCCAAACCAATGGTTGCTAGTCCATATTTCATAATAGATGCTCTTATTGAGATTATTCGAACAAATAAAAAGAATATTCGTACTATCATAGGAGATTGCTGATGAATATTATCATTGTTTCCCCCGGAATGAAACACGATGGCAACACCTTGGCCAAAAGCTCATTAGGGGGATCAGAAACCGCCGCTATTCAATTAGCAGAATCCTTTGCTTCTAAAAAAGATGCTTTTGGCGGAAGAAATAGGGTGGTAGTTCTGAGTCCTTGCGATGCTCCAATGGGAATCAGGGGGGTAATGTACATCCCCCTACAACAAGGTCAAGAATTAATGTCTCATTCAGATATAGATATGCTCATCGTATCCAGAGATTTTGGTATTCTTCAAACCCCCCATAATGCTAAAACTTGTTATTTATGGTGCCATGACCTCGCTCTCAAAAGAACTGCCCCAAATATGAGGGGAATTTTAACTCAAGTTGATCGCGTTCTTCTTATGTCTCAATTTCAAAAGAATCAATATAAAGAAATTTATGAAATCCCCGAAGAAGCAATTGAAGTGATCAGAAATGGGATAGACGTTTCCTTGATTCCTGACGGACTCAATTCCGTCAGAAGTTTAGGGCAAATGGTCTACTGTGCTAGACCAGAACGAGGTCTGGAAAATCTTGTCAAAGAAAATGGAATTATGGAAAAATTTCTCAAGAAAGAAATCTCTGTAAAACTTATGGTAGCCCACTATGACAATACCGTTCCGGGGATAAGAGCATATTACGAACATCTTTGGGAAAGGTGCAAAGCACTTCCCAACGTTCAATTACTGGGATCTTTAACAAAAGCTCAATTATATGATTTATATTCTCGTTCTTGGGCTTACGTTTACCCCACAGAGTTTGATGAGATTTCTTGCATTAGTGCTATCGAAGCCCAAGCTTGCGGACTTCCTTTCATTACGACTCCAACCGCCGCATTGGTAGAAACTCTTCATCCTGGTGCCACTAAATTTATCAATACTACTGATTTTGGACTAGCTTCTACGGAGGCTTGCCAAAATGAATTTATTAAAGTTATTGAAGAACTTTTAAATAAGCCCTCTATTACTAAAAACATGTCCATAGCGGGTATGGAACACGGGAAAACATTGATTTGGGGGCCTGTAGCAGATCGATTGTTAAATATATCTGATAAAATTATGAGAAAAAAATCAAGTAACCCCGCTAGATTGTATAAGCATTTCTTTAAAAATTCTGATATTGAAATGTGTAATATTATAGAAGCAAAAGAAAATGGGGTTGCCGTACATTTTGAAAGAGAATGCCATAATCTCAATTTGGTAAAGAATGATGTTAAATATATCCATGATAATTTCTCTTTTATGGAATCTCCTGAAACATATAGAGAACAATATAAAAAAGTAGATGCTCCTATAGAGGGAACAAAGCATGAAGGGGCCAAAGTTAGTCACTTTGAAACTAGCGGAAGTGAGCCACGATGGTTGATTATGAAAGAGTTTTTGGAAACTTCTGGTCCGTATGAAAAAGTCCTTGATTACGGCTGCTGGATTGGGCATCAAACCATTAGAATGGCAAATCTTTTCCCAGATAGTCAATTTTTGGGGCTAGATATAACTAGAAAAACTATTGATACTGCTAACAAATGCAAAGAAAAATATTCTGAGCATAAAAATATTAAATTCATATCTACAGATGAAATGACCTCTCATCCTATAGAAAAAATATTAGAAATAGGCGGGGGGACTTTTGACTTAGTATTTTGCAATGAAGTATTAGAACATGTTATTGACCCCTATCATCTTATTGATCAATTAGAAACTTTATGCAAAGAAGGGGGAACTATTTACTTGACAGTTCCATATGGACCTTGGGAATATTTATCATACTATACCTTCCCCCATAGATGCCACGTTCGCCATTACGAAATGAACGACATTTTGGATATGTTTAGTGAGAAAAAAGATATCAAAGTTTTCTTTAGATCTACGGGAAGAATCAATTCTGGAGAAGTTATTGGGCACCACTTTATCTCATATACTAAGGATTCTAGCATTCCGACTAACCGTGTTAATTTTGAAAGAAAGATGGTATGGCAAGCTCCAAAGGAAACTCTCTCAGTTTGTATGATAGCATATAATGCAGAAGATATGCTTCATAGATGTTTGAAATCTGTTTCTAAAATAGCCGACGAAATCATTATTGCAGTAGATCCGAAAACTAATGATAGCACCAAAGAAATTGCTCAAAAATATGGGGCCAAGATTTTAAAAGGAATTGACCCTCTCAAGGAAGGATTCGGAGCCGCCAGAAACCTAAGCATCAAAGATGCAAAGGGAGATTGGATACTTTGGATTGACTCTGATGAAGTTCTACTCAATCCAGAAAACGTTAATAAATATCTTCGGGCGAACCCCTTTAACGGATATGGCATACAACAACATCATTTGTCCGTAGACCCCCCCAATCCTTTTAAGCCCGACCTACCTACACGCTTATTTAGAAACAATACGGGGGCCAAATTCTTTGGCTTGATTCATGAACATCCCGAATTAGAATTGAACAAGGGATTTGGTTTGGGAATTATTATGCCAGACTTTTGGATTGGTCATGACGGGTATTTAACAGATAAAATCAGAAATGAAAGATTCCTCAGAAATATTGATTTGCTTCTTCGAGATTACAAAGAATGCCCTGATCGGGATTTGATGAAATTCCTATTCATGAGGGATTGTATTCATATCATAAAAGATAGAATGAATCGTTTTCCCCCTGGGACTCCTCCAGATGATTTCTGTCGGGAGTGGGCTATGAGGGCTAAGCATATATTTGAAACTAAATTTTTACCAAATCCCGCTGATCCTATTATGTTAGATGCGATTGAATTATATTCAACTGCTAACGCTTTACTAGGATTGGGGCAAGATATGATATTTACTTTTATTCTAGATGGAATTCAATTACGAGATGTTAAAACTAGATTCCCTAATTCTGAAATAGCTTCTCAAATTGTTGGTGGAATTCTTAAACATCAAATGTCTTTGAGAGAAGGGAAATACGTTTAAATAGAAATAACCTGACTAACGACAATTTTTTCTCTAAGGCGATGGGCTATGGCTTCCTCAAAACTTAGGCCATCTTTAATTCGTTGCCAGAGGGTAGCATAGTTTATGCCAAAATGAGCTGCCCAATCCTTCAAACACTTTGTTTCGCCATTATGGGTATAATTACGATTTCTAGTTGAATAATTTCTATTGGATATTGCAGGAGTTACCCAACGGCAATTACCCGGTTCATAGTTACCGTCTGCTTCAATTCTATCAATTATTTTCCCATTACAGGGTCCCATATATGCAAGAAAAGCCTCAAAATTATATCTCCATTCATCGCAAATGGTAATTCCTCTTCCACCGTAACGAGGATACTTGCGATTGGTTTCACAATAGCAACGATCCTTCATTCCTGACCAACAACTATATTCCGGAGTTATCTGACCATCCTTACAAAAACCATGTTTGAAATTTGCCCCGGCTTTGATAATCTCCCTTTTCAAACATCCACAACTTTTTGTTAGTTTGAGTTTATCTTTAGCAACAATATGATAATTTCCGCATTCGCAGAGGCATTCCCAAAAAGAAGTAGTCCCCCGTTTGTCTTTATCAATTCTAGAAAGACCTAATACAGTCAAACGAAAGAATTGGGTCCCAGTCATATCGGTTGTTCTAGGGGGAACAAGAATCATGAGGCACCCCCTTTCGGAGATGCCCCATGAACAAGAAGGAAAGAACTTTGTAGCACGCCTAAGTACCTGATTCTATTGGGTATTATGCCCCTAAAAATTTCCAGCCCCAGTCGATCTGCAGCGTATCGCCAGCAGCCTTGTTCACGTTCGGAGCCACCAACGCATGGGCTACAAAGGAACCAGCCTGAGTCCGCATTCCCACTTCTCCGATAGACCCGTTGGTTGCTACGCCCGCGCCCCAAGAGAACCGCCAAATTGTCCACTCACCGGAACCCGTACCGAATGAGTTGACATTCTGCGGATAGGAAGCGGAAGTTGCTAGGGACGAAGTAGCAATTAAAGTCCCCAAACCAGTTCCAGCCTTCACCGGAGCGGTGGTATTAACACCAAGCTCTGCCCACATAGATCCCGGCAACACCCCTGCCCCCGACAAATAGACAGAGAGATACTTATCCCCAATAGAGTTTACTAGGTTAAACTTATGACCTTCCTGCTTCAGTGTACCATCAGGGCCATACAAACGGTGACGAACACACCCGAGAATTCCCATTTTCTCAATGGGAAGATCTCCTTCAGTTTCTTTGAGAAACGCCGCCAGTTTTGCATCTAAATCCCTTCTTAATTGCTCATTCATTTTCCCTTCCTCCTTCTCTACATGGGGTGTTCGGAACATTTTGGTTCCCAGTTAGAATCCTTTTTATTATATCGTTTATGGTTCTCCCTTTCTATGAAAAATTACACCAAACGGAAAAGGGTTCCACGATGGACATATATCTTCCCTCCGTAATATCCGTAAGCATCAAATACAACATCCCCATTGGCATGACTGCTAGGATCTGTTTGCCAACCATAAACGTAAACTCCTGTGACACTTTTGGTGAAAGCAGATATACCTATATGATTAGAGGAGGAATCCCAAATATTTCCCCAAGTAGAAGTAGGATCAAATAAAACTTTTGAGTTTGTTCTAAAGGTAGCTTGAAGCCAAACTGTATCCCCATTTGTAAACTCTTTTATGCTCATATTTCCCTCCTTACTTCATTCTGAGGATATTTAATTCAACTCTCCTATCCTGAACGTTTATACTTACTTGGGGATTAAGAGCATCAATCTCCATCAAGAACCGTTTATAAACTGCAAGTGAAACATACAACTTTTCACGAATTATTTTTGCTATTACTTGGTCTAATCCTAACCTATCTAGTACATTAAGCAAATCAGATAAAAATCTTTGATAACTAACTGACCGGAATTGACCATCAGCGAGTCCTACTACGTCATACTGATGAATCCAATAAAGCATCGTTCTAAATTCAGAATCATTTAGAGAAATAGATTCCGTTAATATCAAAACAAGAATCTTTTTCCACTCCGCAGTATCCGTAATTCCAACAGAATCCGTTTGACTACGAAGTATTTCAAGAACTCTTCTCAAACTATCTGTAACTCCAGTAGAATCTGCCACAAATCTATTAACAGAAATAGATCTAAGAAGGAAATCAGAAATCCCCTCCGTTTCTGCCAATTCCCTTATCATTTCCAACTGATAATATTGAGAATCCGTCAATTCGAAGGATTCTGATAAATAACGTAATTTCATAACCAAAGATAATAGAGAATCGGCTAAGGCAACAGAGTCTACGGACATTCTAGTCAAATTAACCGTTCTAGGAGCTATGTCTACAAAAGATAAAGATTCTGATACTATTCTGTTAACATCCAAAATCCTAAGTTGCTCGTCAGACAAATCTAAGGATTCGGCTATGATCCTAGCAACATAAAATATGGCTTGGTAGGAATCCGTAATTCCAACAGGCTCAGACAGAATTCTAGATACAATTAATGCAAGATATTGAATATTTATATCTACAAGACCAACTTCTTCCAATGACTCTCTTTTTACCTTCAATGCTCTTACATAGGAATCGGATAATTCTAATCCTTCCATCATAGCTCTAATGAAACTTAAGGATCGTAACTGGTAATCATTTAAATTTAAGGATTCCCCAATCGTCTTAGCCAATAATTTTACTCTTGCATCTGTCAACCCTAAATTTTCATATAAGGAAAATATTTTTACAATTATCCTATACTGAGAATCTGACAAATCCAGAGATTCAGAAAGAATTTTCTGAAGAGTACGATAACGAACAGTCGAATCAATTATTCCCAATGCTTCCGATAGAGTCTTAGCAATTGATTTGATCAGAGTATCCGAAAGACCCTCAGTATCAAAAAGAATTCGTTGAATCGTCAAATGACGTTGAATGGTATCTGACAATCCCATTGTATCGGAAATTTGTTTTAAAAAAGATTTAATGTTAGAATCAGAAATTCCTAATAAATTACTAATCAATATAGTTTTAATGAAGGCTTGAGATTTATCGTCTACTAATCCAATAACATCTGAAATTTCAGAAACTAGCAAATTAACTTCTATACCATAGAAAATGTCTAAAATTTCAATCGATTCTGAATAGGAACGAACAAAAGATATATGACGATCCAACGTATCGTTTATAGTCAAAGAATCATAAACCGCACGGACCAAATGAATAATATTTGATTGGGAATCAGTAAGTCCAATAGAATCAGATATATTTTTTAAAAGGGACTTAATATGTGTTAAATTATCTGTCATTGCTATAGAATCAGACTCCAACCGAATGTGCCCCATTACTCTATTCAAATAATCAGACGTTCCTCCAGAATCAGATAAATAACGCACCGCCTCCATTAATCTAGAGCTATAATCACTAATTCCCTCTATTTCCAAGAAAGCACGACTATACAAAACCGTTCGGAAAGATACATCATAAAGATTAAAAGCATCAGAAACTATTCTTCCCAAAGTAGAGGATTTAACTTGGGCGTCAGTAATACCAATCGCCTCTGCCACTATTGCAACAAATAGATTTATTTCTGTTTCATAAAATACATCTACTAACCCAATAACATCTGGTTGAGTCAGCCGTTTTACCAATATCCTAGAAACAACATCAGATAATCCAAGAATATCTGAAATATATCTGCTTGCTAAAGAGGCCCTTGCTATAGAATCAGAAACCCCCAAAATATCTGAAAGAACCTTACCAATAGTTTTTGCTTGAAAATCAAATGCACTAGTGGTATCAGAAATAACCCTACTACGAAGGAGTGCCCAAACTTCTGAATCAGTTATTCCCAAAGATTCTGATAGGGTCCTAATTAATGCAATTACTGTAATAGAATGATCGGAAATCCCCATAGAATCAAAAGAGTCACGAATCATGTTTAAATACCGAAGGGAAGAATCGCCTATTTCTTCATTTTCAGAAATAATTCGAGATAGGGATTTAATTATTAATTGATAATCTACTATTCCAATAGAATCAGATAGTTGGGCAACTTTCTGAAGAATACGGTTTATTGAATCTGTCATTCCCTCTGATTCAGATAGAACTCTAACCATATTACCAATCTTACTCAAAGTATCCATAATACCAGTTGATTCTGCAACTATCTTGCCAATCATTTTACTTTGTATATCAGATAATCCCAAAATATCAGAAAGATAACGAACGATGGAATTAATAACTATTTCAGCATCCGTTATTCCAACAGTATCAGTAAGATATTTACGAAGGGTGATATAACGATTATTAGAATCTGCCAAACCTAATGAATCAGAAAGATAACGATTGATAAGATGAACAAGAATAGAAGAATCTGAGATATTCTCACTATCAGATATGTATCTGACTATTTGTCTAATAATTCTTTCGTAATCTCCCAATTCCAACACTTCCGTGGGCCTACGAATCATTGACTTTACAATATCTCTGGAGTCTACTAATCCAAAACTATCCCCAATCGGACGAATAAAGGACAGGGAACAAAGGATAGAGTCTGGAACTCCGATGGATTCTATATTTTCATATCTCCGTACTAACTGTCTATATAGAACATCAGAGATCCCCAAACTATTTGCTAATTCTCTGGTAAAATTAGTTCCGCCCGCCGTATAAGTCACCAGAACCGAAACTGCGGAGGTATAGACCCAATCGACATTCTCATTCGGGCATGTAAGCCGTATGTTCATCGCGTTGATCTGCGATTGAGTCAGAGACAGGCCGGACCACGACGCTATTCCATAGGCGTAACTCGTTTGATTAACTACTACGTTTACAACGGAGGACCAGTTAGACCCGTTGTCGATGGAATATTGAACATCTATCGACTCTGTGCTGCTTTCGCTTTTCGACCATATATAAATACCTATCCCGGTTGCGGTATCTGATGCCCCCATGACGGATACATTCGCCATGGTGAATTCTTCTACGGAGTTGTTGTCCCCGGCAAGCCCTCCATCCGCCTCCGTTTCCGATCCATAAGCATCGTCTACACGCGACCAATGCGGAGGGGCAGACCATCCATTCCAGTTGGTTGTTACATCACTTGCAGGATAGATACGCTCGGTAGCCATCTACCTTACCCCCCACGGGCGGCATTAAGGGACAGGGTCATAGAAACCTCCGGGGTCATCACTGAAATTTATTCTTCAGCAACAAGAGATCACTAATATTTCTATCCTAAATTATTACGATTGCTAAAGAATCTGATACTCCTATAGAATCTCCTACGACAGTAGACGGAACCAGCCCAGAAACCAAGGAATCTGGTATACCCAATGATTCACTTATTATTCTACCTTGTATTATTTTAATTGCTAGCGAATCCGTTACTCCTGCTATATCACTAGTAACGATAAATAGAACGAATCCAGATACTGAGGAATCCAATACACCAGGGGATTCAGAAATTCTTCTATTATAATTCTGAACTTTAATAATAGCATCAGTAATTCCTATAGATTCTGAAAGTCTCCTCTTATGCGTACCCCCCTTCCCATAATCGTCAGCTTCCAGTAATTCCATTATTCTTCTATTATAATTCTGAACTTTAATAGTACCATCTACCATTCCTATGGAATCTACAACTTCAATTTTTACGTTAGCTCCAGAAACATTTACGGTTACTTGATCTGCATTAGCATCATTTGGATTCGCCGTAGGAGAAACGGAGAAAGTGTAATTCATACCATAAGATAAACCAGAGTCGGTGTAATTCAATCCATTGGTAGTTCCTAATAAAATCCAAGAAACGCCACTACTTCTATATACATACCAAGTTAATGCGAAACCTCTCCATAAAAGAGAAACTGAAGAAATTGTTCCTCCACTCCATATTTCTGTAGCAGACAATCCAACACATGCTTGAGATTGCGCTGCCGGAAGAACAGGAGTAACTACAGATCCTGATCTTGTATAAACCTCTGGGACGTATTCTACTCCAGAAAGTTTCCTACGTTGATCAGATGATCTAGAAATCCTCAATATTCTAACAGCCTTAGTTAATTGATCAATTTTCCCAAAATAATATAAAGCGTTAGATGCGGGGGTTTTGACCCAATTTGTTAGAATTTGTAATACAGAGTAATTTCCTGTTCCCATCGTAGCAGCATCAACTTCAATCTCTTCTCTAGAATCATCGTCAATATGTTTTATACCTACCATATATTGAAAAGAAGAATCAATTGCTACTTCTTTATCCAGAGTAATTGTATTTACAGTGGCGGATACTACCCTACCACTTTGACCCCAATTGGGAACGTCATGAGCAACATCTATTATATCCCCTGGACGACAAGCGATGGCATCTACATCTGCATCGAAAGAGACTGTCACCGTGACATAACGGTTACACTTTATTAAAAATGAACCATGGTCTGTTGCTTGGTATCTGCTCGTACAACCATAAAGAATTATTGACGTTTTATTAATTTCTTTATCAGAAGTATCAAAATCGTCGGAATAAACTTCTACTGTTTGACGAATATAATCCATTTCTCTATCAAAATAAGTTATAGCTACAGCATTTGCCCTATCGCCCATCGGTAAAAATTCTTCCGCAAAAGAATCTTTTTTGATATTTCCCATAGTAAATAAAAATCTCTGAACAGCTATTTCTTCTACTTTATCAATAATCACCGTAAACTTGGAACCTAATTGAACGATAGTCCCCCTTCCATTCAAGGAAACCATATCCAATGCTTTACGAAGAGAGAATGCAGTATCAAAATAAATATGAGATTCTAAAGGAATTGGAGTAGGTGCTGCTCCCTCTGAAATATCAATACACCAATCTGCCCATGCTTGAAACGCAGCCAGATCAATTCTAGATGCTGGAACACCTTCACTCTTATACCCCGTGATTGCCATTATGATGAAACCCGCCTTATATCTTTAATAGTCATGCTAAATAACTCCCAAATCAATTATTGTTATGTCATTCCCCGCAGCCTCATCTACTATTCCATAAGGAGGATAATCTACCGTGATGGTCCCTGCGCTTACGCTTAGCACAAAGAAAGTGTCGTTATTCACTGAATTCGTGAAACCCGACACTTGGATGGAATGCCCGGCAACCAAATTCGGCAAACGAATAAGAAACTGGGAAGCAGAGTCGAGCAGACTATTGGATCCCTCCAATCCGGCAACCATGCTTACGGTGACCCATGCTCCAACAGGAGGCTCCTCTATCGGCATTGCCCTATGAAGCGAATGATAAGATACCCAAGCAGGGTTTGAGGCCGATTTCAAAACATATGCCGCCCCAGTCCATACAGGAACAGTGCTCCTAGTCACCAAACAATCAATCTTAGGCATTCCGCCAGAAAGCTGATCAGTAGCAAGAGCACGAATTGCTAATAAAGCCGTACCTGGATATTTAAAAGCATCGTATGTTATCTCTTGTATTGATTCGAACATAATATCATTACCATATCTAGAACCAGACGGAGAGGCGACTGCTAGACGCATCCTAACATCATATGAATTTGCATCTAGTAGATCCTTAAAAAACATTTTTCGTAGGGGTTCTATTTGGCCCCCCGTTATTTCCACATAATTTTGATAGATTAAACTAACAACATTTATAAAATTGCCGAAAATTATCCACCGCCATTCTCCTATAAAATGCGTTCCTTCCCCATATTCTGCCCATACATCAAATGGATACGGCTCTCCGTCATAATGGTCTGTTATAACATTTGATCCAGCCTCTATTTCAAACCATTGAAGACCTATCATGCCCTCTACAGTATCCCAACGTCCGGCAGACCATCTTGCACCAGTATCAATTACAGTGGTGGCATATTCTGCAGTTTGTAATCTATTCCAAGCATTGCCGGCACCACTTACCCTGTATTCTATAAATAACCTAATTGTTTGAGGAGATAATCCACCCCCATCATTAGCATAAAATAATCCTGCAGGAAAAACAATTCCTACTCCCAAACCTTCAACCACATTTCCATCAGTAGTCCGAACAATCCAGCCATTAGTAGCCGTTCCGCCACCAGAATAAGAACCGGTCATTGATAGATAACCATTATCTTCCCAAAATATATCAAAAGTATCATTAGTTACATTACTAATTTGAAAAGTAAAATTATTAATATTATCAATTCCTCCAACGTCAACTATATCGACAAATTGTCCATTAAAAAATCCATGATTCGCAGCTGTAATAGTCATGGTATTTCCATCACCAGAACAACCAGTAATATTAATTGTAACGGGGTCTTGTAACCTTACGCTTACAGAGTGATCATAACGAGAATCCCCGAAAAAAGGGATAACGCCTTGAAAAATCGTTCCTAATCTAGTTTCTATTAAAATTCCCACGAAATTATTAGAGTCTATTTCATTTATTCGAACATCAGAAATACTATCTACCTGATGACCTGCTACGGCGAATAATAAATTTAAATATTGTTTATTTCCAACAATTTCAATAAAATGAGAAATAAGTGGGGGGACAACTCTATGAGTCCCAAACATTTCAGGGAGTGCACCTCCCTCATATAAAGCATTAGCCCCAGGAATCCAACTATATGTTGCGGAAGAATTAATATCACCCATTGACAAATCTGGCATAGAAGCGGGGAAAACTGAGTTTATTAGCATTCCTCCTACGGTCATAAAAGCTGCGGTACCTATACCTACCATAAGTAATCCACCAGTAGATAATGAACCTGCTGTTGCTCCCACCATACCCAAAGATGTGGCATATCCAGCTAACTCCGGTTGCACCGTAACTATTGCTACTACCATTAAAGCAATCATAGCCACAATAGCTAATGGATTCTTCCCATCACCCCCCCTAGGAACAGCACATATAGCTACAGAAGTTCCCACCTTTGGAATTAAATCCAATTTATTTTCATCGGAAATTATATTACCGTCCAAAGATACAGCTATATCATATCCCTCATAAATTACTGGATAATACTCTTTTACCATTTCCCGAATGGAAAGTCCCTCTTCTATCAACATAATCTCACGAGAGTTTAGGGGGTCAAAAGGATTCTTTACAAATGTTAAAGTCAACTTATCCAAGAGTAAAACCCCCTGATTTTCTTAGCGTAAAAAGAATCAGATAGCCTAATCAAATGGGAATTTCTTTTGCGAAGGGTATGAATTACTACCCCATTTCCAAGATATACCCCCAAATGCTGCACTCCCTCGGGAAGTTCTGGATCTAGGGAAAATCCTATCAAATCTCCCTGAGACGGGTATTTCACTGGTTTCCATCTAGATTTTATCTCGTCAGATACTGTAGAAGCTATAGCAAGACTAGCATTACAAGCTATAGGAAAATCCGGAAACTCTCTTCCCAACTTACGATGAACTGCCATACAAAGCCCCCAGCAATCCAACCCTATCTTGGGATCTCTGCCTCCATCTACAAAAGGAATTCCTACCAGATCTCTAAATTTTGATAGTTCTACCATATTATATTCCAAGCCTAATTCCTCCTAATCCGACTCCAGGAAATCCACCAAATCTACTAGAATTATTTCGCAACCTACAATCTGATAGTGTTTTATTACAAGTCATATATGGATATTCGTTCGTACCACCTTGGTAATAACATAATTGGTTAACTGTTTCGTTTGAAAGCGAACCAGAGTATCCCTGCACGCTTATCGTCGGTCCGGCAGATTCCGCAACAGCCGATACAGGCCTAAGAGAATCTACGCCTCCTGGTTGGCCCAACTCCATATTACTAGCATCAATAGTAAGTATCTTGAACCATAAATTATTATACGGATTTGAAAAACCAGATATGAACACCCATTGACCGGAAGTAAAACCGGCTACGAGGAATCCACCAGTTGAGTCTACTAAAACTCCATTATTTGGCACAGTCATGGCGATAGTGGTTGCTACATAAGGATTTCCAGATAGTGTCAACCCCGTTGGGGTATTGAACTTAAATCTACAATGATTTTTCAATATTCTATTTTGGGGAAATCTTTTATTAAATGGATTAGAAGCACCAAGAACAAACGTTGCCCACCGATAGTTTGTCTTGGGCTGTTTTAATTCAAACAAATATTCTACTTCTGGGGTCGCACTAGCCAAATTTTTGGAATTGATAACGTAAATATTTACTTCTACGGGGGAAAAACCATAACGTTTAATATAAGCATCATAATCTTGTAAATATTGTTCCATCACTCTAGATATATTTGAAACTTTTAATTCAACTTGGGGAACTTCTCCCTTGCTTTCCTCTCCTATTTCATCCAATTCAAAAGGGAAGGCTATCCAATTAATACCACTTCCAGTAGGCCATTCTATATTTTCATTGTTACGAATTAATCGAATAGGATCAACTAAACCTGGGATAGTAATTTTTAAAGCTAAATACCAAACACCATCAGAAGAAAGTTTATTCTTCTCCTCTAATGCTACCGATGAGATAGTAAGAGCCAATTATAACTCCATGATAATACAAGATACTTCCCAATAGTAAATTCCCCCACTAATTCCTATGCTACTAGCTTTAATACTATTTCCAATAAATCTGCAATTATTATAATTGATGGAATTTCTTGGATTCGTCCAAACGAAAGAAAGCCCTATATTTGCTATGAAAAAAGCCTGCAGAGCATCTAAATCTGTTTGAGACATAGATTTCCAATTTAATCCCCAACGGCGTATGGCCCTAGAACTAATGGCACGAGCAGCGGAATAATTTGCTTCAAACTCTGTTTCAACTTGGGGTTTGTATAATTCTTCTTCGATCTTAGAAGGAAGACCAATATCTGGCCAAGTTGCCATTACCTACCCCCACCAAAGGCATCCCTCATGCCCATTTTATTCCTTTGAGCGGCGTCCAATACCACAGAAATAATATACTCATCAGGCTTAAATTGAATATCAGATTTAGTAGCTTCCAATTTATCCCCCCCACTTTCATTTATAATCTGAACTGTTACCTTTGAAGGACCGCCCGATCCCGTATTTGGTGAGATGCTTCCAGATGCGCTAGGTCTAAATACCTCTGGGCCTCTCTCCCCTACCCAATAAGCTCCTCCAGCAGAAACAGGGCCTCCCCCCGCCCGAGGGAATGTATATACCCCCCCAGCCCCCGCGCTAGCCCCAGCAAGAGTGTAGCTACCCCCCCAAGATGCCGTAGCAGAACCGGCACCTCCCGCAGCACCCCCTACAGCAGCGGCGACTAAATTCATGCCTAGCCCTGCCCCAAATCCCATAGATTTCATTATTTGCATCTTCAAAGCTGTCATTGCTATATCAATCCAAAGCCGAAGGAAACTCTTTCTCAAATCATCAAAGAATGCACGGAAGGCATCTCCAAGGGATTTGGTTCCCTCCCCAATATTATCTATAAAGTTACCAAAAGCTCCTATGGTAGTATCTATAGCACTGGGAATCAAATTGGTATATTGATCTGCTAAATCTTGATGCAATTTAGAAGCATATTTGGTCATTCCTATTTCTTCCAATTTTGCCGTATTGAGTGTTCGTTGAGCTTCTATCTCCGCCATCTTCCCTTGGTAAGCTTGTTCTGCATACTTTTTGCCTTCGTCAGAAAGTCCTCCAATCGCTATAGCCCTATCCTTTTCTAATTTTAGCAACTCCCCCTCAATCACTTTAGATGCATTCCAATCTCCGGTCAGTTCTGCTATATTAGATTGAAAAGTAAATGTTTCCTTCTTTTGAGTAAATCCTAATTCTAATGCCCTTCTCTTTGCTTCCGCTTCGTTTACCTTACCAAGGATACTCAATATTTCCTCTAATTGAAGAATCTTAATTGCATTTCCTTCCTTATCTTCCATAGCCCTATCCAATATTCTTTGGTATTCCTTAGTAATCAATTCCGCCTTTTTAATCTTCAACTCCAATCCAGCGGCAGTATCACCAACAGCTACAGCCAAACGGGATTCTAATTCCAAAGCATCCTGCTTATGCTTTAACAATCCCGTAGCTATTACGTCCTCAGCTTTATATCTAGTGAAAATACTATTTAATAAATCAACCCTTTTTTCCTCTGCTGTGTTTAACTTACCCGTTACCTTTAATTCCTCTGCTTTAATAAGATATGCTTCTTGTATCAAGTATGCCTGCTGTTCATAATTATCAGTTAAATCTGCTATGGAAGATTGGGCAGAAATAATCGCAGATTCCTTAGCAAGACGATCTACATTTAATTTTTGCATAGCTTCAAGATTAAATTTCATCCTGGCATAATTTTCCGCTTCTATTTGTGTATCATCTCTGGCCCCTAATCCAACCCTATTTTTCAATATGGTAATATCCAGGGATTCTCTTTCCAATTGAAGTTGAGTTTTAAGATTCCCACTCATCCCCGCTATAGCTGCTTCGGCACTCAATATTTCCCCCACCCAACCCAACTTTTCCATATCTTGTTGAATTAATATATGCTTTTTTCTTTGCTCTCCTTGACGTTTAAGAGCATTTTCCAATTCTACACTAGACTTTCCCTCTGCAGATGCCTTTACGATTTCTGCTTGGGTGAGAGAATCTACCAAATATATTTGTTTTTCATATTCCTTATTTTGTGTAGCAATTTGAAGATTAATCTTGGCTATTTTTTCCTCTATTTCTGCTTCTTCTCTACCAGGACCAGTTTTATTAGCTATATATTTTAAATTATAGCTTACGTCTCCAAAAGGCATATCAATAGACCCACCAAGTTCTTTAGGAACTCCTTTTTCAACGAAACCAGATTTAATTTTACTGCCTATTCTAGACAATAAATCATCAGTTATCTTTTTATATTCATAATAAATATTTATCATTTTAGTCATTTTTTCCATCGCAAAATTAATAATATCAGCTACGGGGGTTAAAGCAGATTGTAGTGGAGTAAAAGCAAGAACAATTTCTTTGGACAGTTTTAATATATTTACCAATAAATCATTAACTTCTCTAAAACTTGCTACAACACTTTCATCTACTTTTAGGCCCCCTTCTGTCTGCTTAACCAAATTATTTTGAATATTAATCATTTCTGCCTTTAAATATTCAAACATTGGTCTAAAAGATTCCCCCAAAACCATACTAATAGCATCTTTAACGTTAGATGTAACGCCCATCCAAGTTTTTTGAGCAAGATCCCCTGCTACTCCAAATGCACTAAGTCTACCCATAATAAATGCATATAATCCTTCGGCATCATTTTTATATTTACGAATATCTTCATTTCTAAGGCCCAAAGCAGTAGCAATTAAAGTATTTCTAGGAGTAATTGTCCCCCTCAACATAGACCTAGTTTCTTCAGCCAACATATCTAAATTCAAACCCATAGCACTAGCAGCTTGAACCATAGCTAATGTATACTGCCTAATTTGGTTGGGGCCAAATCCCACAGCTAAACCAGGGGCCACTGTTTGTTGGTATGCCTTAACCAATTGTTGGTATGTAGCTGCAGTTTGAAGATTATCTAATTGTAATTTTTTAGTTATATCAGAGGACATTTCCATTGCAGCATTCAATGCCTCGGTCCCCGTTAAAGCCTTTCCACTAGAATCTACAAACTGCCCCTGAGCAGTGAAGATAGCCGACATTCCCAATTTAGATTGTTCTAAAGTAGCATTATATTCTATTCCCATATCTATCATTTGAGAAAAGCCACTAGCAATCTTCTGAAAAACCCAAACACCTACGAAAGCAGCAATAGTGCGTTGAATGCGTTCCATTGTCCTCTGTAATTTAGATACTTCTTCTACGTGTTGTTTGGTATATTTAGCTGCATCTTTAGATGCTTTAGATGCGTCCTTTTTTGCTTTCTCAACAGCTCTGTCCCCAGCAACTATAGTAGCAGAGGCATCTCTAGCTGCGGCCTCTTCTTTCTTTAAATCCCTATATTTTTCTTGATGGGAGGATCGAACATTTTTAGCACTTTTTAACTCTTCTTGAACAGAGGCAGATAATCGTTTTTCTAAATTTACTCTAGTTGCGGCGACGTTGGCTATTTCCCTAGAATTTTTTGCTACCTCACTAGCTGCTTGGGATTGCGCCATAGTCGTTTTCTTAATTTCGTCCCCAACAGCCTTTTCTGCAGTTTCTTTTAATTTGACAGCTACTTTTTCATCGGATAATGCTTGAGCATTAGCCGTTCTTAATTCACTTTGAGCAGACTTTAAATTTTGGGATTGAGTATCGGCTGCTTCTTTGGCAACTTTTTCTACTTTTCGGGCATTTGTAATTTGATCTTCTACTAAACGGGATTCTTCACGAAGTCTGTTGGCTACTTCTTTAGCTTGGGCAGAAGTAACTGCAGCCCCCGTACTCTCTGCCTCGGCAGCTACTCTTCTAAGAGTGGGAGTTCCATCATCTTTAATTACTAACCTATAAGTTAGATCTTTGTCAGCCAACTCTGGGTTCCTCCTTAGAGGAGGGGGTTTTGGTGGAGGATTCGGCTACTAAAACTGAAGCCATCCTAAGAACCTTAAACAAACACTCTTGAATATCCCCCACTTCTAAAACCCTACAAACTTCTATCACCCCCGTTGGACCTATCCCCCAAGGATCAGAACTTGCTAGTTGAAATACTTCCCATGCCTCAGAATTCTCAGGGTCCACCCCCGGAAAACACTCTAAACACGGGGGAGAAATTTCCTTACCTGCCCGCTCACTTCTAAATTCATAATGCGCTATACAAACATCGCAATAGAATTTAGTCTCCCGCTTTCCTTTAATCCATTCAGCGAGCAGGGTCAGTTTTTTATTTCTGAATCCAGTTTTCGTTCACCATCTTGACGAACTAACTCTGACTGTTCTGAAATAAACTCTCGAAGGGCTATATCATCAAAGATGGCCTTCTTCTTTTCGTCCAAGGAGGCACTAGGGGCGTCTTCTAAATCAATCCCCTCAATATCTTGAAGAATGAAATTGAAAATCTCCCATGTGTACTTCCCCGTATCTATATCTTCCAAGAGAGTAGTAATTTTCCCCTTGTTTTTCCCTTGCTGCAAATCAATTTCTGTGGGAACCCGTTCCCGAATTCTAGAACGAATTGCCAAACCTTCCGAAAGCGGAAGGGGTCGAATCAGAAATCGGACCCCCTCCGCTCCCGGATAATCAAACCATTTTCCTTCTTGAAAACGCTTCAGCTTTAAAGCCATTGGAACACCCCCCTATTTTTATTCTCCGTTAAACCAAGGCAATCTTGCCATACCCAATCACGTTCATAGTGATAGAGGCCACCCCCGCCTTATCATGAACCACGTTGATAGAGGAGATGTAAGCCCCGGCGCCAGTCTCCCCCGTAACGTCCGGGGTCCAATAACTGGTCGAGTCGATATAAAGCCGAATGTCGGTCAGCTTGGTAGCCGCCAACGCCGCATCATGCAGAGCCTTCTGGCCAGTCGTATCGGCAGGGTCATAGAAACCCTCGATGGAAGCCGTCCAAGCCTGCATCCCTGGAATTTTCTTTCCCCAAACGGACCCGAAGACAGATGTGTCGATCTCGTCCATCTTGATATCCATGGTCCATTTACCCAAATTCTCTACCAACACGCTTCCCTTTTTAATGGAAGCATACCGCCCCATTAATACATCGCCCATAGCAATTCTCCTTTCTTACTACTGGTTATTTATCCACTTCTCCTAATTCCCGTTCGACCCACTCCTTATCTTTCAGTCTCTTAAAAAGATTAAAAGCAGCTTTCCAACTTCCCATGGCATTGAGTATTCCAAAAGTAATCCAAAAATGCCTATCTATTGCAAACTCCCGAAGATGGCCAATATCATAAGCGGTGTTAACCAAAAGTTTGAATCCCGCCGCCGTTGCATTTCTAGTAAAATAAGTGTCTTCCCCCCTTCTAATCACCACTATCTTTCCATCCGCCGTTTTCTCTTCCGTCTGGATTCGAAACCATGGTCGTTCCAGTTTTTCAAAGACCTCCCGCTTGATCAAAAGACAAGCAGCACCCGTGGCCCCTGCGTTTACTATATCTCCGAATTTATAATCCTCAAAGGGTTTAAGTAAATCCTCTTTTTCCAATCCCCATATCAAAGGATCATATGGCTCATATCCCCGATAACAAAGTCCCCCCACCATATCAGCGCTATGATCCCGAAGAACTTGAAATAAATCGTTGATCGTAGATTGGGGGTAGACCATATCTGCATCCATAAGCAAAATATGGGTACAGCCTAAACGTAGACCCTCTGCTGCTTGAGATTCTCTCTTCTCAGCTATATCCCCTCCCCTAGATGCTTCCAATAAAACAAAGTCAGGGCGATCCATGGCTAACATAGAAATATGCGTATGGCTATTGACATAGGGCCACGAAAGTGGGCATGCAATACCTAAACGAACGTCATCAGGCCATGGCTTTAAATTAGGATTCAAAAGTTTCCCTCCTCCGTTTTATGTTATGGATTCGCCCTCTCCCATACAAAGACCAATTCTAGATTTGCAATGAACATTGAGATACCATCCCCCGCTATATGCAATACCCCCTCATCCGTTTCGATCCCTAAAATTCGCATATATTTCTTTTGAAAATTGTATTCGTCGCTATCTAAACAAATCAGAACATCTTCGATCAGATTACATTGAGCTTCCTCGGGCTTCTCCGCGCTCTTGGCGTACCCCACCACCCTCGCTCGCATACGACTTAATGTTTTATTTCCCAATTCGTCTTCAAAAGGCTCATCTCCCCCTAACACCATCAGATATGGGAAAGTATGGACTTGATCAAAGAAAACAAATTTTCTAACTACATCTCTAGGAGATGTTTTGAAATTCCTCTCCGTAGAAATATTTTTCAAACAATCCTTCAACCCTTCCAATATGTCGTTTCTAGTGCTCATAACACCTTCCTTAGTACAAATATCCCCAAATACTCAAGCCGAGGAAGAGCGCCAATTTAATAGTAGACTAATTGTACAAAAACTTCTATACTTGAATATATGAAGCTGGTTGTAAATCTGAAATTGAAGCCTACAGAAGAGCAATTGTCTCTCTTGAAGGCTACTCTTGAGATGGCTAACGATGCCTGCAATTATCTCTCTGAGAGAGCTTGGGAAGCAAAGATTTTTGGCCAATACAATATTCACAAACTTGCGTATTATGATACAAGGAAATGTTTTCCTATCACTTCGGAGATGGTTATTCGCTCCATCGCTAAAGTTGCAGATGCCTACAAATTGGGACGAAAGATTCAACGAAAATTTCGAAAAGACTCTGCACAACCCTACGATTCTGCTATTATTCGATTTACCAAAAATGACGTTGTTTCTATTTGGGTTTTGGGGGGCCGACAAAAGATTCCCTTTGTTATGGGGGAGCGTCAAAGAAGTTTGTTTCCCTTCCGAAAGGGCGAAATTGACTTGATAAGAATTAATGGAAAGTTCTATCTCGCCGTCGTTTGTAATATTGATGATCCTGAGTTGATCAAGACCACTGATGTTCTTGGAGTAGATCTTGGTATAGTCAATATCGCAGTAGATTCTCAAGGGAAGACTTATAGCGGGGGGGAAATTAATATAAATCGGTGTAAATTTGAACATAGGAGGTGCAATCTTCAAAAGAAGCAAACCTCTTCTGCGAAAAGAAAACTCAAGAAGATTTCCGGGCAACAAGCTAGATTTCAAAAAGACGTGAATCATTGCATTTCGAAGGCAATCGTTGCAGATGCCAAACGCACCGAATCGGCTATCGCCATAGAGGATCTTAGCGGTATCCGAAAGCGGGCAACGGCCAGAAGGCACCAGCGAGCGCGATTGTCTAATTGGGGGTTCTCTCAACTGAGGGCTTTCATTACTTACAAAGCAGTTCTCTCGGGAATCCCCTTGTATCTTGTCGATCCCCGAAATACTTCTCGGGAGTGCCCTGTTTGTGGACATATCGACAAAGCGAATAGGAAGACAAGGGACGATTTTGTTTGCGTTAAATGCGGCCTCGCTGGGCCAGCAGATACAATCGCGGCTCAAAATATTAGAGCCAGGGCACTTGTCAACGTGCCGATGGTAACGGGTGGATGTGTGGTTGTTTAACATATTTCTCCTAGTTACAAACTCCGTTGTTTAATACGGGGTAGTTGGTTTCTTTTTGACATTATGAATCCCTATAGGCTCTGTCAACTGCGGCCTGAATTAACAATTTTACACGAGGAAGGGATGCCTCAAAAGCCGGTTGTAAATAAGCTCTCTGCGGAATTGGTATATCGTGGGGGCCTGTTTTCCTAAATCTAGCCCAAAACCCCCGCTTCTTCCAAAAGAAAACCATATAAGGAAAATTCCTAGCTTGCGATCCTGGATGGTGAATAGTTCCCCCTAATTCATGAATAGCCGCATACTTTATACCAGATACGCCAAGAGTAATAGAACCAAATACAGTTGGGTCTCCCCCAGTACCGGACATGATCCCCAAAACTCTTTTTCTCAGTAACCCCGTTTTTACTGCCAATATATCTGGTCTAGGGCCAGACAGATATTTCATTTGGGAAACAGATTCCATTAACAAAGCCCCATCATGAAGAGCACGAAGTACATTAGATTGAATAAGTGGGGGAAGTTTAGAAATACTCCCACTTAAAGAAGGCTCCCATTTTAATTCAAAAGAAGTCATCCCAAACTCCCCATCTTTCGATAAGCATCCAAAGCAACCTTGGTTTGGGGAAAGAGAGCATCAATCACATATGTTACATTTCCGCCACCGGGGAGTGCCCTACTGGGAACCCCCAATCCTCCACTAGGCCCCTCCTTGATCTTCCTAGCAACCAACTCAATACAAGCTTGAGAAATAGGAGTCGGAATAACAGTAAATCCCCCTGTATATACAATCTTCACCGCTCCGGGAGATCCACCAACGTCATAGTCAAATTTGATAATACCATTCTCAGAATCGACAAAGTAATCATCCGTATCAATTAAATCGGTGCTTGCGTAAGCCCTATCCCAACTATCCCAAATCTGAACAGCAGGGGAAGATGCTATAGGGTATCTATCAAGAAATATCCGGTTAGATCCTCCATCGTGGTATTCAGTTACCGCTGCTTGCTCAAAAACTCTATTACAATACTCATCAATAAAAGCCTGGGAAGAAATAATCAAAGCTTCTATCAAAGCATCCTTTTCAACCTCAGTTTCCCTAATATCTAAATATAACTTTACTTCTGCTTTCGTGCAATAGGCCATATTAATTACCTCTTATTGATAATCCTTCTCTAATAGCATTAACTAGATTTTCAGCGGAGTTTTCCCAAGTGAATCTTGCCTTTATCCTCGCGCTTGCTAATCTGCCTTTTTGCAAGGCATGCTTATAATTATTTTTAACATAAATCATATTTTCTATTAAATCTTTAACATCGGGTAAGGCCGCTTCTACCTTACCCATATTTCCAAAAATAGGGGAAGTCATATCCATCAAACCCAAACTATATTTTAAGGGGTAGCCTACTTTTGAATCGAAAAAGTCCAGCACTCCGCTAAAACCAGTTGCTATACAAGGCAACCCAGTAGCCATGGCCTCTGCCAAAGGAAGGCCCCACCCCTCACCCCGAGTAGGCCAAACAAAACAATGAGCATCTTGATAAATTTTGATCATTTCCTCTCTAGTGGCGATTCTACTGTCTAAAATCACGTTTCCCTTTCTCTGTATTGTGACATTAGGGACACGCGTTGTCTTAATATATAACTCTATTTCTGGATTATTAGAAAGACCTAATTTCCCCCAAACATAGATAAGTTCTTGATAGCCTTTCCTTGGATTCGGTGCACCTATCCATAAATACCGAAACTTTTTTGGATTCTTTTTTCTAAGAACAAATCTGAAATCTTCTTCTACCCCATGGGGAACTACCCAAATTTTATTTTCTGGAAAATGGGGGGAAAAAACACCCTTCACAAAAGTACTGGGCACTAGTATAAAATCTGCCTTTTGTATTTTCTCGGCATACAACGGATGCAACGATAGGGCCTCGAACATCGTAAAAAGAAAAGTCGGTTTATTTGGTCGATGATCGAATATCTCTGGTGTAGAAATATATAAACAAGCCTCTGCTTCCTCTACAGAACCCACCAATATAACATCGTCCCTCATTTTAATATATTTTTTTAACATTTCATTATGAACGCGATAGCCGAATAAATTCCCGATATTTTGATCGTTGGTAACAGTTCCCCAAAAAAGTTTTAAAATATTCATTCTACCAATCCTTTCTTTTCTTTTCTTTTTACCCAAGCTTCCTTCATTTTTCTTTTAGATTCTTCTGATTTTGGTTTTCTCATTTTTTGCTTGGTCTCTTCACTATGATGCTTTCCTCGCATACCATAATTTTCCCCAGATGCCGACTCCCTTATCTTTCGTTTATGTTCGTCAGAAAGTTTTTTTCCTACCAATGATTTTCTTATTTTTTGTTTAGTCTCTTCGGGGGTAATTTTACCGTAATTATTATTATTTTCCCCCCGACGGTCTAAACTCATTTTACGTATAGTCTCTTCACTATGGCAATACCGTTTACCATAACGATGGTGTTTTTCCCCAAACAACCTGTAAAAAGGATGATCTTCCCCCGACCCCGTACCTTCCCCCCCAAGACCAATATTATACCCAACATTTGGATTTCTAGCATCATAGAATTTAATCCAAAATATTTCTTTTAAGCAAAGTTCATTTTTATTATCGGATTTATCTATCACTACCCTTTTAAAATTTTGTTTGCCATATTTTTTTTAAAGAACGAAGGAAAAATTTACCAGATCCCAAATATTTAGAATCTCTTTTCCCACTTCTACCAATATAAATTTTACCATTTATATTATTAGTCGTTTTGTAAATAATACTATACTTGAGGGGAATTAATTTTCTCAATTTCCCTCCGGAATGAACTTAGTGATGCAAAATCCGAACTTCTCTTTAGATAATTCCATTATTTTGAATCGCTTATCTTCCTTTATTTTTACAAGAGAATTATAATGCTTTACATGATAAATATCGTCAAGTGCTATAATACAAGGCCCCTTCAACATAGGAATCAAAGTATCAAACTCTAGCTCCCCCACGTGACCACCACTATCCAACAATACTAAATCAGGGGTTTGTTCCAACTTTTCTAAACACGTTATTAACAACCCCTCAGGAACATCACCAAAATTAGTTTCTTCAAAATATTTATTTACCCTAATATCTTTATTATGATCTATATACACATAGTCAGGCCAAATAGTATCTAAAAACATCTCCCTTATTTTATCTCTATTTGGCAGCTGTTTTCTATAAATAGATAAACCATTCTCCAGAGTTACAAATTCCAAAAGCCCTAAATTTCTAAGATGAATATATGCAGACCTAAAATATTGGGGGTTAACTTCTATAGAATAAAATTTTTCTAAATCAATATTAAAATCTCTTACAGCAGATGCTATTACTGTGGTAGTCCCCTCTCCCAAATAAGTCCCTGTTTCAATAATCTTCCTTGGCTTAGTTTCTTTAATAATCTCTCTCAAGATTTTACCAAAAACGGAGAGGGAATCTACCATCATTAAATTCACTTGATTTCCACCTTTCTTCCCAATACGATAGATACCATGGCTTTATGATTCAATAACATTGTTTTCACTACATCCCAAGTTTTAGCTACGTCGGGGTAAGATGCCTGAGTATAATCATGAAAAGCCACTATACCTTCGTTCTTTACCCAAGGATAAACCAAAATAAATTCGTTCAAAATACTAGGAAGACAATGAGAAGTATCATTAAATACCATATCTATTTTTACTCCTCCAGTCAACTTTTCCCAATTTCGTAAAACATCTCCAGCAAATCCTCTCAACGGAATTACATTTTCAGAAAGTCCAAATTTATTTATAGTTTCTTTCCAACTAGTAAACCAAGATTCTGTCCCCCAAAGATCAATACAATATAATTTTCTTTTAGTTCCTAAACAGGGAAATCCTAAAGACACCGAAGATTTCCCCAAATAACTCCCCATTTCGACTATAGCGCCATCCTCTGGCATTTGGGCCGCCATATTAAATAAAAACTCGTCTTCTCCAGGAAGAAGAAGACCCTCCACAGATTCGATCCTATCTTTAAAATCTGAATAATGAGGAATCATTTATTCTCTCCTTTAAACGAATAATATTTCAATCTAGCTAATCTCATTTTTTGTTTGGTCTCTTCGGAATGGCATCTGCCCAAAGCCTTTTTTATATGCATTTTACTAAACACCTTCCCCATATTTATATAAATTCGAATTTACTAAATTTATCCTTATCAGTAAAATGATTTAATAATTCTTTATCTTTCAAAAAGAAAAATATCATCAATGGCTTATCTTTTATAGGAATTTTATCATCTAATTCTATTAATCGTTTTTTCTCTTCATCTATTTTTCCTAAATTAATATTATCAATATCATGTCGTCCAAAATGAACGGAGGAATAAGTCCAAACAAAGTTTTTAATTCCGTATGATAACCCGATTTTAATTAACTCATGTGAAGAAAAACCAAATACATAGTTACCTACGATTTCATATTTATTAAAATGATATTTTGGATCATTATCCCCACTAGGTTCTATTAAAATAACCCCCCTTTTTGCCACCCTAAACATTTCATACAATCCTTTATACGGCATGGACATATGGTGAAGGGATTCTTTTATAAAAACAAAATCAAATGAATCGTCTTCAAAAGTTAAATTTCCTATATCTTGATTAGAAAATTCATCTACTAGTCCCAATTTATGGGATACTTCTATCAAACACGGTTGCCAATCCGAAGCGTGGACTTTGTGATTAGAATTTATTCTTTTTATATGAATTGCTTCTCTACCACAATATCCGTCCCCCAAAGTAATAATGGTAGATGGGGGAATATTTTGAAAAAATTCTTTAATATGATCTATACAATAAGTATGCATCCAACTCCAAATACTATCAGGGTTGACAAAACCATCCCACTTTTCTGGTCCACCTTCTAATATATCCCGGTACCATTTTATATGCCAATCCTTCTGCAAAATGTCTATATTATTCATTCTATGCACTCTCCCGGATATAATAACTTCCCACGTTTCTTTTCATCCCAATTTTCTATAATGGCGTTATTTGCCCAAGGAAGATACATACTGACATCTATCCTCGCACCCCTACTTTTTTGCAAATTTCTCCAATAACTACAAGCATCCCTATATCCATAATATATTTCCTTGAATAAAACTTGTTGGGGAATTACATAGGCAAAGTGTTGAAAAGTTATTCCCTTTACTAGAGTATCATCCCTACTTATAAAACTTTTTCTTCCGCAATCAATACCATCTTTATCTACCAATGTGGGCGGTTCATGCTTGCTCCAATACATTCCTTTATTAAACCTAAATATTCTCAACCAATCTTCCGGTAAAGTGGCCCAAGTATTCATAGAAACCACAAATTTAGTGGGTCCTACAAAATAATGGCAATATACAAAAGCTGACATTTTATTTGGATTATTTTTAAACATATCCACCATTTTAGAAATTCCATCTAAATCCCAAAGCTCATCTACATCTATTTGCCAAAGAAGGCACTGATCAGGGAGATAAGGAATAGGAGCATTTACCATTTCTACTTTTCCATCCCAAAAATTACCCAAATCTTTTCTATATACAGAAATATTATTAGGAAAATCCTTTTTCAGAGTATCTATATATTCGGTTGTTCCATCATTACTTAATCCATTCCTATGAAGTTTTTCCGTAATCATACCCCCCGTTTTTAAAGACCAAGAAGTATCGTATTTTAAATCCGCAATTCCTTCTATAATATGCCAATGCCAATCGAAGGGGAGATTTTTCAGAACCTTTATATGGTACTTTATAAAGGGCATTCCATTTAATACTATGGTAAAAAAATGAATAGTCAATTTATCTCCTTTAAATATCTATACTAGGTGGTATAGGTTCTGCAATACTACCAAATAATATGTTGTTCCAAAAATGTTTAGTAGAATCAGCAGGGATTTTCTTCCCACTTGAATTTACTTTATTAGCCCAACCCTGAAGAATATTTATATTATTTTCAGTGGTATTATAAAAAACATCCTCCGTATTTACCCAATAATCATCATTTATTTTATTTCCCAATTGTTTGTAAACCTCTGTTCCGGGGAGTACATATAAAATAGCGGTGCTGGGGGAATCCGTCATAGGAACCGTATTTAAAAATTCACATGTTTCTTTAATAGTTTGAGAACTCTCCCCTGGATACCCCACCATAGTAAAAGCACCAGTAGTTAATACTCCCTCATATTTAGAACATAATTCATAAGTCCTTTTAATTTGTTCTAAACTAATTTTTTTACTCATAGATTGAAGCATAGTTTTAGACCCAGACTCTACCCCCCAACAAATATGACGACACCCCGCCTCCACCATAATATCTAACATTTCCCTAGAAACGGGGTGGACTCTGCCTTGAGCTGCCCAAACTAAATCAAACTTCCTTTCTATCATTCCTTTACAAATTTCTTGAACTCTGGATGGAGACAAATTAAAAGAATCGTCGTGGAAAAGTAATTTATTTATTCCATAAAGTTCAATCTGCCTTTCTATTTCATTCAAAACCCAATCTACGGAGTGTGCCCTAACTTTTTGGCCCCAATAATGACTGGTAGAACAATATCCGCATTTAGCTGGGCAACCCCTAGAAGTAATAATACTTCCCATCCCACTATTTTTTATCATTTGTTCTGCATAACTAAAATCAGGGTGAGGAAGACAATCAAGATTATCTATGGGACTTACGGGATCATTTACAAAAATATTTCCAGATTCATTTTTATATGCCACCCCCCTAAGATCAGAGGGTAATTTTCCATTATCAATTATATGACATAAATCTCTAAGAGTATTTTCTCCTTCCCCCATTACCACATAATCGGCACCATAATTTTCTATCATCTGATGGGGAAGAAAAGTAGGATGAACTCCCCCTAAAATTATTTTAGTTTTGGGCGAAATACTTCTCACCGTTTTAATTCCCCTCCTGACATTTCCCCTATTAAAAGTAGTGCAAGTGAAACCCACAATATCGGGTAGTAATTTTTTTATTAATTTAGGAAAAATACTCTCCATATGGGATTGTTTTTGAAAATGTATAGACCGAACATCCCTATCTCTGCTCAAAGAAGAATGAAGATAACCTATCCCTAACGGATACAAAGGCCAGTTCCCCGTATGAAGCCCCGGTAAAGATGCCAACAATAGCCCACTTGATTTGTCCGGTACGATGGGGGACTTTCTAATTACAGTAGATACCCTCTCACCTTCCCAATTGATCTTAGGAACAGCCATAGCAAGAGATCTGCCATGGTAATCCTTCAAGGGAGAAAACGTTCTACGACCCACTGCCAAACCCAATTGATTAACCAAATGTGCTATACAACTATCTACACAGTAAACTTCTTTTGCTTTCTCTACCACCCGTATCCAATCAAAAACAGTGAAACCAGTCTTAGCCATAATTTCTATAGAATTTATTTTACCAAAATTTATTCTTCCTTTAGATCCAACGGAGTGCGTTAATACGAATTCCCCCAATATACATAAAGATTTTTCCAAATCCAATTCTTTTTGAAAATTTCTATTTATAACCAAATTAAATCGCTCCTCGAAAGGAACGCAAGCTTCTTTATATTTCCACTCATCAAAAGACATACCAGAATTAACCCACTCAGATTCATCTTTTCCAAATCCTATACCTAAATCTAGTATCTGAGAAACACCCTTATTTTTCAGTACCTCTTTAGACTTTTTATAAGAACCCCCTAAACCAGAACCCAAATCAACAACATCGACATAATTTACGTAATCGAACAAATTTATATATTCTGATACTACTGGCCAAATTACTCTATAACCCAAATCGTGAAACCACTTAGCTATGGGAAGAACGATTATTATATCACCAATTCTACCGGGTTGTATTAATCCTAAAGATTTATGTTTTTCTTCTAAAGAATCTTCGATACTACCTTCTGACTGTTTAAACCAATTAAAAGATTGCCTTTTGGTATCAGATATACCCATAGATTGTAATTGTTTACGATTGAACGTAGATTCCTTATCATCAGCATTCCAAACTTGAGGATGCAAAACATGGTAAATTTCCCCATAGCGAAGGTCAACTTTATCTCTGCCATATTTCTGGAAACACCAAACAGCTAAACCATCATCCCAAGAAGCCCCCCCCAAAACCATATCTTTTACATTTGCTACTATATCTCTTATTACTTGCGCTTCTCCTATAAAACCATCTTTACCACAAAATACTTGGTTCTTCTTCTCCAATTTATAAATAGAATCTTGAGCAGATCCTTTATGATCCATTCTATGATGAAAAGATATCTTTTTTCCTTCAGAAGGAATCAAACTTTTTATAATAGATCCTGGGGGAAGGATAACATCAGAATTAAAATAACCGTAATACTTCTCATAAGGAAAAAGTTTAATTAATCTAGAAAGAATATCTATTAAATAAGGCTGCGTTCTATTATTCAATCCTTCTGTTTTAGAATTTTTTTCCGTGAATATTTGGCTACATATACCATTCCCAGGTGGGATGATCCCCAGATCTGTTAAAACAAAAACGGTTTCCGGATAAATCCAACTTTCTATTGCCCGTTGAATTCTACTTCCACCATAATAATAAGGAATAGCTATTCTCATACCTTCATCAGACGTTTTATAAATAATTTTGTTGCGTTTTAAAAAAGAAGAGTTTTTAGGAAAATTATCCATAACTACATTTGATTTTTTATTCTCCATTTGATCCTGTATAGTAGATATAGAAACAAATTCGATAGAATCCAAAAGAAAACCACCACATTTAGAAGAGGGGCAACGCAATAAAGAATCCAAACCAAATTTAACTAAAAAAGATTCATCACATTTCTGGCAACGGAGGATTAAGGCATTATACTCAAAATCTTCTGGGTGGGAAACAAAACCACTCTTATTACCACAAGATTGGCAAGTTAAAGTAGCCCTAGTAGGATGCTTAAAGGTTTTTGTTTTTTTGCACTTACTACAAATTATTGTAAAATCCGGCATTTCCCTCCCCTTAGCCCTTGGGAGTAAGGGGTTTTCTAATTTTCAGTACAGGGACTACAGCAGGGACAACGACAGGAAAAGTTAATTTCCAAGAACATCCCGAGGAATGACTACCCAAAAAACTCTCTCCTTTCTTCACAAAAACTGGGGGAAAGACATCTCCCGGGTCTTTACTAGAAATAGGGGACACTATAACATCAGCATCGAATTTAATATCCCCGCAACCACAAGACTGACAACCTAAATGACGAGGGCCTTCCCCAGAAATAATAGTCTCTGCTAAACAATTCTCACACTTGAAGGAAGCCTTCATTTCTGAATTACCTCCGTTTTGGTTTGTACCATTTCCTTGATATCTCTACTTCCGCACTTAGGACATTTGGCATACATACCCTCTCCCCAAGGAGAAAATATAGTCTTGCATTTTCCGCAAACGTACTTGGTGGATTTGGGAGTAGGATTTTGTATCATGTCGCCCTCCTGCAATTTCCCCTGTGGGTGGGGGTGGGATTATTTTAGATTCACGGAGGGCACCTGAATCCATATTCCAATAACCCCACATCTGGGAACGGAGGAACCCAGATGTTTTACCCCCGCTTGAATCGCCCTCCAACCGTAAGGGGGGCGGGAAGCCCCGCCCCCCTGTAACCAACGTACCTTACTACGACTTACGAAGAGGTCAGCATCCGGACAAGGCCATTCCGAAGTCCGATCTTCATGCCCCAACGCTGGTACAACTTATACCGCATCCGGTTGGTAGTCCACAGGCCATACGGATCTGCGGAAAGGGTGGATACTTCAAGCCTACGTCCAACCCCAAGATACCGAAGATTACCGAAGGCCAAGAAAGCCGTGGAAGCCCCCGTAGTGGAAGGCATCTTCATGACTTCCGAGTACGGGAACCCCAAAATGGTCCCTGAAGTGGGCTGACCAACAGTATCGTAGAAGATCGGGCGATTCTGGTCATCCTTCAACGTCCGAACCAGATGGAGTCCCTGTCCATGCATCCAGAACCGGGCACCCTGCTTCCGCAGACCGTCCAGCTTGGCAATCATACTGGAGAAGTCCGTGAAGGTGACGTCAGAGAAGGAAGACCCACCAAGCGTAACAGAATACCCGGCACCCGTCGCATCCAGAATACCGAAGAACGGAGAGCCAGAACCGTTAAATGCCTGATTATCCAGTTCCTGTCCCGCCGCCTCTGCCAGAGCCGCCGTCAGCCAAGAAACGATGTCCGAGCGGGCATCCATCAAGGTGGCATTCTTCACAACACTGTATGCCGAAAGCTCGTTGGCATCCAGCTCAACTTCTGTAATTCCCGGCTCGGACTGTGAGGTGGTATTCCCCCAAGCAACTGATGCAGATGCAGTCTCAGACGGGAAGGACTGCTTATCCGAGGACATAGGCCAAATCCGGGAGTACTGCAGAACTACAGAAACCTCACGGGCAAACGCAAGGATTTCTGAATCCACAATATCCGGGAGGGGGAAAGTATTTCCGGAATCCCCGACTGCTGTCTTCATCTGGGGACCAAAATACTTCCAAAACTGATCTTTTGCTCTCCAATCCTGCTGAAGAGTGTGACGAAGGAAAAGAGCATAAAACTTTGCCATCTCCAACCTAGTAGGCTCATCAATGACATGGTTCGGGTGGACCGTTCGAGACATGAGTTCTTTGCCCTGGAAGGCAAGTTCATAATGCCCCATGATACTCTTCAGTTCATCCGAGGCCGAATCTACTGTGGGACCTGTCTTCGGATTCGGGGGAAGAAACCCACGATCCACCGCCTTCCTGTAGGCTTCCAACGCATCGCCCTGCTGATCAGCCTTCTCCTTGATATCACTAAGACTGGTGGCCATCTCACGAACAATCCCAGTTAGTTCCACGATGGGATCAGGCGGGTTGACGTTGGTGCGATCCTCCACCTCAAATTTCTCGATACTCGCATCCGCTTCCTGCTCTGGGGTTGCGAGAACCAAAACGCCAGTAGCTGACTTAACGAACTTCTTAACCATAACTGCCTCCTTAAAGTTTTATGTTTTTCATCGCCTTCGCTACTTCAACTAAAGCTAATCTCAAACTGTTCAACGATTCCTTGCTGTACTTCTCTGTGGGAGGATTTTCTATCTTTCCCCTCCCCTGATTGAAAGCCTCTTTCAAAATAAAATCCGACGTTCCATTTCCAGACTTGGGTTTCCTCTGGATCTCTTCAAGGGCTTTCGCCAAAGAGTCCTGGATACCCTTTATCTCTGCAACCATTGACTCTAAAGTCTGGTTGCTAATAAATAACTCTTCCTTAATCTTACGGATTTCCTCAGAAAAATCTACCATTAATTCTTCTACATCGAAAACAGAAGTCATTTCTGGAACGGGTTTATCAAATTTCTTATAGTACCCCGCCAAGAAATTATGGGCTTTCTTCTTATCTACATCAGAAGCATTCATTCCGCCACGAGCACCATGAACAGCACTCATAGCTCGCATAACTCCACCCCAAACCGCAGTGAGTTTTCCATCCTTTACATCTGCAAAGGGAAGTTTATAAGACCCAAAACTTTCCTTGTTAGCCCCATCCCTCATTACAAATCCCTTGCCATATTTCTCCCAATTCATCTTATCCTTATCTGGACCCCCACAAAGCTCTTTCATTCTAGCAATAGCCGCTTTCCCATCCCAAGATGAATCGGGGTTGATGGGAAGATCCCCCGACCCACACATATCCATCGTCATCTCTTTTTCCCCCTCTGGAGGATCTTCTACGACTTCCTCTACTGGGGGAGAAATTTTGGTATCCTCTTCTACAACTTCTGGGGCAATAGTGAGAGTCACGTCATCTTCAGACTTATTCAAATTCTCTGCCACTTGAACTTGAATAGTAGTCTCGTCAACGATCTCCGTTTCTGATTTATCTAATTCATCAATGATATCATCTTCCTTCTCTGGACGAGGGATTAGCGTTGCCCCCGTAAGATATTTCAAAAGATCATCATCTTTAAATCCAAAATTCTTTCCCTTCAAAGCATTCTGAACCGCACTAGGATTAGACGGAACTGCGCATCCTGAAAGTTCCAAAAGTTCCTGACCAATATACTCTCTTCCATATGGATTTCTACGATTATCATCGTTCTTATCCTCTTCAATAGGATTCCACTTCATAGGAATAAATCCCACTGAAGAAGCGTTAATTATCTTTTCCTCGTACAATTCCAAAATCATATCAGCGAAGGGGTAAATCCCCTTTGTGGGGAACTGAAGCAAAAACTCCATCCTAGGGGGTTCTTTCTTTTTTGTAACCTTTTCGGCCCTAGCAAGAGGGACTGACCCATAATTGTGGGCCCAAAGGAAAACGGGGTTCTTCTTGTAGTTATCCATATTCCAACCGGACAACCGGATAATATCACCGTCTCTATCCTTGGTCTCATCTGTCCCTGTCATAACGAGGGTTCGTTTCATCATATCTACAGATTTAACCACCCCCGAGTAATCGGAACTGAAAACTTCTTTTCCTTGATACTTTACGGGGGTTCCGTCCTGACCTACTAATTTGGCAGCCATTGTAACCTCCTTCTAATTATCAAGTTTCCAAAAGGAAATGACTTTCAAAAACTACGGTTTCAATGCAACGACACTGCACAACTTGTCTTGCTGGTCCTTGGGGATCTCCTGGATATCTTAAAGAACTCCCATCAGGCAAAACCCACATATTTCCCACCTTAACTGTTTTTCCGTGCATTGCTCTATGAGCCATCCGTACTCTTTCGTCCATTGCAGTAAACCATCTTTTCTCTCTATATCCAGATCGGTTTATCGCTAAACTTCTGCCTTCTCCAGCTGCCCCGAGAATTTCAGTACGAGCAATGATTTTAGCTCTGCTATTAGACATATTGAAAACATTTCTAATGCGAGCCGCTATCTCATCAATCGTTTCTCCTTTTTCATACGCCTCCATTAATTCTACCCGTATCTGATCTTTAATAGTTTGAATAATTCCCTTAATTTGAATATTTTTCGTTGCTAAAAATGCTAATGCTTCGGGGTCAGATAAACTAAATACAATGGAAGAACCAATATCGTCTAACATAGTAGTAAAACCCACTATTATAGCATCCCCGTAAAGGGGATCAGTAAATTTAGAAATATTTTTAGAATCCTCTGAAAAAAGCTCATCATCCAAATCCTTGGGAGCCTTGGTATTTTTATACAAACTCTCCAAAGACCTACTCCTCATATCCATAAATACTCTTGTCACCTTCTTTTCGAACTTCTCTTCCAAAGGGGCAGTCTTTTGAATAAAATTATTCCAACTTTGCTCTCCTCTAGCTTCGTCTTTATCCGATAATTTCTCCTCTCCCCCTTCCGTCAACGCCTTCGGAGGCTTTGGCGGGGGAAGCGCAGGGGGTGATACAGGGGGTGGCGGCAACTCTGGCACGGTTGGCTTTGGCGGATTGAGGGCACGGTCCACCGGTTGCAAATTAACTGCGACAAACGCAACGTTACGCCAAGGCTTATTACCAAATCCCATATCGAGTCGCTGATTGATCTCATTGGCAGCGAACCCCATTTGCCAAAGTTTATATCCCGTCTCTACCTTTTCCTTCAACGCTTCTTTCAAAGCTGCTACGGTGGTGGTATCAAATATCAACCGAAGATCGGAATTCTGACGAAACAGAATAAAATTCAACGCCGAAGTAGTTAATGACATTAAGGGAAGGTTAGTACCTTCCCACCACTCCTTGCGCTCAGCCTGTGCTGTGGCGTAATTCACATCTTCCATAACCGAAACAATGGCCTTTTTCATACCAAAAATCTGATAGATTCTTTCCGCTGTTTGTTTTCTTAAATCCCCAAATTCCATATCTCTTTGATTCAAACCTGTTTGAGTATACTTTAATCCTTGCTCCAATACTGCAATACGATGGGCTTTCTTAAACCCTTGATGACGAGACTCGAATTGTTCTCTAGTACGATTGAATTGTTTATCTCCTAATTTTTGCTCAGTAGAAATTACCCCGCCAGGGGAAGCCCCTTCATCAAAGAATACAGATGTATAAAAAGATGCTTTATAATCAACTACTATACTCATTTTTCCTGCTTCTAAAGGAGATATTCCTTTCAACGGGTCGTAGGGGTTGAATAAATATACCCTAGCAACCTCATCTACATGCAAAGGAATTCCTTCAGCAGTGGAGGATAGTCCACCTTCGGTGAATTGCCCTGATTGATTATAAAGCCACCCTAACAAAAGATTCGTTTTGGGATCTTTCATCGGCCTGATAAACTTATTTCTCACCACCCAAAGGGAGCCGGGGGGACCCAAACCGGGGGGATAAGGAACAATGAAAACTTCTCCATCGTGCAATAGATAAGTAATAATAGACTCCACAAAAGAATATCTATCAGTAATATAATTGGGTCTAATAAATAACTGAGACCAAGGATCAGTATCCGGAAGGGGTTTATACTCCCCACTAAGACCAAAGTTCCGAACCACTATCAAAGGAACTTGAGAAATGGCCTTAGCAGTGGTAGAAATACAAATATAAACTAAATCCGATTTCTTATAAGGCTCTCGCATTACATCATCTTCAGTTACCCCCAACATTTGCTTATTACGAAGGAAAACGGCATCAATGGCGTTCTTAGTGATTGGGCTTTTCCGAAGTAATTCCAATCGCGTTGTCATCCTTCTCCCCTATACAATAAAACGCTTGAGTTTAACTATAGTATGTATCAAAGATATTCACTACTATTTTTTATTTTTTATCAATTTATCCCAAGTCTCTTGGTCAATATTTATATGATCCTTATCTGTTATTAATGATGGGGAGGAAATATTTTTAGTAGCTGGAATCACAAACTCCTTAAATAAAAAACCTAATATCACTAATAACAAAAGAGTACATTGGGCTAAAATACCCAATTTTAAATTACTTATTTTATTATTAGTAAAATTAGTAGACTCTACCACCTTAGTTTTATGTTGTTCAAAAGACAAGGATAATTGATAAATAGAATCTTTAATAGCCCCCGCTTCGATTCGAAATCCATCAGTTGCTGCTTCTATTCGAGATAATTTGGCTAAATCATTTCCCCTATGACTACACCCTTCAGTTATGAGGGCATCTACTTTAGTATCTAAATCCCTCATCCATTCTCTAAGGTTAGCGATCTCCCTATCCATTTGATCCCCCTTGGGGATTATTATTTGATCTTCAGGGCCTACGTCGGTATTCCTAGCATATTCTCTACTATTCGAAGGGGGCATCATTCGTCCTCTGACGAAGGCTTTTTACCAACATCCTCCAAAAGAAAATTTATATAATCTCTTATCAAAAACCTAGCAGTAATTCCCACCGCAAAAATTATCAAAATCCAAAAAGTTGCTTTAGCAATAGACTCCGCCATCATTTCATTAAACATGTGTCCTCCATCATAAAAATCTTACCAACTCCCTCTCCACATCTGCATAGTCCATAGAAAAAGCCAACATCATACACTCAGCCTTATCCGGACTACGACCCCCCAAATCTTTCTTAATCGTATCCTTATCTGCTATTTTAATCTTCCCACTCCGTAAAAATTCTATTTTTATTTTGGATAGTTCATGGGCTAATTCTTCATCGTCTATAGCCACAAGGCCATTTTCAAACAATTTTTTCAAATTCCAATAATATTGGGCACGCTTATTAAGAAATAATTTTGCCTCATCTGGATCGGAAGGGTCGGGCTGTTCCGCCACGTTCACTCCGTTAGTGGGGAATTCTTCTTCTAGCAAAATATCTACAACCCCACCACCAACCCCGATGTCATCTACGTTAATCGGGGGGAAGAAAATTTCCTCCTCTGATTTTTCCTTCTCTTCTTTACCTTCCTTCTGAAATCTCTTTTCCAAATCATTCAAATTCCTATACTTAAATTCAGGGATAAATTCATTATAAATATCTATCATTTTACCCGCCGTTTCTGTTTCCCTTTTCTTTTGGGTAGCCTCATGTATTTTGAAAAGCCCCGATTTATAACGTATTCCGTAAGTGGTGCTATCAGAACCTTGACGAGCAACGTCCAAACCAAAAGCATAAATCCAATCTGCCGGTAATAAATTTTCCCTGCCTTTTTCTAATGCCTTCTCAATATATCGAATAGGAATGAGAGTATCTTTACTTTCTTGAGGAAACTCCCCCAAAACTCTAATTCGAAAGAGATTGGAATCTCTCCCCCATTTCTTTTCTTTTTCGTCCACCCATTTCTTAACCGTAAGTTTAGGATAAATTATCATATCATGACGAATATTGGGACAATCATAACAACTAAGAGTAAATGTTTTAAATCCAGATCCTGGTTTAAAAGTATCCGCAAAAGGACTAGTAGGATCAGTGGGGTTGCCTATATAAAGAACAAATGTGCTTTCAGAAGTTAAAAGAGCGTCTAACGATTCAAATACACTATGGGCTACTCCCCCAGCTTCGTCCACAATAACAAAAATGTTCTCTTCGTGAATACCCGTGATATTATCCATTGGTTTATCTGTAGCAAATCCTTCGACGAACCACTTAGGACCCAAATCCAAACTAACTTGATTCATCTTTCCACCCAAAGGAGTACGAGCGCGAGAATATTGATAATGAATCTCTCCCCACAAGGCGCGTCTGACTTGCCTGAATGAAGGTGCTGTAGTCATTCCTGTTGCATGCCATACATAAGCCAAATATAAAGTAATTCCTGCAGACAGCATGGTCTTCCCGACACCATGTCCAGACTTGACTGATACTTTTCTATGATCTACTAATGCTTTTATGATTTCCCTTTGTTTACTCCAAAGAGGAACAGGATCTCCAGGTTTCCAACTTTTAGGGGGTTTATCATTGGGCCAAGATTCAATAGAAATCCCCAATTCATCCCTCCAAAATAAAAGGGGTTTTTCTTTGTACCTCTTCATCAAATCAATTTCTTTTTCGACAGGATTACTGGCTTTCTGTCTATGGATTTCTCTTCGAAGAATTGGCAATGGTATGGGCAAATCAATTAAATTAATCAATTCAGGATCGACAGAGGGATCTTCTATAAATGGTTTTATATCTTCATTGCGAACGATGGGCTTACGGGTGCGTCTGGGGGAAGAATTGGAGGGGGGTTCTTCTCCACCACCATCTTTCCCATTTCCGCTGCCCCCACCCCTCTTACGACGAATGGAAACCAAATCCCCCATGAATTATTACGCCGGGGGATTTTCGGTAGACGAAGGGACACCAGACGTATTTATAGGATTCCCCGCAACAAGGTTTGCTTTCTGTTTATCAGAATTTGGTTGGTTAAGCCCATAAACCCCCGTGAGGACGCCATTGAAAGCCGTCACGGTTAAAAGTTGAACGTTAATGGTATCCCCAGTTATGATAGTAGAAATCATACCTACTACAGCACCCAATGCCCCAAAAATAGCCGCCCATAGAAAAGCATTAGGGCCAGTCAAGACCAATGGTTGCTTCTTGAGGAAACCGAACATACCAATCAACGCCCCAGACACCGTAGTAACGCCCATAAGTTTAAAATTTATTTCTCCCTCTACTGTAGTAATACCCGCACTCAAGATAGCCCCAATCACCCCGAAAAGCAAGGCATGGAGCAATCCATTTAACCAAAGTTTCATTTGATTACTCATTTTTTCCTCCTTATACATCCTTGATAGTATTCGGATCGAAGGCCATTGCTTTCTTCAACTCTGCGTCGAGCATTGCATTAATTTCCTCTTCTGTCTTCCCTTGGCTCTTTTGGTACGAAATATACAAAGATGTGCCTATTTGCAGCAAATTTGATATAAGTGCTCCAGTAACGGGGTCCATATATTCTCCTTTCTTATTGGCCTAAAGCCACAAGTTTGTCGATCAAATCATAAATTTCCTGTTCCGTAGTTACCGAAGGAACCCCCCCAGAACCGACAAGAGCACCATACGTTTTAACCAAGGGGTCTAATTTCACAATAATTGCTTTCTTCTGCCTAACCATTTCCTTCTGCGCTTCTGTGAGATCTGTACGATTAGACATTGCTACGGCGTTTGTCGTCTGAGCGTTATAAGTAGATAAGACCATTAACGCCTTACCCTTGGTGGAGATAGTTGCTGCACAACCTAATACCCCCACCAAAAATACCATTAACAATAGAACGGCTGCTTTTCTCTGTCGCATCAGTTTGTCTCCTTTTTCAATTGATTGCGTTTGTATTCCAATAACTTCTGATCATATTCTAACTGCCGTAAACGTTCTGAAGCAGAGTTATCAGAAGGGTTTGATTTCAATCTATCCTGATATTGCCAAATGGATTTCTGAGTATCGTATAATTGACTATCTACTACATGCTGACGATAATCTCGCCCAAGTTCAGCAACTTCCATTTTAGTATCGTGAACGTAAATACCTCCAGGAATTGCCATACCCAAGATACCCAAAATAGTTCCAATATCTTTAATACTAATCAAGTTTCATCCCCCCTGTCCAAATCCTTCCAATAATTTTACAATCTTTACATTTGGATCTCATATATAGCCCCATAACGATTAAACCAACCACGAGTCCAACTATAAACCATTTCATTATATTACCTCATATTTTCTCAAGAAAGCGATTCGCTACACAACCTGGAGATGGTGATGGGAGAATGGGACGAACATATTTCAACGGTTCCCCTTTACTAGAGACGAAATTGTCCAATTTAGCATCCCCTGTATAATACATCGTCCCACCATAAGCAGGCAGAGCAGATGCCAAAAGAATTAATGAATTATCAGACACCTGCGCTATCGAATTCCATGGCCCAAAAGAAGATTCCCCCCAATAGATAGTATACCTTATGAGGGGAATCTTCTCTTGGGGAATTGGGGTATTGTTATCAAACATTTCTGACCTATGCCAAACAAGAACCTCTGTTTGGGCAACATTCGTTGCCAACAAAAGTAGTACAACACCAATTAAAACACAAAGTCTATTCACTACTAATCCTCCTTACTGAATAGAGAACCCAGACGGAGGGATGATATTGGCAGAGTTGACCACTGTTACGACCTTGGTGGCCGTCTTCGTAACTCCACCACTAATATAAGTTGCCGTGATGGTAACAGATTGATCCGATAAGATTAAACCCCCCAAAGTCGTAAGAACTCCCCCAGAACTGATACTAGCAAAAGTAGACGGAGAAACGCCCCAAGTTGGAGTAACCGTGGTGACCGAATTATCATTCCAAGTAGCTGTTGCTACATACGTTCCACTAGAACCCTCATTTACTGAAGAAGGGCCAGAAGTAATACCAATACCAGACAATACTAAATTGGGCACCAACCAAGAGAAGGCGGGAGAGTTTGCACTAACCTCTCCTATAGCAGTTCTAGCCCTTGCACTAAAATAGATAATTGTACCTCGTACCATTCCCTGAGTTACCTGGTCAAATACCACCGATGTAGCAAGACCATTTGATTGTAGCATATGAGGATTGATCAAGGTGTTGGGAGTAGTAGTCCAGAAAGCATCATATGTTACTGGAAGAGCGGCCCCCGTTATAGGTGTATTATCCGTGTACGTCGCCACGGGATCGAAGGAAAGAGTCCTCGTTTCTGCTAATATATTAGTTACCATTCCCAAAGAAATAATTGCTATTAACGCAAAAATCTTCTTCATCTCCGTTTCCCCCTATCTATATTTTGTAATACCCTATCCAACTCCCAACGTTTAAGGTCTAATCTCATTTCTTTCCAATAATTCCTATCACTACATTTAATTTGCCTTTCTATATCACACCATTTACAAGATGCTTTTCTATTCCCCCAACAATTTATTGGATTCCTTACCACCCATCATTACCTAAATCCTTTGCCAAATAAATTTATAAAAAAGTTTTAAGTGAATCAAATGCCCTATTTCTCCATCCATTACGGAATATGCGATATTTTGGCCCACCCCCCATGATGTTATATTCCCCAATACGTTCTGCAATATGAACTGCCGCTGCTAGTGATGGCCAAGCAAATGGAAAATGGTTTGTTCCACAATACGCCCCAAGAGCCATAAACAGGCCCTCTAAATGATCCGTAATTTTATGAGCATCTGCTGCAGCCTCCCTACTCCTTACGTTCCCCATATTGACTGCCATGTCGAATACTACACAATCTAATGGGTACAGTAGGCTATCACATCCAGCAGGAACCCAATATTTGGGTAAATAAACTAGTTGGGCAGCTTCTTCATCCGTTAATGATTTTCCCATAATTTTATCTTTCAATTCAGGAAAGTCCCTAAGACAAACTCCTTTAAAAGTGGGGCCTCCTGGGTCTTTTGGATTATTCGAGAAACCCCCCTCCTTCAATAAAGTAAATGGAATTGCCTTTGTAAGAAAATTTTCCCTCATATCAACTCCCTACTATTTCGTTGGTACCAACCCAAATAAATTCAACTAAAGGGAAATGTTTTTTACAATGAAAACAAAATGTCCCGCTATAGAATTTTGGGTCTCTTGCATAGGTTTCGGCTATGGCTAAAGACATCATAGTTTTTGTACCGCAAGTTAAATGAGCATATTCTTGCCTAATGGGACGAATAAAACCTTTGGCTCTTTCCTCTTTAGAAAGAACCACATATTCTTTTTGCTGTCCCGTCTTTGGATTTATTTCTCGATGATCTGGTGTGACAGGGCTTCCATCAGTAAGAGTGGTTTTCTGTTCATCATTCATTTAACAATCCCTCCAAATACCATGTTCAAGATATCCGTGAATTCCATTTCCAACTATCGAAGGAGAAACGGAGATGGTGCCATCCTCGTGTTCTATAACCTTGTGGGTTCCAAACAAGGTTCCACCATGTTCATTCTTATGGCGAAAGAACCACATACCATCTTTGTCTTTTCCATAACTACTCTGACCAGCAGGAAGATATAAATGACCATCTTCTCTAGGGTAAACCCGAATACAAGTATGTTGGCTCACACTTCGTCTCCCTCTGTTAACATTCCTCTACTTCTTTCTGCTACTGCTTCGTGGGCACGCCCCATTCTATCGGCTAAGGTATGTCGCATTTCAATAACATCTCGCCAACGTTTTGGGGAACGATTTTTCAACCAGAAGATACAAGATACAGGATCAGGGGCAAACTCCTTGATAGTTACCTGAACGGGCCTTCCAGCTTTCTGAACAATTTCCTTAACTTGATACCCCAACGCTCTCTTGAACAAGGATTGTTCTACCTTATAGTTAGGATCTTCTTTAGCCTCGTTCAACAATTCACGGAAGTCGGGGTACTTAGCAAGCATCGTTCCGAATTTAGATGGAGCCATTCCAATGGCTGCGGCGATCTCACCATTGGTGAGACCGGCTTTTGCTAGAACCAGAATAAGTTTACTGGCGTCCATTTCAGTATAAGCTAATTCTGGTATAATCATTGTAAATCCCTCCCAATGAATCTCCCAAAGAATCTCGATATCTTTCTATTGTTTTGTTTCGGGGGAGGAGGCGAAACTGAGATTTTCGCTAGTATAGATTCATCAACCAGTTTTTCCAATATCAAAAGTTCCCCCCGTACTTTCCCCCGGAGAACATTAGCTTCCGTTTCCTTTCCGGCAATCTCGAATTTACTTGCTCGATAATTCCAAGCAGAGATAGATAAGCAACGTTCAATGATTTCTTTTTCCTTTGGAGAGTACATTCCTCACCCCCCTTATAATTCTATCTGTATAATAACCCCCATCATATTAATAGTAAACGGAAAAGTTGAAGACCTTTCTTATATCATTTCTATTCATTTTCCTTGAAATCCAAAATCTGAAAATCCATTCCTATACCTTGAAACAAAAATGGTATTATCCAAAAGATTCTTGCAGAAAGGAACCCCCTATCCACTTCTGATAGAAATAGGGGTAATTCCACCTTCGTAGACGGAATTCGTATACACTTGTTATTGTCTAGGATTGTTTCAAATCTTTAGGGTAAGGGGAGAGTGTGGGTCTACTTTTCCCACTTGATAGAGGTCTAGGGAGAAATGATCCTCTTTTCCCCCTTTTGTTATCATATTCTCTTTCCTTCTGATAAATCTTCTTTGTTTTGATACCAAGTCATACTGAATTAGAAATCCTATACAGGAAGAAGTTAAGAATTCCAACTTCAAGTGGTAAAAAGAGAGTTATCAGAGAAGAAATTAGAAATCAGATCAAATCGAAACAAAAAGGGAGTTCATTTATAGTTTCATTCATTAACTTATTTCAAGTATATAAGAGTGGTACAACGGAGGGCATTAGAAATTGAAAAGTGGTATATAATGCAGAAGAGGAGCGATTATACAGAGTAGGGTGGGGAAAGGGATAATTAGAAATTGAAAAATAAGATATAATTCAAAAGGGTGAGGATAAATTAAAATTTGAAAATGGGAATATAATTCAAAAGGGTGGGGGAAGGAAAGGGGGTTAACCAATCAGGGATTATTTAGCCCCTATCCCCTACCCCCCTCGTAGGCGATTAGAGGGAAACGTCGAATATTTTTAGAATAGACTTTACGGGGAGGGGGGCTTTCCCCCCCTCCTTTTCTCCCCGTTCCCATCCCGTACATTTTCGGATTCGATACCAGGCAGGGGAATATTTCGTCTTTTCGTTTTTATCGTTCAGGGATAGCAGTTTACTTTTTCGGAAATAAAAAACCCTCCGGATTTTCGGTCCGGAGGGTTCGTCTTACTCTCGAATTTTCTTTACGCTACTTTCCTTCCCGCGACCGGACCGACGAACCGATACGAGTCCTTTCCGGTCTTTTCGACGAGTCCGATCTTAGTAGCGAACGGAAGAAGAAGACGGGAAACGGTTTCCGATTCCTTCCCGTTATCCTTTTTCCCTCTTCCGACGAAAAGGGAATTTCCCTTCCCGGCGAGACTCGAAACGGTAAACGGCTCGCCGTTCGAGAGGGAAAGAATCGCGTCCGCGATAGACTCGGATCGGGTATAATTTTCCGAGGAAAGAGAGATTCCCTTTTCCTTCGCGTCCGCTAAAATAACCTTTTCCCGTTCCGCTAAGGCTTTCCGTTCCGCCTTCTTCGCGTCGATTTCGGAACGGAGACCGTTTAATTCGACTAACAGTTCGGATTTCGTTTTTTCGATTAACATTTTTTACCTTTCCGGGCTTAGCCCTTTTAACGATTCCGGACGGTAAGGGATTCCGGCTGGTTCTACCTCTTCTATCTACCTACTACCTATACGATACCGGAAAAAAATTAAAAACGAAAGGGATATTATTTAACTGGTGCTCCGTTTATATCTATTCCCGAAACGGTAATAGATTCGGATATTTATAGATTTTTTCCGTTTCGGATCGAAAATATATTTTCGATTTATTTTCTCCTATAACTTATCGAATTATAAAGGTTTTTAGACTCGCCTATAACTACCCGATATATAAGGGGAAAAAAGAGTCTACCGTTTCGATAGGGTTAGGGCTACTTTATAACTACCCGATAATTAAGGGCTATTCGGTCCGTCCTATATATTCGTTTCCGTTTATCTATACCCTATAACTACCCGATATATAAGGGATATTTTATCTAACCTATATTCTTATTCGCTTATATACTTTATTTTCGCCTATAACCTATCGAATATAAACGGTTTTTCGCCGCGTTTAATCGACCTATAAACGACGATCTTTTAAAATGATATATAAGGGATATTTTATCTAACCTATATTCTTATTCGCTTATATACTTTTAAATAAAACCAATCAGAAATAAAATAAAAAAATTTTTGGTTCATTTCTATTCCTCGGCCAAACCAAACTACCCCGCTAAACAAAATCATTCCATCGCAGAATAGATTCAAAACCAAACGAGTGGGTAAGGGGGCCATTTCTTCCTAATCGTCGATCCTAGCCAAATCATTTCAGTTAGGCACTATTCCAAATACGCTATTTCCCGACGATTCTCAAAAACTATCGAATAAGTAGGAATATGGCCGAAATTTCCCCTTATATTTCGAGTACTTATAACGATAAAGCCCGCGACGAAAAACCTTTTATATTCGATAGGTTATAAAGTAGCCCTTAGTCTATCGGATAGATAGGATAGAAAAATCCCTTATTTATTAGATACTTATAAAGTACATATACCACGTTTCGATTTTAGGGTATACTATCCCCGATATATCCGCCCGGACGGGATCGGACGATCAAATTTCCCCGGAAGGGAATTAAAATCAAATTCCGGGGGGAAAGGAGAAGAAAATGGAAACCGCGAAAGAGATAGGAACGATGGTTTTAATCGCCGGGACTTTTTGGTTGATCGTAATTTTAATCTTCGTCCTTTAGGACGGAGGCGAACGGTTCTAAGGGAGAGAAAGAAATGATTTCCTCCGTAAAAAAGAATATTTTTGATTTCTTCGGGGGAGGAAGGTTTCTGCGGTGAATGATTTCCGGGAGGAAAAGAAAATGATTCAAACGAGAAGTAAAACGCTCCAAAACGAAATCGAAGAATTAGAAATGAAAATCCGCGAGTTAGAGGAGAAATTGGAATCCGGGGGGGATTCCCGAGAGATTGGAGAGGTAGACGAGTCGTATACTTTTTGCCCCAAATGTAAAAGGAAGGCCGAATTGGACGTGAACGGAATTTGCTATCAATGCTAACTTGAAAGGAGAAAGGAAATGAAAGTAACCGTAGATTATTCTGGAGGAAAAGTAGAAATGGACGCCGTAGAACTTATCAAAAGTAGACGAACGAACCGGGAAGTGGAAGTGAAAATTTATAACGGCGAAATGACGAAACTCCGTCGATCTTGAAACCGGAGACGTTTTTCCGGAATTCTGAAAGGAAGGAAAATGGAAATATTAATTAAGAGAAGTAAATTGGAGGAACTTCGTCCTTACCATCGGGACGGAGAGGGGACCGAGGTAATGTTAATTTCTAGCCCCGGACTTATGAACTCGCCGGTGGTCGTATTAAAATGTTGCAAAACGTTTGATGAATTAGAAGATTTACTTTTGGGACTCAAAAGCGTTTTTTTCGCTTTGAACGTAGAACTTTATAGAGATAAATTTTATCAAGGGGAAGACGTTCGTCTACCTACTGTTTTCCTTTATTCCCCCGGCTCCTCTGGGGAGAATTCGGAAAAAGATGGGAAATCCGTATATAACCTTTTTGATTTAAGGACGGGAGAGGTTAGATTTTCCAATGTTGTAGACGTAGATTATGAACAAATAATAATTCTACGCGCCGATGAATACTGTGATGATACCAACGGTCTTACCGCTCCTTCTGTTTTCTTCGAAAGATTAAACGATATTTATATGAACGAAATATATTTTCCCAAAATTGGAGGAGAGACGATAATGGTCCCTTTTCCTAACGCAGTAGAATTAGTCGATTTCTCCGAATCACCCGAAGATGGTTTTATCTCCTACCGAATCAATTTGGAAGGAAAGAGCAATGAATACCGGGTGGATGGCTATAACCTTCCGAAAGCGTTGATGGAAGCCGCCGATAAGTTGGGACTCAATTCTGCTTTGGAGGATGACGAAATTTATTTTTCGCCCAAAATCTGAAAGGAGAAAGGGAGTTGGTCGAAGACGAATAGAAAAAATAGGGATCATATTAGAAGGAGAAAAGGAAAGTTATGAACCAAGATATGAAAAGAAAGGGGAATGAATGGAAAATAAAAAGTTAAGAAATCATCTTTGCGACGGAGGATTCTTTTGGGAGCCTCTACCGGAACGATGGTTGTAGGTAGGAGGTAGGTAAATTGGAAACAACGATCAAAATGAAAACGCTAAAAGGGTGGGAGGAAACCACCATCCCAATATCTTTGGAAACTCTTCTCAAGTATCGGGCAATTTGTCTCAAGGAGTTCAAAATATATTTGGAAAGGGAGAAGGATAGTTTTGATCAAGGTTTCTTAGGGTTTGTTCCTCTTACCTTTACGGGGTTTTGGCTGGAAAAGAATAAGGTAGAACTCCCTCAAGGATTAAATTTGATGGAATTATTGTACGCTTCCTACCAAAAAATTTACGTTATGGATTATACCGGAATATGGAAACAACTTCCTATGTTGTACAAATTCCCGAAGGAAAGGGGGTGAAATCAGATGAAGACCAAAAAGAAAGTGGTAGAAGAGCCGACCAGAGCCGATCTTGAAAAGGAAGCGAAGTCCCTTGGCATCCAATTTGACCCCCCCGTTTCAGACGGAGGGCTGATGCTTCGGATCGCTCAATGGTACGCCATCAAGAGTTTTGAGAAGGGGAGGACAAAATGAAACTGACGATCATTTCCAAGTATTGGTCGAGAGTTTACGGAATGTGGTACGCCATCGTTTGGGATGGGGAAATGTATCGAACGATTCCCTACAATCTGGCCTCATAAAGGCCCAAGAGAAAGAAAGGAGAAGGGGATGGGCTACAAGAAGATTTCTCACAAGAGCAAGGAAGAAGGGAAGATCAAACGATGCTCGGAATGCCGGAAGTGTTACATCGCAGAGTTAGGGGATGAAACAAACACTTGTCCCTCCTGTATCGAACATCTGCTCCAGCCGTGCCCTCCATTGAAGGAGGTGGGATGATGACTGCTTATATTTTCGTAAAGTGCATGGATTGCGGATGGGAATGGGGGGAAACTGAGGATAGGATGAATATCGTCGTTACCCATCCCCTATGTTGTTCCAAATGTGGGTGCGTTGAGGTAGAAGAGGTGGGGGAAATCTGATGATAGCAATTAGGTATGAAGGCTCCCGTGTCCACAAACCCTGGGTGGTGGCAGAGGGGGAAATGAGACAGATTTGGCCAAATGATAAACCAACGTGGGAAACTGACCGGATTCTTGGAACTTATAATCTTCAAAAGGAAGCCGCTGAGGCTCTACTTTTCTATCATATTTATGGGAAGATGCCTGAGGAAAGAAAGGAGATAAGGGCATGAAGGATAAGATGATTTACGATATTCCAGAATGGGTGGGGAAGAGAATTCATCGTGAAGTAATTTTGGAAGGGAGGAAAAGGGGGTGATCAAGATAGAAGAGAGATCATACAGACCATCGAGGTACGTTCATTGGACGGAACAGGCCCCAGAGGTCTATTCCTTCCTTGAGACCAACTTCGGGAGTCCACCTGTTTTAAACGAGGAAGGGGCTGATCTTGTTCTACCGAACGGGACCAGGGTAGAGGTCAAAGCGGCAAAGGAATGGTGCGCTACGACACATTCAGGTGGCACCAGACGTAGGGGAAGATTTCAATTTCACGGGTACGAGGAATGTGATTACTTCCTGTTCGTTTTGGTCAGGGAGAACGGTCAGTTGAATATACATCTTGAAGAGTATATGACGGCTATTCAGAGATTTGGGATTAAGGGGAGTATCAACTGGAAAATGATTGCCCAATTTAACTAAGGAGGGGAAATTGAACGAAAGTCAAAAACAGGAGATAAAAGAAAAGATTCAAGAGGCCATACAAAATTTAAAAGAGGATTCAGACGCTTGGGATATTTTGAGTTATGTATACAGGGAATTATCTTTTGCAATGAATGATGAATGGAAGAGATTGTGCTTAAATGAAATAAAAATTGTAACTGGAAAGGGGATAAGAGGATGACCTATTCAAAAGAAATATCAGCTGAGTTAGTCGGTCAAGATGTAGCAGATGTTTCGGTGAAGATCAGATTTAAGGAGGAAAATGGTTCTCAAGAGCATGAGGTAGTGATCCTTCTCCCCAAGCCGAGGACTTCTCATCGAACCCGGCACCTTTGGTTCGAGCAGCCCTTGGGAGTACCGTTAAGTTGAGAAGGGGAAAAGGATTTCAACGTCGATCCACGATTGGGGAAGGGAGGTGAGAAAGTTAAAGAAGTGAAAGTGATAGAAATCCTGTAGTAGTAAGTAAGAGGCGGGCATTAAAAACGGAGGTGGTAAGAATGGGAAAAGCGGAGCGTTTAACGAAGTCCAACCTGACCTTGGTTCAAGGGACCAAGGAACTCACCCCGAAGGAGGGCGAAATCATGACGAAGGAAGATCTGAAGGCGGCAGTTGCGAAGTTGAAGGCAGATCAGAAGGCACTGAAGGATCGGATCAAGGCGGCTCGTGAGCAGGAGAAGGCGGCCAAGGCTGCGGCCAAGGCTGCAGGCCTGACCCCCGGTTACAGCCGGTCGGACGCCACCGCTGATTTCATCAAGGGGATGACCACCCCCTTGACGATGACGGAGATCGTGGACGGTTCCAATACCCTGTACGCCACGAAGAAGGCCAGCGAGAAGGCCAACAACCCAAAGGAAGCCAAGTCGGTGGCGGCTTCGGCGGTCCAGTTCCTGGTGGCGATGGGTTACATGACCAAGAACGGGGACAAGTTCAGCAAGGTGTAACCTGAATTGAACGGTGGGGCGTTGAAGGGTAGATATGTACCTCAGCTACCACAAAACCGGGATAAGGTGAGAGGTAAAATAACAAACCCCCGGACCCACCCTCTTATTGAAGAAAGGAGAGGACAATCAAAATTGATAGGTAGATAAGCAGTACGCCTTAAACATCAAGGAGGGCGCAATGACCGAGAGCAAGACTGCGACGAGAGAAAACTTTGCTGCACGTCCGTTCGTTTTACATTCCCTTGAAACTATCTACGCACCAAAGTTAAAAATGGTTCTTGTACCCATCGTTCGATTCCTCATCAAAAAATTCG